>Ga0070711_100002446_pt1 | contig 10597 bp, 11 predicted proteins | sample LARL53metaG_FD_65452 | JGI IMG/M metagenome (GOLD analysis project Ga0070711, IMG submission 65452) | Corn, switchgrass and miscanthus rhizosphere microbial communities from Kellogg Biological Station, Michigan, USA - LAR L5-3 metaG | ecosystem: Host-associated > Plants > Roots > Rhizosphere ... | reverse complement strand
ATCGAGCGCTACGCCCTTCGCCGCCGCTCCGGCGGCGCCGGCCGCATGCCCGGCGGCGACGGCGTCGTTCGCGTCTACCGGGTGCTCGAGGATTGCCGGCTGGGGCTGATGACCGACCGCCGCCGCCACGGGCCGCCCGGCGGGGCCGGCGGCGCGTCCGGCGCCCGCGGCCAGAACCTCCTGAACGGCCGCCGCCTGCCGGCCAAGTGCAGCCTCGACCTGCGGGCCGGTGACCTGCTCGAGATCCGCACGCCCGGCGGCGGCGGCTGGGGCGATTGACCGGGGCCAGGCACCGAAACGAATCTGCAACACCGGTGCAACGTGAATAGGAGGGGCCAGACCCGTTCATTCACCGGTCTGACCCTGTTTATGCAGGGGTACACTCGAGGCATGTCGACGGTCGCTCCTCCCGTCCGCAAGCAGAAGCCGCGCCCGGGCAGGCCCGGCACAGGCGGCGACCGGCCGTGGCTGGTGATCGTGCTGAACGACAACCACAACACGTTCGACGGCGTCGCCTTCGCCCTCGCCCGCACGCTCCCCGGGGTCAGCATGGACACCGGCCTGGCGATGGCCAACCGCATCCACAGCGCCGGCAGGGCGACCGTCTGGTCGGGGCACCGCGAGCAGGCGGAGCTCTACCACGAGCAGCTCTGCGGTTTCGGGCTGACGATGGCCCCGCTCAGCTGCGGCTGAGGTGGTCGATACCCACCAGTTCGTGTTCGACCCGGAGTGGGCGGTCGCCGTAACCGTCGCGGCGGTCGACTATGCGGTCGTCGCCCGCGCTCACCGGCGCCGCGGCATCCCGGTGCCCTGGTACCGCTGGGCCTGCTTCATGTCCGGTCTGGTGCTGATCTCTATCGCCCTCTTCAGCCCGGTCGAGCACCTTGCGCTGACCTCGATGCTCAGCTTCCACCTGCTCCAGAACGTGATGCTCGCCGACTGGGCGCCGCCGCTCCTGGTGCTCGGTCTGACGCCGGAGATGCTGCGCGGCGCCGAGCGCCTGCGGCCGGTCGGGGTCGCCACCATGCCGGCCGTCGCGCTGCCCGCCTGGCTGGCGGTCTGGTACGGCGTCCACATCCCCGCCTTCTACGACTACGCCCTTCGCAACCGGTGGGCGCTGGGGATCGAGCACCTGCTGCTGCTGACGGCGGGAATCCTCTTCTGGTGGGCGGTCATCTCGCCGGGGCGGCTGCGTCCGGCCGGCAAGCTCGCCTTCCTGGCAGCGGCCTTCTTCCTGGCCGCTCCGCTGTCGCTCCTGCTCGCCCTCTCGCAGCGCGAGATCTACTCCTTCTACGCCACCACCGCCAAGCCATGGGGCGTTTCCGCACTGACCGACCAGCAGATTGGGGCCATCGGCATGTCGGTGGAGCAGGCGATCATCCTCTTCGTCGCCTGCTTCATCGCCTTCGGGCGCATGCTCGACGACGAGGGCGATCTAAGCTTGGGAGGGTGAACAGCAGCCTCCGCGCATCCTGCGTGCAGTTCGCGGCCCGCCCCGAAAAGCGGGAGAACATCCGCGCCATGGCGACGCTGGTCGCCCGTGCTGCCGCCGACGGCGCCGACCTCGTCCTGCTTCCGGAGAAGTGGAACGCCTGGGCCGACGGCCCCGCCCTGCGGGAGCTGGCAGAGCCGCTGGAGGGCGGTGAGACGGTCGAGGCGATGGCCGCCTGGGCGCGCGACCTCGGCGTCAACCTGGTCGGCGGGTCGATCGCGATCCTGGACGGCGAGCGGGTGGGGAACGTCTCGATCGCGTTCGACCGCGAGGGCCGGCAGGTCGGGGCGTACACCAAGATCCACCTCTTCGACGTCGACGTCGGCGGCCACCGCTACCGGGAGTCGGACGGCACCTCGGCCGGGGACGAGCCGGTGGTGGTGGAGCTGGACGACGTCCGGATCGGCCTCACCGTCTGCTACGACCTGCGCTTCCCCGAGCTCTACCGGGCGCTCGCGCTGGAGGGCGGCGCGACCGTCCTGACCGTCCCTTCCAACTTCACCCTGCACACCGGGATGGCGCACTGGGAGGTGCTGCTCCGGGCGCGGGCGATCGAGAACCAGGCATTCGTCCTGGCGACCGGCCAGCACGGCCTGCCGGGCGGCCTCGACAAGCCGTCCTACGGGCACAGCATGATCGTCGACCCGTGGGGAACCGTGCTGGCGCAGGCACCCGACGGCGACGGCGTCATCAGCGCCGAGCTCGACCTCGAGCGCCTGGCCGCGGTTCGCCGCAACCTGCCGGCGCTCGAGCATCGCCGCCCGGACGCCTACCGGCCGGCGACGCCGAGCGTCTGACCTACTCGGCGGGAGGTGCGTTCGGGTCGGGGATGACGCCCTGGTCGATGAACCAGCGGCGGACGGTGTCCATGTACGGCTTCGGCTGCTCCACGTGCATCATGTGCGCCGCCTTCTCGATCACCACCAGCTGCGACCCCTCGACCTCGCGGTGGATGACCTCCGCCTGGCCGACGGTGCAGGTGCGGTCGTAGCGGCCGGCCAGGATGAGCATCGGCCGCCGGATCCAGCGCAGGTGCTCGACCCACTCGAACCCGCCGTAGCCGTCCGAGGCGAAGTGGGCCAGCACCTCCGGCGCGTACACGGTGTCGTCGGTCTGCACGTAGCGGCTGTAGGCGTCGCCCATCTCCCAGAAGTGGAAGGGGAGTTGCGCGGCCATCAGCTCTCGCGCCTGCTCGACGGTGCGCACCTTCGGCTCGTCGTCCCAGGAGCGCTTCACCTGGTCCCGCATGGAGGCCGGCTCGAAGCGGTCGATCTCACGCTCCACGTCGGCCAGCAGCGCTTCGCTGGACGCGGCGCCGGCCGAGATGACGTACTGGCCGGCGGTGCCCCGCTCGAGTGCGTGGCCGAGCGCCACGATGCCGCCGAAGGAGTGGCCGAGCACTCCGTACTCGTCCAGGCCAAGCGCCTCGGCCAGGCGGTCGATGTCCTGTGCGAAGACCTGGATCGAGAGCGTCGCCGGGTCGACCCGGGGCGACTCGCCCTGGCCGCGCTGGTCGACGTAGATCAGGCGGAAGCCCTGCTCGGCCATCGGGTCGAGCCAGGGGCGGAACTCGTGGTGGTCGAGGCCGGGGCCGCCGTGGAGGAGGATCAGCGGGTGGCCGCTGCCCATCTCGACGATGTTCAGGACGCCGCCGTCGGAGAGCTCGACCAGCCGCTGGTGGGCGTCAGCCATTCAGTTTCCGGTAGCCGAGAGCGTGTTCGGCCTGCATCATCTTGTGGATCTGGGTCGTGCCCTCGTAGATGATCGGCGCCCGGGCGTTGCGGAAGTACCGCTCCACCGGGTACTCGGCCGAGTAGCCGTAGGCGCCGTGGACCTGGATCGCCAGATGCGCGGCCTTGAACGCGCTCTCGGTCGCATGCCACTTGGCCAGTGAGGTCTCTCGGGTGTTGCGGACGCCCGAGTTCTTGCAGTGCGCGGCCTGCATCACGAGCAGCCGCGAGGTCTCGTAGCCCAGCACCATCTCGGCGATCATGTCCTGCACGAACTGGTAGTGCCCGATCTCCTGGCCAAACGTCTTTCGCTCGTTGGCGTACTTGACGCTGGCCTCCAGGCAGCCGCGGATGACGCCGACAGCCCCGGCGGCCACGGTGAACCGCCCCTGGTCGAGCGAGTGCATGGCGATCCTGAAGCCGCCGCCCTCCTCGCCGACCAGGTTCTCGGCCGGCACCTGCACGTCCGAGAAGAAGAGCTCGCCGGTCGATCCGGCCCAGACGCCGAGCTTGTTGGGGATCTGGCGGGTCTCGACCCCGGGCCACTCGCGCTCGACGATGAAAGCCGAGATGCCGCGGTGGCCGGCGTCGGGGTCGGTCTTGGCGAACACCAGCTGGTAGTCGGCCTCGGTGGCGTAGGAGATCCAGTTCTTCTGGCCGTTCAGGAGGTAGGTGCCGTCCGGCTGGCGGATCGCCGTGGTCAGCATCGCCGCCACGTCGGACCCGGCCGCCGGCTCGGTGAGGCCAAAGCAGCCGAGTTTCTCGCCCTTCGCCATCGGCGTCAGGTAGCGCCGCTTCTGGTCCTCTCTGCCGAACTGCAGGAGCGACAGCGAGTTGAGCCCGACGTGGACCGAGATCAGCGTTCGGAAGGCCGACTCGCCGCGCTCGATCTCCTCACAGATCAACGCCTCGCAGACGTAGTCCAGGCCGGCGCCGCCATACTCGGCGGGAATCGGCGCGCCGAGGATGCCGAGCTCGGCCATACCCTCGATGATCCCCAGGTCCAGGTGATGGTTGATGTCGTTCTCCTGCGCCACCGGCAGGATGCGACGGTCGACGAACTCGCGCACCGTCTCCTGGATCGCCAGCTGTTCGTCGGTCAGGTCGAGGTTCACGGGGATGCGGCTCCTTCGGCATTCGGATGGGCGTGATCCTATCCTCAGCAGCCGGTCCGGCCGGTCACCTCGGCGGCATGGCGGCTCAGCTCGCCCGCGGCATGCGGGGGCTCGCGGAGGCCGGCTTGGTGGCGTACATCGCCGTGTCCGCGGCCCGGAAGAGCAACTGCGGGTCGGCGCCGTCTCCAGGGCAGACCGCGATCCCGAAGCTGGCGCCCAGCCGTCCCGTACCCGGCTCGGCGTGCAGTGCCTCGGTCACGCGGACGATCACCGGATCGGCCTCGGCCCGATCGGTCTCGGGGAGAAGCAGGGCGAACTCGTCGCCGCCGATCCGAAACGCGGTGTCGCCGGCGCGAAGAGCGGCGTGGAGGACTGCGCCGACCCGCTCCAGGGCGGCGTCGCCGGCGGCGTGCCCGAGCGTGTCGTTGAGCGCCTTGAACCCGTCCAGGTCGCACAGGGCGAGGGTCAGCGGGTGGCCGTAGCGAAGGGCCCGCGACACCTCGACGGCCAGCCGCTCGTTGAACGCCCGCCGGTTGTAGAGACGGGTCAGGGGATCGTGCTCGGCGAGGAACTGCATCTCCTCGTACTGGGTCGCGGCGTCCAGCGCGGCGGTCGCCTGGTTGGCGAAGATGCGCAGCGCCTGCAGCTTCTGCGACGACGGCAGGAGGCGGTCGACCGGGTCGTCCGCCGCGACCATCCCGACCAGGTTGCCGTCGCGGCTCCACAGCGGCACCATCAGCCAGTGGTCGGACCAGGCATGCGGGCCGCGGCCGGAGAGCGTGGAGACATACGTGCGCTCGTCGACCGGGAATCGCTCGGCGGCCTCCTCCGGGGAGAGCAGGTAGCAGCCTTCGATCGCGAAGCGCTCGTCCAGCAGCGGCCGCAGGTCGTCGGGGGAATGATTGGTGTGAACCCGCGGGTCGTCGATCGACCAGCCGTGGGTGGCGCGCACGTGCAGCCGCCCGGTGGCCGGGTCGAGCAGGTCGACGGCAACACTGGCGAATCCCAGCGAACTGGCGATGGCGTCGCAGACGGACTCCAGGATGGCGTCGATCGAGAACGTCTCGCTGAGCTGCGAGGACACCGCCAGCAACTGTTCCAGCGCCGCCTGGTGGCGGGTCGCCCGGGCGGCCTCCTGGGCGCCCTGGATGGCCAGCGCGGCGTGATCGGCCATCGCGCTCAGGATGTCCAGCTCCTCGCCGCCGGGGACCTGGCCGCCGGCCGGCTCGTCGACGGACAGCATGCCCAGCAGGTGGCCGTCGGAGTGGCGGAGGGGGACGATCAGCGCATCCTCGGCGTGCCAGGCCGCGGGATCGGAGTGGACGGGTTCGATGCCGGGCCGGTAGGAGCCGGGGGCCAGCGCCTCCCAGTCGAACTCGCCGTGAGGGATGAAGTAGACGCCGCCGCGCAGGAACCGGTCGTCCAGGAGCTTGCCCCAGACCGTCCAGTCGCGCGTATCGCCGCAGAGCAGCTCGTGGGCGCTCGGCGGTCCGTGCACGACGCTGACCTGGAAGTCGTCGTAGGCCGGCCGGTAGAGGTGGATCGCGACCACGCCGAAGCCCAGCGATTCGGCGATCGCCGAGGCGGTTGCGCGAAGCAGGGTCGGCAGGTCATCCTCGCTGCGGACAAGGCGGGTGACCTCCAGGAACCCATGCAGGCGCCGGAGGGATGACAGGTCGTCGTGGGTCATGGCAGCGGAGCCGGGGAGAATCCCCTTTACTCACCTATAGACATCGGCGTGGGGCCGCTTCGGCTGAACCCCGAGCCGCCGTTCCTTTACCGATTATTACGGCTTTCGTAACGGATTGCCCGATCAGGCGGCAAAGCGGATGGCCGAGCCGTCGCGCTTGGCCGTGTACATCGCGGCATCGGCGGCGCGGAAGAGGGCGTCGTGGCCGCCGCCGTCGCGGGGGAACACGGATACCCCGAAGCTGGCCGAGAGCGGCCGGTCGGCGGCCCCTGCGAGTGCGCCGGCCAGTCGCTCCACCACCGGCCGCGCCTCGGCCGCCGTCGTCTCGGCCAGGATCAGGGCGAACTCGTCTCCGCCGACCCGGAACGGCGTGTCCTCGGCCCGCACCGCTGCTCCCAGGACGGCCGCCGCATGGTTGAGAATCTCGTCGCCTGCCAGATGCCCCTCGCGGTCGTTGATCTGCTTGAACCCATCCAGGTCGCAGAGGACGAGCGCGAACTCGTGGCTGTGCCGCTGCGAGCGCGCGATCTCGGCCTTCAGGCGGGTCGTGAACGCACGCCGGTTGAGTAGCCGGGTCAGCGGGTCGTGCTCGGCCAGGAAGCGCATCTCCTGGAACCGGCCGGCCGAGTCGAGCGCCGCCCCGGCCTGGTTGGCGAAGACGCGCAGCGCCTGCAGCATCGGCCGGGTGGGAAGCAGGCGGTCGGCTGGATCGTCAACCCAGATCATGCCGACCACCGTGCCCTCGCGGTCGTGCAGCGGCACCGCCAGGTAGTGGTGATCCCAGGCCCATGGGCCAGAGCCGTTCAATCGCGAGCGGGACGACGTGTGGCCGGCGGGCAGTCGTGCCAGCGCCTCGTGCTCGGGCAGCAGGTAGCAGCCCTCGATCTCGAACGGCGGGTCGAGCAGGGGCGCCAGCTGCCACAGCGAGGAAGGGGAGTTCTCGGCCAGCTGTTCCGGCTGCCAGCCGTGCGACGCGCGGGTCACGAAGACGCCCGTCAGCGGGTCGGGCAGTTCCAGGAGCACCTTGTGGAAGCCGAGCGCGCCGTTGATGCCGCGGCAGATGGCCTGCAGGACGGCGTCGGTGGAGAGCGACTCGGTAAGACTGGACGACACCTGCAGGAGCTCCGCCAGGGCCGTCCGATGGGCCTGGGAGGAGGCGTTCTCCTGGGCCGCCTGGAGGGCCAGCGCGGCGTGCTCGGCGACCGCCACCAGGACGTCCAGCTCGGCCTCGCCGGGGCGCGTGCCGGACACCGGCTCGCCGACCGAGAGGATCCCCAGCACGTGGCCGTCCGAGTGCACCAGCGGCACGAACAGCTCGTCGTCGGGGTGCCAGGCGTCGGGGTCGTCGCGGGGCTCGATGTCGGGGATGTAGCGACGGCCGACGTCGTCCGTCCAGTCGAAGGTGCCGTGGGCGATCAGGTAGGCGCCGCCCCGCCGGTAGCGATCGTCCAGGAGCGGCGCCCAGGCCTCCCAGGGCAGCCGGTCGCCGAGCAGCTCGGCCTGCGCCTCCGGGCTCCCGTGGACCGTCGTTACCTGGAAGTCGTTCCAGGCCGGCCGGTAGAGGTTGATGACGACCGTGCGGTAGGCCAGCGACTGGGCGATCGTGCGGGCGATGGCATCCAGCAGCCGGTCGACATCCTGCTCGTCGCGCATCAGCCGCGTGACCTCGAGCAGGCCACGCAGGCGGGTGACGGTGGTGGAGTCCGGTTTGGCCACAGGCGGTCGGGGTCGGCTTCGCCGGCGAAGGCGATGCTCTACGTTTTCCGCGCATGCGAAATGCGCGTGTACTCACAGGTATCGGCGGGATCGCCGCCGGATTGACCCTCTTTCTGGCAACGGCCTGCTCGGGAGCAGCCCAGCCGCCGGTCCCGACACCGGGCTCGGCGGTCGCCGTCACGGTCGCTCCCGACGATCTGGGCACCCTGTGGACGATCACCCGGACGGCGGTCTACCGGTCGCGGGACGGCGGCGACACGTGGCGGCGGGTGCCCGGGGCGCCGGGCGGCACGTCGGCCGCCTTCGCCCGCAAGCGAATGGTGCTTGTCGGCGGCGGCGGCGCCTGGACGGGATCGTTCGCCGGCGTCGGGCTGCGCCCGATGGCCGCCCCGCCGTCGAACCTGGTCGCCGTCTCGAGCCCCTTCTACCAGACCAACCGCCTGTACGCCCTGGACAGCGGCGGCCGCCTCTGGGTGTCGGTGACCGGCGGCCGGACATGGTCTCCCGTGCGGGCGGGCGGGCTGCCGGCGGGGGCGGTGGCGCTGAGCGCCCGGCGGGCGGCCACCGACGCTCCGGACTGGATCTTCGTCGCCGCCGGCAAGGCCGGACTCTGGCGGTCGCACGACTTCGGCGCGAGCTTTCGCCGCCTGCCCGGGATCGGCGACGCCACCGCAGTCGCCACCACCCCCCATGACGCGACCCGGGTGCTGGTCGCCGACCCGACCGGGCTCTGGCTCTCGACCGACAACGGCGCCAGCTTCCGCAAGGTGCTCCACCGGCGGGGGATCACCGCGGTCGCACTGGACACCCGGAACTGGAAGAACGGCTACGCGACGCTCCGGGACGGCCAGATGCTGCGCTCGGACGACGGCGGCGACACCTGGGGCGACCGGCGCTAGCCGCGAGGTGGCACCGCATCGCGGAGCCAGGTCGGCATCGGCACCGGCCGCATCCGCGCCCGGTCGACGCAGGCGTGGCGGGTCGACGCCTCGGCGTGCAGCACGTCACCCGCGCGCAGCTCGTAGGCAAAGGTGAACGATGCCCGGCGCAGCTCCCGGCACCAGCAGACGACCTCGAAGCGGTCGTCGAAGCGGAGCGGGACCAGATAGCGCACGTGCGCCTCGGCGACGACCAGGTCGACGCCGCCCTCGTGCACCTTCCGGTAGTCCTGGCCGACCTGGCGCAGGTACTCGATGCGGCCCACCTCGAGCCATCCCAGGTAGACGCCGTTGGAGGCGACGCCCATGGCGTCGGTCTCGTAGAAGCGCACCCGCAGCGGCACGTGCGCCCGTCCGTCGGCGTCCAGGGAGGCAACCGTGTTCATACTGCTACTGGCCCTCGAGGCTGGTAATCGTCCGGGGCTGGCGGTACGGTGAGTATGAAGGACGTTCCAGGAGGTTGCATGGAAGAGGACCGTAAGAACACGATCGGACGTGTCGTCGAGCGAGTCGGCACGGTGACGGCGCAGAGCCAGGTCGTCTCGGCGACCAAAGAGCGCGCCAGCGCGGTCGGCAGCAAGGCCCGCGCGGCCACTGTCGGCCAGCTCCAGCTGGCCACCCGTGAGGACGTGGATCGGCTCCAGGAGACGCTCGACCGGCTCGAGACGAAGCTCAACGACCTGGCCGAGCGGTTGCCCGCCAAGGCCGCCAAGCCGCGTCCGCGCCGCACCAAGCCCGCCGAGGAGCACGCCGCCGACGCCTCATAGCGCCGGGACGCGCAGGCGCAGCGCCGCCGGCTCAATACCGAAGCTGGCCGGCGTCGTTCCCGGCACCTCGCCGTCGACCTCGATCGGCAGTGGCTGATCGGGGGTGACGTCGATGCGCACGCCGCGGTCGAGCTCGGCCTTGGGGTGCGTGACGTGTGTGCCGCGGTAGAGCTTGTGCAGGTTCATCGCCAGGTCGCGCTTCGAGATGTCGCCGAACACGAGCACGTCCAGGACGCCGTCGTCGGGCTCGGCCGCGGGCAGGATCTTCATGCCGCCGGCGAAGTAGCGGCAGTTGGCGACGATCACGTTGTTGCAGACGCGCTCCAGGCGGCGGTCGTCGATCTGCACCGTAAAGCGCGCGTTCCGGTAGCCGACGATCGCCGACACCGCCGCCCAGGCGAAGGCGACGGTTGCCCCCAGCGGCTTCCCGGAGCGGTTCGCGATCTCCGCCGCCACCCCGGTCATCCCCGCCGAGGCCACGTTGGCGAAGCGCCGCTGGGCCGGCTTGCCGTCCGGGCCGGTGAAGCTGACCCGGCCCAGGTCGATCGTTCGCACCGCGCCCTCGGCGGCGATCCGCAGCGCCCGCTGGCTGTCCTTGGGAATCCCGAAGGTGCGGATGAAGTCGCAGCCCGACCCGCGGCAGACGACAGCCAGCTCGGCGGCAGGTGAGACCGCCGCCTCGCCGTCGAAGAACCCGTTCACGACTTCCGAGACCGTTCCGTCGCCGCCCAGGGCGATGATCAGGCCGGCGCCCTCGCGCAGTGCCTGCCGGGTCAGCTCGGTGGCGTGGCCCGGGCTCTCGGTGAGCCGGACGTCAGGGTCGAGCCCGGCGGCCTTGGCATCGCGGACGACGCCCGGCCAGCGACGCCCGGTCTTGCCGTTCGCCGAGGCCGGGTTGACCACCATCACGGTGGGGGCGGTCAATCCTTCGCGTCCACCGCGGCGGTCAGTGCCAGCCGCGTCATTCGCTCGACCGCCTGCGCAAGCTGGTCGTCGCCGATGCGGACGAACTGTTCGCCGCCGACGAGGTCGGAGATGGTCAGCACGCAGGCCGTCTGGACGCCGCGGATGCCGCCGATCGTGAACAGCACCGCCGCCTCCATCTCGACCGCCAGGATGCCCCGCGACGCCCACCGCCGGTGCCGCTCC
>Ga0070711_100002444_pt1 | contig 10598 bp, 12 predicted proteins | sample LARL53metaG_FD_65452 | JGI IMG/M metagenome (GOLD analysis project Ga0070711, IMG submission 65452) | Corn, switchgrass and miscanthus rhizosphere microbial communities from Kellogg Biological Station, Michigan, USA - LAR L5-3 metaG | ecosystem: Host-associated > Plants > Roots > Rhizosphere ... | reverse complement strand
GCGAAACAGGCCGAGTACCCGGTCCTTCGCCCGCCGCGGCGCGTTCATCCGATACACGATTGCCTCGACGGTGTCGGCCAGTTGCTCGCGCGCCTGCTCTACCTCCCGTCGGGCTTCGCCTGCGCTCTCACCCATGCGAGATCCTCCTTTGCCGACTCCAAGGTGTCCACCGGCAGCGGCGGACTGGCCGTCCGCACGGCATGAATGCCCACAAGCCCCAGAACCCCGGCCACGAGCAGTGCGCCAACGGCCGTGATCAGCGCCGCCAGCCAGAGATCGACCACCAGTGCCAGCGCGGCGATGATGGCCGCCACCAGACAGGCGATCGCGATGACCAGGAAGAGGGCGGCCGCCGCCAGTAGCGACGCTCCCTGGGCGAGACGGCCGGCACGGGCGGCGAACTCGGCCTTGGCCAGCGTTAGCTCACTGCGCACGAGCGCCGTGATGTCCCGCGAGAGCTGCCGGGTCAACTCGGCGAGCGATCGCGAGTCGTGTTCACGGATTTCCGATTCGGCCACGGTCGTACGCTACCCGGCTTCGCCCGGCGCGCAAACGGACTAACCGCTGCCGCTTCGCTCGCCGACGCAGCGGACGACCAGGAAGGCGATGTCGTCGCGGCCAACCTGCCGCTCCCGGTCCCGCCGCTCGACGAGCTGCTGCAGCCGCGACGCGATCGACTCCGCCGACGTCGTCCGCTGCGCGGCGAGCACCGCCCGCAGCTCGTCCAGGCCGACGGCGGCGTGCGACGGCTGCTCGTCGGCAAGGCCGTCGGTGTAGAGCAGCATCAGGTCGCCGGGGGCCATTGCCCGCCGATCGTGTGTCAACTCGACGTCGTCGAACGCGGCCAGCATCGTTCCCGGCGTGCCGACCTCGGAGATCTCGCCCGCCGCCGACACGAGGATCCCCGGCGGGTGGCCCGCGAGGCACGCCGTCAACCCAACGCCGCCCTCTGTGCCGGGGCGGATCTGGACATAGGCGACGGTCAGGAACCGCCCCTCCACTCCGTGGTCGAGCAGCTCGGCATTCAGTGTCCGCAGCGCTCGCGCCGGGCGCCGGTGGGCGCGTGCGAGTGCGCGCAGGGCCGGCCGGGCCAGCCCCATGAACGCCGCTGCCTCCGGGCCTTTCCCGGAGACGTCGCCGATCACCAGCGCCCAGCGGTCGTCGCTGACCTGAAAGACGTCGTAGAAGTCGCCGCCTGCCTCGATCCCCTCGCCGGCCGCGAAGTACCGGGCGGCGATCTCCAGCCCCGGCACGCGCGCCAGCCGCTGCGGCAGGAGGCCCTGCTGAAGCACGTGGGCGACCCGGTTTCGCTCCTCGAAGAGGCGCGCGTTGTCAATTCTGACTGACGCCCGGCGGGCGATCTCCTCGGCCACCGCCAGGTCCTGCTCGCCGTAGCGGCGGGCCGGGTCGGTGGAGACCAGGGTGAGCGCGCCCAGCGTCCGTGCGCGGGCGATCAGCGGCACCGAGATGTATGACTGGAAGCCGAGCTCGCGCACGACCTGGTAGTGCTCGTCGTTCCGGCAGGTGGCGCGCAGGAACTCCTCGGTCATGATCGGCGAGAACTGGGAGCGGGCGGTGTGGATGACGCGTGGCACCGGATGGTCGCCGGTCGGCTCGGGCGCGAACTCCTCGAGCAGCCGGTTGGCGACCCGCTGCCGGGCACGGTCGCGGTGCCGCGCAGCCACTCGAACGATGCGCCCAGACTCGTCGACCGTGTCGATCAGGCAGAGGTCGGCGATGTCAAGGACGATTCGCTCCGCCAGCCGGTCGAACGTCTCCGGGTAGCGGAGCGACAGCGCGAGCAGCTCGCTGACCTCCGACACCAGCCGTAGCCTCCTCCAGGCCGACTCGGCGAGCACCCGGGCGGTCGTCTCGGCCTCGAGCAGCCGGAGGCGTTCCGCATCCAGGCGGCGGCGCTCGGTTACGTCACGCAGAAAGGTGACCAGTGTCGGCCCATCCGTCAGATCGACCCGGGCTGCGGTGAGCTCGATCGGCAACGTCGATCCGTCCCGGCGCCTGGCCTCGATCTCGACCCGTCGTACGGTCGCATCTGCCCGGCCGCCGGCGAGGTGGGCGTGCAGCGCCGCCTCGTGCTCGGCACCGGCCGGCTCGGTCAGCAGATCGCCGACCTGCATCCCGACGACGTCATCTGGCGACCAGCCGAGGAGCGTCTCGATTGCCTGGTTTGCCTCGACGATTCGCCCGTTGGCATCCGTGGTGACAACTGCGTCGAGCGCATCACCGAGGGCCGCGATGTGGCTCGGAACGGGAGGCGGCTCCGACGCGCCCTCAAAGCTCATCGGGCGGGCCTCCTCGGTTCGGAACAGATGTGAGCATGGGGGTTGATGCTCGGGTCGCCGGTCCGCGGCCTGTGACCGAGATCCTAGTTCAGCCGGGCCGGTTTGCCGGGCGTCACAGACGCAGGCCGCCGGTGACGCCGATGACCTCCCCGACCACGAAGCTAGCCTCGTCCGACGCAAGGAAGACATATGCCGGGGCGAGCTCGGCCGGCTGGGCCGGGCGGCCGGTGGGGTTGTCCTCGCCGAACGAGCCAACTGCCTCGTCGTCCATGGTGGAGTCGATGAGGGGCGTCCATACCGGCCCCGGCGCGACCGCATTGACCCGAATCCCCCGCCCCACCAGCTCCTGGGCGAGGCCGCGGGTGAAGGTGACGATGGCGCCCTTGGTCGACGAGTAGTGCAGCAAGGCGGGCGAGGGGTCATATGCCTGGATGGAGGCGGTGTTGATGATCGCCGAGCCCGGTCGGAGATGGGGGATCGCCGCCTGGCACATCCAGAAGGTCGCCAGGATGTTGGTCTCGAACACCTGCCGAACCTCGTCCGGCGGGATCTCGAGGAACGAGCCGTGCGTCGTCTGCGTCGCCGCGTTGTTGACGAGGACGTCGAGCCGGCCCAGCTCGCCCAGGCAATCCTCGACCAGGCTGAGACAGCGGTCGCGATCGCGGATGTCCGCGCGCACGCTCAGCGCCCGCCGGCCCGCCTCCTCGACCAGCCGCACCGTCTCGGCCGCGTCGTCGTCCTCGTCCAGATAGGCAAAGGCGACATCCGCTCCCTCGCGGGCATAGGCGATGGCCACGGCGCGGCCGATGCCGCTGTCGCCCCCGGTGATCAGCGCCACCCGTCCGGCCAGCCGGTTGTGCCCCCGGTAGGACTCCTCGCCGTGGTCGGCGGGCGGACGCAGCGCCTGCTCGGCGCCGGGACGCTCCTGGGTGTGCTCCGGGAACGGCGGGCTCGCGCCTGCTCGTGGATCGCCACGCTCGGCCATGACACGGGCGATACCCGCACCGTCCGCGCCACCAAACGTCGTTCGCCGGCCGCCCCGGCGGGGTATCGCCGAGACGTGGCCAACTCCGCTGACCGGCGGTCGGCTCGCCGAGCCGGCCTTCGCTACGTGACCGATGCCGAGCCCGGCATCGCCCGCCGCGGTCGCGGCCGGGGCTTCGAATACCGAAAGCCGGATGGCCGTCGGCCCGGCCGGGCCGACGTCGAGCGCATCCGATCGCTGGCCGTCCCACCCGCCTGGACCGATGTCTGGATCTGCCGCACCGCCGATGGTCATCTGCAGGCGACCGGCCGCGACGCCCGCGGCCGCAAGCAGTACCGCTATCACCCGCGCTGGTTGGAGTTGCGGGACGAGACCAAGTACCACCGGATGCTCGACTTCGGGCGCGCGCTGCCCAGGATCCGGCGCCAGGTCGCCCGCGATCTGAAGCGGCGCGGGCTGCGCCGGGAGAAGGTGGTGGCGGCGGTCGTCAGGCTCCTCGACACGACCCTGGTCCGGGTCGGTAACGACGAGTACGCGCGCGAGAACCGGTCCTTCGGGCTGACCACGCTGCGCGAACGGCACGTCGAGGTGTCGGGCGCGACGATTCGCTTCCGCTTCCGCGGCAAGGGCGGCAAGCAGGCCGACATCGAGCTCCAGGACGCTCGAGTTGCGCGGATCGTCCGGCGCTGCGAGGAGCTGCCGGGGCAGCAGTTGTTTCAGTACGTCGACGAGGACGGCGACATCGAGGACGTCACCTCGGACGATGTCAACGAGTATCTGCAGGCGGCGTCCGGAGGCGACTTCACGGCCAAGGACTTCCGCACCTGGGCCGGCACCGTCCTCGCCGCCTGGGCGCTGCACGACCTGAGCGTCGACTGCGCACGAACGCCCGCGGACTCGCAGATCGTGCGGGCGGTCGAGTCGGTGGCCGGGGACCTCGGCAACACGCCGGCGGTCTGCCGCCGCTGCTATGTCCACCCCGAGGTGTTCGACGCGCACCTGGACGGAACGCTGGCCGAGATTCTCGAGCGGCAGGCGGCACGCAAGCTGTCCGAGAGCCGGCGCGGTCTAACCCGTCATGAGGCGGCAGTCCTCGCCCTGCTGGAGCGGCGCCTGGCGACAGGCGGCTAGCCGGTTTCGCCGGCGGCGGCCGGGGTACCGAGAACACGTGACCGAACCCGACGTCCCTGACAAGGCGGGCACGATCGAGATCCCCGGCGCCCCGGCGTGGCGATACGAGGCGATCGGCCGAGACGGCGACCAGCGGTCGGTCGCGCTCGTCCACGAGGGCGGATTCCAGACCAGCTTCCAGGTGCCGGACTTCGTCCGCCAGGGCCAGGAGATCGGCCAGATTGCCCGCATCGTCGCCGCTGCCTGGGATCGGCAGGAGGCACTCAAGGGCGTCGGCGGCTGAAGGGGTTAGCATCCCGCTGCCATGGCGCGGGCAGCGGTCTGTTACCGGTTCGGCGACGAGCTCCAGCTGGAGGGGATGTCGCTGGATCCGCCGGCCGCCGAGGAGGTGCGGGTGCGGGTCACCGCCTGCGGGGTCTGTCACAGCGACCTGGCCTACGCCAGTGGCAGCTGGGGCGGTGCGCTCCCTGCCGTCTACGGCCACGAGATCGCTGGAACGGTGATCGAGTCCGGCGGACGCGCGGGTGTCGAGGCCGGGCAGACGGTCGTCGTCACGCTGATCCGCTCCTGCGGCGGCTGCGTCGAATGCGCGGCCGGGCGGCCCGTGCTCTGCCGTGCCGAGCCGGGCGCCGACCGCGAGAGCCCGATCCGGCTTGCCGACGGCCGCCGGGCCAAGCAGGCAATGGCCTGTGGCGGGTTCGCCGACGAGGTGCTCGTGCATGCCTCGCAGGTGGTGGCCGTGCCGCCGCAGGTCCCGCCCACGAGTGCCTGCCTGATCGCCTGCGGCGTGCTCACCGGCATGGGCGCGGTGGAGCGGGTCGCCGGAGTGGTAGCCGGCGACAGCGTCGCCGTCATCGGCGCCGGCGGGGTCGGCCTGAACATCCTGCAGACCGCCGCGCTGCTCGGCGCCCGGCCGATCGTCGCCATCGATCTGGGGGCCGACAAGCTCACCACCGCCCGCGCCTTCGGTGCCACGGACTGCGTCGACGCCCGGACACGCGACGTCCCGGCGGCGGTGCGCGAGCTGACCGGCGGCGGCGCCCGGCACGTCTTCGCCGGCGTCGGCTCGGCTGCGGTGATCGAGCAGGCCCTCGCCTGCGCCGGCCGGGGCGGCGGCGTGATCGTGGTCGGGATGCCGCCGAGCGGCACCTCGTTCGCCGTTGACGCGGTCTCACTGGCCCAGAACGCGAAGCGGATCGTCGGCACCAAGATGGGCCAGGCCGACCCGGCCCGCGACGTGCCGCGCGCCGTCGAGCGCTACCTGCGAGGCGACCTGCTCCTGGACGAGCTTGTGACCGCGACCTATGCGCTCGACGAGGTCAACGACGCCCTGGCTGCGCTCCGTGGCGGCATGGCCGCCCGCGGCGTGCTCGTGCCATGAGGATCGCCCACATCGACAGCTTTTCGACGGCCTGGGTCGCGCTCGTCCGGGTGCGCACCGACGACGGTCACGAGGGCTGGGGGCAGATGGCCCCCTATAACGCCGACATCACCACCGAGATCCTGCACCGGCAGGTGGCGCCACACGCCCTCGGCGGCGACCCGCTCGACCCGGCCGGCGTGGGCGTCCGCGTCCTCGAGGCGGAGCACAAGTTTCCCGGGTCGTACATCTGCCGGGCGCTGGCCGGCCTGGACACCGCACTCTGGGACCTCCGTGGCCGGCTCGAGCAGAAGCCGGTCTGCGAACTCCTGGGCGCGGCGCCGCGATCGCTTCCGGTGTACGCATCGAGCATGCGCCGCGACATCACGCCGGCCGCGGAGGCCTCGCGCCTCGCCGAGCTCCGGGAGCGGGACGGGTACACCGCGTTCAAGATCCGGGTAGGTCGCGAATGCGGCCACGATCAGGACGAGTGGCCGGGGCGCACCGAGGAGCTCGTGCCCGGCGTGCGCCGGGCGCTCGGCGACGACGCCACGCTGCTGGTCGACGCGAACAGCTGCTACAGCCCGCCGCGCGCGATCGAGGTCGGCCGGTTCCTGGAGCAGCACGGCGTCGTCCACTTCGAAGAGCCGTGCCCCTACTGGCGGCCGGAGGAGACGGCGCGGGTGGCGGCGGCACTCGATCTGGCAGTGGCCGGCGGCGAGCAGGACTGCCTGCTCAGCAGTTGGCGAACGATCGTCGGGCTGCCGGCGGTCGACATCGTGCAGCCGGACGTCTGCTACGTGGGCGGCCTCACCCGCACCCTGGCGGTGGCTGCGATGGCCGACCGGGCCGGGCTTCGCTGCGTCCTGCACTCGGCCAACCTGACCCTGGTGACGGTGTTTGCGTTGCACGCGATGGCCGCGATGGCCAACTCCGGCGACTACGTCGAGCTCTCGATCGAGGGGCCCGACTACTACCCCTGGCAGTACGGGATCTATCAGCCCGCGCTGCAGGTGGTCGACGGCCGCCTGGCGGTACCGGACGCTCCCGGCTGGGGCGTCGACCCCGATCCCCGCTGGCTGGCCAAGGCGGCGCAGCGCACCAGCGCGCGCCCAAACTGACCCGAACCGCCACGCCAGGTTCCCTGGTACTCTGCCCTCCGTTAAGGACGTTCGATGGTTGCGCAGCTTGCCTTCCTGAGTCGTTCGTGAGCGTGGAAGGAGGTGTGTTCATGGCAACCGGAACTGTGAAGTGGTTCAACGACGCCAAGGGGTATGGATTCATCGCCCCTGACGAGGGCGGCAAGGACCTGTTCGTGCACTACAGCTCGATCAGCGGCGAGGGATACCGGAGTCTCCCCGAGGGCTCAAAGGTGTCCTACGAGGCGCAGCAGGGTCAGAAGGGCCCCGAGGCGACCGACGTCTCGTTGATCGGCTGAGGGGAGGCGCGATGAGCGCCAAGGAAGAGAAGGTCGAGCTCGAGGGCGAGGTCGTGGAGTCGCTGCGAAACGGCATGTTTCGGATCGCGCTCGACAACGGCCACGTCACGACCGGCTACATGTCGGGCAAGATGCGGCGCTACCGGATTCGCATCTCGCTCGGCGACCGGGTCAAGATCGAGCTCTCCGGGTATGACCTCGACCGGGGCCGGATCACCTACCGGTACCGGTGAGGCCGGCGACTCCCGGCCGCGTCTCCGGCGCGGCCGGGAGAAATGGCCGGTCAGCTCGCGGGCTGCAGTTCGACCGTGCAGTACGCGCAGCGCCGGGCCGCCAACGGGATCTCGCTCAGGCACTCGGGGCAGTCGCGGGTGGTCGGATCCTGGGCCCGCGCCCGCCGAGCGGCCAGGGCGTTCATCGGCTTGACGACCACGAAGAAGATGGCGGCCGCGACCAGCACGAAGCTGAGCACGGCGTTCAGGAAGTCGCCGTACAGAAAATGGCTGCCGTTGATCGTGAAGGTGAGGCTGCTGAAGCTGGGCTTGCCGAAGATGGCGGCGATCAGCGGGGTGATCAGATCGGCCACGAACGCCGTCACCACGGCGCCGAAGGCCGCGCCGATGACGACGGCGACGGCCAGGTCGACGACGTTGCCACGCAAGAGGAACTGCCGGAACTCCTTGATCACTGCTCGTGCCTCCTCGCTCGGGGGAAGCGCCGATCGTAGATCGTCAGGAGCGCAGGTTCAGACCCGGGCGGGCACGGCGAAGCGACGCAGCGACGACGAGGCGTGCTCTGCGAACAGGCGGAGCAGGCGCACCTCCGGCGGGTGGAAGCGCTCGCCGTTCAACCGGGCGAGCACGATCGCACCCGGCGTCTCGCGCGGCAGCGGAACGGCGATCACCGACGGACGGTCGTCGCCGCCGGCGGCGCAGACGCTGCCGGCCTCCATGGCCGCCTGCACGAGGTCTTCGTGCAGAGGGTCGGGATCGTCGAGCTCGGGGAGCCGCGCCGCCAGGCGCAGCTCCGCCCAGTCGGTATCGGCCACGCCGGGCAGGCCGTGCTCGATCAGCACCTCGGCCTCGCGGGCGTCGTCACAGGAATGCAGCCGCCGCAGCAGCATCTCGGTCCCGGCCAGTCGCCGGTTGACCTCACTGCCGGAGCGCTCCGTCACGAGCGGATCGTGACGCCGTGGTCGGTGGGATTCGGTCACCGCTTGCCGGAATTTTCCCACAAATCCGATAATCCTGCTCGGTTCTCGTCAGACGGCCGCGGTCGCGGCCGGTCAGCTGCACCGGTTCTCCCGACTATCCTGTGCCCGCTGACGCGCTCTTCGTGAGCGAAAACGGGTACTCAGGAGGCGGCAGGATGGATCTCGAGCTGACGGGTTGCACGGCGATCGTCGGCGGCTCGTCGTCGGGCATGGGACGGGCGATCGCGCTCGCCCTGGCCGCGGAGGGCTGCAACGTGACCATGTTTGCCCGCCGCCGCGAGCTGCTCGAGCAGGCCGCCGCCGAGGTGGCAGCGCTGGGGGGCCCGGCCGAGGCGCTCGTGGTCGCCGGCGATGCCACCGACCCGGCCGCACTGCGCTCCCTGGTCGACGCGACGCTCGAGCGCTTCGGGCAGCTCGACATCCTCGTCAACAACAGCGGCGGACCGCCCGCCGGCACCTTCGAGGAGTTCGACGACGACCGCTGGCGGTCAGCCTGGGAGCTCCTCTTCATGTCCAACATCCGGCTCACGCGGCTGGCGCTGCCGGCACTCCGCACGAGCGGCCGCGGTCGCATCGTCAACATCACCTCCTCGGTGGTCAAGGAGCCGAGCGAAGGGCTCCTGCTCTCCAACGCCTACCGGCCGGGGGTCATCGGCTGGGCGAAGACCCTCTCGCAGGAGGAGGGCCGGCACGGGATCACCGTGAACTCGATCGGGCCCGGGTTCATCGACACCGACCGCATGCGCGAGCTCTACGCCGGAGCCGATCCGGACGCCCGCGCCGGTGACGAAGCGCTGATCCCGCTCGGCCGCTTCGGCGAGCCGTCCGAGGTCGCCGACATGGTCGCCTTCCTCTGCTCCGCCCGGGCCTCCTACATCAGCGGAATCACCGTCCTTGTGGACGGCGGCGCAGCCCGCGGCCTGCTCAGCTGAGCGGCGGTCGCCGCGCCGCCGCCGCCCGATCCTGTCTGCGGGAATCGGGCGGCGACCGGGCGCGGGCTGGTCGGGGGTCTAGGAGCGGCTGCCGAGCGTGACGGTCACCGTCTGCTCGTGGCCGTCGCGGACGATCGTCAGGCTGAGCGTGTCGCCCGGCTTGTGCTGGAGGACGTCGCTGATGACGTCGTCGGCCGAGGTGACGGCGGAGCCGTCGACCTTGGTGATCACGTCGCCGCCGGTCGGGAACTGCTCACCCTGGACGGTCTTCTGACCGGTGGCGGCCTTCAGGCCGGCGTGGGCGGCGGGCGAGCCGGCGACCACCTTGGTGATCTCGGCGCCCACCGGAAGGCCGGTGGCCTGGGCGGTCGCCTGATCGACATCAGCCATGTACACGCCGACGAACGGCCGCGTGACCTTGCCGGTGGCGAGCAGCTGTGACATCACCGAACGGACGGTGTTCGACGGCACCACGAACCCGATGCCGACGTTGCCGCTGGTGTTGGAGTCGGCGTAGATCTGGCTGGTGATGCCGACCACCTGGCCGTCCGCGTTCAGCAGCGGGCCGCCGCTGTTGCCGTGGTTGATGGCGGCGTCGGTCTGGATGGCGTTGTTGATGGGATGGTTGTTGGGGGACGAGATCGTGCGGTCGAGCGCCGAGACGACGCCGGTGGACAGGCTGTTGGCGAGCCCGAAGGGGTCGCCGATGGCGACGACCGGGTCGCCCACCTGGAGCGCCGAGGAATCGCCGAACGCGAGCGGATGCAGGTTCGCGCTCGAGGCATCGACGTGGATGACCGCGACGTCGGTCGTGTCGTCCTTGCCGACCAGGGTCGCCTTGTAGGTGTGGCCGTCGTTGGTCTTCACCGAGATCGAGGACGCTCCGTCGACGACGTGCGCGTTCGTGACGATGTTGCCGTTCGTGTCGATCTCGAAGCCGGTCCCCTGGGCCTGCGCGGTCTGCGGACTGCCGCCGAACGGGCTGAGCCCCTGACCGCTCGACGTCTCGGTCACCTGCACCTCGACGACGCCGGCGGAGTCAGCCTGGTAGATCTGCGCCGCCGTCATCGACGAGCTGGTCGAGGCGGCGGGTGAGGCGTGCTGGATGACCGTCCGCGTCGTCGTGGTGGCGGCGGACCCGCCCGAGCTCTGCGTCGCGATCACGACGCTCGTGCCGGCCCCGGCGGCCAGGGCCGCGGCGGCTGCGACCGCCGCCGTTCGATAGCGCTGCTTCATCGT
>Ga0070711_100002442_pt1 | contig 10601 bp, 3 predicted proteins | sample LARL53metaG_FD_65452 | JGI IMG/M metagenome (GOLD analysis project Ga0070711, IMG submission 65452) | Corn, switchgrass and miscanthus rhizosphere microbial communities from Kellogg Biological Station, Michigan, USA - LAR L5-3 metaG | ecosystem: Host-associated > Plants > Roots > Rhizosphere ... | reverse complement strand
GACGACCCCGCGGGCACCCTGGCCCGGATGGGGGCGGCCATGCCGCCCCAGCGGGGCAGCCTGTGGCTGGCCGCGGGCCTGCGGTTCACCTCGTTCTCCTTCGTCCGGTCGGTGGGCGTGCTCTACGTCAGCCTCGACCGGGGCGTGGAGATCGGTCTGCTCGGCGTGGCTCGGGCCGAGATCCCGCCCCCCGACGCCGGCGCCGGTTCACTGGAGCTGGCCTCGGTGGAGCTGGCCCTCAAGGCCCGGTTCTCACCCGCCGAGGGTGTGCTGTCGATCCAGGCGCAGCTCACCGACAACTCCTGGTTGCTCAGCCGGGACTGCCAGCTCACCGGCGGCTTCGCCTTCTTCGTCTGGTTCCGCCGCGACCAGTTCGTCCTGACGCTGGGCGGCTACCACCCGTCGTTCGTCCGCCCGCCCGAGTTCCCGGTCGTGCCCCGGCTGGGCTTCCACTGGGCGGTCAGCGACGCGGTGGTGGTCAAGGGGGAGGCGTACTTCGCGCTGACCGGCAGCTGCGTGATGGCCGGAGGGCGGCTGGAGGTCTCCTACAACGAGGCCGGCGTCTACGCCTCGTTCACGGCCTACGCCGACTTCCTGATCGCGTGGGACCCGTTCCAGTACGACATCAGCGTCGGCGTGTCGGTGACCGCCGGCTTTCGGCTCCGGGTCTGCTTCTTCGCGTGTGTCACCATCGACGTCCGCGTCACCCTGGGCGCCTCGGTGCACCTGCTCGGCCCGCCCCTGCGGGGCGAGGCCACCCTCGACCTCGAGATCTGCTCGGTCACGGTGGCCTTCGGCAACGAGCCCCACGGCCCGCTCACCTTCATGGGCTGGGACGCCTTCCGCGACAAGTACGTGGTGGCCGGCGCCGCCGACGGCAGTGCCCTGTCCATGCAGGCCACGGCCGGCCTCATCCCGCCCGACGGGGTCTCGCCCGCCCCGGCGCCCGGCTCCCGGGCCAACCCGTGGCGGCTGGCCGGCAACTTCTCCGTGCGCAGCGAGACCCGCCTCGCCGCCACTCGCTACTCGGTGAACGGCATACCCGTGTCCGTCCCGCTCAACGACGGCGTGCAGCCCGTGCCGGCAACGCTCGACCTCGGGCCCATGAACGTGGCCGGCATCGCCAGCGTGCACGACCTCACGGTGACCTCGGCGAGCCCCCAGGCACCCCCGGTCAACATGTCCCGCCTCGACGTCCAACCCGTCGTCGGGCACGTGCCCGCCGCCGTGTGGACGATCACCGACCAGCCGGCCGCCACCGCGGCCGTGGTGCCCGTGCTCGCCGGCCTCGTCGTGTCCGGCCAGCCGACAGTGGCCGACGACCAGGGGCGCCCGCCGATCTCGATGGAGGTGATCGACTTCAACGCCGACCCCGTGCCCATCGGCCTGGTGGCGCCGGCCCCTCCACCGGCCACCACCCCTGCCCTCGACCGGGCTCTGGCCGAGTTGGCCACCCAGGCCAGCGGCTCCGGGCTGATCGCGGTCGGGGCCACGGTCCTCGGCCGGGCCGGCGGCCCGGCCCGGGCCCGGTCCGGGCTCGACCCGGCACCCCTCGGCGCCCGCGGCGTCCGCTCCCTCCGCGCCCGCCGGTCCTCGCCGCCCCTGGTGGCGACCCTGGGTGCGTTGCTGGCCACCGGGCCCCGGCCGGCAACCGGAGCCGCGCCCGCCAGCCCCGCCCGCGGCGCCGCGGCCGCCACCCGGACCGGCGGGGCGAGCCGGACCCGGACGGCCCCGCCCGCCGGCAGGCCCCGCCTACGGGCCAGGCTGGTCGCCCCCGCTGCCCCGGTGCCGCCGCCGGCTACCGGCGCCGGCGTCACCGCCGGGACCGCCGCCCGGCCGGCCCCGGCCACCCGGGCGGCCACGACCGGGCGCACGCTGGTCGCCGCCGAATGGGGCGCGTCGATGCCCGGGGCGCCCCAGGCCGACCGCCTGGGCACCGCCCTGGCCGGCGCGGGCAGCCCCCTGGCCCCCGGCGAACTGCAGATATGGGACCTGCCCGCCGCCGGCGACGACGGCCGCTGGCTGGTGTCGGGACCGGGGGCCGCCGCCCGCGTCGTCTTCCTCGACCGGGCCGGCCTGCCCCTCCAGGACGGCGTGGTCGTGCCGGCCGCCGGCGAGGAGGTGGCGGTGACCGCACCCCCGGACGCGGCCCGCGTCGCCGTCGGCGCCGTCGGCCGGCCCGCGGCGAGCGCCGCCGCACCGCCGGTGTGCGGGTGGCAGTCGGGTACCCTGCTCGCCCAGGTGGCGCGGGCCACCCTGCTGGCCCCTGGCGCCTCCGTCCACCTGCCGGCGCCGCTGGTCACCCGGCGCGACGGCCTGCGCACCAGCCAGGCCCTGGTGCGGGCGGCCACCGCGGTGGCCAGCGGGGGCACGGTCGAGACGCGGCTGCCCGCCACCGTCGAGATGGTCGTCGTCATCGTCGATGCGCCGGCCGGGCCCGGCCCCGGCGCGCTGCCGGCCGTGGACGTCGACGGCGCCGACGCCGGCGAACCCACGGTGGTGGCCGCCGGCCACCGCCTGCACCTGGTCTACGCCATCCCCGGCGATCCCGGCCGCACCGCCTTGGCGGTCCGCGTCACCCCCGGCGCAGGCTGGCGGCTCGCCGGGGTGCTCGGCGGGCCCGGGACGGTCGACCACTGGACGGCGGCGATCACCGGCGCCGGGTCTGGGGTGGCGGTCGCGGCGACGGCGCCCGCGGCACCCGTGACCGTCCGCCACCAGGCACCGACCCGCCGGGGGGTGTCGTGACCGACCGTAACGTGGCCCCCGGCGAGATGCGGCTCTACGACGAGGTGCGCCCCGCGCTGCCCAATGACCTGTACCGGCTCCGGGCTTCGACCACGCTGTCGCGGCCCGACCTGGCCGTGGGCACCGTCGACGCCTACTTCTCGCTGGAGGGGCCCCGGTTCGCGCTGCCGGCCACCGAGGTGGTGGCGGTGCACCCGCCCCGCAACGCCCAGGGCTCGTTCGACGAGGTGTTCCCCCACCTCGTGCTCGGGCGCCGCACCCTGCCCTGGGAGCGTGAGCTCGATCCCGACGGGATCATCCCGCCCCCGCTGGCCGAGGTGCCCGACCCCGAGCCCCGCCCCCTCACCGGCGGCGTCCCCTGGCTCGCTCTGCTGCTGTTCGTCGACGATCCCACGCGCCAGGAGGTGACCGTGCTGCCTCAGCCGGTCCCGCTGAGCAGCGTCGTCACCGACCCTGAGATCCGGGCACGGCTGCGCCTCGGCGGGGCCGACCCCCAGGTGGAGGCGATCGAGGTCGGCGCCGGCCTGCTGCGCCAGGTGGCCCCGAGCAAGCAGGAGGTGCAGCTCTGCTGCCACGCCCGCCAGGTCAACGTGGACGACCGCGAGCTGGCCGCAGGCGACAGCGACGGCTGGTTCGCGGTGGTGATGGCCAACCGCCTCCCGACCCCCGGCGTGCGCCACCGGGCCTGCCTGGTCAGCCTCGAGCAGCGCTCCGACGTGGTCTTCCCCGCCGGGCCCCGGCCGGGCGACACCCTGCCGTCCGGTACGCGGCGGCTCGTGCTGCTGCACACCTGGACCTTCACCGCGGCCCCGGCCCGGCCCGGCGGCGGGTCCTTCCGGGAGCTGGCCGAGGCGCTCGACAGCGGGCTGATGGGCGCCGGCACCCCGAACGTCACCGACACCGGCCATCGCGCCTTGACGCTCCAGGACCGTTCCGGCACCAGCCAGGCCGTGTGGTACAGGGGACCGCTGGTCGCCCGGCCCGTCGCCCGGGACCCGCTCGGCCCCTACCACAGCGCCGACCAGGCCCGGCGCGTCAGTCCCGAGACCGGCGCCGAGGACATCTCCTACGCGGCCGCCTTCGAGGTGGGCCGGCTGCTGGGCGCGGCCGACGGCCGCCTGGCCCAGGACCTCATGGCGTGGCGCCGCGAGGCCTACCAGGAGGCGGGGCGCCGCAGCGTGGCCGAACAGGTCTGGAGCGACGTGCCCGTCCTGGCCACCCCCCAAGAGGACGCGGTGGCCGACGGCCTCGTGGCCCCCCTCTCGCTCGCCATGTTCGCGCGGGCCGGCGCCGGGGCCGGCACCTCTGCCGACCTCACCATGGCCAGGACCGTGCGGTCGGCTCCCGGGCTCGACCCCGGCCGCCTGGCCGCCGCCTGGAACCTGAGCGTCGGCGACGCCCACCAGCTGCTGTCGGGCGCCGAGCCCACGGACGGGCCGGCCCCGGCCGCCCCCACACCCGAGGAGAACGACCGATGAGAGATCCGTGGATCTCCGAGGACGGGGCGCTCCGCGAGCGGATGTCCGACCCCGCCCAGGCGACGGCCGCCGACCCCGGGACTCGGCTGCCCGCCTACGCCACCGCCTTCCTCGCCCACCTGCGCCTGCTCGTCGGGGTGCCCTTCGAGTACCTCGTCCCCGACACCGAGCTGCTCCCCGACGAGTCCATCCGCTTCTTCCACCTCGACCGGTCCTGGACCGACCGGGCGGTCGACGGCGTGCTCGCCGTGGGCAAGGTCGGCTCGCGGGAGCAGGCCCACCACCACGCCGCCGCCCCCGCGCTGGACGCCCTGCTCGACAGCCTCGAGCCCGCGGTCCGGCCGGTGCAGCGGGGCCTGCTCCCGCTGGCGCCGACCGGTGACACGAGCGGGCCCGAGATCTCCGGGTTCCTGCTGCGCTCGGCGCTGGTCGCCGGCTGGCCCCACCTCGACGCACGGGCCTGGCGCGAGTCGGTGAAGCTGACCTTGCTGCGACTCGAACGGCTGTCGGCGTCCGTGCTCATCGCCTTGTTCGCCGGCGTCCCCGACCGGGTCGAGCTGGAGGAACCCCACCACGGCGTGCAGTTGGGCGTGACCGGGGGCGGGCCCGGTGCCGCCTTCACGGTCGATCCCCGCACCCCCGACGGTGTCCGCCAGCAGCCGGCCGTGCCGTTCCCGGTGGCGGTCCGGGCCACAGACCCCAGCCTGCGAGTCGTGGAGCTGGCGGATCTTCGCCGCATCGTCAGCTACCGCGCGGACCTCGACGACCCCTCGCTGCCCGTCCAGACCGGCAGCGCCGCCTTCACCATCCAGCTCCTGCGGCCCCCTTGGAAAGAGGTGTTCTCCGACGAGGGCCGCGCCGCCAGGCCAGGACCGGTGCGCGTGTCGCTCGGTCCCGCGGTGGCCGAGCTGGCCGCCGAGGTCGACGCCGACGGCCTGCTGGCCGCCGCCGACCCGGGAGCGGAACGGCCGTGACCGCCGTCGACCCGACCCTCGGGCGGATCCCCCGGGTACTGGTGCCCATCCAGGTCGACGCCCTCGTGCTGCGGGAGGCGCGGGCCGGGTTCGCGGACTGCCGCATGGCCGACCCCGATCCAGCGGGCGGCCGCCAGGACCTGCTGCCGCTCCCCTTCGCCGACCACGCCGAGCCCCGTCCTGCCGGAGTCCATCTGCACTGGGCGGTGCCCGACGCCCTGACCCGCACCCGGCCGACGGCGCCGCCAGCGCCCGACGGAACGGCACCGGTCGCGGCCTTGCCCGCCATCCCCGACCGGTGGCTGGTCGTCCGCCTGGCCCTCGGCGCCACCCCCGACCACCGCGGGCTAGCGGCCTGGGTGATGGAGACCAGCGGCGCCGTGCCCGTGGTGCGCGCCCTGGCCGACTGGCACGAGTCGGGCGTCGGCGCCGCCCCCGGCCGCGAGCCCACCGCCCTCGGCCCGGGCGACCTGGCCTGGGCCGCGTACTACGACAACGTGGTCAACCGGTTGGGGTTTCATGACCCGCTCGACGACGGCGCTCTTGGCCCCCTCGCCTACCTGGTGTGCGGCTGGTACGGCGACCCCCGTCTCGACCCGCTCGCCGATCCGGCCATCACCTCGTTGTCGGCCTTCTACGGGCGCCTGGCCGAGCTGGGATGGTCGCTGCCCGGCGGTGAGCTGGAGCAGGACGTGCTGGCCACGCCGTTCCCCGCGGTCCCCGGCGCCGACGCGCCGGCCCCCGGAGCGCTGGCCGAGCTGGCCACCGTGGCCGGGCGGCCTCCGCTGGTGACCGACGGCTCCTGGTGGCCCGTGGGCCTCATGGCCCACGGCGCGGTGGTGGGCCTCGGCTGGCCCGATCGCGGTTGGCCCGACGCGGAGGCCGGCCTGCTCGGCGTCGACCAGGGCGGCCCTCCGGACCCCGCCGACACCCGGGTGGCCTTCGGCGCGACCGAATCGGACGCGCTCGGCGCCCTCATGGTCGGCTTTCTCGCCGCCGCCCAGGGAGTGCCCGAGGACGAGGTCCTGTCCGAGGACCGCCTGCTCGAGGCGTTCCAGATCGGCCTGCTGAGCGAGATCGACCACCCCGACGGCCGGGCCCGGCTGGACGCCCGGCTCCACGCCGACGGGTTCCGGGCCGTCGCCGGCGGCCAGCGCAGCGCACCGGCCGGCGGCCCCACGACCGGGACCGGGACGGTTCAGCGGTCGCAACCCCGCTGGTTCGGCCCCGGCGAGCCGGCCGTGGTCGTGCAGGGCCTGCGCCGATCACTGAAGCACGGCGGCGACGGGCGGTTCAGCCAGGACGGCACCCTGGTGTGCCGGCTGAGCAGCTTCACCGTCACCGGCTTGAGCGCCCAGCTGGGCGACGGCACCCAGCGGGCGGCGGTCGAGGCTGACGCCCTGCTGGAGGTCGCGTTCGGCCACCCCGACCTGCCGCCCGACTGTGCCGACCTCGTGCGCGAGACCGTCCTGCTCGATCCGGGGTCGGCGCGCGCCGCCGCGCTGGCCACGGTCCCGCCGCTGGCCGACGACGACACGACCACCGTCGACGAGCTGACCCGGAACTTCATGGTCGAGCAGACCGTCTGGTGGGCACTGCGCGACCCGCTGATCAACCCCGACGCGCTGCTCGTCCGGTCGGGCATCGCCGGCTCCCTGCCCTCGCCGCTGGCGGTCACGCCGCCGTCGGCCGCGTGGGCGCCCCGCCACCTCGACTGGGAGGTCGAGGTCTTCCCCACGCGCGCCGGGCTGGCCGACTGGCGCCTCGGCGACCTCGACTTCACCCCCGCCCGCCCCGGCGCCCTCGACGACGCACCAGGCACCGGCACCGTCGTACGGTCCCGGGCCCTGCTCACCGGAGGGGTCGCCCAGCGGGCCGCCCGGGCCGGGCAGGCCGCCATCGAGCTGGTCACCGCCGCCGGCGAGACCCTGGGCGACACCAGCGACATCTTCATCCCCGCCTCGATCGGCGGGGGCACCGGCGACCTCGCCGACCCAGGCGCCGGCGCTGGCACCCAGACGATCGCCCAGGCGTTCGTGGCCGCTCTGCACAACATGGACGTGATGGCCGCCACCCTCGATGGCGTCCACGCCCGCCTCCGGGGCGAACCGACCGGCCAGTGGGTGGGCCTCAGCCCTCCGCCGGCCCCACCGCCCGACCCCACCGCCCCCGGGCTCATCGCCGGCGCGCTGCGGCCCGTGCGCCTGCGGCTGGTCGACACCTTCGGGCAGGTCGTCGACCTGCTCGGCTCGGGACCTGGCCAGCCGGCCGACGCCGGCGCCGCCCTCACCTCACGGCCGGTGAGCGTGACCGGCCGCCCCGGCCTGGTCGTCCTCCCGCCCCGCTTCGCCGCCCCGGCCCGGCTGCTGTTCCGCTTCGTCGACGCCCTCCCCCGACCCGATCCCCCGGCGCTGGAGGACACCGACGAGACGGCCCGGCCCGTGTGCGGGTACCTGCTTCCCGATCATCTTGACGGCGCCCTGGAGCTGTTCGACGCCGAGGGCGCCGCGCTCGGCCAGCTGCTCCCGGCGCTCGACGGCACCGGCCGGGCCGTCTGGGAACGCGCCCCGGGACTGGCCACCGGGGCCGGCGACCCGCCCTCAGCTACCATCGCCGACCCGACGATGGGTGCCATCGCCGACGGCCTGGTGCGGTGGGGGGACCACGACGGCGCCCCTGCCCAGGAGGGCAGCGAGGGGGCGCTGGCCGCCCTGCTGCGCCTGGTCGACTCGACGCTGTGGAGCACCGACCCGTTCGGCCACGCCGGGGACGAGCACATGGCCCTGCTCACCGGCCACCCCATCGTCGTCCTGCGGGCCATGCTCCGCCTCGACGTCGACGACCCCCTCGGCCCCGCCGACCTGGCGACGACTGCGGTGCCCGTCCGGCTCGGGGCGCTCGCCCACTGGCAGGACGGCCTGCTCGCCTTCTTCGCCGGTGACGACCTGGCCCACACGCACCCGGTCGGTGCGGCGGCCGCGTCCCTGGCCCGCCAGGTCGGCCCCGGGCGCGGCTACCTGGGACCCGCCGCGCAGGTCGCCGCCTTCCACCAGGCCTTCGCCGCCGACCTGGCCCCGGACCGGGTCCCGGCCAGCCCAGTCACCCACCCCTACGTTGCCGACGACCCCGACGTGACGCTGTGGCCGGGCCAGGCGGTGCCGGTGACCCTGCTCGTCGTCCCCCACGCCGTCGCTCATGCCACCGCCGGCCTCCTGCCCCGCAAGGACCTCGGCATCCGCCGGCAGTGGGTAGCCGCCGGACTGGCCCGCATCGCCCCCAGCTTCCGCTTCGGGCCGGTGCTCGTCGACCCGGCGGCGATCCGCATGCCTGTGGCCGCCGACCTGGCCGGCACCTGGACCTGGAACCACCGTCGCGACGTCTCAGCCTGGTCCGACGACCCGGTCGTCAACGCCACGGGCGACGCGCTCATGACCACGGGCGTGGCCATGGCCGAGGAGGGCTGGCTGACCCTGCGCCCGCCCCCGGGGGAGGCACCGTCGTGAGTGCCCTCGACCAGGTCGTTCAACTGCTGCCGCTGGCCGCCAAGAAGGCCCTGGCAGCGAAGGCGTCCAACGTCCTGCTGGTCCCGGCCACCGTGCCCGCCACGGTCAAGCACGGCGCGCTCGTGCACAAGGACGCCGGCCCGGCCCGGGGCAGCCCGCTGCCGGCGCGGGTGGTCGCCGTGCTCGGTCCGGGCGCGACGTTCCAGGGGCTCGCGGCCACGCTGCTACCGATCTACGCCGGAGCGACCGGCGCCAAGCCGCTTACGGCCGACGAGCTTGCGAACGGGCTGGTCGTCTACAACCGGGACCTCCTGCCCGCCGGTACCTGGGGCAACCACCAGGTCGGCCTGTGCCTGCCGCTGCCGATCGAGATCGATGCGGCGACCGGCGCGTGGACGCTCAACGCCGACGAGGTGCGCGGGTGGGCGGGCTCGTTCCTGCCCGCCTGGCGCCCACGCCTCTCCGTTCCGCCCACCCGGCTCGGCGTGCCCGAGCCGGCCCAGGTCGAGGGCTCCGCCCGCGTCGCCCGCGTCCTCGGCCCGCCCATGCCCGGCCAGCAGTGGGAGCGGTCGATCCGAAACCCCTCAGAGGCGGTCCTGACGTTCATGGCGATCGTCCAGCAGCTGCGGGACGCCGGGCCGACCGGCCCGGTGGAGGCGCTGACCTTCAGCCTGGCCTTCCTCGACGGCGCCCAGCCCCACTACGTGGCGCTGCTGGCGGCCACCACCGCCGGCAACGCGATCCTGCGCCGCGTCGCCAAGGTGCTGGAGCCCGCGCCACCACCCGGGACTAACATGGCCAAGCTGGCCGCCGCCCGCACCCTGGTCGACAACGCGCTCTTCCAGGGTCCGCCCGCAGCGCGCACCCTGCGCCCCCACCAGGAGGTTCCAGAGACGGCGGACCTGCTGGCCGCGCGGCCGGGGTCGGCGAAGGCGGTGCCGGGCGCGAAGGCCGATCCGGACGGGGGCCTGCACCGCGTCGTACTCGGCCGGGACGTGGCCGTCGGCCGCAGCGACCCGGCCAAGGTAGGCGGTGTGACCTTCACCGGACCGGCGTTCGGCGGGCGGCTGCTGCTGGACCCGTTCCTGGCGGACGACGCCAAGGGCCTCAAGGCGGACGACCCCGCTGTGGCGGGCCCGCTGGCGCTGCTGCTGCTCGACGGTGCCGGCGGCGGCCCGCTCGATGCCGTGCAGGCGCGGGACGCCGGGTTGCTGGCCGTCGGCCTTGGCGCCTGGGCGGCGCTCGACCCCGCCGGGCTGGCCGCGCTGCTTTTCAAGTTCAAGGCGGACGCCGCCGACGAGTTCGACCTGTTCTTCGGGCTCCACGGCCTCGACGTCGACCAGGATCCCGCCGACGCCACCAAGTTCAGGCTGCGCAGGATCGGCGCCGACGGCAAATCGTCGACGGTCATGGACGCCGCCACACTGCGGACCTTCCTCGGAGGCACGGTCGGCGCCTCGGGCGCCGTGACGTTCAGCACCGACTGGGCCGCCCGGATCCGGCTGCCGGCCCTGGTCTCGCGCCGCTACCGGCGGTCTCAGGTCGTCCTGGCGATGGCCAAGGTGAAGCGCACAGCCAACCCGGTCGAGCTGGCGGTTGCCTCGGTCAGTCCGTTCCCCTCGCCCTACACGCTCGCCATCGACGTCCCCAAGTCCACGGCGCTGAAGACCGCGGTCGACGTCGACCTGGACGTGGACGGCTTCCTGGCCGGCCTGCCCGCCAGTGTGCCGTCAAAGGGCTTTCTGTCCGGGGCGCTGATCGACCTCACGGCAGGGGCCGCTGCGCCAACCGCCTACGCCAGCTCCCGCGGCTCCGACGACGAGGACACCTTCAACATCGGCAGCATGGGGAAGATGATGGCGATGTACGCCGCCTTCGAGCTCCGGTTCCGCCTCCTC
>Ga0070711_100002439_pt1 | contig 10602 bp, 11 predicted proteins | sample LARL53metaG_FD_65452 | JGI IMG/M metagenome (GOLD analysis project Ga0070711, IMG submission 65452) | Corn, switchgrass and miscanthus rhizosphere microbial communities from Kellogg Biological Station, Michigan, USA - LAR L5-3 metaG | ecosystem: Host-associated > Plants > Roots > Rhizosphere ... | reverse complement strand
CGGCATTACCGCCTGCAATGAGTCTATTATATAGAAAAACCATAGGTGTTATAGCAGGAAACATCATCGCAGCCATTCCAACTGTCCAGCTAACTGTGAATAAAGAAATTGATAGCGGATCGTATAACATCATCGCCCTCATCATGACATTACTATTGTCAACATCAGATTGTCTACTAAGCAAGAACCATGATGCTGCTGACGTTAAAATTATAAAAAAAAGAATAATCTTTTGGACTTTGTTTAGCCTTAATCCCATGACGATCTTACCTATTCTTGACTCTGATAAATAGACTTTATTGTTAGGAATTGAATTTCAGGTCTTTTTTGACTTTATCATCACAATATTCATCTGTATGCTGTATTATGAAGACAGGCGGTACGACTAAAATAGTAATTAGGGGGTAAAACTAAATTTGGACTGAAAGCCTCTAGGATTTAGGATTTTCTGGAAAAATAGTCTTCTGTTGGAAATGTGTTATAATCTATCCACTTTAAGAACACTTATTAGGAGACGAGAAAAAGATTGAAACTTATTGTCTAGTGGCTATTTGGCATTTCCTTATCTGGTTACTTTGCGTGGTCTAAGCATTTGCCGTAATGTTCCGAATGAGTCCTATCAGTTGCAATGGCATTAGAGACTAAGCAAAGTATAACAGAAAATGGTGTCTAAGCCACAACAACAGAAAATGCCTTGTTGATTATAAGGAATGGCCTGCTGGAATGGAAAAAATATAACTATAATAATTACCCTTTAAATCACGAATGGAAATTTTTCTTTCGATCTCGTTTAATTCAACTGAAACCTCAATAACCTATTTGGGTCAAGATGTAAGATTCTAAGAAAGTTATCGATATATCGAATTGCTTCAATTCTTGTCATATTTTCTCAATTCTTCTTTCGGTTCGTTGTGGTACATTAGCTCATTGGATATTAAGAATTTGATTAACTTTGTTAACTCACAAGGTTAACTCACATAGCTTGGCTCAAATATCGCTACTAATGAAAGAGGTCTGTGTTGTTTCGTCCTGCACACAACATGCCGTAAGTCTATCAATAACGGCAAAACTAACAATGATCCAAATAAAATTAACCTTCTCACATCTTTGGAAGCATCGAGTTATACTTGTTTATTTCGAACAGAATCCTCACAAACTGTGATCAATTTGATCGTGCTGAAAACATTTCCAGACGAACGTCTATTGTTCTCAAATAGTTGTCAGGACTTGACACTCAAACAAATCTTGAATCTTGATTATCTTTTGGCATCCCCAGGCCTGCAAGATAGTATCATCCTGTCTTACTTTTATATCTCTATTCGCCAATCACCTTCACTAATACTCTTTTATCCCGTCGACCATCAAATTCCCCGTACAATATCTGCTCCCATGGACCAAAGTCTAGTTTTCCGTTTGTGATGGCTACAACGACTTCTCTCCCCATAATCTGGCGTTTCAGGTGTGCATCTGCATTATCTTCACCAGTTTCATTGTGTTTGTATCGATCGGTAGGAGCATGTGGCGCTGCTCTTTCAAGCCATACATCAAAATCTTCATGCAAGCCGCTCTCATTATCGTTTATAAAAATGCTAGCTGTGATATGCATCGTATTTACTAAACATAGACCTTCCTTAATTTTGCTTCCTTCAACTATCTTTCTAACATCTGGAGTAATATTGATGTATGCACGTCTATTCTTAGTATTGAAGGTAAGGTATTCTGTTTTGGACTTCATCTGTTGAAACTCGAACAAAAGCAAGTTATATTCTTAAGTGTTAGATGATATTAGTTGTATAATTTGTAGTTCTGACTTGTCTCATCTTATCTTCGCAAAAATGGTAGATAGCAAGTATGGCATTAATCAAGAATATGTAGTTTGATTGCCTTCATAATAGTTATCACATCGTTTTGTGCACCAAGCATCAAAGTATATTCTCCTGTCCCCAGATCTGTTGCTGGAGTGAAGATGAATGAAATTTCCTTTGTGTGCATTGGTTCTAGTGAAAAAGATTTTTCGCTAAACGTTCCTGTAGAATTACCAAGATCCCCTGTAGGAGTAAATGTCCCTGAGGCTACCATATCAATATTCGGATTTAAGGCAGAAGATGCGCTAGTTGTAGAAATATTAAGCTTAATTTCCACACTCTGACCTCTTCTAATTGTTAGCTGTTGAGGTGATGTTGAAACAGAAAATGGTAACTGAAGATTACTGTTATGTGTTATTGGTGCTATGCTTCCTATTTTGTTTTCCGACCATTCAGTAAACCATGTCTGGCCATGCTCTCCTCTTGAGAACTGCAGAACATTTGCTATCCCACACGTCTTACTGCTGCCCGGACAGTCACCCCATAACCTATCCTGTGTTGGAATCCAATATTCGTACAAGGTATTGTTTACAGGATCAAATCTTGCTATCTTGTTCCCCTGATGCTCGTTGAACCATAACGATGCGTCGTCTGCTCCTTTTTGTACCCAGTATGGAAGAGTATTAGATCCTTCTGGTAGACTATTTGATTCATTTAAACCATATATCATTGGTGAAGCTTTAGATGTTGCGAACATTGTTACATTGTAGTTTATGGTGTTTAGCATGTAAAATATGCTTGTCCCGTGGTCAGTAGCCCATAAATTACCCTCCTTATCTACTGTAAGACCTACGGGAAGGCTTAATTGTTCAGGCAGAACAAAGGTATCAAAAGATCTTGAAGCCATTTTATAACGGAGTATCTCTCCTTGGGAGGCAAAAGCAGACATAGAGATCCATATTATATTCCTTTTATTATCAACTGCTAAAGAACCAGTGTTAATGTGTTTAGAATCTACACCTTTGAAGCTATTTGTAGGCATTGTAATCCCAGTTATGCCATTTGAAGTACCATTCTTCATCTGAGTGGTGTTTCCAAACCAAAGAGCAGGTGAATGTACACTCACAAAATACACATTTCCTTTTGAATCAAAATCTAAAGATACAGGAGAAATTGTTCCAAATGTCTGTGACTTTTCAGGAATTTTATACATATCAAAACCAAAAGCTTTACTATACCTCCAAATTGCATTTTGTTTGTCGTCTGTAAACCAAATACTATCTCCATTACCAGAAACCTTTACAGACCATACATCCGAGAAATCGGTGGGATTTTGACGTACTTTCCAGAGAGGTATATCTATCTCTTTATCAAATTGTTTTGTAATTAAATTATAATTGCCAAGTGTTCCTTGCTTTGTAGATACGTACCATACTTTTCTAGCTTGACTATCTACTGCTATTCCCAATGGCATTTCACACGTATGCGGAAGCCTGTATTCGGTAACGTAATTATTAGAATTTGGGATTGAAGTAAGCCCGCAAAATTGATTCCTAAATTGCCCAATGTAAGAGGCGTTCGAAGTTGCAACAGATTGTACAGATTGCATGGTAGACTGCAGAGCTGGCTTAGTAGTGTCAGCAGTTTTAAACATTGTCGCATATGTTCCTGCTATTATTACTATTAATATTGCGATCGCAATTAATCCATAATCTCTGATTTTTTTATAATGCACCATATCTTAATCTATTCCAACGTTATCTTGTTGATAGTCCTGCTTCCTCATCTACAGCTAAGATTTTATATCTTGTTTGTATTGGTGGTACCTTATGTAATTTATTCATGTATATTTTCTCTCAGACAACAAATATTGCTAATGTGTATAATTACGAAAGTGCAGTAAATGAAATTGTGTTTGCAAAAAATTGAGGGAAGATATTCGTTACGTCCTATCCTACCCCGCGTATTCATAACGAATATCAGTTGATGGTGTTGTTGTTGCTGTTGTCATATTCATACTGACTTTGGTAGCACCAATATTTGGCCAACCATGTTTGGCAGATGTAGGCTACACCAGAAGTTTATGGTTCCTGGATTGTTTGCTATGAAAGATACCGTGTGGATTTCTCCTCTATGAAGAGCAAAGGTTCCTACTCCATCGACCGTTACGATATGATGTACACCTAGTACTCCTATGAAATGGAGAGTCACTTTGTCTCCTTGGTTAACCACTATTTGATCTGGGGCGAACGTAAATGATCTGAAGTCCCAGGAGCCTACTTGATTAGGTAGTACTATCCTGAACCCTCCTCCTCTCGGTATTGTCGAATTTACAGGTGGGGTCTCCGCTGGATGCAGTGGAGTATTCTGGGCGCTATTAGGATTGTATACGGCAGCATGTAAGCTTGTTGCCCCGTCAAGGTGTACTGTGTTTATCCAGAATTCCTTGCTTGTAGATTGGCTCGGACTAACTGTTACAGCAGTATTTGCTGCTGTTGCAGTTGTCGTCCCGTTATTTTGTGCTAGAACGTTCTGTGATATTTCGGTTTGTATTCCAATAATCATAGCAGCAGATGCAACTACTGCCACAATAGTTGCCGCTGCTATGATTGCTTGTTTCTTTGTTTTTGTGTTTGTTTTTTGATTGTCATTCATTTTTTTTGTTAGTTCTTTGTAACCTTCTTATCATTATAAAGAAGGAGACGAATTCCAAGTGCGGATTCCATCTTTGGATTCCAAAACTGGAATTGAGCATCCCGTTTTTATATGTCGTTGCTAGAACACCGGTGTCTTAATGAAAGTGTGATTCTTGATACATTTGATGGAAAATGATACCCATATGCTGTATATTCCTGCTCTTACCAGCATGCTCCTATCCCTAATTCTACTCTTCCTTTACTTATAATATCCAAGGTTGAAAGCATCTTTGCCAATAATGATGGATTACGATAGGAATTACAAGTGACTAGTTGTCCTATCTTTATTCTTTCCGTGATTGCTGCTACTGCAGATAAAAGAGTAAAACATTCAAAAATATTTATTTCTATCATCACTATAAAATGGAATGAAATGATCATATGCATAAATTGAATCAAATCAATACTATCAGCTGTGACTGATATGGATTTTGGGAATTCATATTGCTTAACTGGGTCATTTTCTTCTAACGGTAAATCCCCTCCTCTCCATCCTTGTGGGATAGTTAATCCAAATTCTAATTCATGCTTTACTTTCTTACAATATTTATCGACAATACTTATTTGTTATAGATATGCTGAGAGCTCTATCTTTAAAGTCTTCACTGCCTTCACTTTCTTTAGCTGAAAGTAACTGTGTCAATAGTGCTGTTACGTGGATGCTTACATTTGCATATGCGTTTTTCAAGCACATGAACTGAAAACTTGTGATGGCATGACCTAGTTTGTCAAGGGGCTGCTGATGCCGCTTCTCTTGAATCAAATGATTGATCTTGACTAATAACAAATAATTCCCTTTTGTCAATCTGCTCTAACATTACAGTCCACAGATTCACAGTATGATGCATTGATATATGATATATTAATATCGAAGATCACCTATTATGCGATTCTGCTTAGAAATCTGGGGCACTGATTACGAGAAGATTAAAGAGACATGCATATTGGCTGAGAAATTAGGATTTTATGGATTCTATTACGGAGAGTCATTAGCTGAGATTGATTTAGATTGCTGGAGTGTAATATCTAATTTATCAGCTATAACTACTCGGATAAAACTAGGTCCTGTTATCACTTACCTAATTCCTCAATATAGAAACATTGCACTACTTGCTAAGCAAGCCACGACATTACATGATATGTCGAAGGGGAGATTGGAATTTAGGACTGGTGCAGGAGCAACACATGATTATGCAGTACAGTGGTGGTATCCATATGGAATAGATTACCCTAATAGAGCGGAACGAGTATCCTTACTTGAAGAAGGTATAAAAGTTCTCAAATTGCTGTGGAGTAAACCAAAAGTTCACTTTAGCGGGAAGTATTTTGATATCAATGGCGCCACCCTGAAAAACCCAAAAGAAAGCATTCCAATCACGGTTGCAGCAAAGGCGAAGAGCATGATGGGAATAGCAGCCAAACATGCCGATATATGGGAATCTTCTTACCTCTCCCCTGAGAGGTTTGCTTCCGTTAATTCTAAATTTGAAGGGATTGCTAAGGAATTCAATGCAACAAGGATGCTTGTGAAATCAGTTGAATTAGATGTCATAATTGCAAATTGTGATTCAGACCTAGAATATAAGAAAAGACTATTTGCAATGGAAAGAGGGCCAGCTATGCTTAATCAACTCCTCAAACATTCTTTGGTTGGAAAACCTGATGATATAGCGGCAAGAGTTAGGGAATATTTAGATGTCGGAATACATCAATTTTTCCTTGCATTTCAAGATCCTTTTGACTATGAGGCAATCCAGTTATTTATGGAGGCAGTCAAAGGATTTATGTGAAGTAAAATTTTTGAATCTATAACTAATGTATCGTGAAAGACGTTTCTGTGTTATTAATGCCCAGAATAAATTGAATTATGAAAAATATTATTCAACCAACCTTATTTCAAATGACCGCAATACATGAATTGGGACATGCATGTGGTTTAAAACATATTGTGATATCTGTAGACGATTGATACGTTAGAATCAGTAGAAGAAGGCAATATTGATGGCGCTGGGAAATTATAATTATAACAAGCAAATTTCTACGTAGCTGATGTGGTCAGTGATGAGCAAGATTTCTCGATCCACTTTGTTGTAATTCTCAGATTTTTTCATTCATAGATTGCGGCCGATAAACAAATTAGAACCTATTACAGAAATTTGTTATGAAGTATCCTTTGTATCCTCTTGATCCAATATTGACAGATTTCTTTCTTAATTGATTTGAAATCGCTTTTCTGTAGAAATATATTGATATGGTTCCGTGGTGTCTTTCTTGTGAATTATCTTAATATTTGGCTTTCTGACTTAATTTATTTTTAGAGGAAAGCAGACAGCTCTTAAGCAAAGCCTGTAACAATCTTTAAATAAATACTTCATATTATGTACGCAATGAAAATAACCTGCGAGCTAGGAGTCACTATTGTAGCCGTCATATTGGTAGTATGCCTACCAACAACATTGATGTTTAGTGCTTCGTCAACATGGGCACAGACGATGACGCCAGGAAACCACACCAGTAACAAGACAATGGCAGGTAATACAACAGGTAGTATGATGAAAGGAAATACAACCTCAGCAGTGCCAACGCCAGTAGGCCCACCCGGTCCCTAAACGGTGAAACGTCCTCATCTTTTCCTCCGGGTCAAAGAAGTTGATAAGCAACGCCTTGAGTATGCTGTATCATTGTTAGCGAGGTTTATAACTAAGAGAGATTGTATTGCCTCGCATAAGTCCAATGAAAGTCTTGATTAATGGCACTAGCATTATTCGTTGCTTTTAAGTCAGTTTCTACTTGGGATTATGTAGATATATGCGTTATACAAATCACATTACTAGTTCGAGTATCAAGTACAAAAGTCAATGGATGACGGTATACGAGGATTTGGTAAGCAAAGAGGTTGACGGTACGATTGAGATGTTTAACAGAATCGAAGTGCTCGATGCCGTAATTGTGGTACCAATCCTCGAAGATAGCTCGTTAGTAATGGTCGAGATTTATCGACACGGAGCGGGCACAAATCTTCTAGAGTTACCTGGTGGATTTATTAATGAAAACGAACTGAAAACCGATGCAGGCAGGAGAGAATTACTTGAGGAAACTGGATATACATGTAATAAAGTCGAGTTGATTAATTGGTTCTACACATGGCCCGGGAGAACTGCACAGAGGAACTTTGTTGTTGTAGCAAGGGGTTTGAAAAAACCTTTGGGTAAAAACTTAGATAAATTCGAATGTATAAAGGTCCATAAAGTATCAGGCGACAAAATAAGACGAGAACTTACGCGTGGCGGAAAGATAAAGAGCGCTCCAACTATCTCCGCCCTTCTTTACGGCTATTTGCGTTATCTCTAAACTTTGGTTAAATAAGACGCTTAGCCTATCTATAAACTTGCAATTCGGTTTGAAACGAACGTTATCATTTATTTTATGTCATATGACGGAAGTCATGAAATTCTGGTGCATAGAAAAGTCCCAGGAGATCCAAAAATTTAGGAAAATTGAGCATGTGCTAAATGGAAGGCTATTACATTAAAAGGACAATATACATGCTTATTGGCCAATATGGGTAACTCTTAAATGAAATAAGCTGTAAGTATCTTACGAGTATTCGACAAGTACTCAGGAACGCCAGGGGGCATAAACTGCATTGCCATGCCCCCACGCAAAGTCAGGTTGCGTATGTTCGAGTAGCAAATTCAATAATTATTAAATTTTGATTCTGCCGGAATATTCATATGACATCCTCATTGTATTTTGCTTTCCATTCCCTGGATAAATTAAACTTCAATTAGCACACAAAAGATATATCTAAATCCATCTTTTGCTGTTATGTTGTTTGGGAGTATACACAAAAATGGTACATTTACTTTTCTGTTAACGGCCGCGTTTGCAACATTGATTATCCTACCTCTGAAGTATGCAAAGGCAGCAACATATACTGCCCCTCTGACAGGTAAAACAATCCAGTATCCTGACATGTGGACACCGGTGCCATCCCAGGAAGCTCAATTTATGCAGCCAATGACCCATGGGAATCTTACACTCTTCGAGAATAGCAACGGGTTTCAACTGGCGACTTATGGATCCATTCCGGCTTCAGACCCAACTTCTATATCAAATAGCATGATGTCGATCACAGGTACTCACCTACTCAATCCAAAAGACATAACCTTAGCATCTGGAAAACCTGCACTCCAGTTTGATTATTATTATCAACCCGTCTTATTTCAACCAAACGGTGATATTGGCGGGACTTTTACTCCAGCTGGAAACCAGCTATATTTCGGAGGAATTGCTATAATTGAGATCGGCATACTGTATGCGGTTACCTATTCTCCTGTGATAGCGTATTCTAGATCACAGTTGAATTCTAAATGAATCCATTTATTATTTTCAGTATCCCTAAACCAATTAACGGCCTTACCACAATTCTTGCACACAGTCATAAATGTAGTTCTACTTGCATGACTTAGATCATTCGTTACCTTACCAGTTCCATTGTCCGATAAAATACTTTCTCTTACTATGTCTGTTCAATATCATAATTGTATTATACCAAAATTTGATTATTCTATTCTGGGTTTCCGTACAGCCATTACCATCAGCCGAAGATTAGGCCAAGGGAATAAATTAGTATTTGTGTCTTATTGCATAGCAGCTTCAATCTTGTGTAATACTGTATTGATATAATAATTTGTAAGCAATGATGATATAGTGAGTATCTGTAATTGGTCAGGCTTTAGGAGAATTGAATTTATGTGATATAGTAGCTGAATCTTCTTATCCATATTTGGTTCATTTTTGCAATCTTCAATAAGTTGCATTACAGCAGAACGATAATCCGCCGCTGTTTTGTTCCTATTTTGAGTTATCATTTTAGTCTAAATCAATAATATGACGGCCAGTCGATATATAGCCTAATACAACTTGATTATGATTTCTCATAATTTCTGTTGAGCTTCTGTATTTGTTATTAGCAACTCTGAAACTCTTGAAGCAGAACTTCCAGAATTACTTCTACCATTAAACAATCCCTTGCACTTGTGACAAAAGGTTAGATTTGTATTTGTATAGTATTTTTGTGTCCGTTTGTTATTCTAGTATCAATTATGTGACTAAGGCCAACGAATAATTCTAGCACGTGGGACCCCTTTCCGGTGATTTTATAGGTTTTCATAACTTCGTCATGCTCCATCAATCCAGCTCTCAATAGGAGTGGAAAATACTCCTTTAGTTGTGAAAGAGACAAAACGGCCTCATGCATTATCCTTGTTTTACAGGCACCATTCACTTTACCTGCCGATCTTAACATGGCTATAATTATTTCTGTTCTGTCTCTGTATTTCATATTTGTGGGGTAAGAGGAAGCTTTTTCGCGGGTGCACAGGACATGGTCTTCCTGTGGCCAACAGCATAAACGACACCACGTGAAGCCGTTGGAAGTCCAATCAAAGCATCTGTAGTAATTACCAAAACCGCAATCCTCGTTGTTCCCATAGTACCTAGAAGGGTTTTATTCTCGGAAGCATATAACAAGGCAGACGAATTCCATTTTTGGTATTTGTCTCTCTTTATAAAAATGACACAGAATCCGTGGAATCGAGAAGACTGCCTTGATAGATCCTCCGCCCTTCTTTTGAAGACGTAATATCCTTGTTTGTTTTTGAAGACTTTGTTACCAAAGGGGTCTAGTCAGGAAAAGGAGTTGCCAAAGCTAAATACCTTTCATGAAGGCGCCAAATATCAAAAGGCAAATCATTTCCTCTGAGCATCTAATTTACGGCGCGGAACATCATCAGATTCTGATAATTCTTGATTATACTCTTTATTATTAAGTACAACACCTAATTATTCAAAAAAATAGTAGGAGAGGTGCGCTGTAGTGTTTATTGCAGATTCTTTATGGGCTAAATCCCAGAATACCACCTGTGTTAGTAGTGGTGCTGGCGGAGATCTGGGTGCACGAAGCACTGATTGGAGAGTTTCCACCGAGGGTGATACATAGCGCCTTTTGATTATTATTAGTGGGCTGTTCAATTGCTTGTTTGCCGTTTTCGCCTGAACTTCCCCCTATCGACCCAATGCCACCTGTGTTAGTAGTA
>Ga0070711_100002436_pt1 | contig 10608 bp, 7 predicted proteins | sample LARL53metaG_FD_65452 | JGI IMG/M metagenome (GOLD analysis project Ga0070711, IMG submission 65452) | Corn, switchgrass and miscanthus rhizosphere microbial communities from Kellogg Biological Station, Michigan, USA - LAR L5-3 metaG | ecosystem: Host-associated > Plants > Roots > Rhizosphere ... | reverse complement strand
TTTCCAAATCCCATAACTGTTAGAAAGGTATAGCCCCTTATTTCAAACTCCAATGATTCCTGCTGAGGGCAATTTTGTGGTAAGGAATTAGATGAAAAATGAGGTATCCAAGTCGAATCAAAAAAATTCCAAATTAAAAATGGATTCAGTCTTAAATATAGTGGAATAGTAAATGGTGCTGGAGGAGCCCAAATTCCTGCAATTGTATAGTATTTGGTGTGAATATTTTCTTTTGCCATAGTATCATTTGCACCAGTTTGCAAATCATTAGCAGCAGGAGTACATGGATCAAAGGCGTTTAACCAATCTGCGATAGGATCGCCCATATTAGGAGTTCCTATCATTATTAACTTCCCAACATCGCTAGTGGGATTCTTATCCAAGTATACTCTTGCGTCTAATCCACCTTTGCTATGGCCTACTATATTTACTAGATCATGTTGTGTCCACCTTTTGACTTTTTGAACTATCTGATCAAGATCCTTAGCATGGTCTGAAGCAGATCCACATTGATCATAGCGCTCTTGTAGACCTGAAAAGGAAACCGTACAAAATGGGATGCCACTATCTTTGAGCCGTTCTTCCCAATGAGACCAAACTGATGGTGGTTCATTGTATCCATGTATCAGTATTACTGGGACAGGACTGGATGTTTTTGACGGCATATTCTCAATAACACACATTGCTAGAGCATTTGCTGAGGGAACAATTTGTCTACTGCCTATTAGTAGTACTGAAAGTGATAGTGTCAGTGATAGCACAACAAGTATAACATCTTTTCTCATAAAGATTTTTTTTCTTATATTAATATCACTATTTACACGCATAGGAGATAATCATCAAAAAGTGTATTTATGTATGTCTATACCATAATACCATAAATTGAATATTTTCCATCTAATCAACGATCCTTCTATCGACAAGAACACACACAAGTAAGCCATATATGAGAAATGGATACAATTACTTATAGTGACAACATATAGGAAACTGTCAAAGCAGAATCGTGGGTGTCAGTAAGCCAATTTTACAAGATTAACAAATGAAATCCAGCTCAAGAATTTGTTTAGTACTCGCATAAGTTTCAATGTTATCCATTTCATAGCGATGTTAGTAAAATTCGATTTGCAGGAATAGACAGATTTGGATTTTTGTTCTCGTTTGATAGTTTTTAGGCCAATAAAACGAAAATCGCTAATTAACCTAAATTCATTTAGTCCTCAAGGGACTTCTAGATTGTGCACAGTATCATAACATGAGGGATCAAATGCACTACCAGGAGCATGAAGTAATTAGAACTTAATTCGATGCATCTTATAGTATAATGTCATAGGATATTTGTTAATTTCGATGACTAATTTTAAAAGTATTGTCAAATTTAATTTCCAAGTTAGTTGGTTAATCTCTTGGACTTTTAAAAGTATAAAATCCGCTTTATTATGGCCATTAAGACCTATTAGGATCGCTACAAGAAGCTATGCCAGGCCTAAAATACAGTTGTGTATTAAAAAAATAATAGAAATCAACTAGTAGTAAAAATTATTATCAGAGAGTTATTTAAAGCAGGAATACTTGTCTACAGCATAATTTCAGGTTACATAGTATTGAGTCTTTGCATACTCCATCTAACATTTTCTGCGCATAACATATCCAAATGTATTATATTTACATTTGACCTTGACTATAGTGACAGGGTTGGAGCAGCTAGCATCAATTTAATTATATTTTTCTGGTAATAATTATAAATTTGAGTAACTCCATTTTTTTACTTTCATTAATGATTTGAAGAAGGAATTGATGTAACAGAATTACTTAATTCATTCCTTAACTAATCATGATTCTGCCCATATTGTATATGTCTATTACTATTACTGAAACTTTGCTTGTTGAACCTATATTTCCAACCTTGATTGTTTCACAATTTTCCGTATTTGGGGCCTTACTAATTATTCGAGTTTTTAATTGTTAAACCGCTACCAAGCATATACAATAACGTTTTAAGGAATGACTGAAGATAGACCGTGTTGTCATCAAAGTACACGACTAGATTCACTATGATGTTGTTGTCCTATCTAGTCGTTCAAACTCAAATACCCAAGTCGGATCCCTCGATCATCCTCTCATAAACTCCTTGTTCCTAAATGTATATTCTTTTTCTTCTAATAGCGAATCATTAGCCACCCTAATTTTTTGCGTATCTTCTGATAAAGTAGACCGCTATTGATAGATCGATTCTGCTATCATTCCATGATGATATGGCATCACCACGAGTTTGCAAGTCATCGAATTATACAGTGTCCTTGTTCTGCCCGAAATTGTTGCCAATAACAAGAATGTTATTCTTCTTGTTTTGAACAACCCCTCGATATTCCATTGTCGGACCTATATCAGACAGAGTAAGGCTGGTCAGAGGTCTAACAGATACAGTTGAGAATAGTATGGCAAGATAAATAATGATACCAATCCATGTCCAGCCAAACATCTGAAATCTAGTTAGCGTTGGTTTACTACTTTCAAACATTGTAGACAGTAAAGGAAGCTGAGGTGGCGGTTCTTTAACTGCGGAAGTGGTTATCATACTTTATTATAGATACCCCACCACTAACAATCGGCACAGATACACTAAGTCCCATCAATGCAAGAACCCCCTGTTATACTGATAGGCGGGGCTCAAGTGCTCCGTCAAATATTCTAACAAGATAAACGCCTAGGAAAGCAAAGGTAATGACAACTGTCCATATAAAGGAATTGGAATATAATAAGACTTGGATACCAGTCGTCTGCCCTAATAATAGCCCAAAATCCATAGCTCATATGTCCATTAGACTACCTAACGTGTCCTACAATAATGCTTGAAACTTAACTATTACTAGTGTCGTCAGAAAAGAAATCACAAAAGCGAAAACTATTCTATCTGATGCAGCTAAGGGCACTAACGGCATTGAGATGCTAGCATTAGTCTTGGAATTACCTGAAACCTTACTAGTGTTGTTTGTTGTGGGTATCGATGAAAGAGCCGATTTATTATTATTGGGTTGCGCCGGTACAATTGTACTTGTATTGTTAAAATTTCTGGTGTTATTATTTCTAGTTAGGATAATAGCATATGAAATCTACGATAAACAAACCAGTTTCAGGTCCAATGCCTTGATAATTACTGCAGAAAAATCAAATATGAGAGTAGTACTAATTTGTCAATTACAACTCATATATTTGAATCTGTAAATATTACGTCTGCCCGCGAGTAAATGTGTCACCATTTATACACCATTTATACAAACCAAAAATATTCATCATATAAACTAAATAACATTTGATTCCTTATATGAAGATCAATATGCATATCTAGTATATACCAGGCAATAGGAGTTTGAGGATCTAATGAGAATAGAATATCTATTATGTCTACAATATTGTCTCTGCAATGTCTTCTCACGTTCGAATAGGCTCATTGAAAAGAAGGAATATTCGCAGCTTAATCTATCGAAGTTGTTAACAGGATCTATCTGTCAATAGAACTATTTATATATATCAGGCATATTTGACTCTAGTAATGTCAACAAAGAAAGGCGACGAACCGCGTAGCCAAGAGGATGTTTTAAAAGAACATAAGTTAGTACGTGAGTTAACAAAGGAACGTGGACGTCTTCCTAATACAACTAGTATACTTGGTTATGTTGGTGATTCTGGATCTCCTGATATAGTACGAGTATATTTGAATCTCGATTTCGATGAATACGTAGATGTACGAAGGCAGGACATTCTTCACGCAACGGAAGCAGGCGAAGATATGATACAATTTGGTGGCACTTTGTTGTGGGTAGATAAAAATGCATCATGTAAGCATGTTCAAGTAACCTCGGATGAGGTCCAAGCACAATTCCTTGAAGGTGAAATTGCAGGTACGTATTTAGATTTTGAAACACCTGAGACCTATGGATCAGAGGGCGGTTTCGCTATTCCTACACCTTACGGATGCAGACGTGGCGGCGGTTTCGCTATTCCTACACCTTACGGATGCAGACGTGGCGGCGGTTTCGCTATTCCTACACCTTACGGATGCAGACGTGGCGGCGGTTTCGCTGCGGCTCCAGTGGGTTTTGCTTATATAATAGGTGGAGGAAGAGCCCCTACTTATAGCCGGTGCCCGCTGAAGTAGAAAACACGAGCTACAAACTTTATGCTTTTTATTTCTTACTTTTTATTATTTAAACAGGTCCATTAGTACATGGATATTTCTATTGATAATGTAACAACATATCTCCTAGAAAGAGATTTACTAAATATGGAATCGATAGTTGATGAGTCCATCAAGATCATTGATATTTCAGGAAAAAATAGAAATATAAAAGTTATTAGAAGGAACTATCCTAGTTATTTGATCAAACAACCCTACGCAAGTGATTTTCGTAGCGCAGATACTCTTCGGACTGAAGCCTACTTATATTATTTCGTAAAAAATAGCAATCTCAAGAATACTGTTAACATTATGCCCAATATTATTGCCTTTGATGACGAGAGAAACATCGAAGTTTTGGAGTTTATAGATAACTCCTTATCTGTATATCAGTACGTTGAAGATAAGAAATTTAATATTTTTCCTGTTGATATTGCTTTAGCAATAGGTAGAATTATGGCAACGTATCATAATTCATTTAGATATTCTTTGAGTGATCCCAAATTATCTTTTTTGCCTAGGGCTATCCCAGATATATCCTTTATATCAAAACCAGGGCCAGAAATTTTTACTCATCTCAGCCCGGCAAATTTACAACTTTTGAAAATAATTCAAGACCATCATCAATTATTGCAAACAATACATGATTTGGAAACTATGTGGATACCGCACACTGTTATTCACGGTGATATTAAATTAGAAAATATGATAATTTCCTCTTATGATACTGCAAGGCATTTTGTGATGCGGATCGTAGATTGGGAGTTAGCCGCTATTGGTGACTGTGCTTGGGACATTGCTGCTATATTTAAAGAACTCTTGGTATTTTGGATTTATTTATCAAAAGGCAGGTTAAATCAGCAGTTGCAACAATCTGCAAATAATAGTTATGCCAATCAATCTATACAAAGTATACAGTCAGCATGTAGAGGATTTTGGAGTGGATATATACGTACGGAAAAAATAGGAAATGAAGAAGCAAGAGATTTACTAAAGCGATCCATCACATATTGTGCTATATACTTGGTCGTCAGAGCTTATGAAATACAACAGTTTTTAAACAAATTATCAAATTCAGCAGTGTACATGCTGCAATTAGCTTTGAACATATTAAAAGATATCAATAAGTCAATTATGTTTTTATTAGGTATTACAGATAGCGGTGAAATTTATAATGCCTAAGGCATTACTTTCTGAATTACAATTTATAGCAAAATCTTTTGAAATGGTAAAACCTAATATATTCCGATTCAGGAACAGAAAATATAATTCCTCAGAGAAACGCTGTAACATAGTATGTGATTCGGAATTACTCCGGCAGTCAATAATAGCTGATCTAGAATGTTTAATATATAATATTTACCATTGTAGAAACGATTTTAGCGTCAACTTCCAGGCATTTAGTAATCGTTTCTGCTATAGTGATATACAACATTTTACAGAATCTCTTTCTAATGCAAACACAGGACTTGGAACTTGGGACCCTGGCTGGAAAATACTTGACGTAGAAAAAAACCAATTTGTAGTTCAGAAAGATAAGCTGAAACTGTGGATTTCAGAAAATGAATTTATTTCTCGTAGTAGCGCTTGCAGTGTAGGGGATATTGGTTATATTAGAGCGACAAAAGAGTTACGTAATTTAATGCCTGGTTTTGTTATGGCTATTGGTGATACACCTGAGGAGGAAACAATTGAATATCCGAATTTATTTAGAATCTACTGGAATGTTTGTAAGGATAATGCACCCGCGCTAATGAGATTGGTGACAAGTAGTTTAAATAAAATGGGAATTCCATTCCGTTTCAAGATACTTAAGATTTTAGAAGAATATCCTAGAGCTGATGCGGCGGTGCTATATCTTAACAAGAAAGACTTCAATCATATAAAGAAAACAATATTAACAATTTACAATAATATAAAGCCGTTTCTGAATCCTCAAACCCCTCTATTAGCAAAGAGGCTTGGTTTGGGTATTGCATTGGCAGAAGATCCGGCAAATGGTGACAGTTTTGGCCAAAATCGTTCGAAGGTTCTGGCTCAAGCTTTGTACGATGCCAAAAAGAAAAAAGATATACCCTCGTATGATTGTCTCAAGAAAATTTCTGCTTACTTCTCAAGTTTAGGACTTGATCTCTACCGTCCATATCTTAACCCTGGATCCGTGGATAGCTATGATTTACAGTTAGATTCTTAAACACGAATTAAAATTGAAAAGCAATACCATTAGTAAGCGGCGTTTTCTCAGCGTTGCAGAAGGTATAGGCGATCAGCTCTGTAATCAGGCATTTTGGTTAGATTCACAATGCAATTGGATAGGGAGATCAGCTGAAGATATTGATGCAAACGGCTCATTGTTATTATCAAATCATTCCTTAGGTCCTGACCTGTATGAGGGTACAAGTGGAATCGGATTGTTTCTATCCTACTTATATAAATACACTCATAATGAAAGGTATTATAAAGTTGCTAGTGGTGCAATAAGCCATGCACTACGCCACGTTAAAGATATTCCTGACGTGTCTAGGTTCGGATTTTATAATGGCCGAATTGGAATAGCTTATGCAGCGACTCAAATTGGTATACTTAATAACGATTACACGTTATGTCAGAGCGCATTGGTGGTCCTCAAAGACTTAATAGTGGATCGCAGGAGCGATCGACATTTTATGGATGTCATAACTGGAAATGCAGGCGCCATTCCATCACTACTCAGCATGTATGAAGTATTTCGTGATGAAGATCTTTTTGAATTTGCTCTGTTTCTCGGAGAAGAATTATTACTATCAGCAGTAAAAGAACCAGCAAACGGTTTATCTTGAGTTCAGAAATTAAGGGATTGGAACGAACTAGACATAATCTAACAGGGTTTTCACATGGGGCCGCTGGTATAGGATACGGCCTGTTGGAACTATTTCGTAAAAGTGGCGACAAAAGGTTCATGAAAGCAGCAGACCAAGCTTTTAATTATGAAGACTCTTGGTATAGTGATCAAAATAACAATTGGCCTGATTTTAGAACAGATTCAGGAAATAGAAAAAAAGATACACAGGATAATTTAGATTACGCAATTACTTGGTGTCATGGAGCGCCAGGAATTGGACTTTCGCGTTTACGCGCTTATCAAATTCTAAAAGATAAAAAATATTTAAAAGATTACATGCTCGCTCAAAAAATAATATTCAAAACGATAAAAGATAGAATCACCTGCAATGTTATGAATAATTATTGCTTGTGTCATGGTTTGTTCGGAATTTGTGAGCCATTAGTTTTAGATGGTGCTACTCATTTTTCTGATAAGAAATGTTTACAGCTAGTTAAGAAGATTGCTTTTGAGGCTATTGACCGACATCATAGTAACGGACAGAATCCATGGCCGTGTGGCATACAAACTGGACAAACTCCGGGACTTATGCTAGGTCTGGCAGGGATAGGCTATTTTTGTCTCAGATTATACGATATAAAAAAAATACCATCCATTCTTATTATTATACCGCCATAATTTTTCAATTACTCTGACGTGACAACAATTATCACAAATCTGTCTCTTACAAATCAATCTATCTGAGGAATGCGAAGAATATTATTTTATTCTTGGTTGGACCGTTAAAGCCGTATTATCTAGTAGTTCTATTGATGGTAGGTACTTTTTGCCTTGAACCACATCTTCCAAAAATAGGATTTACATCTCAAGACACAGGAATAATATACAGTAGCTGAATTATTCTTAGGATTTTTAATGAAGATTTACAACAAACACCTCCTAACCAATTGTAAATTATATTAGACTTGGTATCAAAGTCTGCTATTATGTTATGCATGAAAACAAATAATATATGCTTTAGGATACCATATTTCAGTATCACTATAGACAGTATACTCTCCGTTAAGAATCTAACACAAAATTATACTTATATAAATAAGAATACAACAACCCAAGCATCTAATGCAAAATAGTTTTTTTGATTTCTTTTTATCTAACTAAAGGTTTTCTGAGCCTGTTATGCCAGGAGTCCGTTCTTTCAATGACCCATCTTCTGGAACTGCTAGTTCTCCTCCATGTCTAATATGCAGAAGGTAGTATCTCTTGAATAACTTCATTCTCAATCTCCTGTCAGTCATATCCTTTATCAGGACAGAGATTATGCTTTTATATATCTTGGAGGATAGTCTTTTGACTTAATTGTAAGCCACACGTATAAGCAAGGTCCTATCTACATATCTATCTATTCCTGGAATGGTTTTTGGCTATTCTCTGCTTAACCTAACAGCACAGTCAATAATGAAAATCCTTCAGATCCTGTTGCAACAATATATATCTTTTTCAGACTGAATTCAGAAACATCCATTTTTCTGATTTGACCATTCTCTCTGTATCTTATACTGTCCTAAATTTTTGAGTTCAGTTTCGCAGATATCACCTATTTCTAAAAAAGTGCTAGGATCACACCACCCGCTACCAACAATTGGATCGGTAATGGCTTCACATAATTCGTGCGAGCTCAGAGCGGTAATGGCATCCAAAGGATCAAGATCTTCTTGCTTTCCCATAAAACAATCCGTACAAGAGGGATAAGGAATAACAGCATAGTATGCTTGTGGGTCAAAAAGATTACTATGATAGGCGCACATTTTTGGTTTCTCACCTTCTTTATTGCATGATATATTTGTTCCGACAACGGAAACTATTCCTGGAGGCAGATAAATAAAATACAGCATATTAATGGTGGGCTTAGGAATTGAGCTATTCGTAAAAATTTGCTTTTTCAGAAAGTGCTGAATATCAATATCATTTAGCCTCCTGCTTGCGGGCATTGGATCGATAACATTATTACTTCCAAGATATTTGCCGTGTTTGATAATATATTTTTCTGTATTATATTCCGCTAGTTGATCTATTACTTCACTATTCAGTATAACTTTGAAAAAATCATCAAGGCTAATACGTAGATTTAATAATTTTTCGTTCCATTCTTTTCCCCAAAATATCGAAAATACCTCTGCTCTTTCGATCAATAGCCCACCATTATAAACAATACTAGGTTGCGACATCTTTGTTTCCAAAGAGCTTATGACTTGAATTTTTCTAGGATACACAATTCCATAATGATTGTTATTATGTAATGGTTTTCCCTCCTCTACTCCCATTAATTAGTGTTAATGAGACTTTTACTTAAGATTTTATCATTCCTTGGCTTAGTTGAGGTCATCAACAATAAGAAAAGATTAGTCATCATATGTTGTAGGCTGTACATCTAAACGATAAATCTCGATTCTATGTTCTAACTAACTAATCTTGAACTAACATTTTCACCAATAGTCTCTTTATGACAGATATTATAGTTTCATCCTTATTGTTACGTTGATTGTACAATAGTTTTGGAATAACCCAATTTCATCTGTTTGCTGTACATACCATGCGTTCTCCATATCGGAACGTGTGGATATCTTGCAAGAATGATACTATATACTTCAAACCTTCTCTCGCGAGCACATAGTTATCTTCACTGTCATAGCCCTTGTCACATACATACTGCTATTGACAATGGCTTAATTTTCGATACTCTTGTTGTTATGATTGGTTGAAAATCTATGTTATCATGCCTTTTAGGGGTTCTCCTTATTTTGATGGTAAAGATTATCTTTTTTTAGCATTTCAGCCAGCTCCAACAGTCAATTATATCCATTTCTTTCTCAATCTGCTTCTTTCAGTGTAATACTGTGATGCATGGCTTGGCTTGAATCCAGATGAATCTACTCCAAAGAATATCTTCTTGGTAGTATTGATACCAGAGATTATTACATATACAAAGGTAGATCAGGTACAGAACGCAGATTCTAACAGATGGTAATAGAGTACCACTTGGTTTGTCGGTAGACGGAGATATGATGAAATGACCAAAACAACATGACAGTACATAGTCATCTATCGACTCGCATCAACAATCGGATTAAAGCAGCATAACGTATGAACAAAGACTAGGACTTTTCCATAGGTATGATAACTAGTAAAAAAAGTATCGTTAAACCATTCACATTAGATTAGGCGGTGTAGAAACAATCGGCAGTAAAAAAAGAAGATATAATGAAATACAAAGATAAACAATGAGTGGTTGAGAGAACTCATTCTTTGATGAAGAGGTTTAGACGATTGCTAGTAATATGAAAAAGGTATAGAAAACTATGTTAGAACGTTATGTCTTGCGCATGGATCATGTATGTGATGGGTAGACTATCCGCATAAGTTCTTACAGAAAATATAATAAATGCAATGTGGCAAGAGATTAGAATGAATGGGACTGTCAGACCTATTATCATATAATTTCAATTACTGTACTAATTGGAGCAGGTAATATAATCCTGGGGTATTCACAATCACCTTCAAAAATCACATGTGCATGTGATTCCACTATTAGCAAAGATTCCGAGGGTAT
>Ga0070711_100002435_pt1 | contig 10609 bp, 8 predicted proteins | sample LARL53metaG_FD_65452 | JGI IMG/M metagenome (GOLD analysis project Ga0070711, IMG submission 65452) | Corn, switchgrass and miscanthus rhizosphere microbial communities from Kellogg Biological Station, Michigan, USA - LAR L5-3 metaG | ecosystem: Host-associated > Plants > Roots > Rhizosphere ... | reverse complement strand
GCGTAGAATGCTTACGTGCAGCAGCACCCATCCCACACTTCATTCCAAGGAGCGACCCCGATGAAGCATGCCCTCGGCACAATCTTTTCGATTCTCGTCCTGATGTTCTCTTCTCTTTGTCAGGCGCAAAACCAGGAGCCTCCAGCGACGTTGCGCAGCCTCCTGCTCCATGAGCTGCACACGACTCACAACAAGGCCGACTGGTTTGTGCCGATCAACGTGGCCGTTGACGGGCTCACCGCACAGCAGGCCAGTTGGCAGCCCTCAGGCGGACTCCACTCCTCCGGCCAGCTCGCCTATCACCTGCTGTTTTGGAATCGCCACATGCTGCAACAACTCAAAACCGGCAAGGAGGAAAAATACAACGGCACCAACGACGAAACCTTCACCAAATTTGACGACAAACAGTGGAACGATCTCGTCAAGCAGCTTGACCAGGTGATGACCGACTACGAAAAATTTGTCGAATCGGCTGACGACCAGAAGCTATCGTCGGTAGCTACGATGGTGGCCAACATCTGCACTCACAACGCTTATCACGTCGGCCAGATCGTCTATGTGCGCAAGCTGCAGGGCTCGTGGAATCCGGAGAAGGGCGTGAAGTAGAAATCTGAGTGCACAGCGCTTACGCCGATTATCGGTACGCGACTCGGGGAATAGCAGTTGCACCAGGAAGGTGGGTCGGCCCCGCTACTACTGCGGGCACATCAGGAGTTTGACGGGAACGAGATTCCCCAGAAGTTGCGCGCTTTCTCATCCTGCTCGACAAACTCAATTCCGTAGGTTGAGACACCCTGGTTGGCTGTGAGTAGTGAGACAACGCGGGCGGAAATCTCAGAGCCGCGTTTATTTCGTACGAGGATGACAGAGCCCACTACCAGATCACGACTGAGCTGAACGGCAGCTCCGTGCCGGTTTAGGTTGATGGCCTTCGCAGGCATCGTGAAGGAAACCTTTAGGCGATCCTCGCCCGACAACCCTACCGATGCGTTGAGTTGCATCCGACTGCTCCGGCGCTTTGATACCGGACTGCGACTCGCGCTCGCCGTTGGCATCATCACATGCGCAGGATGGGACTTCGGATGGCGTTGTAGATGTTTCATGTCCAGGCTCATCTGAGGACAAATTAGACGGAGCACACGGCTGCCGCAAAGTACCTTCAGTCACCCGCACGCGGTTACTCGGTGAAGTTGTTGATTCTTTGAGGCTCAGCTAAGCGCGGAATCTGGCCATTACAATCGGATTTCCTAATATATGAACAGAGTGTTCCCTGAAGCGGAGACCTATGGCAGAATATCTCCATGACTCAGCCCAGCCTCCCCATCTCACACGAGCAGCGCAAGATTGAGCGTTTGCTCATCGCACTGGCGAAAAAGAAACCGGTTTCCGCAAAGGCAGCACCCATTGATTACCGGTTGCCTGCGACCGGCACCGCACACCCACGAGTCTTTTTCTCGACCTAGCCACCTCATTGGGGGCGGCCTCCAATGCCGTAAACGGATTGCGGCAGGGCGCCCTGCGGGATGCAACTCTTTTTGAGGTGTACTCGCGTTGGGTGGTTTTGAGCGCTATGCCTGATTTCAATAGTTAGTTTTTTTTGGGGCTCAGCCTGCAAGAATCCCCAGTTCTACCGCCCGGGGCAGCCCCAGTAGTATTACGGTTCGTCCGAACGAGCCAATGAAACCCAAAGTCAAGCAAAACAAAGAGTCTGCTAAGTGGTTCCGAGATTGGATCGAAGCAAGCCAACAGAATCGTGCCTCGGTTGCCTGCACACGGCCTCAGAAGACGGCCTGCCTAGATGGACCGGAACATTCTGAGGATGCGCGTCTGCTTGGTCCGAGACGGCGGATCGCGTCTGGCAGGTATGTCGCGTGAGGAGCACCCAGTTCGATGACCATTTGCCGTTCCACGAAGAGCCCGAGGAACTCCGCGGGCGAAAAGAACCGGACACCCTCTGTGAAACGATAAAACGCCTAGGCTTTGCCCAAGACAATCAGGTGAAGCTCTACGGAAGAGTATTTGACTTGGTGTCCAACCCGATCATCGTCGGCGACAATTTGGTGTTTGTGGACGCCCTGGAGCAGAAATCAGGTAAAGTCATGCGCGTCCGCATTCCACCCACCATCGTGCAGATGGCAAGAATAAAACGCCGCGCGGCCTAAGCCAAAAACCCAGCCTGATTGGTTGCTGAAAAATCGCGAATAGTACTCATTGCCCCCCGGGAAACCGAGGGGCGTGGAAGTTGGCCTGCCAAGTCCATTCGTTCACATCAGCGATGGTTTTGTTAAAAAGAAGTTTCACCTCAAGGCGGCGGTTTTCGGTGCGGCGGAAGCGGCTTGGGGCCTTATAGAAAAAAGGTCCGTCGGGGGCGCTTGGGGAGCGCTAACCCCGACGGATCCGTGAGAGAAATAACGGTCTACGTCTACTAGGGTCGTTTACGTTGGAATACTGTCAAAATTGACAGGGCTGATGGTTAATCGGGGTTCGCGTGTGGGCTGACTGACATAGTTTCCCCATTTCACTCATCCTTCCTGAGCGGCAATTTTGAGTAAAATGCCTGGTTACATCATTTATTGGGGAAGAGTTCTCCAGACCGAGGCGCTTCAAGGCCGCATAGAGGTCGTAGAACACACTGGCTTTGCCGTGCCAGATTTTGACAGTTGCCAGCTACTAATCAGCGCAAGACACTCTTAAACGGAACGACCCATTTCGACGCGAGGGAAGGACTGTATGGATCGACTCAACAGGGTGCCACTCGGCATTCTCCTCCTCAGCCTGATGCTCCTCTCTGCCTGTCAGGGTCTGGCTCCTCAGGACACGCAGAGCCTACTGATCCCCAAATTTCACCGGTCTGAGATCTTTGGCTTTGTGGCGGGGTTTGGAACGACTTTTGCGGCCGTGCCGGACCTGGTCGCAATGCTCAGGCGTCGGTCAAGCGTGGGTATGAACCCAAGGATGGCGGCCATCATTGGCGTCTTCCAAATCCTTTGGGTCTACTACGGTCTGCTGATTCTTTCGCGACCGGTGATCATATGGAACATGATCGGGGTCTTGATCAATTTCCTGAGCGTCGGAGCGTACCGTCATTACGTCCGCAGAGAAAAAAGCCAAGCCAGCCAATGATTGCATCTGCATCAAGCGGGATACAGAGCCCCGCCCAAATCGTCGCCTAGCGGGAAGCTGTCGCATTGTTAGTCCAAAATCCCTGTTTTCAACATCGGGGGCATCGCGAAGGGTTCAATTCCGGTCACCGCCGCCGTGTCGCTCGAGGCACAGCTTGCAGAAAGTAGGAGGTTCGCTATTGTCGACCACGTGCTTCACGGTTTCCTGCGACTGCAGATAAACGTAGATGTCCCTCAAATCTTGATCACTCATGTGTCCGTACCATGCCCAGGGCATAATGCCTTGTAAAGCCCGCGCTTTAACATGTCCCGTGCGCATGACCGCGACAAACAGGTCTGAATCGTAATAGCCAATCCCGCTGGGAGCGAACGTGATGTTCGGACTCATGATCGAGAAATGATTCGGCCCATCGATTGAGTTTCCGCCCGCAAACAGCTTGGTAAACATGGGCGCGTCCGGGTGATACCAACTCGTGTGGCAACCCGCACAATCAGCGATGTTGGCAAGGTACTCTCCACGCTTCTGCGGCGTGGACACATCCGGAACCACCGGAGCCAGGATCGGTTCGGGGATCCCCGCATAGCGAAGCTTTCGGCTTAGCGGAAGTTGCGTCTGTGGCAGCGCGTTACGGGTTCGCGGCAATGAGCGGAGGTAGACAATGACCGAAGCGAGGTCTTCGTCCGACAAGGCACTGAAAGCGCGATACCACATTTGCGGAGCGAGAATGCGGCCATCGTGTCCAATGCCTTCTCGAATGGCGCGTGCCAGCATGTCATCCGTCCAACGTCCAGCTCCAGTTTCGGGATCCGAGGTCAGGTTTGGCGCCACCAGCCAAGGCTTATCCTCGTCGGCGAAAACATGACCCGCGCCTTCCCGGCCGCTTACCGGAGGCGCCCCCGGCAGGTTCCAATCGCGGTCCGAATGGCAGCGGAAGCAGCCGAGCGGTCCTTGCACAAGATATGCTCCGCGCGACATTCTCTGCGGGGTTTGTGCAAACGTGACGTTCCGCAATGATCTGTGCCGCGGTCCGACGACGAATACGCGCCAAAGACCCGCATAGGCGTCTGGCCCAAAAAGGACCCCCGGCGTGGCAACAGCGATCGCAATGATGATCACCAACACGAGAGTGAATACAAATCTTCGTTTGACTTTCATACCAGGCACGCGAAAGAGGCTTATTTTAGCCTAACCTCGCGGCATTCCGCTCGCGTAGTGACGGACGCATTCGTCCGTCCATGCCGAGCAAAGCTCACCCGCTTGATTGCTTTGTGCAGGAAGATAACGTCACGACGATAGCGGATGAACCAGGGGGCCACCAGTCTAAGAGCTCAAACATAAGAGCCCTCTCCCATTTCATTCGAACCGCAGCGCGGCCATCGGATCGACACGCGTGGCTCGCCGGGCTGGGATCCACACCGCGAAGAGCGCGACCGCCATCAGCAGCACAGGCGTTATGACGAACGCCGTTGGATCCCAGGCCTTGACTCCGAACAGGAAGCTGGCGAGAAAATGCGTGAGCCACAATGCTCCCCCGATGCCGATGACGACGCCGATCAATGCCAGCACCAGTCCCTGACGGATGACCATGTTGCGGATATTCGACGCCTGCGCTCCCAGTGCCATGCGGATGCCGAGTTCCTGCGTCCGCTGCTGTACCGAATACGCCATGAGCCCGTAGATCCCGATCGCCGCCATCAGCAGGGCCGACGATCCGAAGATCGTCAGCAGCATCATGTTGAAGCGTTGCCGTGAGGTGCTCGAGATGACGATCTCATCCATGGAACGGACGTGCGCCACAGGCAGTCCTCCGCTGGCCTCGCGCAGCGCAACGGTGACCGCGTTCGTCGCGGTATGGGGATCCCGCTTCGTCCGGACAATCCACCAGAGCGGCGCGATCCGAGAGTTGAGTGCGGTCACTTTATCGGGCATCTGTGCGACTGGGATGTACATGGTGGGCGCAGGATCGGTGTCGAGTCCGCCGTCGCGCATGTCTCCCACGACACCGATGATCTGCCGCGGCGGTTCGGCAAACTCGGGTCCCACGCCGGCGCCGATGAGCAGGCGATCATCGAGCGGATTGCCCTTCGGCCAATATTGTCTGGCCATCGCTTCGTTAATGATCACTACACCTGGAGCGGATCCGTTGTCGTGCTCGGTGAAATTGCGGCCGCGCACTATGGGCGCCTTGAAAGCGTCGAAGTAACTCCACGAGACGGAATAGTATCCCGCTCCGCCGGTCGAGGGGTCGTTGCCTTTGGGCCGGCCCACAACATCAAACGGCAATCCAAACCCTCCCTGCAGAGGCAAGCAGCACGCCGCCGCTGCCGACGTCACGCCCGGCACAGCATTCAGCCGCTCGGTGCCGTCGCGAATCAACTGCGCCACGCCCGCCGTGTTCTGGAAACGCTGGCCGCTGATCGACATCACCATGGTGAGCACGTTGTGCGTGTCGAAACCTGGATCAACCGCGTGCAGCTTGATAAACGTCCGGATGAGCAGTGTCGCTCCGATAATAAGCACCAGCGCGAGCGCCATCTCGCTGATCGCGAGCAACGACCGGACCTTGCCGCTGCGAAAACCTACGCCCGAGCGATTGCTGCTCTCATTCAACGCCGCCGCAAGATTCGTACGTGACGCCGAAACGGCCGGCACAAGGCCGAAAAGTATTCCCGTCAGCAACGACACACCCAACGTGAACATCAGCAGGTTCATATCAAGTGTCACTGCAGATCCGTTTTCCCCGATGCGGGGAATGTCTCCCGGACTGAGTGCCAGCAACAGGCGCACTCCGGCAAATCCAAAGATCAGCCCCAGCACGCCCCCGGCCAGCGAAACCACAAGGCTTTCAGTCAGCAATTGCCGGACGATTTGCCCGCGGCTCGCTCCCAGCGCAGAGCGCGTAGCGATCTCCCGCTTGCGGCCGGTAGCGCGGATCAGCAGAAGATTCGCCACATTCGCGCACGCGATCAGCAGCACCAGACCGACGGCGCCGAGCAGAACGAGAAGAGACGTGCGCGTATCGCCGACAATGACTTCCTGCATCGAGGTCACGCCGAATCCACCCTGTGCCGGTGGATAAGTCCGCCGAAATTCATCGGCCGTGAGTTTCAGGCGCGCGTTCGCCATCTGTGCAGTGATTCCCGGCTTTAGTCGAGCTCCCACCTGGAAGTAATGCGCCATGTCCTTCGAATTGAGATCGAACTGAAACGGCAGCCACAGATCGCCCGGTTGCTCGCTGACGAACTCCCGCCCAATAACGCCCACGACCTGGTACGGCTGGCCGTCCAGTTGGATATTCGTACCGACAATGTTCAGATCTCCTCCGAACCGTCTCTTCCATAGACCGTAACTCAGCACCGCGACGTTGCCGCCGTGAGGACTGTCCTCCTCTGCGGTAAACGTGCGCCCTAAAACGACCGGTGCGCCAAACAGGCGGAAATAGTCCGCCGTTACGTGGATCCCTTGCACTTGTTCTGGCTCGCTGCCGCCGGTTAGGTTCAGCCCGGCGCCGCCCGTGTCATATCCCGCGACGTCCTGGAAGATGCTGGTCTGCTGATGCCATATATTGAACTTTGGAACGTTCGCTCCAGGGAACGATCCCTGGTCGCTCGTGTTCATCAGTTGTACTAACGACTGCGCGTCGGGATAGGTAAGCGGCTTGAGCAGTACGGTATTGATCACCGAGAAGACCGCCGTATTCGCGCCAATGCCAACAGCCATCACGAGGATGGCGATCGCCGTAAAGCCTGGCATCTTCGCCAGCGAGCGCACTGCGAAACGAAAATCCCGCCCCGCATCTTCCAGCCACGGAACCAGTGACGTCATAAGCCACCTGCCTTGTCGGAAAAGCATAGCACCGGTTCCGCAAGTTTAGCTTGGAGCCTACCCGCCAGAAGTGGGACACGCGATGGCGGGTTGTCCTTATTTGTTTCTTTCACACCGCGTCTTGTCCCACCGCTTGTAACGGTCACAGGAGATTCCTCACTATCCGAGCAAGGAGTATTTCTATGAACGCAAAGAAGGCAAGCGATCCAACATCTGAAACACCAGCTACCGTTTCCTGTTGTCCACAGCTCGAACCCTGTGAGGTGTGCGACGTCCTTAACTTTCCTTACCGGCTTCCATTTCGCCCGTTGGTAAAAAGCGGCGATCAGCAACAGATCGTGCCCGTCGAGGTCACACTGCGCTTTCGGCTGACGCGCTGTTCCGGGCCCCTTTCGCTGGGCGATCTCATCTATTCGACGACCCTGTTGCCCGGCGAAAAAGTGCAGTTGTATTCGAGCGACCGGCACTCGCGTTTCAGTTTCGACAGCGAGACGAAGCTCTCCTACCATACTGAAACCACTTCCGAGGAGTCCTATTACGCGGCGGGGATGGCGTATGGAATGAGCAATCTCAACCTGCTCGATACGACGAACGCGAGCTCATCGTTCAGTTCGTCCTCGGTCAGCGGCGGCGGTGGAGCGGGCATCGATCTCGGTTTCTTCAGCATCGGCGGCTCGGCATCGGCGGGTTCGTATGATGCCAATTCGACGAGCAAGCTGGCCCACTCCTTGAGCCAGCACTCGGAATCGTTGCAGCAACACATGGAGGTCAGCACGCGCGCGGCGTCGTCGACGTCGGTCGGCGAAGTCGCGACGCGTACCCACCAGCAGGGAGAATCGGAGGATCAGTTCGAATCGTCCTCCCGCACCTTCTCCAACCCGAATCGCTGCCATGCCCTGTCATTTCTTTTCTATCGCATCAACAAATGTCAGACGGTGAAGTTTGAGCTGATCGGCATCGACCGTCGGGTGGACGATCCCATGGCGCCGACCGGTGTAGATCTGAATCCGCCGAAGCCCGTTACGGGCGTTAGCGTCCTGTCGAGCAGGGTGCTGGCGACCAGTTCCGCCCGTCTGGACGTCGCCACGCGGGCCCTGCAGAGCGTGGCGGTTGAACAGGGAGACGCGACCCGCGCAACGGGATTTCTGGCGGCAAGGACTCTCCCCAACGTTGGCGGGCAAGCGGCCATTCCAGTGAACGTGCGGCAGGCGGCACTCAAACTTGTGGATGCAGACCTGGTGAACGAAGGGTTGATCGACAAGAACGGGCAAGTGACGAAAGCGGCGCAGCAAGCGCTGGGTTGGGATAAGACGATGTCGATTCCCACGCCCGGGGTGCTGGTCAAGGGCTGCCTGGATGATTGCGATGCATGCGAGCCTCAGTTGGAGAAGCTGTACGAACTCGAGATTACGCGCAAGGATCTGGAAAACCAGCTCCTGGCCAAGCAAATCGCTCTGCTGGAAAAGTCGCAGGAGTATCGATGCTGTCCAGCGGACGAAGAAGAAACAACCACGCCATAACCGCAGAGCGAAGCGTGCGATAGCGTCTGTACAACACAAAGAAAGTAAAGCCCCACTTCTGGCAAAGGCTGCCCAGAAGTGGGGCACACTTTTATAGAATCCGCACTTTGGTGCGTATAACAAACATACCAACTGGTATGTTTGTTATGCGACACAGGGAGTCAAGAGCCCAATGTGGCGACAACCACGAGCACTTAATCCGCAGTTCCATAATTTAGCCATCCGCAGATTCCATTCTTAGAAGATTTGCAGAGCCGAAGACTCGGCGGCGTTCTCAACATTCGTGCGTACACGAGCCTCTCGAAGTACAAAACAGGAAGCTCGAATCCATAATTGTTTAATTCATCACAAACTCAGAAAACGTTCTGGGTAGAAACTCTCCACGGCAGTGCGAATGCAGTTAGGGAAAGCTCCACCTAGACATCGTTTACCAAAATGTGAATGGGTGCTACGTCAAAACAGAGTGTTTTCATTGTCGAACTTATGAAAAGTATTGACAAATAAGCACGAAAGAAGCGGCCCTACAGTTGCACGATTTCACCCGATCGAGTTCACGAGTTTCACAACAGTCTTGCGCAAAGATAGCCCGAGAACGGGCCACCTTGCGGACGAAGGAGTTTTGTTATGCGTTTAAGTCTAGTTAGCTTGTTCGGATTCTGCCTGGCCGTTAGCGTACTGGCGTCCGCTCAATCAGCCACGACCTCACTCCGCGGGACCGTTACCGATACTAAGGGCGCGGTGCTACCCGGAGCCACCGTGACGATAAATGATCCGGCGACGGGTTTTACTCGCACCGGCAAGACCGATGGCCAAGGTGTATATCAGCTCTTGCAAGTGCCTCCCGCCACTTACAGTCTTACCGTGAACGCGGATGGCTTTTCTCCCGTCAAGCAAGACAAGGTGGTGCTGGAAGTAAATCTGCCCGCAACGCTCAACGTGACAATGCCAATCAAGGGTGAGACCGTTACGGTTGAAGTTACGGGCGAGGCCGTTCCAGTCAACACGACCGACGCGACCCTGGGCAACACCTTCAATACCAGTCAGGTGCTCAACTTGCCATTTGAAGGAAGGAATCCAGCTGAAATCTTGAGCCTGCAACCGGGTGTCGCATATATCGGGAGCACTACAACCTTCGAACAGGCTGACGCAAGCGGAAACCCCAGGGACATGAATGATACCCGCAACGGTGCTGTCAACGGTGGCCGGAGCGACCAAGCCAACATCACCCTCGACGGTGTCGATGACAACGATCAACTCGGGCGCCACGCTTTTGAAGGAGCAGTGCGCTCCACTTTGGATTCAGTGGAAGAATTCCGTGTGACCACGGCTGGTCAGAACGCCGACCAAGGGCGCTCCTCGGGTGGGCAAGTTTCCCTGGTTACTAAGAGCGGTACAAACAAGTTCCACGGCTCTTTATACGAATATAACCGCAGTAGCCTCGGCCAGGCCAATGACTGGTTTAACAAACAAACTGAGTTGGCGAACGGTTTGCCGAATAAGCCAGGGCACTTGGTGCGCAATACATTCGGCGGCGCAATCGGTGGCCCGATTGTGAAAGACCGTCTCTTCTTCTTCGGCACGTACGAAGGGCAAAGAACCAATGAAAGTGCACAGATCACTCGTAACGTGCCCGGGTTGACGCTCCGCGCCGGTAGCATCAGCTATCCAGACATCAACGGCGGAACCACTACACTTGATTCGGCGCAAATTGCCTCCATGGATCCGAACTGCACCGGTCTCGGAACCTGCCCGCTCGGGCCCGGACCGAATCCCGCTGTACTTCAGATTTTCAACCAGTATCCGATACCGAACTCGAGCGGCTGTGCAAATTTTGACGGGTTTAACATCAGTTGTTTCAGTTTCTCGGCACCCAACCCGCAGCGCCTTAACACGACGATCGCCAAAATAGACTACGTCATTGACAAAGCCGGCAAGCACCGCGTTTTTGTACGCGGCAACTACCAGCAGGACGCATTGTCGTCTGCGCCACAATTCCCGGGCGAGGCACCAGCGCTGACTACTGCCAACAACAGTCGCGCTCTGGCCGCGGGCTACACCGCTACATTGTCGAATACTCTTATCAATAGTTTTAGATACGGATTCACGCGGCAAGCTACTGCACAGGCAGGTCAGCAGTCGAC
>Ga0070711_100002431_pt1 | contig 10612 bp, 8 predicted proteins | sample LARL53metaG_FD_65452 | JGI IMG/M metagenome (GOLD analysis project Ga0070711, IMG submission 65452) | Corn, switchgrass and miscanthus rhizosphere microbial communities from Kellogg Biological Station, Michigan, USA - LAR L5-3 metaG | ecosystem: Host-associated > Plants > Roots > Rhizosphere ... | reverse complement strand
TACTGCCCAATTCGCGGTCTGACGGGGCAAGGCGTGCAGTATGCTGGCTGGGGCTTTCAAAGCGCAGCATCTCCTCAACCGCAGACGGTATCAGCGAGAGATCGCCGTTCAACCGTTCCATCTCGCCCGGATTCCGCAGCAGGGTCAGCAATCCGTTGCCGATCAGGTTGGTGGTCGTCTCCTGCCCACCGACCATGGTGACGATCGAATTCGCAATGACTTCTTCTTCAGTCAGGCGGTCGCCGTCGATCTCTGCCGTAATCAGCGAGTGAATCAAGCCTTCGCGCGGATGCGCCGTTATGTCACGAACCGCATCGCGGAAATATCCAGTCATTTCCTCGACAGTCTGCAGCATCTTCGGCGCGTGTTCGGGATTGTGCTGGAAGTTGCCGAGCATCTCGGCAAAATTTGCGGACCAAGCCTTGAGACGCTGCCAGTCGCTGACCGGAACGCCAAGCAGTTCCGCGGTAACGATCGCGGGAAGCGGTTCGGCGAATTCGGAAATAATATCAACGCTGCCCTTGAGCTCAATTCCATCAAGCAGGCGTGCGACGATCTCGCCGATGTGCTCGCGCAACTGTTCAACGCGCGCCGGAGTGAATGCCTTCGATGCCAGGCCGCGCAAACGCGTGTGCGCCGCGGCGTCCATAAACAGCATCTGCTTCACCATCACTTGCGCAATGGGATTGAGTTGCGTCAGGCCCATGGCGGAGAGCTGTTCCGGCGTAGGTGTGCGGTCGGCGGAGAAGGTGTGGAGCACTTCCATCACATCGTTGTAGCGCGTGACGATCCAGGCATGCAGGAACGGATCCCAATGCACGGGAGCTTCGCGGCGCAGGCGATGAAAGAGCGGATACGGGTTCGCCAACACCTCCGGATCAAGGAGGTGGTAAAGGCTCAGAACCGCGTCTGGCCGCTCAATTCTGGATGTGGTGGAGCCCGAGGACACTACCGGTATTCTCCTGCAGGTTGGGAAACAGCGGGGGCATCGCTGGTGGGTTCGATCTTGGCCAGATCTAGCTTCGCTAAGATCAATTTCTCAATTTCATCCGACATCTCAGCCAGCGTGGGATGGTCAAAGATGGTGAGCAACGAGAGTTCGACGCCGAAGGTCTCGCTGATGCGGGTGAGCAACTGTGTGCCGAGCAATGAGTGTCCGCCCAGCAAAAAGAAATTGTCGTTCGCGCCCACGCGCTCCACATGAAGCAAGGGTGCGATCAACTCCGCCAGACGCTGTTCGACCACGCTGCGCGGCGCAACATAAGCCTCTTCCGGCAGAGCGTTTCCGTTCGGCTCGGGTAGCGCGGTCCGGTCCACCTTGCCGTTGTTCGTGAGCGGCAATGATTCAAGCCTGACAAAAGTCGCCGGAATCATGTAGTCCGGAAGGTGCCGCTGCAGGTGTTCGCGAAATACATTGGCTGTGGTCTGCGATTCGGAGGCCAGAACCAGGTACGCAATCAGCCGCTTCTCTTCCCTGCTCGCTCCAGCGACGGCAACCGCACTCGCCTTCACATCGGGATGCGAATCGAGCACGCTGCTGATTTCATCGAGTTCCACACGATAGCCGCGAATCTTGATCTGATCGTCGAGACGACCCAGGAATTCAATCTCACCATTCGGTAGAACTCGTGCACGGTCCCCAGTGCGATACAAACGAGCGCTGCCGCTGCCATTGAGAAAGGGATTCGGCACAAACTTTTCTTTGGTGAGGTCGGCACGATTGCGATAGCCGCGGGCCAGGCCCCACCCGCCGATGTAGAGCTCTCCAGCCGTTCCTTGCGACGCCAGTCGCATCTGCTCGTCAAGAATGTAGATCTGCGTGTTGGCAATGGCACGGCCGATCGAAGGCTGTTTAGCATCGGCGCCCAGGGTCGCGACCATACCGGATGTCGCGACTACTGTGCTTTCCGTGGGGCCGTAGTTGTTCACCAACGTAAACGGCAGTCCCTGCGGAGGACGGCGATGCAGCGTGTCCGCTCCCGTCAACAAAGTGCGCAATGCGCTCGTGGCCGGCCACTCCAGTTGGATCAGAAGCTCAGCCAGCGGAGTCGGTACAAATGAGACGGTGATCTTTTGCTCGACCAGCCAGTCACGCAGAGGCTCGACTTGGTTCCGTGCCGCTTCATCGGGAATATGAACACTCGCGCCCGCCGTTAGATAAGGCCAGAGTTCCCAGACTGCGGCGTCAAATCCAACAGAAGCCAGAAGGCTGGCGCGGTCGGCCGCGGTCACCTGAAACGCTTGCAGATGCCACTCAATCAGATTTTCCAGACCGGCCCGCGTGATCTCTACACCCTTCGGTTGTCCGGTCGAACCGGAGGTATAAATCACGTACGCGAGGTGGCTGGACTCGGCCTCGGTATCGAACATCCGCCCCGAGTAGCTCGCAATGCGGTCCCCGTCGGCATCGATCTGGATCAGGTTCCACGTACCCGACGTCAACTTGTTGGCCAACCCTTGCCGTGTGATCACTGCGGCAATTCCAGAATCCCGCAGCATGAATGCGAGACGATCCGCCGGAGACGCAGGATCGAGCGGCAGATATGCCGCGCCCGCCTTCAGCACAGCCAGAGAACTGACCACCGAAGCGACAGACCGCTCCAGACAGATTCCCACCAGCGAATCGGGTCCCACGCCCAAAGTACGCAGATGCTCCACCAATTGATTGGAGCGTAAATCAAGCTCGGCATAGTTCAGGCTCTCGGCACCGGCCTTCACCGCCAGAGAATTCGGTGTATATGCCGCATGCTCGGCAACGCGTCGAGTCACCGAAAATATTTCTCGTTCATTAGTACGACTAGACATGGGAAACCCGGGCTCCTTTAGTACGAGAAATCACTCTCTCGTAGATTTCAGTGAGCATCCCAAAATTGCGCTCCGCGCTGTATTTCGCTTCAAATTCGGCTCTGGCTTCAAGTCCCATGTTGCTGGTCTCTTCTGGATTGGACCATGCCCATTGAACTTTTTCCGCCATATCCGCCGCGTCGCCTGAAGTGAAGTGCAGTCCAGTGCGCCCATCATCCACGATTTCCTGCATTCCGCCCAGACGCGAGCAGAGTACAGGAACACCGCATGCGAAGGACTCGGCGATAGTCACCGGAAACCCTTCGTACCACTCACTCGGAAACATCAGGAAGCGCGCGCCTTTCATCGTAGCCAGCGTTTCCTTCCGCGAAAGGCGTCCACGATAATCCACGTTCGCGAGCTTGAAATCAGAGATCAGCTTTTCCATCTCCGGACGGTACGGACCGTCTCCGGCGATAACGAGCGGAATCGAGGCAGGCAGCTTGCTCCAGGCCTTGATCAGCGTTCCCACGCCTTTCAAGTCAACCAGACGTCCAACGAAGAGAGCGTAGTCGCCGTCGCTGGTTCTAGGTCCCGGGTCTGGCAAAACAAAATTCGGCTTAACCCGGATCTTATCCGCGGGCAAGCCGCCCTCAATCATTTTCTCCCGGGCAAATTCCGTAAGGGCTACGTAGCAGTCGACCATCCCAGTCCACGTATTTTTCCTGCGGTGGACTTCCAACATCGTCGCGAGCGCCGCGGTCGCCAGCTTCGATTCGCGGTAGCACCCATACCGCACGGCATGAAACGGTCCGCGGTCCAGGCACTCTTCGCAGATCTTTCCGTCGCGATAAAAGCTCGCCGCCGGGCATGCCAGTCGGTAGTTATGCAGCGTCTGCACCACCGGCACACCCTCTTCTTTGCACGCGTAGTACACCGAAGGAGAGATCACCGAGAAGAAATTGTGGATGTGCACGACATCCGGCCGCATATCGCGCAGCAGCGTCTTAAACTTCTGGTGCCAACTCCGCGACCAGACGCAGTCCATAGCCGCCTCGATCTTGCGAACCAGGCCGCTAGGATACGTCGTCTGCTCTTCCACCTTTTCGACCCGCACGCCGTTTTGCGCGAGCAGTTGCGCTTCCGACTCGAAGACCTGGTCTTCGCCACCCGGCTGGATGTAGCGGTTGTGCACGCACAACACGCTGAGACTTGCCGCCTTTACGGCAGCCGGGACAGTAAGGGTAGCCATAATGAAAAGGAGTCCGACGTCAGGGATGAAAGGCGCGCAGGGAGAGTTGCGCGGCGCCTTAGTTCTTCTCGATGATGAAATTTTCCAGAACGAGCGCGTCCATTTCGCTCTTGGTAAACGTATTGTGCGCGTTCGCCGGAGTGTTGACGATCGGTTCGCCCTTTAAGTTGAACGAAGTGTTCATCACCACGGGCACGCCGGTTGCCTGGCCAAACTTCTCGATCATCTTGTAGTAGCGCGGGCTCTGGCTTTTGAATACCGTTTGCATACGACCCGTGCCATCGACGTGCGTGATGGCGGGCAGGATCGCTTGCGCGTCGGGCTTCACTGGAACGACGTACTGCATGTAGCGCGCCGGCGAATGCTTCATCGCGTTCGGAAGATCGAAGTACTTCTCCGCGCTCTCTGCCAACACCGACGGGGCAAACGGACGATACGGCTCGCGGAACTTGATCTTCGTGTTGACGATGTCTTTCATGTTCGGATTGCGCGGATCCGCCAGAATCGAACGACTGCCGAGTGCGCGCGGGCCCCACTCAAAGCGGCCTTGCGCCCATCCGATCACGCTTGCGTTGGTCAGATGATTGACGACTGCATCCAGCAACTTGTCCTCGTCGTCATAGCGCGTGTGCTTGATGTTGTTCTGGCGCAGGAAGTCGCCAATCTCGGCATCCGAGTTGGCGCGTCCCCAGAAGGCATGCTCCATCTGGAAGTTTCGCGGTTTGCCCAGAAGAGAATTGTAGGCCCACAGAGCAGCACCCAAGGCGCCACCGCCGTCACCAGCTGCAGGCTGCACGTACAACTGCTCAAAGCCCGACTCGTGCAGGATGCGCGTGTTGGCCACGCAGTTCAGGGCCACGCCGCCCGCCATGCACAGATTTTTCATCCCGGTCGTCTTGTGCAGATGCTTCGCCATATTGACCAGAATGTCTTCTGTGACTTTCTGGATGCTGGCCGCGATGTCCGCGTAGTGCTTGTTCATCTTCGACAGCTCGGCCATGTTTCCCGGAGGCGCGCCGAAATATTTCGGGAAGCCTGTCTCTTCCGTGAAGAACAACATCTTCTCCGGACGCGGAGTCCCAAACAATGCCGCGAATTTATCGTTGTAGGTCTTCTCGGTAGAGTGATGGAAGCTGAAGTACTCCATGTTCAGCGAGAACGAGCCGTCGCTGTTCTGGTTAACGACCTTCCAGACCTTGTCGACGTATTTGGGCTCTCCATAGGGCGCCATGCCCATGACTTTGTATTCGCCCTCGTTGACTTCGAACCCGAGGAACGCCGTGAACGCACTGTAGAGCAGGCCGAGCGAATGCGGAAATTCGATCTGCTTGTCCAACTTGATCTGGTTGCCTTTGCCCACGCCGTAAGTGGAAGTAACCCACTCGCCCACGCCGTCTACCGTCAGAATTGCGGACTCTTCAAACGGCGAGCAGAAATAGGCGCTCGCCGCGTGCGACAAGTGATGCTCGCTGAACAGGATCTTCTCTTTGCTGACCCCGATCTCGTTCTCGAGCGTCGTTCCGACCCAGAGTTTGTCGACCATCCATGTGATCATCGACTCGCGGAAGAGCTTGTACGACTGCGGATAAGTCTGCAGCGCCATCATCAAAATGCGGTCGAGTTTGCGGAACGGCTTTTCGAAAAAGACGACGTAGTCGAGGTCCTGGCCCGTTATACCGGCTTGCTCCAGACAGAACTTGATGGCCTGCTTCGGGAAGTCGAAGTCATGCTTCTTGCGCGTAAAGCGCTCTTCTTCCGCCGCCGCAACTAGCATGCCGTCTTTCAGCAGCACTGCGGCTGCATCGTGGTAGTAACAACTGATCCCTAGTATGTACATAAGCTCCTATTGTTTCCTCGCCCAGTCTAAGTCGTAGGCCTCGTTGGGATGGTCCAGCCACTGATCGGGCTTCTTCTTAATCCGCAGAGGATCGCTGAACAGCCGCGTCGCCAGCCCGAAGGGCAACACCAGGACCGCATAAAAGATCGATAGAATAACTCGCGCCTGGAAGTTCCCGATCTTGTGCGCAAGATCTTTCCAGCCCTGCCACGCACGCTTATACAGACTCCACGCCTCGCTCGGCCCTTTGAAGATGGACAGTACGGCGAAGATGACCAGCCCCACCGTGGCGAGGATCGCGAAAAGTTCCAACAAATGCTTCAAGAAATTCAACAAATGCACCATTGCTTGCTCCTGACTGGATTTTTTCTAGTGAGCCGCTGAGCCATTGGGAGAACTGGCCGGGGTCGCGGAGTTTGCTACGCTGACAGACTGCTGCTGACAGGCGGCTGTATAAGCGGGGAGACCGCGAATCACGTTGTAAAGCTGGTCGGCGATAATCTTGTGTCCCACCGCCGTCGGATGCACCGGGTCCATATAGAAATTCGCCGGAGCATTCGTCTTGAGTACGTCAATCATGTTCACAACCGATACATGATTGGCCTGCGCGAAATCGAGCATCGCCTTCTGGAAGGGATGCAAATCGCCGTCTTTCTGATCTTTACTAGCCAGCACCAGGAGCACAAGCTGGGCGTGATGCGCCCGGGTTTCGTCGAGACTGTTTTGCAGGCTCTCGTTCACAGCGTTCACGTCGAGGTTGTCCATGCCGCCCAGAGTGTCGAGCGTGCCGGCCATCAGCACGTGACGCATTTTGTAGTAAACGACGCGCCGAAGCAGATCTTCGATCACGAAGTTGTAAATGGCGCTGCGGCGGATGATCGCCTTGAACTCCACCTGGCGCAGGAACTTCTCGCGCGCTGCGCCCTGCAGTTTCGGCAGGCGCTCGAAGTTGCTGTTAAAGCTATAGGCGCGAATCACTACGTCCGGTTGGAACGTCGGGTCTTCCTCCACTTCCTTCAGTTTCTCGCCGACCAGGGCGTTGGGGTAAGCATTCACGCCCGCCGACACCGACAGAAAATGTTCTCCCGGACAGCCGTTTTGCTTGAGCTTCTGGCCCAGGAACGCGGCGTAAGTCGAATTGTCGTCCACGCCCCATCCCTGCGTCGCCGAGTCGCCAAACGCCATCACGCGAAACTCGTTCTTCGGTTTTGTGGTCAACTCGCTTGCATAGCGCAGTCCCTGGTGATTGATCGTGATGGGCAGGTGGTTGTCCACGGTCACGGTGCGACCGGGAACAGGCACCCAGAGCAGCTTTTCGTCCGGACGATAAATGGTGTAATTGCCGTATCCGAAAAGGCGCAGAACTATTTCGAAAGCGATGCAGATGATGACAAACCATCCCAGCTTTCGTAAGAACCCGCCTTTTTTCTTGCCTTCGCTTGCCATGAAAATCTTCTTTCCTTCCGTGAGGTGGGCGCCGGCCGCTGTTCTTCGCGTTCTTAGCGGAAGTTCTTCGCTAACTTAGCGGTTAACTGCTTTTAAACTGCAGCCGGCCCTGGGTCCCTAGAACATCGTGTAAATGAACGGGGCGAGCGAAGAGCTCTGCGCCACAACGATGAGCGCGCCCAGCAGGAACAGGGTCACGATGATGGGCAACAGCCACCAGCGTTTCTGTTTTCCGAAAAATCCGAACAGCTGGCCGGCGGTCTGAACGTTTCTGACGGTGGTGCGAATGAAACTCATTTCTTTCTCCTTGGGATAGTGAAGCGAGATATCTGTGTATTGCGAACTTGGTATACGAAGGACTCAGGCCGCGCCCGAACCCTTCAGCACGGCAGGAATGGTCTTGACTAGGATTTCAAGGTCGAGCCAAAGCGACCATTTGTCGATGTATTGCAGATCCAATTCCATCCATTTCTCGAATGAGATGGAACTGCGACCGCCGATCTGCCATAAGCAGGTGATGCCCGGGCGAACGCTGAACCGCCTGCGCTGCCAGTCTTCGCTGAAGCCTTCGTAGTCGCGGATCGGCAGGGGCCGCGGACCAACCAGGCTCATGTCGCCCTTGAACACATTGATCAATTGCGGCAACTCATCGATGCTGGTCTTGCGCAGGAACTTCCCGATCGGCGTGATGCGCGGATCGTTCTTGATCTTGAAAACTGGTCCGCTCACTTCGTTCAGGTGCTCAATCTCTTTCATACGCTTTTCGGCATCCGTCACCATGGTGCGGAATTTGTAGATGCCGAAATGGCGCTTGTTCAGGCCCAGTCGCTTCTGCACAAACATCATCGGACCGGGCGACGTCAGCTTGATCAGCAAGGCCGCCAGCAACAATACCGGGGACAGAAGTACCAGCAAAACCGCCGATCCCACGACATCGATGACTCGCTTGATGACGACCGGCCAGCCTTCAAGGCTTCCCGTGTAGTGCGTGATCAGCGAATCGCCTTCGACAACTTCTTCGATGCGGCGCCGCGATTGCTTCAAGTCAAACAGGCTCGAGGCGAAGCGGATCAGAATTCCCTGCTCCTCGCACAGCGCCGCTACGTCGGACGCCTCGGAGTGCATCGAGCGCATCGGAAGTGCGATCACCACTTCGTCAACTACGTTCGTCCGCAGAAACGCGGGCAGCCCGGCGAAATCGGCGACGCGCACGAATCCCGAACTCGCGAATTCCAGAGCCTCAGACCGTTCGTGATCGACGAAGCCCACAATGCGGTAGCCCAGCGCCGGATTGGCTTTGATCTTATTGGCAAACTGGAGACCGCGCGCGTTCGTTCCCACAATGATCATGTCGCGCAGGTTCCGGCCGTGAATCCGGACTTGCGCCAGAAGCACCCGCATGATGAAGCGGCTGATCACCGCAGCCAGAACGCCTGCCGCCCAGAATGCGACGACGAACTTTGGCGTAATGAGAGCGATGTGAATCGTGTAGTGGCCGAGGAAAACGACAAACGCTCCAATGGTGATCGCCTTCCCCAGGTCCAGAATTTCATCTTTCCGGCTCGACAGGCGGTGCGATGCATACAGCCCGCACATTGAAAAGATCATGTGCCAGCAGAACAGCAAGCCCGAGAAAATAATGAAATTCTGAATCTTGACGCGCATCGCCAAGACCTGCTCTAGCGACGCCAGCGAAGCATGCGAGACCACGATCGTGGCAAAGCTGAAGGCGAAGACCATCAGTGCCAGATCAAAGAGCTTTAACAAGTTCAGTAGAAATTGTCGCCGAATCGTACCCACAGAAATCCTCCACTCACCAGACGAAGTCGAACATGGGAATATTCGGGGCGTGGGGGGAGCGCGCCCGATAGCGCAAGAGGAACTATTTCTTGATCTTGCTCACTACCATCTGTTCAATGGAGTCCACGCTCTTGAGGTTGTCGTGGGTGATTTCTTCATCTCCAATGCGCACGCGGAATGTCTCTTCCAAAAATGCCACCAGGCGGAAAATACCGAGGGAGTCAATCACTCCGCTCTCCATCAGCGATTCGCTGTCAGAAAACGACCTGACCCCTTTGGCGCTCGCCAGATCGCGCAGAATAAATTCGCGAATCTGATCTTTCACCGTTGCCGATTGCTCGATTGCCATGACTTGCGGTTCTCCTCTTAGGGTTGGGACTTGCCAGAAAATAAAATGAAAAATGATTTAATTGACGCCGCCCTGCGCCAGTCGTACGCGGTCGATCTTGCCGGTCGAAGTCTTGGGCAGCGCCTCCAGAAATTCGATCATTTCCGGAATCATGTACTTGGGAACGCGCGTACCGCAGAATTGCTGCAAGTCGACGATCTTCAATTGCTGCGTCTCATGGGGCGCCACGATTGCTTTAATCTTGTTGCCCACCAACTCGTCGGGAATCGCAATCACCGCCGCTTCCCTGACTCCGGGATGGCTAAGCAGAGCGCTTTCGATTTCACCCAGCTCAATGCGATAACCGCGGCTCTTGATCTGGCTGTCGCGACGGCCCTGAAAATAGTAATTTCCGTCTTCTGCCAGCGTGACTAGATCGCCCGTACGGTACATGCTCTCGTTGAAGTTCGCCTGGAAGCGGTTGGGGACGACCATCTTCTTCGTCTTTTCCGTATCCGCCCAGTAGCCGTAGGTGACCGCCGGTCCGCGCACATAAAGCTCGCCCGGCTCTCCCGGCTTGGTCACGATCTGGTCTTGATCGTTCACCGCGAAGACTTCCGTGTTCTCGCACGCGATGCCGATCGGCAGCTTGTCCATGCCGGCCAGACGCTCGCCCTCCACGCGGTAATAGGTGCAGACATTGGTTTCGGTAGGGCCGTAGAGGTTGTAGAGCTCTACGCTGGGAAGCAGATCCGCCAACTGCCGCAGATACTTCATCGGAAAAACTTCGCCGGCAAAGAGAATCGTGCGCAGGTGCGGAAATTTTTCCGCCTTCATGTTGGCGTGCAACAGAAGCAACATGAGCGCCGAGGGCACGCAGTACACAACCGTAAGCTGCTGGGCCTCGATGAAGTTCGCCAGCGTGGTCGGGAACAACGCCAGGTCTTCGGTAACCAGATAAACCGTGGCCCCTGCCTCGATCGTGTTGTAGACATCGAATACCGAAAGATCGAAGTGCAGTGGAGCATGATTCGATAATCGGTCGTCCGCGCTAATCTTGAATTTCTCCGCGCACCACTCTACGAATGTGAGCGCGTTCTGGTGCGACAACATCACGCCCTTCGGACGTCCCGTCGAACCCGACGTGTAAAGGATGTAGGCCAGG
>Ga0070711_100002426_pt1 | contig 10625 bp, 16 predicted proteins | sample LARL53metaG_FD_65452 | JGI IMG/M metagenome (GOLD analysis project Ga0070711, IMG submission 65452) | Corn, switchgrass and miscanthus rhizosphere microbial communities from Kellogg Biological Station, Michigan, USA - LAR L5-3 metaG | ecosystem: Host-associated > Plants > Roots > Rhizosphere ... | reverse complement strand
CCAGCGGCGAGGCGACCTCGAAGGCGCTCATGTCAAAACACTCTAGGCCGGCGACCTGGAGTGCTGAGTGGGTGAGCGACTGGCGGCGCGTCTTGACGGAGGAGGCGACGGCGGCCAGTGACCTGGTCAGGCGGGAAACCGCACCGGTCACCAGTTGGCCGACCGGACGGGACCCGGGTGCTGAAGGGCTGATCGCCGTCACGAACGCGACGGTAGCACGGGTGATGCACAGATTGTGAGACCCCAGTCCCGGGCAGCCGCCACAGCGCAATGGGACTGGGGTCTCACATCACCAGCGCGGGCTTCCCCTCCGCGCGCCGGTGAGCCTAGCGGGTCAGTGCAACCAGAACCCCTCGCGGGCGATCGCGGCGCACTCCAGCCCTGCCTGCACCTGACGCTGCTCTTCGTGCAGCTCCGGCGCCATCCAGCCCATGCGGTTCTCGGCTTCCTGCCAAGCGAAGGCGTCCAGCAGTGCGTAGCCCATGTGATCGGTCATCGTCATCCCCTCGTCACGCCGCCAGCAGGCTGACGGCGACTTCGTGGTAGCAGCGCCGGCCACGGACGCCAGCCGGACAGGTGCACGCCATGGGCGCGGTGCGGTAGCGGTCGACGCCGTTGGACGCCACGACCAGCCACACGCGGCCCGGGCGCAGCGTCTCCACCGCGCCGTCGGCCAACAGCTCCAGCGCCTTGGCCACCTGCTCCGGCTTGGCCTCGACACTCGCCGCGGCCAGCCGCGTCTTGCGGTCGCAGACCGGACCGCGACCCAAAGCGACGGACTTCGCGCTGGTGAGCTGGCGCCCGCATCGAGTGCAGGTGCGGCGGGCGACTGTGGCGGTCATGGGAGAAGCATCTCACACCGTTAATAACCGTGTCAAGCATGGCCTGTTTCACCAGGTCAGTGGGCTACTCTTCGTTGCAATAGCACTCGCCGTCCAGGCCACCGCACCCGCTACAGCCGTCGTTCATCTCCAGCCACGTCGGCTCACCGCAGTAGCACTCGCCATCCGGACAGTCGCACATCGCCATTTCCCCCTTTCACCAGGTCAGGACACGAAGCTGGTACGTCGCCCCCTGGTCCAGGTACATCACGAAGTAGCGTTCGGCATCCATGCCGTGGTCGTCCACCTTCAGCGGTTCATCGGGCTCCGGCCGCGGCTGGCTGGTCACCAGCGGCGGACGCTTCCAGACGTAGCCGCCCCACTCCTCGGCCGTGCACGTCGGCTTCGCGGCGTCGACCAACGCCTGATCCCGCTCGGTGCGGGCGTCGCGGACGATGAACAGCCGCGCCCTGCCATCGCCAGCACGCGACAGCCGCGCCTTGACCGCCTGAATGCCGGTGTCCACGTCCTTGACGGCCGCCGTCGTCACCAGCCCCGTGTGCTCTTCGAAGGTGGCCCTGCCCTCTGCGTCGTGGTCGCAGATAACCGCCACGGGCATCGGCTCCCGCCAAGCACGCCGGCCACCCTGGAGCGCCTTCAGCGGATTGTCCTTGTCGCCGTCTTCCTGGCGGGCGCAGGTCTTGGTCACCTCGCGCAGGATGTTGCGCGCGTGCTCTTCGACCAGCCGCCCCGTGTGGTAGGTCTCGGCGTAGAGGTAGGCGCGGCCGTCCGGGTCGACGGCCCAGCGTTGACACACGAACGGGTTGCGATAGCCGAAGTCGATCGACCAGTATCGCGGCCATTCCTTGGGGATGCGGAACGGCTTGAGCAAGTGATGGGCGTCGTCCCACTCCTCGTAGATCTGACCTTCGGCGGCCACCCACTGGCCGAGTCGCAGACGCTTGTAGCGCGGGCCGGTGAGCTTGTCGAGCTTGCCTTCGATGTAGGCGTGCCCTGCCGGCGTCATGACGAACGAGCCGTCCGGCAACTGGTCGAAGTAGACGGGGTTGTCCTCATGCCGCGACTCCAGCATGACGATGTGGCCGTCCTGCGCCCGCTTTTTGATCCAATGAAATGGTGTCGACGGGTTGCAGTCGGCAATGACCTGGCTGTAGGTCAGGTTGCCGGCGCGAAGTCGAGTGATGATCGCTTCCCAGTCGGCAGGCTCCAACTCTGTGGCCTCCTGGGCGAAGACGATGTCGTACTCGGTCGACATGATCTTCGACGGCTTGTCCATCCCGCCCACGGCGATGAACGCGCCATTGGAGTACATCCAGCCGGGCGGCTTGTCCAGCGAACCACCGAAGAACTTGACGTGCCCGCACTCGATGGCCTCCGCGGCCACCTTCTCCCGGTAGGTCACCAGGCCGGACTCCGTCAGCGACTTCATGGTCTTGCGCACCATAAGGCCCTTGAACGCACCATTGCGTAGCGCGACAAGGTGGAGCTTTTCCAGGGCGGCGCGGCTCTTGCCGGTGCCGGCGGGGCCGGACAGGATCAACTCGTCGCCGCGGTAGTGCAGCAGCTCCAGGGCGGCGCCACGCGGCCGGTACGTGTGCACCAGCCGCGTGACTTCCGGTTCGACTGTGGCAGTCACTTCGACCACGGCCAATCGCCATGCCCGATACGGAAGAGAACCAACGCCAGCCCTATGGCGACCAGTGACGGCACAGGCACGATGAACCACTCCCACCACATCATGGCTTATCCCTATGTACGCAGTAGCCCAGCAGGAAGAATCCGACCACCAGGATAAGCACGTTCCACCACGCGATCACGACTTCACCAGCGCGATGACCTCCACGGCCAGAATGGCGAGGATGATCACCGTGTCCAGCCATGCGTGCCAGCGAGGCATCATGACCACCAGTACCCAACACTGTCGTAGATCCCGTGATGCTGGCCGTCATGGCCACGCTCCAACGCGCAATCCAGCCATACGACGTCGTTGTCCACCAGCTTTCGACCACTGCACGGAAGTCCACTTTCGCTGGCGACCATGCGAGCGAGGTTCAGCCAACCCACCACGGCGGGTCCGTACTTCGCCCGAAAGAGCGCGCCGACGTAGTACTCCGTGCCATCCTCGTCGGTGACATAGAGGTTGTTACCCTCCCGTCCGACATGCCACGTGCCGGTGACCAGCACGCGATCCGAACACTCGAAGTCGGCGCCGTCCTGCCGCTGCTCGGTCACAGCTCGATCGCCTCGCCGTCGGCCGCGCCGTCAGTCACCCGCGGGAAAAGCACGCCGCACGTCTCGCACTGGTGGTCACTGCCACCAGGGCCGTCGGCGTGTCCTGGTGCCTTCTCGCAGACGTGCGCGTGGCCACCGATGAGGTCGGCAAGTTCAACGGCGCACGTGGGCGCGGACTCATCCTTCGGGTCACGCTGGGCCTCGCGAATGTCCGCGGCGATGACATCCTCCAACCGCGGCACGTGCGGTCCCAGCATGTCAGCCGGCACAGACGGCGTCGTCGAGAAACCAGCCGCCTTAGCGGCCTGCCAGATTTCAGAGACCGTGAACGGCGAGTGACGATCGTCCGGCACCTGCATATCCTTGAAGTCCGGGTTGTGGATCGTCAGCGCAGTGGCGCCCGTTCCGATCACGCCGTACGGCACATGGGCGGCAGCAAGGTAGAGCTCCGCCAGGTCGCCCAGCTCCGCGGCCACCACACTGTCCGGCAGCGCACCGGCGCGGCCGATGCGCACGGCGGCCGACAGCACGGTCATCAACCGTTGCTTCCGCTGCTCTTCGTAGGTCGTCATGAGTTCCCCTCGTCAGTCCAGTTTGGACGGATCAACGCCGACCACCTCATAGGTGACATGCGTCTTGTTCGTCGCCTCGACCCTCACCGGCTTGTTCAGGCCGAGAAGCTTCGCGCGCTCAGCGTCATGCGCTCTGATCTCCTTGCGTGCCTGGACATTGACGGCGTCATCCAACAACGGCTCACCGATGAGAAGGAGCAGCGTCTCACGCGTCACCTCGCCGCCATTGCGCTCAATGAGCTCTTCAATCTCCTTGCGCTGACGCGGCGACACGCCCGTACGCACGACATGACCGTTGTCCACCAACGGATGATCGGCTTCGGCTATCTCGGTCAGCTGGACGATGGCGGCATCATGCCGTTGCACGATGGCTTCCACTTCCGCCTTCGCATCCATGACGATTTCGTTCTGGATGCGCTCCACTTCGGCGTGAATGTCCTGCCAGCAGTTACCGTAATTGCCGTTGTAGTACTTGTTCGCGACGGCAGACCACGGTAAACCTTTGAGCTTCATGGCGATGGCGGCAGCCTGACGATCCTTGCTTTCCTGCGTCCGACGTCGCCCCGGCATGGTTAATCAACTCCCGGTCTTAAGAGCAGATGCTTGCGGCTCCGGCGTTTCCATCGGCACGCCGGCCGCCTTGACCAGTGCGATGAATTCGCGCACGTTCATACGCAGCAGGCGATAGCCGTGCCCGCAGAAGTGATGCGGAGAAATGTCCGTCCACACCACATTGCCATCCGGCTGACTGCGGTCGTAGGCGGCGACGGCCAGCGACGTGACCAGCCGGATCGGCAGCCATGCGAACCACCCGTCCACTTCGGCACAGCCGATGCGCTTCTCGACGATGACGGCGAACGGCAATCCAGCCGCCAGTGCCTGATTGTTGGCCTCCTCCCAGATATCGGCCAGCTTCTTGCCAGGCACGAACTGGTCGGCCCCCCGCTGGTGCCCCTTGGCCTGCACCAGGAACGGCACACCGGCGAAGTCCCCCTCATCACTGGACTCCGTGTGCTTGTTGCGCCAGCCGGTGCGCACGAGCCGCTTGGACTCCGGCCAGTACTGGCGCAGGAAGCGGGCGGCGCGCTGCTCCGTCTCGCGGCCGGAGTACCGGTTGCTCGCTCCCTGGCTCTTCACCCGCGCCGTCACAGTCCCTCGATCGCGAACGGGTTGACCTCGTCGACGACGGCCGGCGCCGCGTCCAGCGCGTCGAACACGTCGGCGATGGCGTCCGCCTGCTGCGCCGGCACGTCGTCAGCCGGCGTGACCGCCTGCGCCTTGGCGCCCTTCGGCGCGGCACGACGACGTCGCTTGGGCGGCGTTGGCAGCGTCTCGGCCGGAACGACCGCCGACCCCGTTGGCACACCAGCACCGCCCACCTCCGGATACTCCGCGGCCCGCTGCGTCGCCTCCACCTCGTCGATGGTCATCTCGCCGTCCGGCTTGCCGGTCGTTTCCAGCATGACGAACTCCAGTACATCGCCTGCGTCGTCCACGCCGGCCATTGCCGTGAGCGCGGCGTCCAGGTCCGGCGGCGTCTCCGTGCGCCAGCCGCCGGCCGCCAACTCCGCCCGCTGCGCCCGCAGCATCGGCAGCGCCAGGTTGAACCGGGCGCCCGGCGTGAAGCCGAACGACGCCATGAACGCCTTCTCATCCGGCGTCGCCTCCACGTAGGTCACACCGTCGGCGAAGGCGTAGACGCCCGGACGTCCGATCATCCACCCACTCTGCGACGGCGCGTAGAAGCCCAGCTCCGCCAGGACGGAGAAGGCCAGCGAGGTGGACCACTCCGGCAGCGCAGCCAGCACACACGGAGGCGTGAAGTCGGTCGCCACGGTCAGCTTGGCCGACCCGTCGGTGGAGTCCGCCCGCAGGCTGGCCGTGTAGCTCGTGCCGGCGTCCGGCCGCCCGTCGTTGCGGCCCGCCGGGTTGAACACCACGTCAACCACGTGGTCGTCGATCGTCAGCTTCATCGGTTCAGTTCCCCTCGTCCCATGAGATCCACTTCTTCACGTCGGCAGCGCCACACCGCACCACCGTACGGTTGCGATTCGACCACGTCCAGCCCTGGTCAAACGACCATTTGGGAAACGTTACTAACTCGCCGTCAGGGTAGCTCATCGGCGGATGCCACAGCCACGTGCGCCCCTCGGTCGACTTGCGCCCCTCCGTGCGGTCGCTGTCCGCCTCGCGGGCGCTGGCCCTGCCCAGCGTCGGCCACGTGGTGCGCGTCCATAGCGCGACAGCGCGCCGCACGACGTCCGACCGCCTGAGACGGAAACGGAGGCTGAGAGCGTCTGTGAGCCCTCCGACGGCCCCCGTGGCGGTCAGGCTATTCCCGCGGCTGAAAAGTGCCTCCACGGACCAGCCAGACCGCAATGCGGCCCCGCGGAGCACCCGCCAGGGTCCCTCGCCGTACATCGGGTCGTCGTCGTCCAGCCAGACCGACACCAGCGGGTCGCCGTCGTAGAGCACCGGCACGGCCGCGTCGTTCGCCACCGCCAGCACGGTCACCGGTACAGCCCCGCCCACATCGTCCGGTACACGAACGGCGACCAGATCCGGCGTCGCGCCGGCAGCCGGGCGAGGTTGGTACCGAAGCCGCGCCGCTGAATGCGCGGGGCGGCTGGCAAGGCAGGCGTCTCCGCGATCCACCGGCTGACCAGATCGGAGAAGACCGTCGCCTCCGCCTCCGACTGCGACACGTCGATGATGCCCCGGGGCGTCACGGCGCGATGCTTCGCTACCGGGAGCTCTGGCTGGCGATTGCCCAACTTGACCGCCAGCCAGAGCGTGACCACGCCGCATCCGAGCAGTCCCATCAGCAGTCCGACCAGGTCCATGCCGCCATACTCCCTGCCGTTAATAACCCTGTCAAGCCTGCGTACGCCAGTCCCCCGGGCGGCTACTCATCCCGTCGATCGGCGGGTGGTCCAGCAGCAGCCGGGCTGCGGCGAGGTGCACGTTGGCCAGGGCGATGCCCAGCGCTGCCTTCGTGGGGTCTTCCTGTTCATTGGCCCGCTCGGTCTGGTCCATCGCCTGCTGCCAGTGGTCGCCGGCCGTCCAGCCGTCGAACGGTCTCTCGTCACTACTTAGTTCAGTCATTCAACTATCTCCTCATCTGACGTTCACCATCCGGCCATCCGGTCCGTCCGGCCTATATAAAGGGCCGGATGACCGGATGATATTGCTCTTCATCCGGACGGTCATCCGGCCGGATGGCTCTCTGACCTGCACTTACTCCATGATCATCCGGTTGTCATCCGTCATCCGACCCCCCGGACGGACGATCTTGAAAATCGACCCGTGCGGATGACACGCTTCTCACGGAGGGTTAGCGATATCCCACTGTCCGTAAGCGGTTTTCCAGCCCGTATCGATGGGTTCGTTGCCCGTCGGTCCGGCGTACTGACCCGCCTCCTTCGCGGCCCGCAATGACCGGCGAATTGTCTCCAAAGCGGCGGTTGTCCGGATCTCCTGTGCCCGCAACCACCGGAAGGCACGCTCCTGCTCTTCCTGCGCGGACAGCGGCTCTGCGCGCACCACCTCGCCCGGCGTCGACAGGCGACACCAGGCGTTGCCGAACTCGGACTGCGGCGGGATGACGTGGAAGCTCCCGAGGTAGGTCCACAGCGCGTTGGAGACGTTGGCGGCCGTGCCGTGCTCTTCCACGCCACCTGGCCTGTCCTTGACCACGTACAGGCCGACCCAGCCCTCCGTGCCGCGCTGGATGGGATGCGGGCTGGCGTTCACCCGGAACGCGGCACCGTCGACCAGGTCCAGCCAGCCGGTCGCGCCGTAGCCGTGCCGTTCCTCCTGCCGGTCGCGCGCCTTGACCGGATGGCCCAGGCTCAGCACGGCGGCGCCCTGCTCCGTGAACGGCCAGACCAGGGCCTTCAGGTACTTCGTGACCGCTTCGGCATCGTTGATGTTCCAGCCGTACCGGCCGCACGCCGCGGCGATACCGTCCAGCACGACCAGGCTGGGCACGCCCCAAGCGGCCGGTTCCTGCAGTGCGCCGGCGCTGAGCTTGTCCAGGTCCAGCCAGTGGAACCGCTCGCGAATCTCGGCCGGCGTCACGCCCAGCGCCCGCAGTCGCAGCACCGTCGCACGCGGATTCGCTTCCTCGAAGTGGGCATACCGGACGTGGTTGCCGCGCCGGATCTCCTCGACGCAGTGCCACAACGCGATCCAGCTCTTGCCCAGCCCTGTCTCGCCCATCAGCGTCGACCACTTGCCGGCGTACAGCAGCCGCACGCCGTCGTCGCGCTCCATGCCGACCGTCGGCCGTTCAGGTTCGTAGTCGTCGTCCAGGTAGGCCGTCAGGTCGACATCGAGATCATCCGGACCATCCGGTCCGCCCACCAGCCCGGATGGCGCCCCGGATGGTTCGAACGGGTTGGAGTTCGCGTCCAGGATCCGCGCCCGGTCGCCCGCCTTGACCGCGTTGCCCCAGGAGTCGTCGAAGCCCCGCCGGGCGTGCGCCCAGTCCTTGACCGGCACGGCCGAGGTGGCAAGTGCCTCGCGGCACCGTTCCCAGAGCCACTCCTTGACGCCCAGCGCCTCGAACTTGCCCAGCGACCGGGCCGCGGCAATCAGCGCCGTGTACTTGCCATCCGGTGAGCAGGCGGCCAGCCGGGCGATCACGTGCCGGCAGTAGGTCAGTGCCTGGTCGGGCGTGAACACGCCGCTGTGCTCCGTCGGTGCGGCGAACGGGTCGTCCGGCGCGGACGGCGCCGCCGAGGTCCTGGCGCCCCCCACGGCGGCCACCACGGCGTCCGGCACCGGCGAGAGGTGCGCCGGTGCCACGATGCGCCCGACGACCGCATAGGTCTGCTCCGGCGCGTTGGCCAGCCACGCCCCCGGCGCGAAGGCCATGTCGTTGACCGCGCCGCGGGTGTCCACCTTGGGCAGGCGTCCGGCCGAGTTGCCCAGCGCCACGCCGTCAGGTCTGCGCCGGAAGTAGAACTGCCAGCCGCCCGACCGCGTGCGCACCTGCATGGCGCCGCGCGGCAGGTCGCCCCAGCTGCGTTCACCCACCGCGTCGCCGTCCGGACCGACGTCCAGGTCCACCACCTCGACGCCGCTGGCGTGCACGTCCACGGCGAACGACCGGCGCGGGTCGTCCACCCACCACGCCCGGATCTGGTCCGGATCGGTGCTGGAGCGCAGCCGTGCGCCGGTCCCGTCGTGCGGGAACACGCACAGTTTGTCGCCGTCGGACTTGAGCTCCAGCACCACCGGCAACAGCGCGTATCCGGCCGCCACCAGCTCCAGCGCCACCGACAGACAACGATCGGCCGGCGCCAGCTCCACCGCCGTCACGCGACGGCCATCCGGCGAAGGTCGGCGATGAGCGCCAGCTGGCCGAAGGGCTGCTGGAGCACCCGGAAGGCGATCACGTCGCCCACCTGTACGGCGTGCTGCCAGTCGTCGGCCACGTAGACCGGTGCGTGTGCCCGCTTCTCGTCGACCACCAGCAGCCGCAGGCCCCAGGGGTCGTCCACGTGCTCGATCACGTACACCTGAGCGACGAACAGGCCGTTGCTCCAGGTCGTCTCAATCTCCGCCAGGTCGCAGCCGCGCGTGCGCAGCAACGAAGGGTGGCCGAGCAGGGCGACCGCGGGCAGCGGATCCGGTTGTGCGGCCGGCGTCGGCCCGTTAGCCTGAATCACGTTCAGGTCACATCCTCTCATTGACGTGCGTAGATGTGATCATCGTTCGCCCCGCGGCTACGCCCCTGCTACGTCCCCCGACAGCAGGGGCGTAGTTGTGTCTGGACCGCCATCCTCCGTCACCGGCGCGGGTGTGTCACTCACCTCGCTCCTGGGCGATCAGTTCCTGACGCGAGACGGGGCGGCCGGCCAGCTGGTTGCCGACCCGCGTCATGCCGACGGGCGGTCGGTCACGTCCGACCGCGCCACCCTCCTGGCGCTTCTCGTCGGCCACGAACTCCTTGACGGCCGCCGCGGTCGCCTCGGCGACGTCAGCGCGCTCCTTCGGCGTGAGCGAGCGCGGGCCGCGCACCAGCGCGGTGCCGGCGTCGGTCGTCACCACCTCGCAGACCTGCGAATCCTCGTCGGTCTCCGCGAACTCCTGCTCCGCCTTCTCGATGTCCTTGCGCATGTCCAGTGCCTCCGTGATCAGCGTGCGGATGCAGTCGCCCAGCGACTCGAACTCCTCCGTGCCGGCCAGGGTGCGCAGCGCCTTCTCCTGCTCCGGCGAGGTGGCATAGCTGAGCCGAACGGGAAACTTCGGTTCTCCGTACTGGGATGCCGGCATGTAAACCTCCTGGTCACGACGGGTGTCGGTGATACCCTACGGACTGGGTATTGACCCGTCAATAACCATGTGCCTACGCTGGGCACCCACCCACCCTACGAGCGAGGGGGACCACCGTGAAGGTGTTCGCCTTCCGGCCGCCGGGATTCTCCAAGAATCCGCTGGTCGGAATCACCGTGCCGGAGCTGGCCGACCTGGACGAGAAGACCCTCGGGCGGCTGGTCGACGAGATGCGCCACCGCCTGATGATCCGGGACACCCTGGTCACGATCGAGCGGCTGTACTGGTCGGCGTCGGTCAGTCAGGCGTGCTGGTCGACCATCCACGGCGCCGTGCTTGAGGAACTGCACCGCCGGGCGCTGGTGGAGCACGTGGAGAGGCGGGCGCAGCGGCTGGCCGGACGGGAAGCGCTGTCGGCGGAAGCGGGTCGCGCGCTGGCCGCCTATCGGGCGGCGAAGTCCGTCCCGGGCGTGCGGCCGACCGATCGGCGCTGGTGGCCGACCCCCAAGGGTGTGGCCGCAGCGAAGGAGACCGAACAGTGAGCGAGTCCGCGCGGGCACTGTGCCAGATCATCGAACGCCGGCCGTTCCTCACGCTGACCGACCGCGAGGTGGAGTTGCTCGCCACGGCGTTGAGCGAACAGGCGGTCAGTTCGAACCTCCCGTCACGGTCGCTGGGTCAGGAGTTCGCCGAACTG
>Ga0070711_100002425_pt1 | contig 10627 bp, 10 predicted proteins | sample LARL53metaG_FD_65452 | JGI IMG/M metagenome (GOLD analysis project Ga0070711, IMG submission 65452) | Corn, switchgrass and miscanthus rhizosphere microbial communities from Kellogg Biological Station, Michigan, USA - LAR L5-3 metaG | ecosystem: Host-associated > Plants > Roots > Rhizosphere ... | reverse complement strand
ACCACCACCATAGGCGCCGGCGGTCCGGGTTCGGCCAGCCGCCCGGCAGGTGATGGCCTCCGGCCCGCGCAGGTGTAACCCTCGGTCCGTCACGGGGGTGCGTTGTCGCCGGCGAGCAGGGCCAGCATCTCGCCCAAAGTACGCTCACGGCTGGTGGGTTCCGGCAGCGGGAGGTGTGCCTGGATCTGGTAGCGGTTGCGGCGGCCGTCTTTTTGCTTGACGATGTAGCCGGCCTGGGTCAGATCGGTGACGATGCCGTAGGCGCTGCGCTCGGTGACGTCGAGCCTGGCCGCGATGTCGCGCAGGCGGATTCCCGGGTCGTGTGCGATGCACAGCAGGACCCGGGCGTGGTTGGTCAGGAAGGTCCAGCTTGGGGCAGCCAACTATTCCATCCAATTCCGGAAGTTGTTTGCTAGTTTTATACAACTAGCGTAGCGTCGCAGGCAAGGCACCGGCCTCAGCCGACGACGACGGCCAGCCACCCGGGGTTACCGAAGGTGCTCATGTCCATGGCCTGGTCAGCTTGGTCGGCCCTGCACATGGCCACGATGGTGCCGCTCACCCGGCTGAGGTTACCGGTGTCCCTCGCGGGCCGCGAGGCCGGACCGCCGACACTGGCGGCTGCGGAACCATCAGCGCTGAGACGACGGGTGTACCGCCGCAAACGATCCCCGGGCCGCGAGCCTCGCGAAGCGAGTCCGGTTGGCTCCGAAGATCGTGAAAACCGGCGGCCGGGGCAGTGGGGCGCGTCACAGTTTGTTCCCGTGAGTGCGGGTACCTTGCCTGAGTCCGGTCTTCCGGCTGCGGCAGCGGATGACGACGACTGAAGTGCAGGAGTCCAGTGGCGGCCCGAGCAGAGCCGTCCACCGCATGTAGCTGATGCGCGATCCCACTCCCGAGCCATCGCTGCCGGTGCCGCGACAAGCTACCGTCTAACTATAGTATGCAATGGAATACTATAGTTAGCAGATCCTATTCGAGCAGTACGAAGGGAATGCATATGACAAGCATGACCAGGCAGTACAGCGCCGCGGCAAGCCGCGCGCGCAATGCAGTGGACAAGACGGCTGACATATGGACGCAGAGCACGCAGACGGTGACAGGCCGGCTTGCCGGGCTGCCGCGAGTCGACCTGGTCCCGGCCGTCGAACGCTACTTCAACCTCGTGCAGCGGACGGTCGACATCAACCGCCAGCTCGCCGTCAGATGGGCCGAGGCGGCGGGCACGCTGTCCGGCGTGGTCCGCGAGAAGGCCGGGTCGGCCGGTGACGTCATGCAGGACAAGGCGGAGGCGGCAGGTAATGCCGCGCGCAACCAGGCCAAGCAGGCCGAGCAGGCAGCCCGCGAGCAGGCTTCAAGGGCCGAGCAAGCCGAGAAGGAGCTGGCGCGCCGGAGCCGCCAGGCTGAGCGCGAGCAGGCCGAGAAGGCCGAGCAGGCAGCCCACAAGCAGGCCGCAAAGGCCGGGCGGGCCGAGGACGAGCTGGCACGCCAGGCCCGCCAGGCCGAGCGCGAGCATGCCAGGCAGGCTCACAAGAGGGCCCGCGGGCGCTACGAAGGCCTGACCAAGGCCGAGCTGAGTGACTTGCTGGCCCAGCGGAAGCTACCCAAGACGGGGAACATCGACGAGCTCATCGAGCGCCTCGTCCAGGCAGACAGCAGGTAGTGCCCTGCCGCTCATGCCGAGGACGCCCGGCACCGGCAGGAACTGCTGCTTTCGGGCTCGGCTCCGCCGGCGCCGGGTCAGCTCATCTGGCCGCCAGTGCCGCCTCCCTTGGATCCATCGAACTTAGGAAGGCCCGCCAATTAGCCACCGGGCGGCTTGGCGGTTGGTCTCCAGACGGGAAGAAGGGACGCTGAAAATGTGGGTTTTTCTAGCTGCGCGGCTGCGGACCTGGCTGCTGCTGGCCATCGCACTGCCGCTGGCCCGGCTGCTTGTCCATGGCCTCGCTGTCGCCGCTGAACGGCATGACCCATCCGCCCGTACAGCGAAACTACTCACCCGTGCCGATTCGGCTGTGACCGTGGTGTCCCGGCGCTCCTCGCGCAGGGCCAGACGACACGCCGGAAGGCTTCAATGATTCAGGTGGCGGTGTGGTTGTGACTGAACTCCGACGTCTCCGCGGCATTTTGGAATGACGCGGGAGTCGTGGCCGTGGCGGTCACCGATGCCCCTGCGCTGAGTTGCCCGGGACCGAGTGCCGCGGTCCAGGTGCCGTCGGCCGCTGCGGTCGTGGTGGCGAGCAGGGCGGCCGCCTCCCCGTGGCCCTGATCGCCAGGGCCCGGCGCTGCCATATAGATCTCTACCAGACAGCCGGCACACGCGTGCCCGGTCACCTTGGTGGTCGTCGCCGTCGCGATCACCGGGCACCCGATGTAGTCGTTGGGACCGGGTGGAGCGCTGGCGCAGTTGACCGTGCCGCTGGGGGCCAGGTCGATCCCGAGGCCACCGTTCGCCTCGATGAGGTTGCCCTGCACTGCAGCATGGGTGCCAGAGTCGGCGGCGGAAGTCCCGATGAGCACACCCGGGCCGCCGTTGGCATCGATGATGTTGCCTGCCCCTGAGCCAGCGCCCCCGATGGTGTCATTGACGGCACTATCACCGGCGAGCACGCCCGCACCCTGGTTCCCAAGCGTCGCTGACCCGCCGAGGCGGGCGCCGATCGTGTTCCCCTCGACCACGTTGCTGATCCCTGCGCCTTGCCCGTCGATATGCACCCCGTCGCCCGCCTGGCCGGAAATCATGTTGCCTGCCGTCGGCGTGGTTCCGCCTATGGTGTTGCTGCTGCTCCCAGCGCAGGTGCCCTCATCGCAGGAGCCGCCGAGGAAGACGCCATCGCCGCCATTGCCAAGAGCTGCCGTCCCCGCGCCGTTGGTGCCGATCCGGTTGCCGGCTATGACGTTGCGGTTCGACGCGACCAGATCGACTCCGTCGGCAACGTTACCGCTGATGAGATTCCCGTCGCCGGTGGCGGCGCCGCCGATCAGGTTGTCATTGCCGCCGGCGCTGGGCGCCTGCTGGCAGAAGCCGGTGCCCTTGAGGACGTCACTGCGCGATCCGACGCCGTCAACATGGTTGCCAAGACCTGTGGTGCCGGTCACGTCGGTGCCGATGGTGTTGCCCTGCACGATGTTGTGGCTGGAGACCAGGCTGATGCCGTCGCCTCCGCTCGCGCTGATCAGGTTCCCATCGCCGGGGGAGGGCCCGCCAATGGTATTGCCATCACCGCAGGTGACAATGCCATCGGTACCGTTGATGGGCTGTCCGAGAAAGAGGGCCGACGGGTGCAAGCCGTTGCCGAACGGCGCCCGGCCTGCGGCATCGGTCCCTATCTTGTTGCCCTGCACCGTGTCACCGCCGAAGAGCACGACGCCGGTGTCGCCGTTGGCGCTGATCACGTTGTTCCGTATCACCACACCAGAGGACTGCGCGTCGATGCCGTGGCTCCGGTTCCGCAGCGCCGCCCGGCCGCTTGCGTTGGTGCCAATGAGGTTGCCAGTGACCGTGCCGGACGCACCCAGCAGTACCCCGTCGCCGAAACTGCCGCTGATGACGTTGCCCGAAGCCAAGCTGCCGCCGCCCAGCCTGTTGCCCGGGCTTAGCAGCACCACTCCGGTCGCGTTCGCCAGTCTGGCCCGGCCGGATGCCGTCGTGCCGATCAAGTTGCGTTCGATGACAGTTCCCGCTCCTGATTCGACGTCAACGCCGAAGCCCTCACAGTCCCCGTTCATGCAGCTCTTGTTACCGCTCAGCAGGTTGGTCGCGGCCGGGTTGCCACCGCCGATGACCTCGCTGCCCACCGGCCCCTTCGCCGCCACCACCTCGACGGCGGTGAACTGGTTGGGAACAGGCGTACGGCCATCCGGTTCGACGCCGATCATGTTTCCCGCCACGACGTCACCCACTCCCCGCAGGCTCAGCCCCGCCCCGCCCGTCTGCTGGCCGGGGATCGGCCCGCAGACGAAGCAGACGATGAACCCAGTGATAGAGAGGCCCTGCACCGTATCGTGAGCGCCCGTGATGTCGATGCCGTCGACCCCTTTCCCGGCAAGCGTCCCGTCGAGGCGCACCGTGATGACGGCGTTGTCGCCTTTGCTGATCGGGACGGTGTCGGGGGTGGCGCCCGGCTGCGAGCTGCCGTCGATGACCGTGGAGCTCGCCCTCAGCGCCGGAAGCGCCCGCCGGGGCTGAATTGTGCATACCGCGGGCGTGCCAGTACAGCCCGGCACATTGGCTGGGATATGAAAATCGACGGTATCGCCCGAGCCGTCGGCGTTCGCCCGCGCGATAGCGCAACGAAGCGAGAACGCGCTGGCCTGACAGGGTGTTGGCAGGTCGGCGGTCGTGTTGACAACAAGAGTCGCCGATGCCCGCGCGGGGCCAGGCAACGTCACAAGCCAGCCGACGGCCAGGGCTGCGCTCAGGAGCAAGGACCTGCGCCAAGGATAACGGGGCATCGTTCTGCCCTCCTGGAACCCACGGGCACGCGGTCAGTGCCCTCCGTAACCGAACGGGCGGACTGCGCCGCGAGAACTCAGGTTCAATCTGACCAGATTGAACCTGATCCACCCGATGCGACCTCAGCCCTCCATACGGGTCACGGCTCAACCGCCGCCAGGGTTCAATCGGCCACGCTCCCAGCCGCAGCACCGATTCGGCAACTGCCGCCGAGGGGACGGCACCGAACCGTAGGCAAGCGTTCCAGCGCAAGTGGTTCGCGGCGGGTCGCAGTTCCCTTCCGCCCGCCGCAGCTCCCTCGCGTCGCGGGCGGCGGCGAATCAGCGTACAAGCCCTCGCTCATTTCTTAGCGCCGCGACCTGCGCATCATTACGAAAGATCCGCAAGGCTATCGCTACGCACACTGCCAAGCGGCCCCCGCCGGGGCGTGAGTGCGCCCGGCGGGGGCCTAGATCCATCCCCCCGCCAAACCGAGAGGACGAGACCCTGCAAGACACCGTAGACCAGGTGTGTGCTGCCACACGAGGTAGGCGGCGCCGAGAGATGGGGGCAGGTAGGTGACGGCCCGGTATAGCAGCACGACGGCGGTCACCTGCGCGCCGGCGTCCGGGCCGGCGCTGGCCGCCAGGGTGCCGGCGAGGCCGGATTCGGTGATACCCGGACCGCCGGCGGTGATAGGCAGGGTGGTCAGCAGCCGGACCAATGCGAACGCTGCGAGGGAGGTCAGCCAGGGCGCTTGGGCCTGGGCAACCGGCGCTACAACGCCGGGGTCGGCCGGGGCCGGGCCAGTTTCGCGCTACTCACAGCTTGCTCCACGCTGGGATACACGGAGAAGACATCGATCAGGCCGGTGATTTCCAGGACCCGGCGGGCCTGCTGCCATATACGCGGATACTGTGCCGCCAGGGTCCGGAGCAGCACCCTTACGCTACTCCTCGTGCAGCCGGGACAGCGCGATTCCTGCAGATGAGAACTGCATCAGCAGCTTCAAGATTGCGTCCGGCATGGCGGAGCCGCACCGGCCACCAGCATGCTGGCACGGCCCACCGATGGGCGCTGCGTCCTTTTCTTGGATGCCTGGTATCCACACCATCTGGCCACCGTAGGGTCGTCCGACCGGCAACCGGTACCCTGCCGCCGCCCTCAGCCAACGGCTCCGCCCCGGCCAAGCCGCCGGCGACAGCACCAAAGCGCGAGCGGCTTTCCACCCGGATCAGCGGCATGCGTACCTGGCTGATCGTTGGCGTCCTCGCCCTCACCGTGGTGCTGATCTTCATCATCCAGAACGCACACGCCGTGAACATCAGCTTCCTCGGCGCACACCTCCGGCTGTCGCTGGCCGTGGCCTTGTTCCTCGCCGCCATCGCCGGTGCGCTGGTGATGGCCGCCGCGGGAACCGCGCGCATCACTCAGCTTCGCCTGATCATGCGACGCAACCGGTCAAAGCCCAGTTCGGGATGAACGCGGCCGGTCGGCTCCCCGGCTGAATGGGGAGCCGGGCGAATCCGTTTAGCTCCCGTAGCTGGCTCCCATGGCCCGCGCGGCGAGCCCGGTTATGAGCGACTGCCTGGCCTTGTTGTGTTGAGTTCCACGCACACGTTCACCGTGGAGATCATCAAGTGGCGGCTTTCTCCATCTAGCCACCATGTGGACCGCATCGTGCCTGCATTCGTGACCGCTTACTGGGAGTCACAGCGCACTGCGCGGCTCAGTTCGGGTTCTCTGTGGCGTTGCGCTGTCACGAGAGCCACGACGGGGGAAGCAAATTGGCCACTAACCGATATGGCGCGATCGTGGTGTGCCGTCGTTGCACAGGCTCTCCGGTTTTAGCGGACCTCGCCCGGGAGGGGCACAAGATCGCGGGCAAGGCAGGACCCGAGGTCCGCGAGGGATTCACCGTCGCCGATGACCGGACCTTGATTTGGCTGCCCAAGGGTCACCACCTAGGCCGAACTGGGCCAGTGGGGTGAGCAATGTTCCTGCCGCCCGTCCTGCGCCCGCTCCCAACCGCCGGTCCGGTCAACGCGGCTGCCCAGCGCATCTCGGAGGCGCCGTTCTCGGTAGTCCGCGGGGCACGGGGGTCATACGTCGCGGAGCGGCTTGCCGGCGTAATCGACAGCTGGGAGCGGCTGCAGGATTGCGTGTGGTTGCGTGCCCGCGACCGCCGCCCGGTCGAACTGACGCAGGCCCTCGCCGCGGCGTGCCGGCATCGTTGGTCATCCGGAGCGGGCACCGACGTCCAGACCGCTCCCGGGACACAGCTCAGCGAGGAGATCCAGGCGGCTCCCCAAGGCGCCATCATCGTGATCGAGCTCGGCGGCCGGGTAACCAGGGGGGCCGCCCGGCTGGTCAAAGCGATCCGGCCTGCCACCACCGATCGGGGAGTCAGCGTGGTGATGGTCGCCGAGAGCCGGTTCCATCCGCCGGCCGGCCGCGCGCCTGACTGGGTGGCCTCGGCGTCCGACCTTCTCGGCTCTGACGCTCGTGATGGGTACTCGTGCATCTACCGGGCTCGGCTGCTCAAGTACGCCGGCCCCCGCGCGGCGGTGGTTCACGACGTCCTGGCCGCCGGACAGCTATGGTCCCAGGACGTCGTGGCCGAGGCTCTTGACACCTCACATGGCCTCCCATCGTTCCTGGACCGGCTCACCGCCCTGCTGCTCGACCAACTCACGCCGGATCAGCGGAGCGCGCTGGAAGTGGCCTTGGTTACCGGCTATTGGCACCCTCAGCTGGGCACCCGCCCGGTTGCGGCTGAGCAGCTCCGGCCCTGGTTGGTGCCGCTGGAGCGGCAGTGGGGCTGGCTGCGCCCGATCTGGGCGAGCCCCCTGCGGCGAGAACTGGCTCGGTCGGCCGGTTCCTGGCAGGTCTTGGACGCCACTCGAGCAGTCCACGCGGCCACCCTGCCGGTCGCCGCGCCAGAGGCCCGCACCGTGCCCTCTGCCCGAACGGCAGCGCAGCCGGGCCTGCTTCAGGCGCGGCTGCTCGGTTCACTCGAGGTGTGCGTGGATGGCGCGGCCGTAGCCTCCTGGAATGGTCAGCGGGGGGCGAGCGTGCTGCGATATCTGCTCTCCCGTCGGCAGCACGCCTGCTCCCGGGACGAACTGCTTGAGGAGTACTGGCCCGACGTGCCGGTCGGTGCCGCCGCTCGTAACCGGCTGCAGGTGGCGGTCAGCGGCCTGCGCCGGGCGTTCAGCGACGTGACGGCGCTGAACGTCGTGGAGTACGCCGACGGAGGGTACCGGATCAACCAGGAACTTCGGGTCGAGGTCGACGTCGAGCTTTTCGAACGAGGGCTGCGCGCCGCCAGTGCCGCCGAGCGATCCGGAGATCGGGACAGGGCCAGGACGGCCTACCACGAAGCGGTCGAGCTTTACCGTGGCGATTTCGCCGCTGACGCGCCCTTTGAGCAATGGACCCTGCTGCCGCGGGAAAGCCTGCGAATCAAGCTGGTCGATGCCTTGGACCGGCTAAGCCGCCTCGAGTTGGCCGACCGCCGGATCGACGACTGCATCGCCACCGCGCACCGGATGCTCGGCGTGGACCCCTGCCGTGAGGACGCGCACCGCCTGCTGATGCGTTGCTACGCCGGCCAGGGGCGGATCTACCAGGCGCTGCGGCAGTATGAGTTCTGCTCGCGGATCCTCAAAGCAACGGTGGACGCTGACCCGGCGCCGGACACCACCCGGCTCTACCGAGCGATCCGTTACAGCTCCGCCCGGGAGCTTGCCGGGATCGGCTAATCCACAACTTCCGGCTCCCTTCGGCCGGGAGTTTCGGGAGGATCCAGATGCCCCGGTTCCCCTTAAGCTAGGCGAGCGCCAGCGCTGGGGGCTGGCGCGACGGCGCAGGTAGGTTCACCTCGAGAAGCAACTGCAGGCGGTGGACGCCAGTGGGCAGCTGTACCGCGGGGAATCGCAACGCCAGCTCGTGTCCTGGGTGGCCGGTCCCGGCGTGGCTGGCTATGCTCGTCCAGCCGTCGCTGGTGTCGCTCGCCCCGAGTCGGCGAGCAGCCAGCGTGGCCCGGTAGTCGAAGTCCGCTCCGGCCGCGCGGGTGTTGGTGACCACGAGATCGACGTCCCTGCTGGCCCCGCCGATTGCCTTACCGGCATCGAGGACGACGAGATGGTCCCGGGACCGCCGTTGCGGTGATGCCGAGGCGCGACGGTGCTGAGACGGCGGCGAGACCCTGCCGCTGTGGCGCGATGGCTCATCGGCCGGGGACGGCTTGATCCGGAGGCCGGAGTGCTCCTCGATGAAGCGGGCAAGTTCGGCGGGAGGCCAGCCGGCCCAGGCCCGCTCGGCCAGCGTCCGGACGTGCGTCACGGTACAGCGCCGCGGTTCGCCGTCGGCTGCCAGTGTCATCCGCAACACGAACGCTTCGAGGCACTCGCCGCCCGGCAGGCGGAGGGCCGCCTGGCCCCCCGCCTCGGTGCGCTGTGCCGCGACAAGATTGGCCACCTCATGCAGGGTGTCCCCGTTGCCGCGGACCGCCGCCAGGGCGGATGCCGCCGCGCCCAGCGCCTCCCAGGTGTAGACGCCCGCCTCGTGCAGCCGGGCCTCGGTAGCCGGGCCGATGCCTTTTAGGTCACGGAAACTCGCGAGCGATTCGCTCATCTTCGATCTACCTCGTGAAGAGACCGGCGCTCGATCAGGCTGGGTTCTCGACCTGGATGATCGGGCCTTCGTTGAAGCCCGTCATGTCGAAGCCCGGGCTCCCGAGTGTGCTGTCGAGGAACACCGAGACCACCAGCTTGTAGATCCCGCTGACGTTGCTGCCCGGGTTGCCCTCGTCCAACGCGCTTGGCGCAACATTGAGCGTGACGGAGTAATTTGCGACTGCCGGATCAGCCGCTACGGTGTCGTCGCGGGCGAGGAGGATCTCCGGGCCGCCGCCGATGGACTCGGCGAACAGCTGGACGTTCCAGTTGCCGCCGAGAGCAGCCAGCCAGAGCGGCCTGAGCAGGCCGGTGATTTCCCAAGCCACGTTGACCTGGAATGAGTCGTCGCGATTCAGGACGTGGTTGCCCACTTCGAAGCCCGGGAATGTCCCGGCGGGGTCGATGACTACCACGGTGGTGACGTCGCCACCGATAAGGCCTGGGATGTTGGGGTCGAACTGCTGCATGGCAACTCCCTGTTGTCAGTGGACGGCCCCGGGTCGGGGTCGTGACGCAGGAGAGGCTACAGAGCAGCCCTGAGTCGGCAGCCGCAGTGCCGCTGAGCGGCCGCGCTCAGCCTTTACTAAGCGGAAAGGGCCTGGTCAGCCGGTGATCCCGGCCGAGATCGCCAGCCCTTCCGTACCGCCGGAGTGCAGTGCGAAGAAGTCGCCCTGGTCGAGCACTACCAGTCCCCCCGACCGCTTGAGCACCAGTCGGCGACCGCATCCTTCGTGCGGGCAGGCGAACAGCAGTTCCTCGCCGTTGTCCGAGTCCAGGATCATCCTGTGCTGGGGGTTCATCGTTCCTCGCGTCATCGGTGTGTCGTTGATTCGGCCCCACCGCCTCCACCATGCCAGCTGCTATCCACCCGGCGCCTGCAGAATCGCCGGTTCTGACCTGGACTTTCTAGTCGGGACGGCCGGAATTGAAACCGGCGGCCCCTTTGACCCCAGGAATGCATTCACGAAGCTGTGGCCTCCATAGACGTACGTCTGCACAGGTCAAGAGGTGCGTACATGGCGAGCGGCACGGTTCGGCCTGCGTGTTGCGGCCAGCGCTGCTCACATTGTCCTCGCAATGGTCTCCTCGATCGCAGCCTGGACCTCCGCTGGCCGCTCCATGTGCGGCATGTGCCCGGTGCCTTCGAGCAGGTGGCGGACCGCGCCTGCCACAGACTCGGCCTGTGCGGCGGGGATGATCCGGTCCGCGCTGCCCCAGACCACCGTGACCGGCACGGCACCGCCGATCGCCGCGATGGCTGCCCCGGAGTCCATGCGCTGCCTGTCGCCGTCCAGGAGGGTGTCCACCAGGGTGTGCAGCGCCGCGTCGGCCCCGTCCAGCCGCTTGTACGCGAGCAGGTCATCGACTACTTGGCGGGTCACCAGGCTCTCGTCGGCGAACAACTGGCCGACGACCGGCTTGAGCTCGCGCCGCGTCTGCGCGTCGGCGAAACCGCGCAGGTAGCCGGCGTTGATCTCCGGACCGAAGCCGGATGGCGCGATCAGGGTCA
>Ga0070711_100002422_pt1 | contig 10632 bp, 10 predicted proteins | sample LARL53metaG_FD_65452 | JGI IMG/M metagenome (GOLD analysis project Ga0070711, IMG submission 65452) | Corn, switchgrass and miscanthus rhizosphere microbial communities from Kellogg Biological Station, Michigan, USA - LAR L5-3 metaG | ecosystem: Host-associated > Plants > Roots > Rhizosphere ... | reverse complement strand
CGCTGCATTAGCCGCGACGATCAGCAGGCAACCGTCGAATGGACGGTCAGCGACACCGGCATTGGTATTGCCGAAGAAAAGCTCAGACTGCTGTTTGCGGATTTTGTGCAGGCCGACAACTCCATCAGCCGCCGCTTCGGCGGCTCAGGACTGGGCCTTGCCATCTGCAAACGCCTCGTCGAGCAGATGGGCGGCGGCATCAGTGTCACATCCGAACTCGGGAAAGGTTCGGCGTTCAGCTTCAAGCTCACGCTTCCTGTCGCGGACAACGTCGTGGCGCCGGAGCAGAATGACGACCTGCTCTACGACTCGTTGCAGGCACGGATATCCAAGTTCGGCCGCCCGCTCCGGGTCCTCGTCGTCGACGACAATCCGACCAATCGTCTGGTTGCCGCCAAGATGCTCAAAGACTTCGACGTGCAGACCGACACGGCCTGCGACGGCGCGGAAGCCGTTACCGCGGCCAGTCAGTTCAGCTACGACCTGATCCTGATGGATGTCCGGATGCCTGAGATGGACGGCTTCCAGGCGACCCGCATCATCCGCGCCAAAGGCGAGCGGTCATTGGCCGTGCCGATCATCGCATTCACCGCCAACGCATTCCCTGAGGATATCAGGGCATGCCGCGAGGCAGGCATGGACGACTTCGTCGTCAAGCCCGCGCGCAAGAAGGCGCTCGTCGAGACCATCCTGCGGATGCTGCCGCAACCCGAGCAGACCGTCGTGGTTCTGACGGAAGGCGCGACTCCGCCGCTGGCGGCCGTGATCGACGCGTCCGTCGGCGAGGAGCCCGCATTCGATCCACAAGCTTTCCAGGAGCTGGCGTCCGAAATCGGAGAGGACGCTGCCGACGAAGTTCGCACCTTATTTTTCAATGAGACCGACACCAGGCTCGCATCATTCCGAGCGCTCTCGATCGAGACCGATCGCAAGACGATCCGTCGCGAAGCGCATTCGCTCAAGAGCGCGGCCGGAACGTTCGGCTATCGCCAGCTCGCAAAACTCGCCAGGCACATCGAGAAGAATGTGGAGCACCTGACGGCGCGCGAGTATCGCGAACTGATCGATGAGCTCGACGCGGCCTACAGCCAGGCGCGCACGCTCGATGTGCAGGAAAAGCAGCTCTGAGCACCCCTACCGTACTACTACGGTTTTGGATTTTCATACACGGCTAATCTTGATCGCCGATATTCGCGCGAGCACAGGAGAGCTGCATGTTCACGTATGAAACTGCGGACCAGAAGGAAGTCCGGCGTTTCCGTATTGCGCAATTCAACGGCAGAACGGCGACGATCAAATCCGGCGACACGACCATCACCGGTCTGGTTCGATCCGTATTGGAACAGGAATCGAGCGTTCCACCGCGCTGGATCATCACCATCGTTCCGACTCAGCCCAAGGCGAGAGGCGCCGCATCGCGGCCGAGCCCCCGGGTTCGCAGCTTCGCTGACGACTACTGCTGAGCAAGCACATCGCGCGACGCCTCCGGCCTCGCGCTCATCCGCAAACCGCGTCTTACAAATTTGCGCGATCGCCTCGCAACTCCGGGGCGTTCGCGGGCGGCCGCGATCTTTCAAACAGACAGCCCTGCACGGCGAACCGCATCTCGCGGCGATGCGCCGCGAGAGCCTCATGCACCGGTCGCAGCTAACGGCTCGCGCAGGCGCTGGACCGCGCAAGCGAGCGGCACCCCGGCGCGTGCAGCGACAATTCGCTTGTTCTAATCGATGGGTTGCAGCAAAGCGGCGCGAACCAGATCCGCGGTGTTGCGGGCGCCAAGCTTGCGCATCGCTTCGGCACGATGGCTTTCGAAGGTGCGCGGGCTGATCTGCATCCGCAACGCCCCCTGCTTGTTGGAGTATCCCTGGCTGATGAGGTTCAGGACCTCGCGCTCGCGCTTGGTCAGCGGCTTCTGGCGAAGTTCCGGCGCGGCAATCATCCGCTGCACGCGGCCGCTCTCGGCTGGATGCCTCGGAGACCTATCCCATCCGCCCTTCGATTCCGGCTCCGCAACGACGCCCTCATACGCACGGCCGATCTGCTTGACCAGGGAGCAGACACGCTCCGTTTGCTGAACCGCGTTGTCGACCACCTTCTGCAGATAATCCCGTTCGCCCGTGGACCGCGCAAATTGGTGGCTGTGTTGCTTGATCTCGCCCATATAGAGCAGCAGGGCAGTGAGCGGTCCGTTCAGCTCGCGGGCGAGCGCGGCACCGGTTTCATCGATGGCCCGCGCGCGAGCCGGCGTAGGACGGGTGACCTCCAGTACGCCGGAGCTATCACTTTGGCTCCCTTCTGGAAGATGCGGAGCGATGACGCGGCTGTCGTGTTGTGACATGCCGCGTATTTAACGGGACTGAGGCTTTTCGGTGGTTAAATTTTGTCTCCGTAAGACTACTGTAGTTTAAACGACGACCGGCAAGTCAATACCAAAATTCGCGCCGAAATTGCGACGTCGAGTTAACGGTCGCGGCAAAGTTGCAAAGAGACTTTGCGCCTTCGACTATCCACAGGGAAAAATGAACAATACCTCGACACCGCCAGCCAATCTTTAATCTAGTGCCAACTGTTTCCATGGTTCCTTACGGCGATGACCGGCAGAACGCGGATTTGTCTTGATCAAGCTCAGCTGCAAGATCAGCGGAACAACCAGGCCCAATGTCGCAGATCGAACGGATATGGGAATTTCTGCAGCGATTGACGCCGCTGACGCGTAGCTGCCTGCTCAACGAACTTGAGCGCCTCGATGTTTGCGGCGTCGAGATCCCCGGTTCTGCGGACATTCAAGCCAGGCTCCGCGCCGAATTCCGTAAGGAAGGCCCGAATCAGAACCGCATGAACACGCCATCGCGCGTCTTCTTCATGCCGCTCGATCCGTTCCTGATCGAGGGTGCGCCGGAGCACGACAATCCGGGACGGATTCCGCGCAGCTCGCTGGCGCCGATCTGGGAATGGATCGGCCGCGACCTGCTGCCGACCATGACGCGCGATTTCAACACGACAATGAAGGACCTGATCGCCGCCGACAAGCAGCGCGAAGCGAGACAGGTGGCCTCCGCGTTCCAGACCAAGGTGGTCAAATATCTTGAAAGCACGCTCAGTGCACCGGACGCCGCCGTTCAGACCCGCGTCAAGCTTGCATCCTACACGGCCTCACGCTCGGCCTATGGCGACCTCGTCAAGATGATGTGCGTGCTGCGCGCGCGCGACGCGCTGGCGAGGTTCGACGAGGCGCTGCCCAAGAGGCAGATCGTGAAATTCGACAACCCCCGGGTCGCGAGGATGAGCGGCCTGTTGACGGCATTCGGCAAGACGAATGCCGAGGCGCTCCCGTTCGCGATCACGCTGATCGCCAAACGGATGAAAACACCGTGGGAGATCCTGCGGCTTGCCACCAAGGCGGCGGCATCCAAGAAGGCCTCCGACGTCGCGGCCACGCCGTTCGCGGTCGCGGTCCCGATGGTGATGGACCGTATCGACGACGACCGCGCGGCGCTGCGCATTGCCTTGCGCAACAACCGGGTGCTGATCGCCAAGGAGTTGCTCGCGGACGCCTATAACATCGAATATGCATTACGGGTGCGTATCGACAAGCTCGATGACTCCGACTGGGGCGTTCGCCTTCGCGGCCTGATGGATGGGATCGCCGACCTCGTGGAGGCCGAGGTGAAGCGCTTTCCCGATGAGGTCGGCCACGTTCTCGGCTCGCGCCGTCTGCGCGGCTACCAGTCGCTCGCGGGTCGTCTCACCTATTTCGCCTGGAGGGGACGCGACGCGATCAGCAATGGCGCGTCGTTCTGCATGAGATTGATCAGCGCCTGACCTGGAGCGTTTTCGAGCGAAGTGGGCAGCGGTTCGTGTGAAGAAAACGCGTCAACGCGTCAGAAAAGAGATGAGAACCACCCTCACCTGCCACGCCGTTCACGAGCGCCTCGGCCCCTGGACCTTCAGGAAGGTCGCAAGAAACCGGCCCGACGCCACGAACCAGAACCACCAATAGACCTTCCGCCGCGTCGACATCTGCCTGTCCTCGATTTCCGAACAATGTTCCGGTCCAGGCATAGACCCGATGCGCTCCGGCCAATGTGATCTAGTTCACATTCGGCGGAACGCGGGGCGGGTCATGGCGATTTCCTTTTACTCGCCGCGTGCCCCTATCGATGATTGCGACGGCTGACCCGGAAAGGGCAGCGCATTCAGGAACGGAGATGGCGATGGGACGAGTAAAAGGCTTGCTGACGGCACTGGCCGTGCTGGCGTCGGCGGCGATGTTCAATTCGGATAGCGGCGCGCAGACGGGTTCGACGGACGCTGCCACGCCGACACCCGACAACGCGGTCATGATCACCGTATTTCTGAAGCACGATCAATCGCGACCGCTTGGCGAGCTCAACGCCCAACTCGAGAAGCAGGGCTACTACAAGGCATTCCCGCCGACGGGCGTCGAGGTCGTGAGCTGGTACGTGATGATGGGGATCGGCCAGGTCGTGACATTGAGGCTGCCGGCTTCGCGGCTGCGCGAAGTCAACCGCATTTTCGAGACCATGGCCTGGGGTGCCTATCGCACCGAATTTTATCCGACCTACGATTACAAGCCGATCGGCCTCGCAGCGCACGAGAAGGCGCTGTGACGCGCTCCGTGCCGCGAGGATTTCATGATGAACTCGTCGCGCCATGGTTCACCAAGGCTCCCCGCGCAAGTTGCGGGGGCCGGCACGGACTGCACCGCCGTAAGCCGGCGCATGATCCGTCACCCTAAAGCATGATCCGAAAAAGTGTGCAGCGGGTTTTCCGAAAAGATCATGTTCAATGACAGATCTAAAGCGCGATGACGGTTCAACCTAATCTCATCGCGCTTTAGATCGAAAGCTTCGCAGCGAGGCTGAAATAAACCATGGCCGCAGCGAGCCCGAGCCCGGTCCGGACGGCGTGGAATCTTCCCCAGGATCCGATCAGCGCGCGCGACGCCGGTCCCGCGGTGCCGGCCGGCCACGCGCTCAGCCGCTTATTCGTCGGCATCATCACCAGGAGCGTAAAGGGCCAGTTCGCCAGGATCAGCAAGGCGCCGATCATCCATCGCCAATCCTGCAACTGCCATGCGGCGGCCAAGCCGAGTACGCCTGCGATGACGGCGAGGCTCGCCTGCATTGCAAAGCCCCGCACATAGCTCAGTTTCCACTGCGCAAGCAGCGCTTCGTCGTCGAGACGCAGACGCGCCGGCTGTTCGGCGACGTTGACGTAAAAGGCCGCGCCGGCGAAGGCTGCGGCGACCACCAGTCCCAGCAAGCCAGCGATCATGCAAATTCCCTCGAAGAACACCTGGCCGCTCATTCCATATTGACAATATATTGTCAATATGGACATATGATGTCATGATCAAATCTCGACCGCCTGCCGGCGGCGCGGCTGCGCTGACATCGTTGATACTCGAGGTGTTCCGGCTGAACGGCGCGCTGATCTCGGCCGGAGACGACCTCGTCGCCGATCTTGGCCTGACGAGCGCCCGCTGGCAGGTGCTGGGAGCAATTGCGCTGGCGCCAACGGCCGAAACGGTCGCGCGGCTTGCCCGCTCCATGGGCCTGCACCGGCAGGGCGTGCAACGCATCGTCAATGAGCTCGCGGCGGAGGGAATCGTCGGCCTTGACGACAATCCTCATCACCGTCGTGCCAAGCTCGTGCGCTTGACGAAGAAAGGCGAAGCGTTGTTTCGCGCAGCCGGACAGCGTCAGCGGCCTTGGGCCAGAAACCTGGCAAAGAGCCTGGATGGACGGGCGATCAACTCCACGCGCATGGTCCTGGAAGCGCTGCGCAACAGGCTGCAACGCATGACGTCGGCCGAGTAGGCGCGGAGGTTTGATCAGGAACCACGGGCGGCTCGACGGGATGGACGTACGGAACCGAGCCAGACCCGGATACCATTGGGGTATTAAACTAACTTACTTAAAATGCTGAATTTTCTGGCCTCGCGCGCGAAGCCGTTGCAAGATGTCCGGATACGGACAAGCGAATTACCGCGACGCCAACGTAGATTATATCAAGAAAATTTCAGCTCCAGCTCTCTCGCAGAAAGGAGAAAGTGAGCCGCGGGAAATTCGTTGCAAATCATTAGGAGTAGCAATGAGTTTTATAGCAAGAGTCATTGTCTTTCTGTTCGCCGCCCTCGTCCTCACTGAAGGAAGCGTCGCTCAGACCCGCCGCGGCACGAATAATTCCCCATCGATCTCTTCGAACGAGGCGGAGATCCGTGACCGGCTCAATTCCTGGACCGTCGGCCTTGCCGGCGGGTTGCTTGAAGGCGCACCCATTCGCTTTGCGACCGAGATTTCGCGTGTCGTGAACGATGGCGGTACGATGCATGTTCTGCCCGTGGTCACCCGTGGCCCGACCGAGAACGTCAATGACCTGCTCTACCTCAGGGGCATCGACGCGGCGATCATCAACAGCGATTCTCTCGAGGAATACAAAGCCCAGGTGCCGCAGATCAGGCAGCGCATCACCTATTTGTTCAGCCTGTTTCCGTCGGAGCTGCAAATCTTCGTCCGTCCCGAGATCAAGTCGCTCGCGGACCTTGCCGGCAAGAAGGTCAACTTCAACACGCAAGGAACGGCTGCGGCCTATTCCGGCCCGCTGATCTTCAGCCGGCTCGGCGTCGATGTCGAAAAGACGTTCATCCCGCATCCCGTCGCGCTGGAACAGCTCAAGCGCGGCGAGATCGCCGCCGTTGTGTTCGTGACGGCGAAGCCGGTCGATGCATTCGCCAAGGGGAAATGGGAGGGCGGCTACAAGTTCCTGCCCGTCGAGTTCGGTCCGAAATTCGAGGACTATTATCTTCCCACCTCGCTCGACTCGACCGACTACCCGAACCTGATCGCCAAGGGCGAGAAGGTGCCGACCATCTCGGTGCCGACCATTCTCGCCGCATTCAACTGGCGGCCTAATTCGCCCCGCTATCGGAAGGTCGCGCGCTTCGTCGACGAATTGTTCAGCCGGATCGACAAGCTGAAATCGCCCGGCTTCGATCCGAAATGGAAGGACGTCAACATCGCGACGCGCGCTCCCGGACTGGAGCGTTTCCAGGCCGCGCAGGAATGGCTCGACCGCAACGCGGCCGTCAAGCAGAGCGCACGCCCATGATCCCGGCAAAACCGATCGTCATCACTTTGTTGCTCGTCGCGAGTGCCGGCGGAGCGCGCGCCCTCGATCAAACCGGCGCAGGACTGCAGGTCTGCATCGACAACGCGCGTCAGACGGACGCGACCTGTGCGAAACTGACCAACGACCCGGCGCAGCGGCTCGACTGCTTCCAGCGGGCACGCGACGAGCAGCTTGCGTGTCTGCAGCGTGCGCTGCCCGATGTGACCAGCAAGACCACGACGATGGATGGCGATCACAGCGCCCAACCGCGCGAGCCTGCTCCGAAGGCCGCGACGTCGGGTGCGCCAACGCGGCCTTCGCCGCCAGAGAACGCGCAGTCGAAGGCCCCGGACAATTCTCGCAGGGATCGTCCGGTGCAGGGAACCGCCCCGGCAAATCCGCAAGGCAGCCCGCAGGAAACCGCGCAAAAGCATGCGCCGGATACCAAGAAAGGGCCGGATAACTCGGCATCGAACGTAGCAGAGCCGTCGGCGAGCAGCACAACCAGCGACGCGCCTGCCGATACGGCATCGATCGCGAAAGCCGCGCCGGCACCGCAGCAGCCCGCAACGCCGACCGTCGAAAGCCCGCTGCCTGCGCGGCAGGCCGATGCGATCAGCGAGCCGACGACTCCGGAGAAGGATTCGGCCAAGGATGTGACCAAGGAAGCAACCAAAGCTCCGGCCAAGACCGACGCACCGGCCAGCATAACGACTGCCACGCCAACGCCGCAGCCACCCGCAACGCCGACTGCTGAAAGTTCGCCGCCTGCGCGACAGGCCGATACGGTCAGCGAGCCGAAAACTCCGGCCAAAGACTCGACCGAGGAAGCAACCAAGGCTCCAGCCAAGACGGACGCGCCCGCCGACACAGCAACCAGCATGACGACTGCCGCGCCAACCCCGCAGCCACCCGCAACGCCGACTGCTGAAAGCTCGCCGCCTGCCCGACAGGCCGATGCAGTCAGCGAACCGAAAACTCCGGCCAAGGATTCGGCCAAGGATTCGGTCAAGGATGCGACCATCGCTCCGGCCAAGACTGCAGCGCCTGCCGACATGCCGGCAAGCACAGCGACCGCTACGCCGGCGCCGCAGCCACCTGCAACGCCGACGGTCCAAAGCGCGCCGCCTCCGCGCCAGGCAGATGCGGTCGGCGAACCGAAGGATTCGGTCAAAGTCCCGCCCAGGACAAGCGGCGTGGCGACGAAACCGCCGGAATCGAGCTGGGTGGTCAGCGAGACGACGTCGCCAATCGACTACCGGCCGCTGCTGATGGCCGTCATCCGCCCGACGTCAAGTTCGGAAGGGGGGCCGAGCGGCCTCACCGTCCGTTGTCTCGGAGGACAGACGGCGCTCTCGATTCACACCGAGGGCGCATGGCGCGCGCCACACAAGAACGCCCTTCCCGTCGATCACCAGATCAACGATCAATCCGTCGTGCGGCAGATGTGGACCTTGTCCGCGGATGCGAAGAACGCGACCTACACGGGCGATCCGGTCGCACTGCTGCGGTTGCTTCCCGAAGGAACGCGGCTGACGATCAATGTGCCTGACAGCGGCAACGCAAGACACGAAGCGACGTTCATGCTCGCCGGATTGGAAGCCGTTCGAAAACGAATCGGGACGGCCTGCAAATGGCCCAAAGCAGATGCTCAGGCATCGTCAGGACGGTAGCCGTTCCTGACGATCGCTTGGATAGCCGGGGACATCACGCCCCGTCCGGGAGTTACGGCCGGATGTAGCTCCAGCCTTTTTCCTGCAGCTCCATCAGCCGGACAACGCCGGAGGGCACGAGCACGGCTTCGGACATCACCGCGACCGGATGGCCCTCCTTCTTCTCCATGCCCTCCTTGGTGTTGTTGCAGGCGGAGAACTGGATCTTGCTGGGGAACGCGAGATCCTTCAGGTGCTTGATGCGATCCGCGACCGGCGAGGTGTCGGCGCGCAGCATGTGCAGGCCGGGGCCATAGGTGACGAGGTCCAGATCGACGTCCTCGCCCTTGGCACGATAATATTCGATGACATTGGTGGCGTTGTTGAGGGCCAGATTCATCACCGCCGGATCGTTTTGGTCGACCTGAATCACAAGGCGATGGAGGGTTCTCGGCTGCGCCTTGTTCTCGGAAACAGGGCTGGACTTTTTCTCCGCCGCGAGGCTCACCGCAACGGGAGCAAGCATCAAGCACGCGAGGATGGCGGTCAAAGAGCTCAAGTTACGCATGATAAAACTCCTTAAAAAAACGCACTATACGGCAGAAGAAACCAGAAAACGGCCGGCGAAGTCAACAAAACCGGGTTGCACGGTTAGCGGCCGGGGTGGAGCGGCCGCACGCCGGAGGTATGCAAGTACGAGAGGCTCGAACTCTGCTTTTGAAGCACTGCACCATTCGTCAGCCCGCAGCAGCAGCCTGGGATTGCCGATCGCCGGGGCACGCCCGTCTATGGTCGCATGAGGCCTTACCCGACAGCCTGGAACTCCGCGCCTTCAACCGAACGTCAAGCTTTCGGGAGGCGGTTGTTTGAATGATGCTCGTCATGTAACATGCACGCGTCCGATCCTGAAAGGAACGCGCGATGTCGAAGCCGGAATGGCGGAAGTCCGCATGCAATATCTGCTACGTCAATTGCGGCGTCGAGCTTCTGGTCGATCAAGACCGCATCACGAAGGTGCGCGGCGACCGTGAGAACCCGAAATCGCAGGGCTATCTGTGCAACAAGGCGGCACGCATTCCCTATTATGCGCATCACAAGGATCGGCTGACATCGCCGCTGCGGCGCCGCGCCGATGGGGGCTTCGATGAAATCGATTGGGACACCGCGATTGCGGAAATCGCCGCGAAACTGCGCGAGCTGGTCGAGCGGCACGGCGGCAAGAGCATCGCGCGCTACGGCGGCGGCGGCCAGGGCAATCACGCGGGCGGCCCTTATTCGGGCGCAGTGCTGCGTGCGCTGGGTTCGCAATATGGCTTCAATGCCTTGTCGCAGGAGAAGACCGGCGACTTCTGGATCAACGGCCACATGTTCGGCAGCCAGACCTGCCACACGGCCGAGGACGTCCACCACTGCGACTTGCTGTTCGTGATCGGTGCCAATCCGTGGATCGCCCACGGCTTCCCGAACGCGCGCGATCACCTCAACCAGATCCGGAAAGATGCGAACCGCAAGCTGATCGTGATCGATCCGCGTCGCACCGAGACCGCAGAGATGGCCGACCTGCATCTCGCGGTCCGGCCCGGCGCGGATGCCTTCCTGCTCGGCGCGATCCTGGCGACGCTGGTGCGCCGCGACGCGCTCGATCATGATTTTCTGGAGCAACACACGGCCGGATTTACCGAGGTGAAGGATACCCTGCTCCGCATTCCCGTCGCGCAATGGGCGGCGGCGGCGGATGTTCCACTCGACCAGATCGACCGTTGCATCGACATGATCGTGGCCGCGAAGGCAATGACGGTCCGCGTCGAGCTCGGCATCCAGCAGGGCATCAACTCGACGCTCAATT
>Ga0070711_100002420_pt1 | contig 10634 bp, 8 predicted proteins | sample LARL53metaG_FD_65452 | JGI IMG/M metagenome (GOLD analysis project Ga0070711, IMG submission 65452) | Corn, switchgrass and miscanthus rhizosphere microbial communities from Kellogg Biological Station, Michigan, USA - LAR L5-3 metaG | ecosystem: Host-associated > Plants > Roots > Rhizosphere ... | reverse complement strand
AGGCGACACCAACATCAAATATCTCAGGGACAACGGCGTCACGATCTGGGACGAGTGGGCCGATGCCAACGGCGACCTCGGCCCCGTCTATGGCTGGCAATGGCGCTCCTGGCCGGCGCCCGATGGCCGCTCGATCGACCAGATCGCCAATGTTGTCGAGACGATCAAGACGAACCCGGATTCGCGGCGGCTCGTCGTCAGCGCCTGGAATCCGGCCGACGTGGACAGGATGGCGCTGCCGCCCTGTCACTGCCTGTTCCAGTTCTATGTCGCGAATGGCAAACTGTCCTGCCAGCTCTACCAGCGTTCGGCGGATATCTTTCTCGGGGTGCCCTTCAACATCGCCTCCTACGCACTTCTGACCATGATGGTCGCGCAGGTCACGGGCCTCAAGCCCGGCGACTTCGTGCATTCGCTCGGCGACACCCATCTCTATTCCAACCATGTCGAGCAGGCGAAGCTGCAACTGACGCGCCCGCCGCGCCCGCTGCCGGTCATCAGGATCAATCCCGAGGCGAAGGACATCTTTGCCTTCCGCTACGAGGATTTTGCGCTCGAAGGCTACGATCCGCATCCGCATATCAAGGCCGAAGTCGCGGTGTGAGCGTTCTGAATGTCCCTTGAGATTCGTCGCGCGCGTCCGGGTGAAGCCGGCCTCGTCCTGTCCTTCGTCCGCGAACTCGCCGAGTACGAAAAACTTCTGCACGAGCTCGAGGCCACCATTGCCGATATCGATGCGGCGCTGTTCTGCGACAATCCGCGGCTGTTCTGCGAGATCGCGGAATGGCAAGGCGAGCCGGTCGGGTTTGCGGTCTGGTTCTTCAATTTCTCCACCTTCAGCGGCCGTTCCGGCATTTTTCTGGAGGATCTGTTCGTCCGCCCAGGCCATCGCGGCAAGGGCATCGGCAAGGCGATGCTGGTGCACCTGGCGCGCGCGTGCGTGGCGAACGGCTGGTCGCGCCTGCAATGGACCGTGCTCGACTGGAATACGCCGTCGATCGAATTCTACAAATCGCTCGGCGCCGTGCTGATGGACGAATGGACGGTGTGCCGCGTGTGGGGCCCGGCGCTGTCGGCGCTTGCCGAGCGGGGCGCCTGAATGGAGATCGAGATCGTCCTGATCGTCGCGGTCGCCGACAATGGCGTGATCGGCGCCGGCAATGCGATCCCGTGGCGGCTGAAGACCGACCAGCGCCGGCTCAAGGCGATCACGATCGGCAAGCCGGTCGTGATGGGCCGCAAGACCTTCCTGTCGTTGCCGCGCCGGCCCTTGCCCGGGCGGACCAACATCGTGGTGACGCGCGATGCCGCCTTTCGCGCCGCCGGTGCCGTGGTGACCATCTCGCTCGCGGAGGCGCTCGCGATCGCGCGCGCCGATGCGCTGCGGCGTTCGGTCGCTGAGATCGCGGTGATCGGGGGCGCCGAGATCTATGCCCAGTGCATGGAGCTCGCCGACCGTCTCGATGTCACCGAGGTCCACGCCAGTCCCGCTGGCGAGACCCGTTTTCCGCCGATCGACAGAGCCTTTTGGCAGGAAGTGTCCCGCACTGGCCACCCGGCCGGGCCGGACGACAGCGCAGCATTCTCCTATGTGACTTACCGCCGCAGAAAACCGCATTAACCGCAATATCCGATGTTTGCATTGACAAATTGGCGGGTCGGCATAGGTCGGGCAGACTGGTGCGGGGCCGCTTCGAGCGCGGTCCAGAGGCCGCATTGTAAGGGCCGGGGCCGTCCCGTATAAGGCCGGCCGACATAGCAGGGCGCGCAATGCCTTCCGGGCGGCGCGGCCCCTGCCGAGGAGAGAGCGTCGATGCCGTGGAAAAATCAGGGCGGGGGGCCGTGGGGCTCGGGTTCGAAAGGACCGTGGGGCTCCGGCCCGCAACCGGTAGGCCCGAGGCCGCCCGATCTGGAGGATTTGTTGCGGCGCGGCCAGGACCGACTGCAGCAGTTTCTGCCCGGCGGTCATTTTTCCGGTCTTGGCGTCGCCCTGTTCGTGGTCGGCGTGATCGCTTTCTGGGGCCTGACCGGCTTCTACCGCGTGCAGTCGGAAGAGCTCGGCGTGGTGCTGCGCTTTGGCAAATATGTCCGCGATGCCCAGCCCGGGCTGAACTACCATTTGCCTTATCCGATCGAAACCGTGCTGCTGCCGAAGGCGCTGCGCGTCAACACTCTCTCGATCGGCATGACGCTGATCGATGATCCCTCCCGGCGCGGCCGCACCATGCGCGACGTGCCCGAAGAGAGTCTGATGCTGACCGGCGACGAGAACATCGTCGACGTCGACTTCACCGTGCTGTGGCGCATCAAGCCCAAGGGCGTTGCCGATTTCCAGTTCAATATCCAGAACCCGGAAGGCACGGTGAAGGCGGTCGCCGAGAGCGCGATGCGCGAGGTCATCGGCCGCTCCCAGATCCAGCCCATCCTGACCGGCGCCCGCACGGTGACCGAACAGTCGGTGCTGGAATTGATGCAGCGGACGCTCGACAACTACGGCTCGGGCATCCAGATCCAGCAGGTGCAGATGCAGAAGGTCGATCCGCCGGCCCAGGTGATCGATTCCTTCCGCGACGTCCAGGCGGCGCGCGCCGACCTCGAACGGGCGCAGAATGAGGCGCAGACCTATGCCAACCGCGTGGTTCCGGATGCGCGCGGCCAGGCGGCCAAGATCACCCAGACCGCCGAAGGCTACAAGCAACAGGCCGTTGCGGAGGCCAAGGGCCAGAGCGCGCGTTTCCTCAAGGTCTACGACGAATACAAGAAGGCGCCCGACGTGACGCGCGAACGCATCTATCTCGAGACCATGGAGCGGGTGCTCGGCGGCTCGGACAAGCTGGTCTATGACGGTGGCGCCAATGCTCAAGGTGTGGTGCCTTATCTGCCGCTCGGCGAGCTCTCACCGAAGCGCCAGGCCACGACCGGATCGGTCCCGGCGCAGCCACAACAGCAGCAGGGCGGGGGCACGCGATGAGGTCTCCGGTTACAGGAATTGTCACGCTCCTGGTCGTCTTCATTGTGGCGATCATCGCCTACAGCGCCGTCTTCACCGTGCAGCAGACCGAGCAAGCCTTGGTGGTCCGGTTCGGAAAACCCGTGGATGTCGTCACCGAACCAGGCCTGAATTTCAAGGCGCCGTTCATCGATGCGGTGATCCCGGTCGACAAGCGGATCCTCGATCTGGAAAATCCGTCGCAGGAGGTGATCGCTTCGGACCAGAAGCGGCTGGTGGTCGACGCTTTCGCGCGTTACCGCATCAAGGACGCGTTGCGGTACTATACCAGCGTCGGCTCGATCCAGGCCGCGAACCTGCAATTGACCACGCTGCTCAACGCCTCGCTGCGCCGCGTGCTCGGCGAAGTCACCTTTATCCAGGTGGTGCGTGACGAGCGCGAAGCGCTGATGGGCCGGATTCGCGACCAGCTCGACCACGAAGCCGACGGCTACGGCATCCAGGTGGTCGACGTACGGATCCGCCGTGCCGACCTGCCGGAGCAGAACAGCCAGGCGGTCTATGAGCGCATGAAGACCGAGCGGCAGCGCGAGGCCGCCGAGTTCCGTGCCCAGGGCGCCCAGAAGGGCCAGGAGATCCGCTCCAATGCGGATCGCGAAGCGACCGTGATCGTCGCGGAAGCAAACTCGCAAGCCGAGCAGATCCGCGGCGAAGGCGATGCCGAGCGCAACCGCCTGTTCGCCGAGGCCTACGGCAAGGATCCCGGTTTCTTCGCCTTCTACCGCTCGATGACCGCCTATGACAACAGCCTGAAAGGCGGCGACACCCGCTTCCTGCTGCGGCCCGATTCGGATTTCTTCCGCTTTTTCGGCAGCCCCTCGGGCAAGGTGGTCGAGCAGGGCGGGCCTGCTGCGGCAGCACCGGCGGCCGCGGCAAAACCGTGAGTTGGACACCGCAGGGTTTGTGACGAGTTGACAGGGGCAAAGCGGCGCGGTTGCTTGGCCCGGCCAGGAACCGGCTGATATCGAACGGGAGGTTGTCATCCGATGAGGTCCATTGCGTTTGCCGACTTCCTCATCGGTTTAGGCATCCTGTTCGTTCTTGAAGGCATCATGTTCGCGGCGAGCCCGACCTGGATGCGCCGGGCGATGAAGAGTGCGCTGGCGACGCCGGATAATATTTTACGCGCGGTCGGTATCGGCTCGGCGGTCGCCGGCCTGGTCCTGATCTGGGCGGTCCGGCGGTAGGGCGTCGCTCCCAAGCCGTGCACGCGCGCCCCGGAATGACACGGGGGAAACGCGATCGTGAGGAGGGCACGTCAGTTTTTTGCCGTATTGGGCGGCATTGTGACGTTGAACGTTTGAATGCTTGCACCGCGCCGATTGTGGGGGCAGTGTGACGGTTGAAACGCGTGTATTCCGCCAAGATGGGACCTGATTCTTAACCGACAAGCGCGCTGCGGCGGCGGGAAAGATCATGCTCCAACAGCAGCTTAGGTTAAGGCGCGACGGCCGTTCCCGGCTACGATCGCGAGCACCGTCCGGAGAAAAAACTGACATGATTGCGACAGCAGCCCCGAGCCCTTGCGCGCGCCACGCCCGGCGCACCGTCCTGAGCTCTTTCCTGGCCGTGCTCCTGCTCGGTGCCACGGCGGCAGTTTCGCCCCGGCCGGCGCTGGCACGCGGTCCCGATGGCATCGCGGACGTCGCCGAGAAGGTGATCGATGCGGTCGTCAACATCTCCACCTCGCAGACCATCGAGGCGAAAGGCGGCGGCGAGGGCCGCGGCGGCGCGGTCCCGCAACTGCCGCCGGGCTCGCCATTCGAGGAGTTTTTCGAGGACTTCTTCAAGAACCGGCGCGGTCCGGGCGGCAAGGGCGGCGGCGAATTGCAGCCGCGCAAGACCAATTCGCTGGGCAGCGGTTTCATCGTCGATACCTCCGGCATCGTGGTGACCAACAACCACGTCATCGCCGATGCCGACGAGATCAACGTGATCATGAACGACGGCACCAAGATCAAGGCCGAGATCGTCGGCGTCGACAAGAAGACCGATCTCGCGGTCCTGAAATTCAAGGCGCCGAAGGAGCTCGTCGCGGTGAAGTTCGGCGATTCCGACAAGCTGCGGCTCGGCGACTGGGTGATCGCGATCGGAAACCCGTTCTCGCTCGGCGGCACGGTGACGGCCGGCATCGTCTCGGCGAAGAACCGCGACATCTCCTCCGGTCCGTATGACAGCTACATCCAGACCGACGCTGCCATCAATCGCGGCAATTCCGGCGGCCCGCTGTTCAACCTCGATGGCGAGGTGATCGGCGTCAACACGCTGATCATCTCGCCGTCCGGCGGCTCGATCGGCCTCGGCTTCGCCGTGCCGTCGAAGACGGTGGCGGGCGTGGTGGACCAGCTCCGCCAGTTCGGCGAGCTCCGCCGCGGCTGGCTCGGTGTGCGCATCCAGCCGGTCACCGACGAGATCGCCGACAGCCTCTCGATCAAGCCGGCGCGCGGCGCGCTGATCGCCGGTGTCGACGACAAGGGCCCGGCAAAGCCCGCCGGTATCGAACCCGGCGACGTCGTCGTCAAGTTCGACGGCAAGGACATCAAGGAGCCAAAGGATCTCTCCCGCATCGTCGCCGACACCGCGGTCGGCAAGGAGGTCGAGGTCATCGTCATCCGCAAGGGCGAGGAGCAGACGCTGAAGGTCACGCTCGGCCGCCTCGAGGACACCGACAAGGCGCAGCCGGCCGCGATCAAGAAGGACGAGCCGGCCGACAAGCCGGTGACGCAGAAGGCGCTCGGGCTCGATCTCGCCTCGCTGTCGAAGGATCTGCGTTCCAAGTACAAGATCAAGGACAGCGTCAAGGGCGTGATCGTCACCGGCGTCGATGCGTCCTCGGACGCCGCCGACAAGCACCTGTCGGCCGGCGACGTCATCGTCGAGGTCGCGCAGGAGGCGGTGGCGAACGCCGCCGACATCAAGAAGCGCATCGACACGCTGAAGAAGGACGGCAAGAAGACGGTGCTGCTGCTCGTCGCGAACGGCGACGGCGAACTGCGCTTCGTCGCGCTGGCGCTGCAGTAGGTCAGTCGCTGATCGCTTTCTCGATGTCGTCATGGCCGGGCTTGTCCCGGCCATCCGCGTCTTTGCTTCAATAAGAAACTGTAGGGTGGGCAAAGCGAAGCGTGCCCACCCTTGCGAAGCGATGGTGGCGCGGCGCAAGAGCGCCTTTGCCCACCCTACCGGGCCGTCGTGCGAGCCGACGGGTCCGCGCGAAGCGCGGCCCGATGACAGGCTCCGCGAAGCAATCCAGCCTCGCCGCGGCGACAGTCTGGATTGCTTCCGCCTTCGCTCTTCGAGCTTCGGCGGACAAGTCGGCGCTTTGCGCCTCGCAATGACGAACCTGCAATCTTGATTCAACGATTCAAAGAGCCTGAGATGTGCGTCCGCATTCTCGGCCCGCGATCGCGCCCGAGTTGTCAGCGGAGCAGCACCCTCGATAACGAAGAGGGCGCAGGGAATGCCGGGTGAAGGCCTCACCCATGGCCCGCCAGCAAAAAGAAAAGCTGGCGGCAGATACCACAGGTTCAGCCAAATCATCCGGCATTCCCTGCGCGATGGTTTTAACGGTTTCCTTCGTGCTCTCCCCGGGGCCCGGGCTTTCTTGCCCCCGTCGCGAACAGATCGTTCTGCTCGCTTGACACCAGCGTCGGGGTGTCAGGACCACACGACTTCGCCGTCCGCCTCGGCGCCGTTCGTCCGCACGACAAAATCGTGCGCGATGCCAAAGCGTCCATCGCATCCCCGCCGCACGTTCGGTGACGATCGGCCGTCACGTCCCCCTTCATCGCGGCGGGATGCGCGCGTTAAAGCACATATTTCTGTAAAACGGAAGAGAAATCTTGCGGGGAAGTCGCGCAGGCCGATCGGCCTTGAATTGTCTCGCTAATTGCTGCTTTTCAGCACGTGCGATTGTTGCCGCCGATGCGGTGGCGGCGGCCTGATGGACGCGACTCGGCGCCTTTCGGGCGAATCAGTCGTGTGCAAGGGGCCGCTTCAAATGGCGCGATGGCCCCCGAGCCTACCGGTGTCATGCCTGCCCTCGGGCGGCGCTCTCCGCCGACACGGGGGCGGGTGATGACAGCGGGGGGTCTTACTCCACGAATTCGTCGCGGCTGTAGCCCTGCGCGTAGAGCAGCGCGGTGAGGTCGCCGTGATCGATGCGCGCGGCGGCGGCCGCCGAGACTGCAGGCTTGGCATGGTAGGCGACGCCGAGGCCGGCGTGCTGGATCATGGAGAGATCATTGGCGCCGTCGCCGACCACCAGCGTGTCGACGTCGTCGAGGTCGAAGGATTCCAGAAGCTCGATCAGGGTTGCGAGCTTCTTCTCGCGGCCCAAAATCGGCTCGCGCACCTCGCCGGTGAATTTTCCGCCTGCCACCACGAGCTCGTTGGCACGGTTCTCCTGAAAGCCGATCCTGGCCGCAACCGCGCTGGTGAACAGCGTGAAGCCGCCGGAAATCAGGCAGGTATAGGCGCCATGCGCGCGCATGGTCATGACCAGCGCACGGCCGCCCGGCGTCAGCGTGATGCGGCTGGAAAGCACCTCGTCGACCACGCTGACGGGCAGGTCTTTCAAGAGCGCGACGCGCTCGCGCAGCGCAGGCTCGAAGGCAATCTCGCCGCGCATGGCGCGCTCGGTGATATCCGCCACATGCGCCTTCAGCCCGGCGAAGTCGGCGAGCTCGTCGATGCATTCCTGACCGATCATGGTGGAATCCATGTCGGCGAGAAAAAGCTTCTTGCGCCGTGTCGCGATTGGCTGCACCACGATGTCGATCGGAAGATCGCCGCGCATCTGCCGCAGACGGGCTTCCATCTGGTGGAGGTCCTCCTGCACGTGGCCTTCGGCCGCGAAGGGGATGTCGACCGCCACCTCGTTGAACAGCCAGCGCGGGGTGCCGGGCGAGGGCAGGGCGGCGAGCGCGCCATCGACGATGGTGGACTCCAGCGCCGGATTATCGGGGTTGCAGATCAGTGTGGCGACGAGAGACATCGAGGTATTTTCAGCCTTGAACGCGGTGCGGTGGAACAAGGCGGTGCTTATCGCAGGGCCGACGGCCAGCGGCAAGTCGGCCCTGGCGCTGCGCCTCGCCGAGGCGGCCGGCGGCGTCATCATCAATACCGATTCGATGCAGGTCTATCGCGACCTTTGCGTGCTCACCGCGCGCCCGACCGGGGCGGAGGAGGCGCGCGTGCCGCACCGGCTCTATGGCACGGTCGATGCGGCGATCAATTTTTCCGCGGGCGCATGGGTCACCGAGGCCGCGAAAGCGCTGGACGAGGCACGCGCGCAAGGGCGGCAGCCGATCTTCGTCGGCGGCTCCGGCCTCTATTTCAAGGCGCTTGCGCGCGGGCTCTCGGCGGTGCCGCCGATTCCACCTGGTGTGCGCGAGGGTGTGCGCGCGCGCCTCGAACATGATGGCGTCGAGGCGCTGCATGCGGAGCTCGCCGCGCGCGATCCGGTGTCTGCCGAACGGCTGAAACCGCGCGACCGCACCCGAATCGCCCGCGCGCTCGAGGTCGTGGAAGCAACGGGTCGTCCGCTGCACGACTGGCATCGCGAGGGCCAGCCGCCGCTGTTGCCGCCGGGCGAAATCACCGCGCTGTTTCTCGCGCCCGAGCGCGATGCGCTTTATGCGCGCATCGATGCGCGGTTCGGCCGAATGCTGAAGGACGGCGCGCTCGAGGAGGTCGGGCGACTGGCTGCGCGACAACTGGACCCGCTGCTGCCGGCGATGAAGGCGCATGGCGTGCCGGCGCTGGCCCGGCATCTCGCCGGCGAACTCACGCTGGACGAGGCCGCGGAGATCGGCCGCGCCGACACCCGCCACTACGCCAAGCGGCAGTTCACCTGGTTCCGGCACCAGTTACCGGAGTTTGCCTGGGTGAGGCCGGAGGAGGCGGAGGCGTGGCTTGGTACCGTGGTGCCTTGAACTTCGTCATTGCGAGGCGCCAAGCGCCGAAGCAATCCAGCCTTTCCGCCTGGTGAGACTTTGGATTGCTTCGCGGAGCCTGTCATCGGGCCGCGCTTACGCGCGGACCCGTTGGCTCGCAATGACGGAGAACAAAAACCGCTCGCCGAACGGGAAAAACCCGGTTACAGTTGCGCGATCGCGAAATCGGTCGTCCTTGCCTTGACATCGGCACTTTGGCGGCTATGTTCGCGCAACCTTCGGGAAGCTTCGTGCGTCGCATGCGCAACATTATTACCAAGCTCCTTATCGTCGTCGTAGCCGGGCGCACCGCCGGGGATGGCTGATGTCATCCTGAACGACAGGCGGTGCGCACGGGGTCCTTCTGGGACCCTTTTTTATTTCCGGAAACGGAAAGCCGCTCTCCAAGCCGCGATCAGCAAGCAAGCCAAGCCAACTTTGGGACAACCGTGATGAGCAAGACGAGCCACAACCCGAACCAGATGACCGGCGCCGCGATGATCGTGCGCGCGCTCGTCGATCACGGCGTGCAGCACCTCTTTGGCTATCCGGGCGGCGCGGTGCTTCCGATCTATGACGAGATCTTTCAGCAGAGCGACGTCGAGCACATTCTGGTGCGGCACGAGCAGGGCGCGGGCCACGCGGCCGAGGGCTATGCGCGCTCGACCGGCAAGCCCGGCGTCGTACTGGTGACCTCCGGTCCCGGCGCCACCAACATGGTGACGCCGCTGACCGACGCGCTGATGGATTCCATTCCGCTGGTCTGCATCACCGGGCAGGTGCCGACGCATCTGATCGGCAACGATGCGTTCCAGGAATGCGACACCGTCGGCATCACGCGGCCCTGCACCAAGCACAACTGGCTGGTGCGCGACGTCAACGATCTCGCAAAGGTGCTGCACGAGGCGTTCTATGTCGCGACGACAGGCCGTCCCGGGCCGGTCGTGGTCGACGTGCCGAAGGACGTGCAGTTCGCCACCGGCACCTACCATCCGCCGCGCAAGTCCGACGTGCATGTCTCCTACGCCCCGCAGGTGAAGGGCGATGCGCACCAGATCCGCAAGGCCGTGGCGATGCTGGCCGGCGCAAAACGCCCGGTGATCTATTCCGGCGGCGGCGTCATCAATGCGGGCCGCGAGGCCTCAAACCTGCTGCGCGAACTGGTCGAGTTGACCGGCTTTCCGATCACCTCGACGCTGATGGGGCTCGGCGCCTATCCGGCCTCCGGCAAGAACTGGCTCGGCATGCTGGGCATGCACGGCACCTATGAGGCCAACATGGCGATGCATGATTGCGACGTCATGCTGTGCGTCGGCGCGCGCTTCGACGACCGCATCACCGGCCGCACCGATGCGTTCTCGCCGGGCTCGAAGAAGATCCACATCGACATCGACCCCTCCTCGATCAACAAGAACATCCGCGTCGACGTGCCGATCATCGGCGATGCCGGCAACATTCTGGGCGACCTGCTGCAGGTGTTCAAGGCGGAGGCGAAGAAGCCGGACATCAAGGCGTGGTGGGCCGAGATCGCCAAATGGCGCGCGCGCAACTCGCTGTCCTATCGCGCGAGCAACGACATCATCATGCCGCAATACGCGATCCAGCGGCTGTTCGAGCTGACGCGCGGGCGCGACACCTACATCACGACCGAGGTCGGCCAGCACCAGATGTGGGCGGCGCAGTTCTTCGGC
>Ga0070711_100002412_pt1 | contig 10663 bp, 13 predicted proteins | sample LARL53metaG_FD_65452 | JGI IMG/M metagenome (GOLD analysis project Ga0070711, IMG submission 65452) | Corn, switchgrass and miscanthus rhizosphere microbial communities from Kellogg Biological Station, Michigan, USA - LAR L5-3 metaG | ecosystem: Host-associated > Plants > Roots > Rhizosphere ... | reverse complement strand
TTGTTGTACTTACAGACAGAGCGATCGTCGTCATAATAATGTTAGATGTGTGGTTCCAACTTAAATGGCCTTCTCATATATACTAAATGATCTATATAGATATTCAGTAGCTTGGTACGTTCCATCCTCTTTACTGTGATACTTATCTAGAGGGAAAGTTGTATACTAATTAATGCCTCGAGTAAAAACAACAAAGAATGACTAAGGACAATGATCAAAAAGACCTGTTAATTTTCGAAGAGACCCGTGACTTAGCTTCAGATAACCTCTAATACCTATTATAATAAAGACAAGGATATTAAGTCTAGAGAGCGCATTAGGATTTTCTTCCTAAAGTATAGGGAGATCATACTTTTCAATAAGAATTTAGTTATTTCTGGAACTTGTGCCTTCTTTGCTGCAGCTCTAGTTACTCAATTGTATTTTCAGTATGATAAGAGTAATGTTACGAATTCTATTATTGCCCTATCAACTGAATATGGTGTTTACATACCACTCTTCGCCTTCCTATTTTACAGAGATAATAAAGTAAAATATATTGACCCAGCAACAGGAAAGAAGGATTCCAAGAGAGTTAAAGAAGATATCTGGAAATTATTTGCTGCATTTTCTGTGTCTGAAATAATATATTCACTCATGAAAATATCGATTCACTATCAATTCCTTCGGCTTGGAGCACAACCTTATCAGGCTTCCATGATAAGCTCATTAATTGCATGGGGAGTATTTCTTGTATCAATCAATGTATCCGTAAAGGTCGTCAAATTGTTTAAAAAATAGAATCAATTGCCTTTAACGATTTCATTAAAATATAGAAATATATATCAACACTTATTGTAATTTAAATTCTTAATTACTATCAAAGTAATATTCTGGTAGTATGAGTTTTCCTTTATCGTGTATGCTACAGCAATTATCGGCTCCGTTATTATCCTTTGGTGGTCAGCTGTTCTCTCACGGGTCCGTATCATCATTTTCATCTGATTTCTTAGTTCAAGATTTTGCGGTAATAATGATAGTTGCTGCTATTATGCTGATTATCACCCACAGACTAAAACAACCAATGGTGATTGGCTATATACTTGCCGGTATGATAATTGGTCCTTATACACCACCATTTAGCTTGATACAGAATGTTAATTCATTGAACACCTTTGCAGAATTAGGAATTATAATGTTACTTTTCGTTATTGGGACTGAATTTCCTATTGCCAAGCTTAGATCGGTAGGTCGAATTTCTATTATAATAGCAATACCAGAATCAATAGGGACTCTAGTAATAGTATTTTTCGTTGCCCAAGCACTTGGTTTTTCATCCTTCGATTCTCTGTTTTTGGCATTGGCTATGTCAATAACGAGCACAGTTGTAACTGTTAGAGTTCTTGAAGAGATAGGTATGATTAAAGACAAATCGACCGTTCTTGTTCTAGGGATATGCATTGTAGAAGATATTATAGCTATCACAACCCTCGGTATCTTTCAATCCCTAGTCACGAATGCGGGTCAAGTATCGATTCTACAAGTCTCAATCTCTATAGGAATAGTTGCTGCATTTATCGGAAGCATACTACTTCTAGGTTCAAGGTATGTGCCTAAAATAATAGATAAAATTGGTAAAACAGAGGATTATGCGCTAATCCTAATTGTAATTCTTGGTTTGGCATTTGGTTTATCGTTTGCAGCCAAAGAACTTGGGTTGTCAGTTGCTACAGGTGCATTTTTAGCAGGCGTATTAGTTGCTGAATCAAAGAGTGCTAATGTAGCTAGAGTAATTACAACGCCACTAAGAGATATGTTTGCAGCAATATTTTTTATATCAATAGGAGCTCTCATTGACTTATCTCATATTCCTATGCTCATTATTCCCGCAATGTTACTTATTCTGACTTCATTTGCTTCAAAGTTCTTGATAATTAGCGCGATATTGGCCGGAGCCAAAGGTTATGATGGCATTACGACCTTAAGGACGGGATTGGGAATGGCTTCAGCAAGAGGAGAGCTATCCTTAGTTGTTGCCAAAGCTGGTCAGGATGTTGGCGCAATTAGTTCCTCAGTGTTTCCAATACTAGGCATCGTGACAATAGTAACAGCTTTCATGACATCATATGTAATTAAATTTGGGAGCATGATTAGAATTTCTCCAGCATTGACTTCTGATGGAAAAACCAAGAGGTTTAGATTCGGTTTTAAGCTATAGTTCGATAATATCTTCTATTCTTTCTTCGGTTCCGCGACGATGACCATATAATTGCTCTATGCATATGGCAAATCCTACATGAGCACAATCATCTTCTTTGCAGTATTTACAATAAGGGATACCTTTCGTTATTTGAACGTCTACCTCTGAGTGAAGATGTGTATCATATAGTACAGTATGCCTATCATTAACAAATTTCAACACAACCATCGGGTTATCGGTAGAAGATAATGATCTCTTGTCTTCTGAATTGAGCCAATGCATAAAAGCAAATGTACCTTCATCTAAAGTTTCACATTTGTTGAACCAATTTTCAACTTTTCGTTCGATATGGCTATCTGAACCATCGTCTGATTCTTCGCTGTTGCCATTGTCTTCCATAGTGGTCTACTTTTGAATCTAACTAAAGTTATTGAGAATAACAATATTAATGTATGTAATACCATTCGTAAATCTTGTATTACGGAGCCGACGAATGTGGCATGGGCATTCGTGCAGTTTCACTGACTACCCATGAAAAGTAGGCAAGTGCTAGGGAAGCTATTACAGTCATGCTCTGATAGCTTATCTCGTTCAATCTCTATAACAAACCTGAGACAAGTTTGCAACTACTCCGTAAAGCTGGCAAGCTGTAGCCAGTATGACTTAAAGCAGTAGATGTGTCCCTAAGTTACCTATATAATTTCTAATAACCTAATCGAGGATATTCCATTCACTAGCCGTCCTAGATAATGCAATTTTTACTCCTACGCACTAAAACTAAATAAATGAAGTTCCCATAAACATTTCTGAACTTCTTGAACATGAGCACGCAACCATTGCTGTCGAAAGTATAACGTGTATCATCAATAATCTCAACAATTATCTTTTCTTGATTTTCTGTCTGATCTTTGCCAATTATTACCTTTCCGCACAAGGCACAAATAATTTCTGATCTTTTTTGCCATTATTATTCATGATGATTATTATTATCTCTACGAGAAGTCTGAATTTCTTTTATTACTTGTTGTAAATATGATTTCATATCATCTTCCGTAAGAGAGGATTGAACCCCCGCCTCTTCTGCTATCCTATCTTGATTACGTTTTGTGAATTCAATTACCTTTTTTTGTATCTCTTGCTCCATATGGGCCGTTCCAATACTGTCTAACAAATTTGCTTCCTTAATGGCAAAATTTCGAATTGAACTACGCAACCTTGAATCTTCAGATATAGAAATGGCTGAAGAATAAATGCCAATCAAAACCAAATAAGATGCTAATCCCATAAATGAAACGCTCGCAAGTCCAAATGGAGGGTATGGCTCATCAACAAAAATAATTGCTTGATTAGATACAAATAACAGGACAAGACCAATTCCTGAAATGATCATGTAATCTACGACGACACTACGCTTATCAGGGAGTCTTCTCGCTATCATCCAAAAAGCAAGTCCAAATAGGATAGCACTAACAGGTCTACTAAACGTGAAAAACAGCGTATAAAGGTAAAAAACAGATACAGATTGCGAGAATAACGAAAATACGTTATAAAACAAAGGCAGAAATTGGATCAGAAAATAAGCCAAGGGAAGGCTGAGAATTATCCAATATCTGGCTCTTCCCAATTTTTGTGAAAGGTAGCCTAAAAGTGAAACAGTGGCACTCCAAGTCAACATGAATGACAGAATAGAAGATACAACAAACCCAGAGTACAGGATATCTGTCAGAGAACCCGGTGCAATAAAAGGAAAGAATTGAAGCGCCGGGTGTGGACTTATGTAAGGAGGTAATTCCGTCAGTACAAGATCCACGTAAGCAATGGTGAGAATAGTGTTTAGTGCCAACATCGGATGAGGGGTTGTATAAAGACGATACCTCTAGTACCCAAACTGCAACTATTGTATTGATGCGGTATTATAACGATATCTTAAAGTTTTCTAAGTCTGGGTTTGTGTTCATCGGATCTGCAATAGATACTGTCATCTTTGAAGTGATACCAATGATAGGAACAGTCTTTGCAATGATTATGAAACAATCCAGAGAACGGGAAGTCATCTATCCGAAATATGAAGAGCGACATTACGTAGGTTTTCTAAGTTATGCAGTACGTATATTGAAAGAAAGACCGAATACTTCTCGTGAAAATCCCCATGAGACACCACCTCTACGAGGGCCATCACAATTACAAGGAAAAAAAGAGGTCACAATTCTAATTGTGGATGATGAGTCAGATATCACCGTAACCTGACGAAAGATTTTGCAGAATAATGGATTTAAACTAGTTCATTTAATGACCCCCTATTAGCCTTACAGAACTTTAAACCTGCTTTATACTATCTTGTAATCCTTGATATTGTGATGTCAAAATGGATGGATTTGTATTATTCGAAAGAATTAAAGAAATCGACTAAGGACTTAAAGTCTGTTTTATGAGTGCATTCCAAGTAAATTATCAAACATTGAGGGCAGTATTTCCAGCCGCGGCTACACCAGATGATATTGGACGTTTCATTCGAAAACCAATCGAAGTACAAGATTTGGTAAACCACGTAAAAGCAGAACTAGATCATTGTCGCATCAAGCCATTCATTAAGATTATTATTGCATATTAATGGATAGTAAATATTATCTTGTGGTACTAGTACGTTACATAGCATAAACTTCTCGCCCTACTCTCAAAAACTTAAAACCTACCAACAGAATCAACAATCATGAAAAGGCTTGAAGGAAAAATTGCAGTCATAACAGGTGGAAACAGCGGCATAGGCCTTGCCACGGCGCAGCGTTTCGTCAGAGGGTGCCTACGTTTTTATCACAGGTAGACGCCAAAGCGAACTTGATGCAGCAGTAAGACAGATTGGCGAAAATGTCACCGGTGTTCAGGGTGACGTCTCTAATTTAAGCGATCTTGATCGTCTGTACGACACAGTGAAGCAGCAGAAAGGCCGAATCGATATCCTCTTCGCTAACGCCGGAATTATTGGATTATTATCGTTAGGATCAATTACTGAACCCCATTTTGACAAGATATTTAACATCAACGTTAAAGGGCTTCTGTTCACGGTAACGAAGGCACTTCCGTTATTTCAGGAGGGTGGTACTATCACCTAAACGCTTCGATCAATGGATACAAAGAGTTCGAGGGGTCTAGTGTTTACAGCGCCACCAAGGCTGCTATACGATCGTTTGCGCGTACATGGACCGTCGATCTGAAATACCGGAAGATCCGCGTTAATGCTGTCAGTCCTGGCCCGATCGGCACACCGATAATCGGTACCGTGGTAGAGAGTGAGGAACAGGCCGAGCGGGTCAAGAGAACCCTCGTGGGCACCATTCCTTTGGGTAGGATGGGCAATCCTGATGAAGTCGCAAAAGCAGTCTCGTTCCTCGCATCGGATGACAGCAGTTTTGTCACCGGTATTGAACTGTTTGTAGATGGTGGGTCAGCACAAATCTGAACGATCTTGCAGAGTGTGTCTGAATTTTACCCCATCCCTTTCTAGTTCATCAAGATATAATTACTTGGAAAGTAATATTTTCTCGCTTTACGTAGATTGCATTACGCACTATTATTCAAACTCGCATTTCTTATCCCGCAACACAAAAGGCGGAAATAATGCTAATTGATTGATGAAATTAAGACTTTTTTATAATCTCGTTTGCAAACATCTCTAATGCTTCGAGTTCTTTCGACGGATCTAAATCTATTATCAAATACTGAATACCTGCTTCTTCGAGTAGTTCAACTTGTCTTAATACATCTTCTGGTGTCCCATATATTACAAATTCGTTAACTTGTTCTTGAGGCATCTTTATGATCTGTTGAAATCTTTTCCTTGCCAATTCTTTGTCGTCCCCAATTACTACAACCCCAAGTTTGGTTTTCAAAATAGAGTCATAATCGCGACCTATATTTCTACAATGTTCCTTTAAAATGTTGAGTTTTCTTTTTACTGTTTCAACAGATCCAAATAGATTGCATGCGTCAGCATACTTTGCTACAATTCTTAGAGTCTGTCGTTCTCCACTCCCACCTACCATAATAGGAGGTGAAGGTTTCTGTATAGGTTTGGGATTACAGTATGCATTTTTGATCTTATAATACTTGCCACTAAATGAGGCTGAAGGTTCCTCTGTCCACATTTTATGTATGATTTGGATTGCTTCTTCTAATCTTGAGAGTCTCTCTTTAACTGAGGGAAAAGGGATGCCATACGCTAACGATTCTTCTTCGTTCCAGGCTGCGCCTATTCCCATGAAAAGTCTTCCTTTACTGAGGACATCTAGAGTTGCCCCGATCTTTGCTAAAATCGATGGATGTCTATATATAATGCCTGTCATCATGGTTCCTAATTTTATTTTAGAAGTTATTCCGGCAAGAACTGATATGGTTGTCCAACTTTCAAGCATGGGTTCTTCAGGTTTTCCCACTATTGGAATCTGATGGAAATGATCCATCACCCAAAATGAATCAAAACCTAATGTTTCTGCCCTTGTAACTAGATTCTTTAAGGAATCGATAATCTCAGAAGCATCGTCATTTCTGAAATCGAAACTAAAATTAGGATGCTGTAACCCGAACTTCACGGTGTTATGATGGCCATAATCAGCATATAAACATGGTCTCGAACACATTCAGGGATGAAATGAGAAAACATTTTTGAGAGGAGGAAATTGATTTTCCTCTTGCATTAAAAGCAGATTCTATGTAGTCTTTCAATCGCTATCCGCTGTAAAGAGAAATATCGATATTATCTTCCTGCGTGAAGTAACATATAGACTACAAGAGCGTCATCGATTCTTTTACTTATTGTGACTTAAGTAGTTAGGGCAATAAAGGCACAATCTAAGGTATCAGCAATTCCCACCTTAATAATTACAACGTCAGGTAATCTCTTGCGTGTTTGTATGGATATTGATCTGATCTGACAGTATCTGGATTAGTTCCAAGTCTTTTAGATAATTCTAATGCTAACTGTTGGCCGTAGAGAAGTTGCGCCAACCATGTAAATTCTCTAGAAATGCCATCGAATGTATCTTCGTTTATTTCAATGACTTCTGTTCCTATAGTCCCAGCATATTTTATCAAACTGTCTTTTCTTGTTTCTGTGACAGAGGTAAAAGCCACTAGACTTGATTGTCTGTCTATTGTCACTCGAGGACCATGCAAGAATTGTTCCAGACTAAAACTCCTAACCGGAATATAGCATGTTTCAGAGATTTTAAGAGCAACCTCATGGGCGACTACCTCCCTAATTAAATCGCCAACAATCACCAAGTTACCAAGAAATTTGGGTAACACTTCCATCCTCGTTGGTAGTGCAATATTATCAATGGTTTGACGGAATCTTTCAAGTATGTCTTTATTTGATAAGCCGATCCATTGTATCATTCTTACCAATGCAGAAGTGAGTGATATTGTAAATGCACTACAATTCTCTTGAGCACATGTTTCGATTCTAATGTCTGGCGTAGTTGTAGAAGTAAGATTTTCTGGACTTCCTAAACCAGTAACAAGTACAGTCGTCGCTCTAGATTTCTTTGCAACGTCCAGTGATTGAATACTAAATGTTTTCGTTCCACGATGAGAAAATACTACAAATATATCATTAGGAGAAATCAGATACTTCGACTTAACAAAATCGTAACTCTGTAATGATATACAATCAGGATTGACATATTCTCTCCAAAGAAATTCACTAACTCTCGCAGCCCAATAACTACTGCCAATTCCAACGAAAATTATTCTTCTCTTAGTAGGATTAATAGTATAAATGGCAGATGGTAAAGGCGAATCTAGTATCCTTTTCCACTCTCCTAATTGATTTAATATGTTTGTTTCATAAAGCGATTTCATAAAGCCCATATCTTGACAACTGCATATGTTCTCTTATATTGATGCTACGCCGGCAGAAAGGGCCAAAATAGAGAAAATGTTATTTTCATGGATTAGTAGCGATAATGTAAAGAGTGTAATTGTAAAGGTGTTTTGCTTGCAAACCCTATCTAATTTTGCCCTGCTAGATCCACAGCTAAGGAAAAAGTGCTAGAGAAATTGAAGTAATATCGTGCAAAATGGAAGCCCAGCAATGAAGAGTAGGAGTAGAAAGTGGATCGCAGAATTGACATAAACAATGGAGACTGATGATATAATAAGACCTCCGCAAATTCATTAATGTTGGCAGAGAAAATACCAGGAGCGTGGCTTGTACAGATAAAAGGAGGCCATGGAGTGATGTATCAATATCCTGATAAGTTTAGTAGAATAATACTCACATTCCTTGAAACATAGTTAATGGGTAGAATAAGGGATAATCAAAATCTATCGTCGGCCGATTATATTCTGCTACTGTCCCCTCGACCTCAGCAACGACATCACTAACATTTGGTGCTGTTAGTAACCTTGCTCATCATGATTCATATATGTATCCAGAGTCTAATGATTTGGCAAAAATGAGTAGATTAACAGTGGGTGCGGCCGTGGTCATGTCTGCGGTTCTCCTATATTTCCCAATTCATATATCATATGGACAGAACGCCAATAATTCCTCAGGGCTAACGCGTTTTGGACATATTTTTCAACAGCTGGACAAAGATACTAATGCCGGGAATTTGACAGCTAAGGATCTTAATAACGCCAATCATGCATGTAATCAACTAAAACACTTTGGAGCACCGATGTTCATGTTTCATCTCTGCTCTTCGATGCCAAGATAGTTGGTACTAACCTTGAAGGATCCCCTACATAGGTGACACCTTTCTGCTTGGTATTATTTCTGTTATGCGATCTAAATTCTTGTACTCTTCCACGGTTCGAATATCCACATTCTTTTGCGCTAAAATCGCGCCCGCTTTTTGGCTTTCCTCATCGAGTTTTGTTTTCTCTTCCACTCTCCTCTTTACATACGCGGACACCTCCGTCGGCGGAATAGACTCGGATTCTGATAATTCATACAGCATATTCATCATCTCGGCAGTTTTTTCGAATGGGATAGATTTTGTGCCATCCAATAAATTGACAATCAAGGATTCGATCTGTTCTTCACTCGCGCCTAATTTCTTTATGAAATTCTGACGTCTGCGAATGCAGGCGAATTCAGCCAATGTTGTTCCTTCCTTTTTCAACTGTACTGTCAGTTCCCTTATCCATTCCAAGTCGGCCTCATCAAGACCCTTAGTCCACACATCTACGATATTAGACACGGAACCTGTGCCTATTTGACACTCAGCCGCAATATTCTTCCTTGTTTCGCCGGAAAACCAGAGTTTTCTCACTTGGTCCCTGACGCTCTGATCCAATGCCGGAGGCATCTACTAGTATTGTGTTATAGTAGATTATAAGCATTGGTCATATGGCGGTCAAGTGGGCTCGGACTGCGGACTCGGACTGGACTGAGTTCATTGGGCGAATTATTAGTGATCTTGTGGCTAAATATAAGAAAAAACTAACAAATGACCCTTTGCGCTTTGTGGTTGTGGTAGCGCTAGAACTGAAGGTCTGATCTTTATTAGAATATCGAACCTAATCCCTTCAATTGGCCTAGCGTTAGCTTACTGAAGTCCACAAACCAACTGCTGTCCTAGCTCTATTAGTTTGGCGATATCAGCCGGACTTCTGATAGCTAGGTTTTCAATGGAACTGAATCCTGCTAGTTTCAGTCTTTTTATTAATTCAGGTTCTATTTCTGAAATGAATCTAACCGCAAATCCAATATCATCTCTGATCCTGTAATTTGTCAATCGTGGTTCTCTTGTTTTCTAATGCTTCGAAGAGTGATTTTTTGGTAATTCTTGGAGTTCAATTCGTATTCTCCTTTCTGGACTTTTACCCTTTGTTTTCCACTCTTTACTGTAAACGGCCAATAACGCATTCTGGCCTACTTCCCAAGAAGCAAAGAATTCTGTACGTATCTGAAAGATTAGTCTCAGTTTTCATGGCCAATATGTACTCGGCAATTTCAACTGCATTCTTCGGTGAAACATTTTGAGTGAAGTGTTCGGCCAATATATCCTGATTCTTGCTGCCATAATTATAAACACGTACTGCTTTTATCTCCCTTCTACTTCACACAATCATTTAGTCATTAGGTGGTATGCCATTATTGATTGATGTCTAATAGAATTTTACCATCTCTTTCTTTTGCAAATAAGGCTTGTAAAGCTTCTTTCGCGATCTTCAAGTATAAATCTCTTTCAAATTCTGACTTTGAGTTCATTCGACATATCCATAACATCTTTAAATTCTTTTCTTGTGCTCCAACTAGAGCCTATTAGCTTTATCTGTTTACGACGTAGAGTGAATGTTTAATTTCACTTCTGCACCAGTTTGACCTCCGAATGTCACCCACCTACCATTAATACCAACACCACTTTGATTCCAAATGGCTGAAGTTCGTATGCAATGGATTCACTCAAACCCTCGGTAGCAAATTTGGTGCTTACATATGCGGAGATCACTGGAAATGCTACAAGTCCATTAAGAGAA
>Ga0070711_100002408_pt1 | contig 10671 bp, 7 predicted proteins | sample LARL53metaG_FD_65452 | JGI IMG/M metagenome (GOLD analysis project Ga0070711, IMG submission 65452) | Corn, switchgrass and miscanthus rhizosphere microbial communities from Kellogg Biological Station, Michigan, USA - LAR L5-3 metaG | ecosystem: Host-associated > Plants > Roots > Rhizosphere ... | reverse complement strand
GGTGCGTTGAATGCAAGTTTCGTTTCCGCTTCGCTCAAGCGGACATGATCTAGAGTTTGTTTAACCCGTCCAGTGCCGCGACCTTGTAGGCTTCCGCAAGGGTGGGATAGTTGAATACTGCGTCGCGAAAATACTCGATACTTGCTCCCAAAGTGAGGACGACCTGGCCAATGTGGACGATTTCGGCGGCCCGGTCGCCAATCGCATGGACACCCAGCAGTTTTAGAGAATCTGGATCGAATACCAGTTTCAACAGGCCCTGGTCATCTCCAAGCATCTGGCCCTTGGCCAGTTCCGCATAGCGGGCCAAACCCACCTCATAATTGATGTTCTCGTGCGTGAGCTGTTCTTCCGTGTGCCCGACCATCGAAATTTCCGGGATCGTGTAAATGCCGTACGGAATAAGGTTGGGGGGCATTTTGCCGGGCTTGCCGAACATATGACAACTGGCCAAGCGGCCCTGTTCCATGGAAGTGCTAGCCAGAGCGGGAAATCCAATTACGTCTCCTGCGGCATAAATATGAGGCACTGAGGTTTGAAAGTGCTCGTTCACAGAGAGCTTGCCCCGGCCACCTGCACTCAACCCTGCTGCTTCGAGGTTCAGGAGATCGCCGTTGGCCTGCCGTCCGATAGTGTAGAGCAGTCCCTGGCCGTGAACGTTCTTCCCGCTCGTTAACTTGGCAAACACCCGGTCGCGTTCCTTATCGAAACCTACAGAAACCACTTGCTCACCGAGCCGAAACACCGTTCCGAGTTGCCGCGGCTGGAAGCACAGGCTTTCCACGATCTCGCGGTCCACAAAATCAAGCAGTACCGGACGTTGATCGAGCAGCGTCACTTTCACGCCAAGGGCCGCGAACATGGACGCATATTCCAGCCCGATAATGCCCGCCCCCACGACAATCAGGTCTCTCGGAACCTCTTCCAGGCAATGTACCTGGTCGGAGTCGAAGCTGCGATGACCGTCCATGGGGATTTCGTCGCTGTGGGCGGGCCGCGTTCCGCAGGCGATCAGGACGTGGTGACCGCGAATCAACTGCGAACCTTCTTCACTCTTCACTTCGAGAGTGTGGGGGTCAAGGAAACGCGCGTCGCCCTCCAGAAGGGTCACATAGTTGCGACGCAGTTGTGCCTTGATCACTTCGACCTCACGCGCCATGACCGCTTGCGCGCGGAAGACCAGGTCCGACATTGCAATCCGATCTTTCAGTACATAGCCGCGGCCATAAAAAGTCCGTTGGCGGAAGCCGCTGAGATACAAGACCGCCTCGCGTAGAGTCTTGCTGGGGATGGTTCCAGTGTGGACGCACACGCCGCCAACACTCTTCTTCCGATCAACGATTGCCACCTTCTTGCGCATTTTGGCGGCACAGATGGCGCCTTTCTGTCCCGCTGGACCGCTGCCGATCACTATCAAATCGAATTCATTTACTTCCATAGGCGTCGAAAGGTATCACTACCCGACTTGAAACAAAAGCCCAATGCGACGCAGTAACAATCTATTAACATTTCCAAGCTAGTATCCTTGCGGGAGGATCCTGCCGATGGCCCGCCCTAAGCTGAACGATCCGCGTTATTACTTCAATCGCCATGAGTCCTGGCTTGCATTTAATCGGCGTGTGCTCGAAGAAGCGCTGGACGAAAGCAACCCTCTGCTGGAAAGAGTGAGATTCCTGGCCATCACCGCCAGCAATCTGGACGAATTTGTCGAGGTACGAATCGCCGGCCTGCTGCAGCAGGTGGAGCACGGGAATCCCCTCACTGGTCCCGACGGACTATCGCCGGAAGAACAACTCCAGCGTCTCGCCAAAGAACTTCACGCGTTTCTGGAGGCGCAATACGATTGCTGGAACCAGCAGCTTCTTCCCGCACTGGGGCGCGAGGGCATACGAATTTTGTCGGTGGCTGATCTTGACCGCGCCGGTCACGATGCAATGGACCTGTTCTTCACCCGCCAGGTGGACCCGATCCTGACACCGGTAACGATCGATCCTTCGCATCCTTTCCCTCACGTCCTTAACAAGGCTTTGTGCGTGGCATTCCAATTGCGTCGTAATTCCAAACCAGGGACAACCTATCTTGGCGTGGTGACGGTGCCACGCAAGCTTCCCCGCCTGGTCCGTGTTCCAGACAAGAACGGCGGTATCGATTACATATTTCTGCACGATCTCATCGAGACCCATACCCGCAATCTTTACAAGGGTTACAGAGTCCTCTCGTCAGCGGCATTTCGTGCGACCCGCAACAGCAATCTCTATCTCCATGAGGAAGAATCGCGCAATCTACTTGACCTTGTGGATAGCCAGCTACACAGCCGCCGCAAGGGCGACGTGGTGCGACTGGAAATTGAAGCCAACTCGCCGGCCGAAATCGTCGATCCCCTTTCGCGTCAGTTCGGGTTGCATCCTTGGCAGGTATTCAAGACCAGAGGACCGGTAAATCTGTCCCGTCTGTTTTCGCTAGCGGATCAGACGCCACGTCCTGACCTCAAGTTCACGCCCTTCATCGCCCGGACCCTGAGCTTCGCCCCAAAGGTGTCGAATCTGTTGGAAGGTATTCGCCAGCAGGACATTCTGCTTCATCATCCTTACGATTCCTACGAGCCGGTGGTTGCTTTTGTCGAGACCGCCGCACGAGATCCGCAGGTGTTGTCGATCAAGCAAACGCTTTACCGGACGAACGAGAATTCGCCTATCGTGCGGGCGCTCATCGAAGCCGCCCAGACCAAGGAAGTCACGGTGGTGGTCGAGCTCAAGGCCCGCTTTGATGAAGCTTCCAACATTCGCTGGGCGCGATCGCTCGAAGAGGCAGGGGTGCAGGTATTTCACGGACTGGTGGGATTGAAAACTCATTGCAAGCTGGCGCTGCTGGCCCGGCAGGAGGCCAGTGGAGAGATACGGCAATACGCTCATCTGGGAACGGGCAACTACAATCCGTCTACCGCGCACTTTTATTCCGATTTGAGTCTGCTCACCTGCGATCCAGAAGTTACGTCGTCGGTGCATGCGGTGTTCAATTTTCTAACTGCCCGTTCGGAGCAGCGGGATTACAAACCCTTATTCGTCTCGCCGATCGATCTGGCACGGAACTGTATTGAACTGATCGACCGCGAAGCTAGCCACGCCCGACGCAAGCGGCCGGCGCGCATTATTGCCAAGGTCAATGCCCTGCTGGATCCGCCAGTGATCGAGGCGTTGTACCGGGCTTCCCGGGCGGGAGTGGAGATCGACCTCATCATCCGCGGCGCGTGCGCCTTGCGTCCGAATGTGAGAGATGTGAGCCACAGAATTCGGGTGCGCAGCATCGTGGGAAGATTCCTGGAACATAGCCGGATTTTTTATTTCGCCAATGGCGGCAAACCTGACATTTATCTGGGAAGCGCCGACTGGATGCCGCGCAATCTGTACGAACGAGTTGAGGTGATGTTTCCGGTCAAGAACGCCACGCTGCGCAATCGAATATTCGACGAGATCCTGCAGGCCTACCTAAGGGATACCGATAAGACTCGCAACCTGCGTCCGAACGGAAGCTACTATCGCACCGTGCAGGCCAACGGTTCCAGACCGAGCCGAAACGGGAACCGCTTCAGCGCACAGGCGTTCTTTGTCAAACTGGCACAAGCTAACAACGAGACGGAGGCCATAGCCAGTGAGCTGGGGATTCAAAGATCACCGAATGGAGTGGCCGCCGCGAGTTGGTGAACAGTTTGCCGGAACTGGGCTGGAGTTTGTTAGATCTGGATCCGAAAAGCAAAAAACTCTAAGCAGCGGCGGGCTCGGAGGCAAGGTCTTCAGTCTCCTTCATCTTCTTTCGAAGGCGAATCGTAAGTCGCTCTAACTGCGAGTCTTCGCTTCGGCGCTCGCAGCTGATCAATGTTGCTTTGGTTTCATAAGACGTCCATTTCGTACTCGGGCTGGTCGAGTGCATGGGGGCTACCTTGATGGAAAAACGGAACCCAAGTATACCTATCAGGCCTGGGGCATACAACCCAACTATCATCCGATTTGTTCTGCCCTTGGAGCCGCCAAGATCTGCAGGATGTGACGAATCACTCCCCTAATACCCCGTCATTGCTGTCGTACACGCGGATCATGCAAATCTGATTCATGGCTGTGTGGAGGGAACGGCAGCCTCGCCTAGTGTCCCGCGGTCAACTCCCTGATCGTCGACCAAGTGAAGTGAGATCCGGGATGGTTGAGATCGGAGGGCGATTTCTTTCCGTAGGTCTACGCGCGTACGGGGATCGACGGATCCGACGTCAACAGTCTGGCGGACGGTTCCATTGGCTTCGAGCAGATGTGCGCGAAGCTTGCCGGGAAAGAATATTCCGAATGAGCCGCTGAGCAGGAGTTTATCACCAGAAGGTGTCACAGAAAATGGCGTTAGGATCACGCCGGAGCTGGTGACATCGCGTAGTTGGCGATCCGCACGGGTTGGGAACCAACCGGTGTCCATTGCATAGGTCTGGCCCGGCGGCAATGCGACCATGGGACTGTTTATCTCGGCCTCCATGTAGTAGGGGGTGGTCTCGACGCCGGCGGATCGCAAGATTGGCATTCCACTTTGATCGAGTTCCAGTGAAGCGCCATTCTTGTAAAAGATGGTCGTGGCTTTTCCTGGATATTCTGCGCCGTTAAAATATTGAGAGCGTTCTACCATCGCGAATTGGCTCGCTCCATCGACCACCGCGACCCATCCGGCATTGGTATCGAGCCAAACCTCATTTTCCAAATATGCCCAATGCAGTTTGAAGAGGCCATCGCTCACGGCGAAGGAAGGGTCATCGGCGAGACCACTACGGACCTGGTAGCCGTTGAAATATGCGCTGAGGGGATTGACCGGCGTCAGCGCCCAGAAATCACGGTTGTATTGGCCCGGGTTGTGGACGTCGGAGGTATCGTACTGGGTAACGGATTGCATGGACCATCGAATTGGATGGGTGGTCGCGTTCTTCATTTCGGCGTGGAAAAGAATCTGAGGAGAGTTCCTGGTGATACTGATTTGACGCGAATACTGAAGGCCGGTACGAGGATCCGGAGGGCCGTCCAAACGAATGGCACAAAAGGGAGCCTGTGATACTGTCGTCAAGTCGTAGGCGCCGTCGTCGAGTTGATCGGCAAGTGGACCAGGCCAGTGCTGTTCATCGCCATGTCCCTCGGGCAAGGGCCAGATCTTATCGCCTCCGTAATTGAACCATTGGCCATTAGCCTGTTCGGGAGGAATGTATTGTCCCTTGTATTTGGGATTCACAAACAGGTAAGGATGGCCGGCAAAAGCGACCTGCATTAACCGTCCGCCAAGTCGCTTGACGATCGTGAGCTGGAGCCATTCGTTAGAGAGCTCTTCCGCGTCCCAGCCGTCGAACGTGGTGCTGCGAATCTGACAAGCGTGGTGAACGACCTCGGCGGCGACGAGAGGCCGGGACAGAAACAACGTTCCGATCAGCCCAACGATAAGCAAAAGTCGTTTCGTGGAACAAAACCATCTGTCAGGATGAAAACCGTTTGTTCCCGCGATCACACGACTGCTGAGACCTGACAGCCTGAAAATCAGCGGCAGAACGGAATAAGCCATGGCCGTATGCTATCAAGCTTAGTGGAATCGTAACGGGGACGGGGTTTCGTGGGGTCAGCCGGGAGCGATCGATCCTTTTGCGAATTAAAACAATTTCAGAACATCGGCGACAACGTGGCGGACCGGCTTGTCATCTCAACGCTATTAATCTAACAGGCTGCACGGGTTGTTATGAAACGTAGAGAATTTTTTAAGGCGGCCGCAATTTGCGGGGCCGCAAGTACACTGCCAGCAGCCTTGCATCAAGCAAACCCTACTTCATCGCAGGAGAACGGTATGAACCAAATTCCCCTTGCCTCATCCGCTGGAACCAGGAAGGGTGACATGATTTACCGTACGCTTGGGCGCACCGGAGAACAGGTTTCGGCCATCGGTATGGGCGGTTACCACATAGGACACCATGGACTGAGCGAGGATGACAGTGTCCGGCTGGTCCGGACCGCGATCGATGGCGGCATTACATTCATGGATAACAGTTGGGATTACAACGAGGGGGAAAGTGAAGCGCGAATGGGTAAGGCCCTGAAAGATGGGTATCGCCAAAAAGCATTTTTGATGACAAAGATAGACGGCCGAACGAAAGAAATGGCGGCACAGCAGATTGAAACCTGCCTAAAACGCCTGCAAACCGACCACATCGATCTGCTGCAACATCACGAAATTATTCGCTTCGACGATCCCGACCGTATTTTCGCGGAAGGTGGGGCAATGGAAGCGGTCCTGGCCGCAAAGAAAGCCGGCAAGATTCGATACATCGGATTTACCGGCCACAAAGATCCCCACATCCACCTGTATACGCTGAGAGTCGCGGCAGATTACGACTTCCATTTCGATACGGTACAGATGCCTCTCAATGTAATGGATGCCCACTACCGGAGTTTTGGGCAGATGGTTCTGCCCGAACTGGTCAAGCGGGAAATCGGGGTATTGGGTATGAAGTCGATGGGAGATGGCGTGATTCTGAAGAGTAGGGTGGTGTCGCCGATGGAATGTTTGCACTACGCCTTGAGCCTGCCGACTTCGGTGGTAATCACGGGAATCGATAAGCCTGAAATTCTGGACCAGGCATTGGAGGCCGCTAAAACATTCAAGCTGATGGGTCGAGACCAGATCGCGCAACTGCTGTCGAAAACGAAAGAGGTTGCGATGGCAGGAAAGTATGAATTATTCAAGACATCGTCTCACTTCGACTCGACGGCGAAACATCCAGACTGGCTGGGCGGCGATACGCCGGCGGTTCAGAGGCTTGCTCCGAGCGCGTAGTTTTTGCGGGGGCAAGAGATATTACGCTGTTGATCGCGCGTACTGATGCCTGCCTATCAATACGAAGCAGAGGCACGCGACCGAAGCAATTAGGAGCAGTTTGAGATTGTTCGGGCTACGCGGTCCCGCATCGGGCATGTCGGTTGACGTAAGGATTGCAATTTTGGGGTCGGCGGGATCGTAGTGGACATCCATCCGACTGTCCGGAGGATGCTCCGCCACCCACTGGCGCATAAGGCTGAGGTGCCCGCCCCAGCCTGAACCGGTGCTACGCGAACGAATGCTCGTCTCGATTGAACTTCCGCTCGCAAGGTAATTGATACTACATTTGACATACCAGACCGGGCCTCGATTCCTCCTATCTAACGGAATGTGCTGATCGACCCTGCAATGCTCGATCGTTGCGACCACAGCCGGCCAACTTTGCTGTGTATGCTCTCGCCATCCATCGGAAACGGTAACGATAAGGACGAAGATCGTGCACAGTCCGGCGAACAACGCCAATAGGGCAACCATGCCTTGCGTGGACAGCGGCTTGCTCATCGCGAGGATTATAATGGCCCGGACAAATGGCGCTGATAACCGGCACAAAACTTGGACCTTACGAAATCCTTGGCCCACTTGGTGTGGGAGGGATGGGCGAGGTCTATCGCGGAAAAGATATGCGGCTCGGGCGCGAAGTCGCGATAAAGATTCTTCCCGGTTCTTTCGCCCGCGACAGCGACCGGCTGCGCCGATTCGAGCAGGAAGCGCGGGCGGTGGCAGCTCTCAATCATCCTAATATTCTCGCCGTGTTCGACGTCGGTCAGCATGACGGTGCGCCCTTTCTTGTTTCCGAACTCCTGGAAGGCGAGAGCCTGCGCGTCGTACTGGACCACGGGGCCGTGCCGCAGCGGAAGACAATCGAGTACGGGGTGCAGATCGCGCAAGGGATGGCGGCAGCGCATGAAAAAGGGATAGTTCACCGCGATCTGAAACCGGAGAATATTTTTGTCTCCAAAGACGGGCGTATAAAGATCCTTGATTTTGGACTAGCCAAACTGGCCCAGGCTCCGGGCTCTGGTCCGGACGAGGTCACCATCGCCGGATCGAATACGGGGGTTGGGGTGGTGGTGGGGACGGCGAGTTACATGTCGCCGGAACAGGTGCGAGGCGAAGTCAGCGATCCGCGCACCGACATTTTTGCGTTTGGCGCAGTGCTCTACGAAATGCTCTCTGGAATGCGAGCGTTTCGCCGCGATACGCCGGCCGAAACCATGACCGCGGTCCTGAAGGACGATCCGCCGGAGTTGTCTGACTCGGCTCCGGTGATATCTTCCACGCTTGAGCGAATTGTGCGGAGGTGCCTGGAAAAAAGTCGAGACCAGCGCTTTCAATCGGCGCGCGACCTCTCTTTCGCGCTGGGCGCGCTTTCGGGAACTGAGGCTAGCGGAGTCGCGCGGGCCCCCGCAGCAAGACGACGATTCCCACTGTTGTTCGGGGTCGGCATGGCACTGGCTCTGGCAGCGGTCGCTGCCGTGACGTGGATGTTGGCGCGACGTCCTGCAGTAACCGCTCGTCTGCAATTTGCCATTGCAGTGCCGGAGGAGATGAGCGTGAGCCACATGGCACTGTCACGCGACGGTACGATGCTGGCGTTTGTTTCGCCCGAGGAAAACTCAGCGCTGCCGATGCTATTCGTGCAACGGATTGGATCGCCCAACGTGATGGCCCTGGGTGGAACGCAGGGAGCGAGCTTCCCTTTCTGGTCGCCGGATGGTACGTACGTCGGGTTCTTTGCCAACGGCAAATTGCAGAAAATAGCGGTGTCGGGTGGATCGCCCCAAGTGCTTGGCAACGTTCTGGCTGCTCGCGGCGGAAGCTGGGGAACGCGTGACATCATTATTTACGCGCCCGACTCTGGAAGTGCAATCTGGCGGGTTAATGCGGACGGTAGCGGCGCAGCAGCCCTGACGCAGGACTCTCTTCTCGGAACCCAACATTTTGATACCCATCGTTGGCCCGTGTTTTTGCCTGACGGCAATCATTTCTTATTCTGGGCCGGAGATTTTGGCGACACGAAGGACAACAAGACGAGCGGCATTTACGTCGGTTCTCTCGATAACAAAAACAGCCGTCTGGTGACGCTATGCCATTCAAGCTTTGGTTACGACTCGCAACATCTGTTTTATGCGGATGATCAACATCAGTTGGTGAGCGTCGACTTCGATACTTCTGCTGCCAAAGTGTCAGGACGCACAACCGTGCTTGCAAATGCTGTCGGTTTTCAGCCGTCCACGTTCTGGGCAGCTCTAGCAGTTGGCGGCGACAGCGAAGTCGTCTATAACACCGGCGTAGGCGCCGTACTGTCGGCTCTTACCTGGGTCGACAGGTCAGGCAAGGAGTTGGGGCGAATCGGCGAACCTGCCGTCATTGCCAATCCTACGCTTTCGCCTGACGACAGCCGAGTCGCAGTTGATATTACCGACTTGAAGAACAACAACGTTGACGTATGGCTTCTGAGCACGATCGGCGCCGGCAATACGCGTTTTACATTCGATCCGGTAGAAGAAGTTGCGGGCGTCTGGTCGCGCGATGGCAAGACAGTCGCGTACCGATCCATTGCCACCAACGGCACATCGATATTTGCCAAAGCGTCCAGTGGACTAGAACGAGAAAGATTACTGATAGAGGCTCAACCGAAAGAGGACCTCGTGCCCAATTCGTGGTCGCTTGACGACCGGCAAATTCTTTGCACGAGTCAATCGGTATCACGTTGGTACTTGAAACTAGGGTCGACTGCCGGGGGTAAGACTCTGACTCCGTTACTGACGAGCCGATCTAACGACACCAACGGACAGATTTCTGCTGATGGAAAGTGGGTGGCTTATGCGTCTGACGAGTCCGGCACATGGGAGATCTATGTAACATCGTTCCCAGGTTCTGCTGGAAAATGGCAAGTGTCGCGCGGTGGCGGAAGCGAGCCACGCTGGCGTGGCGATGGTAAGGAAATTTTCTACATCGCGCCCGGCGGCATGCTGATGGCCGTACCGATTAATGCCGAGACGATTTTCGCCACTGGGACACCCGCGCCATTGTTCCAGATTTATGGACGCGCTAGAATTTCCTCTACTGATGTTTTTACCTACGACGCAGCCAAGAATGGCCAGCGCTTCCTGGTGAATCGTTACGTCAAACCGGAACACGTTCCTCCTCTGACGATTCTGTTGAATACGACAAGCGGAACTCCGCGGTTGTAAGGTGCTCCGCTCCGGTTCGCTGTCCAGATGGACTACGCATCCTCGGAGGAATATTCAGCACAATTCCTGGCCGCTGAATTGGCGTAGAAATCTCCACGAAGCCCCCAGCGTGGCTTGCAACCCACGTAAACACGGAATAGTATCAACACAGAATCGCCCAGGCAGTTGCAGGGACGGTGGTTCCAAGTCCCTTCCTCTCCTTAAGAATTGATTGGTGCCGATGACCTTCCCCCGAACCCATCAGGTGCAAACTCCGTTCGATAGTGTGGAGAATGCGCAGACTTACATCCAGCTGTTGATTGAAACCCTGATTGAAGCGAAACGAGATATTGCGGCCGACGCCGAATCGGCCAGCAGGACAAGGTCCCACCGCAGGCTGCAGGCACTGCGTCTGGTAGAATATAAGTTACACCGACTGGAACAGCATCTAACTACCAGCAACCGCATGCTTAACGATTTACGCCGCCTGCGCCGTCTGCTGCTGGATGAAGGAACGGATTTAAGCCTGCCTCCCGCTGCCTGATCGCCAGCGCTCTTGAGCGAAACATTCATTGCCCCACAACGCCGGCGCCCGCTATTTCGACCGGCGCGTGCT
>Ga0070711_100002405_pt1 | contig 10676 bp, 7 predicted proteins | sample LARL53metaG_FD_65452 | JGI IMG/M metagenome (GOLD analysis project Ga0070711, IMG submission 65452) | Corn, switchgrass and miscanthus rhizosphere microbial communities from Kellogg Biological Station, Michigan, USA - LAR L5-3 metaG | ecosystem: Host-associated > Plants > Roots > Rhizosphere ... | reverse complement strand
AGCTCTCGCGCCTGGTCGAGAGCCTGCTCTTCGGCGTGACGGCCCACGACACCGCGACGTTCATCGCCGTACCGGTCGTATTGCTGGTACCCGTCGCGCTGGCCACCCTCATTCCGGCGCGCCGCGTACTTCGCGTCAACCCGGCCGAGGTCATGCGGGCGGAATAGGCCCCACCCCCCAACGGCTTACGCCTCCCGCATCCGGCCTGTAGGTTGGTGTTCTCCCCTACCCCTATCAGGAGGTCTCGAATGCGCAGCCGTTCCTTGTCATGGATCGCCGGTCTGGTCGTCCTGTTGCTACCGGCCTGCTCCGGGTCGGGCTCCGCCGCGGCCGGAACCGGTACGCCCGCAGACGAACAGGCGATCCGCGCCATCGCCCCGGCGTACGCCGCCGCGTTCAGCAAGCACGACGCCAAGGCGATGGCTGCCTTGAGCACCGAGGACTACGAGGATGTCGACGCCATGGGAGTGCACACCCAGGGCCGCGCCGGAATTGAAGCGAACATGGGCAAGCAGTTCACCATGATGCCGGCCAACCTGGCCATGACGACCACGACCACCTTCGTCAAGTTCCTGAGCCCCACCAGCGCGGTGGCCGGGGGAACCTGGCAGACGACGCCGGCCATGGCGGGACAACCGGACAAGGGTGCCTGGCTGGGAGTCGTGGTGAAGAAGGACACCACCTGGTTGATGGCGTCCTCGCTCGGCGCCGCCGCAATGCCCGACATGGCGATGCCCGACACCACCAAGCCGAAGGGCAAGTAGTCGCAGCGAGAGGTAAGATGTAAGCGGTCAGTTGCAGGAGGTGAGGGGTGAGACGTACGAGGGGATCGACGCGGCGCGGTGCCCCCTCTTACCTCTCACCCTTCACCTCTTACCTTGTCTGCCATGTCCGAACGCCATCATCATGCCTGGCAAAGCGCCGCGCTCGACGGTCGCACCATGGACCTCCTCGTTTTCGGACACGCGGGCTCACGAGTGCTCGCCTTCCCGACGTCACGCGGCAGCTACCACGAATGGGAAGACCGGCAGATGCCCGCCGTGCTCGGCGAGCAACTCCAGTCCGGCCGCCTGCAGCTGTTCTGCGTTTCCAGTGCCGACGACGCCAGCTGGTACGATGAGACCATCCCGGTACATCAGCGGGCCGAGTGGCAAGCTCGATATGACGCCTGCCTGACGGATGAGGTGCTGCCCTACATGGCCTCCGTCAATCCCGATCCGTTCCTGATCACCACCGGTGCGTCGTTTGGCGGATATCACGCCCTGAACTTCGCGATGCGTCACCCCGATCTGGTCAATCGCACGTTGTCCATGAGCGGCCTCCCCGACATCAAGCGGCTCACCAACGGCTGGTCGGATGAGGCGGTGTACTTTCAGAATCCAGCCGACTTCATCCGCCACGAGCACGATGCGGAGCGCCTGGCAGCGCTCCGGCGCATGGACATCATTCTCGCCGTTGGCCGTGACGACTCGCTCTGTGCCAGCAACGAAGAATTTTCGCGTTCGCTCTGGGACCGGGGCATCGGCAATGCGTTGCGCATCTGGGATGGCTGGGCCCACGACTGGCCCTACTGGCAGCGGATGTTGCAGCTGTATGTCGGAGGCCATGACTAGTAGCTACTAGCTACTAGCTGCTGGCTGCTGGCTGCTAGCTATTAGCTACTAGCTACTAGCTACTGGCTGTCCCGAACCGGGGGCGCGGCCCCCAACGCCAGTATCATTCCCGGCAGCTAGCAGCCAGTAGCTAGCGGCCAGTAGCCAGTAGCCAGCAGCTGCAGCTAGCAGCCAGTAGCTAGCAGCCAGTAGCTAGCAGCCAGTAGCCAGTAGCTAGCAGCCAGCAGCCAGTAGCCAGCAGCCAGCAGCCAGCAGCCAGCAGCCAGCAAGGAACCCTATGACCGCACCATCCAAGACAATCGGCATTCTCGTCGGGCGCGAGTGGTCCTGGCCTCCGGCCTTCATCGAGGAAGTCAACCTTCGCAACGTCGGAGTCACTGCCGAATTCGTCAAGCTGGGTGCGCCCACCCTCGACGAGCGCATTCCCTACGACGTCGTCATCGACCGCATCTCGCATGAGGTGCCCTTCTACCGCACCTGGCTCAAGCACGCGGTGCTGCAGGGCGTCACCGTCATCAACAACCCCTTCATGTGGACCGCCGACGACAAGTACTTCGGCGCGACCCTGGCGGAAGCCAACGGAGTGCGGTCGCCCAGGACGGTGGCGCTGCCCAACAAGCAGTACGTCCCGGGCATCAAGCACGACGAATCGCTGCGCAACCTGGTCTACCCGCTCGACTGGGAGGGATTGATCCGCCACGTCGGCCTGCCGTGCATCCTCAAGGACGCGCACGGTGGCGGCTGGCGTGACGTCTATGTCTGCCATTCGCTCGACGAATTGATCCACCACTACGACCAGAGCGGCATGCTCACGATGGTGGTGCAGGAATTCATCGAATGGAGCGAGTTCGTCCGGTGCATCTGCATCGGGCGGCAGCACATCCTGCCGATCAAGTACGACCCGAAGGAGCGCAAGTACCATGTCAGCGACACCTTTCTGTCGCTCGACATGCGCGCGCGCATCATTTCCCAGTCGCGCACCCTGGTGCGGGCGCTCGGCTACGACATGAACTCGATCGAGTGGGCCATCCGCGACGGCGTTCCCTACGCGATCGACTTCATGAATCCCGCGCCGGATTTCGACATCAACTCGCTGACGCCGAAGTATTTCGAGTGGGCCGTGCGCACGATGGCGGACGTGGCGATCGAGCTGGCCCTGGAACCGGGGCAGGCTCCCGCGCCCGACGCGGCGCACCTCTTTTCGGGCCGGGTCGTTGATCGCTGATCCGATCGCCGACTGGCACCAGGGACTCGACGAGTCGCTGGCGCTCGACTCCGCCGCGTGGCTCGTGGAACGCCAGCTGGAGCGGGGGCTGGCCTTTGGCGATCGGCCGCTGTGCACGGTGCTCCGGCCGCGATTTCTCCGGAGCGCGGAGTACGACGCGTTGCGCGCCGTATCCGACGAACTGCTCGGCGCGTTTCACGTGGCCGGAGAGGCGGCGCACGCCGATCCCGAGTTCCGCCGGCAATTCCGCCTGGCGGATTGGGAGGTCACCCTGCTCGAGGCGTCCCCCCGGCTGGGCGCGCTGGCGCCCCTTTCCCGGCTTGACGCCTTCATCGATCCCGCGGACGGCATCCCGCGAATCACCGAGTACAACGGCGAAACCCCTGCGGGTACCGCCTATTGTGACGCGCTGGCGGAGCTCTTCCTGGCGATGCCGGCCATGCGCCCGTTCGCGCGGAAATGGTCCGTGCGCCCGCTGCCGGCCCGCAATCACCTCCTGAACGTCCTGCTCGACACCTGGCACCGTTTTCGGGGCGTCCGCACCACGCCTGCCATCGCCATCGTGGACTGGCACGACGTGCCGACGGTGTCGGAGTTCAGGCTCTCGCGCGATTACTTCCAGTCGATGGGATGCGAGTGCGTGATCACGACGCCCGACGCGCTCAGTTACGAAGGTGGCAAGTTGCGGGACGCCAGCGGCATGGTGGTCGACCTCATCTACAAGCGCGTGCTCATCCATGAATTGATCGAGGAGTGCGGACTCGATCACGCGATGGTTCGCGCCGTCGTCGATGGCGCGGTGTGCCTGGTCAATCCGTTCTCGTGCAAGGCGGTGCACAAGAAGGCCTCGCTCGCGGTGCTCTCGGACGAGCGGAACCGCGACGTTTTCACCAGCGGACAGCTTCGGGCCATTGCGCGCCACGTACCATGGACGCGCGTCGTCGAGGAACGCCACACGACCCTGGCGGGCGAGCCGATCGACCTGGTGCCCTGGGTCGCCGAGCATCGTGAGGAACTGGTGCTCAAGCCCAACGACGACTATGGCGGGACCGGCATCGTGCTGGGGTGGGAAGTCGACGGCGCCGCCTGGGAGCTTGCATTGACCCGGGCGCTCACCGAGCCCTACATCGTGCAGCGACGGATCGCCCTGCCCAGTCAACCGTTCGCCGCGGTGGTCGATGGCCGCCTCGTGCTGGACGAGCGGATTGTCGATACCGCGCCGTTCTGCTGGCACGGCGCGTGGTCGGATGGCCTGCTCTGCCGGATTTCCACGTCGTCGCTCGTCAACGTCACCGCCGGCGGCGGATCCACGCTGCCCACGTTCGTCGTGGAGAAGAGATAGGAGATAGGAGGGGTTCCGTCCCTCCGTCTCCCGACTTCCAGCTCCTATCTCCTATCTTCTATCTCCTATCTCTTCTTCGAGAACTAGATGAAGCCACCGTCCCTGACCATCGGCATCGAAGAGGAATACCAGATCATCGATCCCGCGACTCGCGAGCTGCGGAGCTACATCACCGAAATCCTCCAGGAGGATTCCGTGATGCTCGGCGAGATCAAGCCGGAACTTCACCAGTCGATGGTGGAGATCGGCACCAGGGTCTGTCACACGCCGGCGGAGGCCCGTGCCGAGCTGGTCCGGCTCCGCAAACTCGTCATGGACCTCGCCGCCAAGAATGGCCTGGTGATTGCCGCGGCGGGAACCCACCCATTTTCGTCCTGGATGGAGCAGGAGATCACGCCGCTGGAGCGCTACATCGGGGTCAGGGAGGACCTGCAGGAGCTGGCGCAGTCGCTGCTGATCTTCGGCACGCACGTGCACATCGGCATCGAGGACCCCGACTTCCGCATCGATGCGATGAACGTCTGCCGCTACTTCCTGCCGCACGTGCTGGCGCTGTCCACGTCATCGCCGTTCTGGATGGGCCGCAACACCGGGCTCAAGTCGTATCGCAGCGTCGTCTTCCGTGCGTTTCCGCGCACCGGAATTCCGCGAACGATGGCTTCGTGGTCGGACTACCAGGAATTCGTGGACGTCATGGTCGCGACAGGCTCGATTCCCGACGCCAGCAAGCTCTGGTGGGACGTCCGGCCGCATCATAAGTTCCCCACGCTGGAGTTCCGGATCTGCGACGTCTGCACGCGGGTCGATGAAGCGGTGTGCATCGGCGCGCTTTTCCAGGCGATCATCGCCAAGCTCTGGAAGCTGCGGCGCGACAACATGACGTTCCGACAGTATTCGCCGAACCTCATCGAGGAAAACAAGTGGCGCGCGACTCGCTTCGGCCTCGACGGGCGGCTGATCGATTTCGGGCACGCCAAGGAACTGCCGGCGCGCGACTTGATACGTGAACTGGTGGAATGGTTCATCGGAGACATCGTGGACGAGCTGGGAAGCCGCAAGGAAGTCGAGTACGCCTTCCAAATGCTGGAGCGGGGCACCAGCGCCGATCGGCAACTGGCGACCTACCGCGCGACGGGCGACCTCAAGGCCGTCGTGGACCAGGTGGTCCGCGAAACCGCCGAGGGTGTGACGTGACGCCAGCGCGCCGCCCATTGATCGGCGTGACCACGCAGACCCTGCAGGCGATCGACGGAATTCCGCCGGACCTGCCGCTCTCGTGGGTGATGAACCAGCGCTACATACATTCGCTGGTTGCCGCGGGCGGGGCACCGGTCCTCATTCCGTTGCTAGATGACGACGCCGACACGCTTCGCCAGGTCTACGACCGGCTCGACGGGATACTGGTTCCGGGAGGCGTGGACATCGACCCCGCCGTCTACCGCGAAACCCGCCACGAGCTGCTCGGACGCCTCGATCCGGCGCGCGACGTCACCGAAGTGACGATCACCCGCTGGGCGCTCGAGGACCAGAAACCGTTCCTCGGGCTCTGCCGCGGCCTTCAGGTGCTGAGCGTCGCACTGGGCGGCACGCTCTGGCAGGACATCACCCATGAACGGCCCGATTCGGACAAGCACGACTTCTTCCCCACCGCCGGATTCGCCCGCGATCATCTCGCCCACAACGTGGACGTTCAGGGCGATTCGCGTCTTGGCGCGGCACTCGGTACCGGTACCATTGCCGTCAACTCGATGCACCACCAGGGAATCCGCAATCTGGGCGCGCGCCTGGTTCCCACTGCGATCGGCTCGGACGGATTGATCGAAGGCGCGGAACTCGAGGGCGGAGGCTTTGCGGTTGGCGTCCAGTGGCATCCGGAAATGTTTGCGTCGGGGCAGCCTCCAGTAGGGAAACTGTTTGAGGACTTTGTCGCTGCCTCCAGCACCCATCAACCGGACTAGCAGCTGCTACCCAGAATTAATCGGATGAGGCGAATGAAACGGATGCCGCGGATCGCTCCGATCTGATCCGTAGCATCCGCTCAATCCGCCTCATCCGATTAACTGGGGTAGTAGGTGCCGGCTGACAGTGTGCGGATCCTATCCCCTCATCCTCCACAAATACGAAAGCTTCAGAAAAAAATCGCTCTGCACCGGCCCGAGCCTCAACCGGTTGGCCAGGTCCGGCCGCTGATCGACCGTTCCGTATCCCAGGTAGATGACCGTGCCGGGGTTCGGCAGGTAGGTGAACAGGAAGTTCGTCAGCAGCGCCCGGTTGTCGAACGCAGTCGCGCGCACGTAGGCGCCAGCGCCGTTCTGGATCACGATCGGCAGGTTGGTGCGGGAGTCGTCATGCAGGGAATCGCGGGCGTTGATCGAGTACTGCGAGATCACGCGCAGCTGAAAGGCGCGTGACAGCTGGTATTCAACGGTGCCGACGACAACGTCCTGCAGCAGCACCCGCGTCCCATCCCCCGGCCGGTATACGCGGCTGTCGTTGTACGACAGGTTCAGGCGCAGGTGGTCGCTCGGCCGGACATCCATGCCGAAGTTCGCGGCGACGATCCGGCCGGACGCCCATTCACTGTAGTTCTCGTCGTTGAGGCCCACCAGGGCGAATCCGTTGAAGTCGAACTTCTTCCAGCTGGGCGTGTTGAACGATACGACGTAGTCGTTGTTCGGCAGGCGCACGCCGCCCCCGGTAAAGGGGATGACGGTCCCGTCGGCCTGCTGCAGTCCGTAGCCGCGATAGATCGTCGAGTCGTAGGCAAAGCTCTCGTGGAACCACGACGCACCGGCGCCCCATCCGCCCTTGAGTCGTGCATTGAAGTTGAAGTGGAGATAGCGGTTCTGGATCGGCCCGCCGTGCACGAAGTCGTTGTATTTCCAGCTGCCGAGGACCTGGACATCCGCCGTGAACGCCTCGATGGCGCGCTGGTTGAACAGCCACGTGTAGCTGTGGTCGAGCGAGGCGTTGGCGATGTCGCGCTGGCCCAGGAGGCCCGCCCGCGTGATGAAATTCGCCGGCACGCCGCTCACGCTGTAGCCGAGCCGGAAGTTGCGCCCGAGGCGCCGGTAGCTGGCGCTCCAGATCGGCGCATCGGTGACCACGCCGCCCCGGCTGTCGTGAGCGAATGCGGCTGCCATCGCAAACGAGTTGATCTTGTCCACCACTACACGCCCGTCCACATCAACCACCCGGTTGATCGCCGGTCCGTCGTGCTGCTCGGTCCACGTTGCGGCAATGCGTGAGCCCGGCCCCAGGTCATGCGAGGCCCGGACGATGCCGTACACCGGATTGTCATTGCCGACACTGGACCCCGATCGATCGTCCACCGCGGCAAGCACGCCGATCTGGTTGTCACCCACCTTCCCGGTCACCTTGCTCGCGAACACGGGCTGCACGATCCGGCGCGTATAGATCAACCCGAATGGCGCGTCAAACTGCTCCACTCCGTCCAGGAAGAATGGCCTGCGCTCGGGATAACGAATTGCCTGGCGCGGATCGAATGAAAACTGCGTGACGTCGCTCTCGACCTGCGAGAAATCCGGATGCGCCGTGGCATGCAGCGTAAGATTTGGCGTGATGCCGTAGCGCAGGTCGCCGCCGAACTGTGGATTGCCGCCGCTGTAGTCGAATGCGGCGCCCGGCGACGGGGAAGCACCAGTCACGCGCGAGGTGACCGTGGGAACGATGTCGAGGACGTGGCCGGCGACGAGATCGGTCAGGCCTTCGAGTTTCCCGGACTGGGCGAGGAACGACGAGGCGGCGAGCTTCGCCATCGTCCACGTCTGCTCCTGTCCCGACCGCTGCACGACGCGGACGAAGTTGATCCCCCAGCTCTGCGTCTTGCCGGCCTGGAAACGAATGCTCTTGAACGGGATGCGAATTTCGACTTCATATCCGTCCGGCGTGAGGCGGCCCTTTGACTCCCAGACGTAGTCCTGCGAGAGGTCGGGCTGCTGCCGCGTCTGCGATCCGCACCCGGTCATCCCGCAGGAGAGCCCGCCACTCTCGTTCAACGCACCGTCGGCCTGCACGCCAAAAGGGTTGACGGCGAACACCATCGCCTGCCGGCCGTCATTGAAGGTCGACAGGTACATCTGCAGGTTGTCATCGTTGAAAATCCGATCGCGCGTCGCCAGCGTGGCATGAACCGCACCCGAGGCGTCAAATGCTCGCACGCCCAGGTGGAGGGCGGTCGACGAGTACCAGATCAGCACCTCGGTGGAATCCGCTGCCGGCAGGCCATCCACCGGCGTGAACTGAGAAAAGCCGGTCAATACCGCGGCCTGCTTCCACTGCGGCTCGTCGAGGACGCCATCGACAACGGTAGAGCCGTCGAGCCGCGGGGGCTTGACCGCGGTCTGGCCGGCGCGACCGGAGTGGATCGGCGGTCCGACCGGATCGGGAATCGACGGATTTCGGACCAGCAGGGCGGCGAGGAGGAGCATTCAGAGCGTTACGGGGCGGGAACGTGCATTGTTTCCGGGTCTCACTTTCGGCGCCGCGCTCCCCTCGCCGCCTGTGCCGCAAGCGGATCGTCGGGCCAGTGATGCTTGGGGTATCTCCCCCGCAGGTCCTTGCGGACCTCGAAATAGCCCGTCCTCCAGAAACTCTCCAGGTCGCGGGTCACCTGTACCGGCCGGTTGGCTGGCGAGAGCAAGTGCATCGTCACCGAAACCTTGCCGCCGAACACCGCCGGCGTCGCCGTCATGCCGAACACTTCCTGCAGGCGAACCGCGAGCGCCGGTGCGGTGGGGTCGCCGTACGCCACGGCAATCCGCGACCCGCTCGGCACGGGGATTCGTTCCGGGGCCAGTAGATCCAGCCGCTTCCGCTGTTCCCAGTCGAGCCGGTTTCGCAAGGCCGCCACGAGGTCGATTCGCTGCACCTCATCGAGAGAACGAATTCCATTCACATAAGGGCCGAGCCAGGTCGCGAGTGAGGCCAGGAGTGCCGCGTCGCTCATATCGGGCCAGGTGGCGTCGTGGTAGTGCAGAAATCCGAGCCGCTGCCGCAGCGCCGTCGCGGCCGGCGTCCATGGCAGTTCCGACACGCCGGCACGCGCAATGCCGTCCAGCAACGCAGACACCATGGCGTTCGCGTCGGGATCGGGCAGTGCCGAATCACTCAGCACGAGGGCTCCCATCATGGTGCGCCTGCGGGCCAGTACGGTCCGGGTGCTTTCGTGCCAGGCGATTTCGTCGGCGGTGGTGACTTGTTCGCCCGCGTGCGCCAGCAACTCGGACGGATCGAGCGCCGCCGCGAGGGTGATCCGGCCATCGCGGCCCGCGTCATCGATGTGAGCGACGACGATCCATTCGGCCTGTGCCAGCGGATCGCTGGTCGGCAGCGTGGCGCCCCGGCCGTTGCGAAGCAGGAAGCGCCCCGGAGCGTCGCGCCGACGGGCCACGCGATCGGGATAGGCCAGGGCCAGCAGCATCCCGGCGTCCAGCGTCGATCCCTCGCTCCGCCCGGGGTGAAGCTCGCGGCGCCACGCGTTCGCGCGTCGCAGCCATTCCCGGGCGGCATCTCGCACGCGCCGCACCAGGCCATGATCCACCGTGGCACCGCCGAGTGTCGCTTCATCCGTGTCGCGCGCCAGCAGATCCAGCCGCAGTTGTACATCGGCAGGCGCTGGCCCGCCGTCGCCGCGCAGGACGTCGCGCTCCTCGAGCAAGGCAATGAGCGCGGCGGCGGTCGCAATCGAGTCGGCGCCGCTTTCGGCCGCACGCAACAGCAGGTGCCCCAGGCGGGGATGAGTGCCCAGGCGCGCCACCGCACGTCCGTGCGGTGCGATCCGCCCGGCATCGTCAACCGCGCCTAGCAGGCGCAGGAGTTCGGTGCCCTGCCTGAACGCCGCGGCAGGCGGCGGGTCGAGCCAGCGAAGCTCCGACGGATCGGTGAAGCCCGCACCGGCAAGGTCGAGCGCCAGTGGCGCGAGGTCGGCGTCGAGCATTTCGGGGCGCGTGTACGCCACCAGCCCGGCTTCGTCCGCCGCACTCCAGCAGCGGACACAGACACCCGCCTCGAGGCGGCCCGCCCGGCCGCGCCGCTGGTCGGCCGACGCCCGCGACACTCGCGCCGTCTCCAGGCGCGTCATGCCGGTCCGTGGGGAGAAGCGCGGAATTCGCATCAGCCCGCTGTCCACTACCACCCGGATTCCGTCGATGGTCAAGGAGGTTTCCGCGATGCTGGTCGCCAGCACGATCTTGCGGCGACCAGCCGGCGCCGGGGCAATCGCGGCGTCCTGGGCTCCAATCGGAAGTGAACCGTGCAGCGCGTGCAGCGACATCTCCGCGGGCAATGCCGTGCGCAGCAGCGCCTCCGCCTGGCGGATCTCGCCGGCGCCGGGCAGGAACACCAGCACCGACCCGCGTTCCTTGCGAACCGTCTCGATTGCCACCCGCGCCACATGATCGATGAAGGCGCGCCGCATGCCCGGCGCGGGACCCCGTCCCGCTCGGGGCGGAGCATGACGCGTGGTCACTGGCCA
>Ga0070711_100002401_pt1 | contig 10677 bp, 9 predicted proteins | sample LARL53metaG_FD_65452 | JGI IMG/M metagenome (GOLD analysis project Ga0070711, IMG submission 65452) | Corn, switchgrass and miscanthus rhizosphere microbial communities from Kellogg Biological Station, Michigan, USA - LAR L5-3 metaG | ecosystem: Host-associated > Plants > Roots > Rhizosphere ... | reverse complement strand
CGTCATCGCGACTGTCGGCGGCGAAGATGCTGCGTGACGCCATGATCCGTGGCTCGCATCCGGCCGGCAACTCCGCGAGATAGGCGTCGATAATCGGATGCTGAATTTCGGCCAGCGTCGCGTGCGGGTTGTCTTTCGACCTCGGTTGCGTCCGCGACAGCAGCAGGCCGTCGCCGGCCTTTCCTGCCCTTGCTCCGCCGGTCACTGAAAAGGTCGCCTGCCAGATCCGGTCGCACAATTGCGGCCGCGACGGATAAAGCCGATCGCCGCCGGCGAGCGGCCGGCCCGCGAGACCGGTGCGGAGAATGTCGAGATTGCGAGCGAAGATGTCGTTGCGCTGCGCGCTATCGAGTCCAAACGCGGCAAAGGCGGTCGGGTTGCCGCCGGTTCCCACGCCGAGTTCGAACCGGCCGTTCGACATCAGGTCGAGAACGGCCGCGTCCTCCGCTACCCGTACGGGATGCTCCAGCGGCAGCGTTACGATACCGGTGCCGAGGCGAATGCGAGAGGTCTGCGCCGCGACAAAGCCAAGGAACGCAAACGGAGCCGGAAGCCCGCCCTCACCCTCATGAAAATGATGCTGGGCGATCCACGCGGAATCCAGCCCGGCCTTCTCCGCGTGTCTGATCTGCTCCGCCGCCAGCCGATATCGCTCGGCCGGCGTGGCCTGATCGAGCAGCCGCGTGAAGAAACCCAATCTCTTGAAATTTGCGAGACGTTTCATGAGGTACTTCGTAACCGACATGGAGACAGCCCGCGAGTTTGCTCGCACATCACAGGACAGTCAAATCAGAGCCAGGCAATCCGCGGCATCAGAGCTGCGTTCGCCCTTTACACGGCCGCGGCAGGAATGTCCTCTCATTCTCGAGCCGTTCCGGGAAACAGCCTTTCCAAAACCCCCTCAGCCACGATCGTCCGGCCATTCTGTGCTCAATTAGCCGTCGAACCGGGGCGTGGTGAAGTCAGCGCATCGGGGGTCTTCCGGGAGGGGAGCGTCCGGAATGATCACCAAGACCCGGCAGGAAGCTCGTGGGTACGAGGCGGATCGGCACCGGCCCGCGTGCATGTAAATGCGGCACACTTGCAGGCGAATGAGACCGCGTTCTCGAGCTCCGACGCGGAGATGTTGCGCAATCGCGACCGGTCTATTGAACCAAATCGATGCAGCGCCGCAAGTAGTGCGGCCTGAAAGCTGTCGCCGGCGCCGATTGTATCCACGACCTGGACCGCCGGCGCCATCGCCTCGATCATCCCCGCCGAAGCGTGCCAGGCATAGGCACCGCGACGTCCGCGAGTGACGACAACCAGCAATGCGCCTTCTGAGAGCATGAGTCCGGCCCGCGCCGCATACGGCTCGTCACCGAACAGATACGAAAAGTCCACATCGGACAGCTTCACAATGTCGGCCTGACGCCAGAACGTTCCCATCCGTGCGCAATAGGCTTCCTTGTCATGGATCAGGACTGGCCTGCAATTGGGGTCGAAGGAGATCGTCGCACTCTGTTTGGCGTCCTCAATCAAAGCCAAGGTCTCCGCTGCTCCCTTGTCGTTGACGAGTGTTGTCGATCCGACATGAATGCATTCGACGGAATCCAAAGGAAGCGCGTTGCGCCGGTAGACCCAGTTTCGTGACGCTGTGTCGGCGTCGTAGAAGGCGTATTGCGTCTCCGTGCCTGCCACGCGTGCAAAGGCAAGCGTTGCCGGGTGATCGCTTCGCGTCGCATAGCGGAGATCGACAGCCGAACTCGATGCATGATCGGCAATCATCCTGCCGAACGTGTCGGTCGAGATGCCGCCGACGAACCCGGCCGGGACATCGAGCCGCGCGATCCCGATCGCGATATTGAGACAGGACCCGCCGACTACAGGTGTGAGAGCCTCGCGGCCATCGGAAGTTTTCGACGGCAGGAAGTCTATCAGCGCGTCGCCGCAACTCAGAATCATCGCGGGCCCTCCCCACCCAGGCGGCGCATGGCGTCTCTGCTCTCGCGGTCCAGCTTGCGGAGCAGGTCATGGACGGTTCGCTTCGTCCGATGGAATTCCGCCATGCCCGGGGCGGTCGGCTCGCTCAACCGGCCCAGCGCCGACATGGAAGCCATGGTTTCCCCAAGGGACCCAAAGGCACCGCTCGCTACCGCTCCCAGCATCGCTGCACCAAGCAAGACGGGCTCCTGCGTCTGCGGCAACGCCACGGTGAGGCCAGTCGTGTCGGCCATGATCTGCCGGACCAGCGGGCTGCGGCCGGCCCCGCCGCCCATGACGATCACATTGCTTCCGACCTTGTGGGCGGCGAACGCGTCGACGACATCGGCAAGGCCATAGGCCAGACCGCAAAGACCCGCCACGAACAGCCGCTCCATCGCCTCGACATCGGCGTCCAGATCGAGTCCTGCGATGACGGCGCGGGAGTCGGGGTCGGCGTAGGGCGAGCGATTGCCGAGAAATTCGGGCAGTACATGAAGGTCGCGCGCCAGCTTCGCGGCGCTCCCGGCGCTGCCGGCCCGCGCCATGATCCGCCGCTCCAGAAACTCGATGACCTCGACGCCCTCGCTCCGCGCGGCCGCACTCGCCTCGGCGTGCGCCGGATGCGACCGAAGCAGATGATCGACAGCGGCCCCGGCGGCCGATTGTCCGCCCTCGTTGAGCCAGAAGCCGGGCACCATGCCCGAATAATAGGGTCCCCATACGCCGGGCACGAAGCAAGGATCCACCGTCGTGGCCATGATGCACGCCGACGTGCCCATGATGTACGCCAGCCGATCACAGACGTTGACCGGGTTGGGTTCGATCCGGCCGCCGATAGCGCCGATGCCTCCCGCATGCGCGTCGATCAGCGAGGCGCCGACCCGCGTTCCCGGACGAAGGCCGAGTTCGTATGCTGCTTGTTGCGTCAGCCCAGCCCCGATCGGCGAGCCGGGTGCGACAATCTCGGTTCCGATCCTCGCAAAGGTCTCGGCAGTGAATTCCTCCAGACCCACGCGTTGAAAATACGGCGCACTCCAGCGTTTCTCATGGGCCAGGAAATTCCACTTGCACGTCACGGTGCACATCGAGCGCACGGGCGAACCGGTCGCGCGCCACGAAAGAAAATCGGCGAGATCGAAGAAGTGGCCGGCCGCATCGAAACTTGCGCGCAGATGCCGCTTCAACCAGAGCAGCTTCGGCACCTCCATCTCGGGCGAGATCAGCCCGCCGACATAACGCAGCACGTCGTCCTTTGTATCATTGATCTCGCGTGCTTCGCCGGTTGCGCGATGATCCATCCAGACGATGACGTTGCGCTGCGGATCACCCGATCCGCTCACCGTGACCGGCGTACCGTCGGAGGCCAGCACGACAAGGGAGCAAGTCGCGTCGAAGCCGATGCCCTTGACGGCGTCCGGAGGAACCGCGGCCTCCGCCATGGCGCCACGCACGGAATTCGCGCAGGCGTTCCAGATATCGACGGACGATTGTTCGACGATGTCGCCGGCCTCGTGCCAGGTCGTAATCGGATGCTTGGCAAGTCCGAGCAGCTTTCCGGTCTCGTCGAATATGCCGGCCCGCGCGCTCGAAGTCCCGACATCAACGCCGATAAAGGCCTGCCGCATACGCGCCCCCTAGAACCAGAGGCACGAGCTTACCAGCATGTGTAGCCGCCATCGACAAGAACAATGCTGCCTGTCATCAGGCTCGCCGCGTCGGAGGCGAGGAACAGGACGACGGAGGCTATCTCCTCGACCTGGCCGAGCCTCGCCATCGGGGTTCCGCCAATCCAGGCGTCGTACATTTTCGGGTTGCTTTTCACGAAGGCGTTCAGCGGCGTCTCGATATAGGTCGGCGCCACCGCATTGACCCGAACGCCGCGCGCGCCCCACTCGGCCGCCAGGGACTTGGTGAGATGGTGCACGGCGGCCTTGGAGGCATTGTAGTAGCATTGCTCCTGCGGCTTGTTGACGATGAAACCGGACATCGATCCGACATTGACGATGGTTCCCGCTTTCGCCCGCAACATGTGCTTGCCGAAGGCGCGGCAGCACCAGAAGGTGCCATTGAGATTGACGTCGATGACATCAAGCCAGTGCTCGTCGGCGACGGTCTCGGCCGGCGTCTCGCTGCGCGCGATTCCGGCATTGTTGACGAGAATGTCGACTTTCCCGTAGCGGGACGTCATCTGATCGGCAACGTCGGAGACACGCTTGGAGTCCGTCACGTCCATATCGACCAGCTCGATCTCATGGCCTTTCTTCTTCATCTCGGCGCGCCCGGCTTCCGCCACCTTCACGTCGCGGTCGGCAATCACGACCCTTGCGCCGGCTTCCGCCAGCGCCTCGACGCAGGCGAGCCCGATTCCCTGCCCGCCCCCGGTCACGATGGCGGTCTTGCCGCCGAGCCTGAATTTCTCGAGATACATGGTCCTCTCCGTTGATGTTGCCGGAGTTTCGTGCGCTGCGGCCTACGCCCGGATGGCGCGGCCGCTGTCGTCGAAGCGGTGGATCCGGGCGGGATCGGGCGACAGCGAAACCTTGTCGCCGGCGCTCAGATTGAGCTCCCCGATGTAGCGCGCCGTGAGCGTCCCGACCGGGCCGGCATCGACATACAGAAAGGTATCGCTGCCGAGATGTTCGGCGGCGGTGACCGTTCCCTGCCAGCCCTGCCCCTCGCGGTCGACCTTCAGATGCTCGGGCCGGATACCGATCGTGGCCGCACCACGCTGCAGCGCGGCCTCGTCGGCGATGAAGTTCATTTTCGGCGAGCCGATGAAGCCCGCGACAAAGAGATTGGCCGGTCTCTCATAGAGCTCGAGCGGCGAGCCATATTGCTCGATCTTGCCGGCGTTGAGGACGACGATCTTGTCGGCCATGGTCATCGCCTCGACCTGATCGTGGGTGACGTAGATGGCGGTGGTGGCAAGTTGCTTTTGCAGCCGCGTCACCTCCTGCCGCATCTGGACCCTGAGCGCAGCGTCGAGGTTGGAGAGCGGCTCGTCGAACAGAAACGCCTTCGGCTCACGCACGATGGCGCGCCCGATCGCCACGCGCTGACGCTGCCCGCCGGACAGTTCGCGCGGCTTGCGGTCGAGATAGGGCGTGAGATTGAGCGTCGCCGCCGCAGCCTCGACCTTGCGGTTGATGTCGTCCTTCGGCAGGCCCGCCATCTTGAGGCCGAAGGCGATATTGCCGCGAACGCTCATATGCGGATAAAGCGCATAGGACTGGAACACCATCGACAGCCCGCGCTTGGCAGGCGGGACGCCAATGACGCTCTTGCCGTCGATCAGGATGTTGCCGCCGGTCGTATCTTCGAGCCCGGCGATCAGGCGCAGCAAGGTCGTCTTGCCGCATCCGGAGGGACCGACAAACACCACGAACGATCCGTTGGCGATGTCGAGGTCGGCGCCCTTGATGATGTGCACGGGCCCAAACGATTTCTGGACACCCTGAAGCGTGATCTGACCCATGATGTGTCGCCTTCCCCTATTTGACGGCGCCGAAGGTCAGACCGCGGACGAGCTGCCGCTGGCTGAACCAACCGAGGACGAGAATTGGAGCGATCGCGAGCGTCGAGGCCGCCGAGAGCTTGGCCCAGAACAATCCTTCCGGACTGGAGTAGGAGGCAATGAAAACCGTGAGCGGAGCGGCGTTCAGCGTCGACAGATTCAACGTCCAGAATGCCTCGTTCCAGGCAAGGATCAGATTGAGCAGCAACGTCGAGGCCAGTCCGGGCACCGCCATCGGCGTCAGCACATAGATCAGCTCCCTGCCGATGGTCGCGCCGTCCATGCGCGCGGCTTCAAGGATGTCTTTCGGGATCTCCTTGAAATAGGTGAAGAGCATCCAGACGACGATCGGCAGATTGCCGAGGCAAAGAATGAAGGTCAGCCCCGTTCGGGTGTCGAGCAGACCGAAATTGCGGTAGATCAGATAGATCGGCACCAGCACGCCGACCGGCGGCATCATCTTGGTCGAGAGCATCCAGAGCAGGATGTCCTTGGTGCGCTTGGTCGGCGAGAACGCCATCGACCATGCCGCGGGGATCGCGATCGCCATCGCGATCAGCGTCGATCCGCCGGCGATGATGATCGAATTGAGCGCGTGGTGGAGATAATCGCTCCGCTCCTGCACGGTGACGTAGTTCTCCGTGGTCCAGTGGAAGAACAGGAACGATGGCGGGACCGCGAAGGCTTCGAGCTCCGTCTTGAAGCTTGCGAGCACCATCCAGAGGATCGGAAAGAAGATGAGAAACCCGGCGATCCAGGCGCCAGTGGTTGCGATCACCTTGTGTCTTGTCGTGACCTCGCGCGCCATAGGATCAAGCCTCCAGATTCCGGCCGACGATGCGGACGAGGAAGAAAGCCACGATGTTGGCGATGACCACAGCCACGAGCCCGCCGGCCGACGCGCTGCCGACGTCATACTGAATGAGGGCCTGGGAATAGATCAGGAAGGCGATGTTCGTGGTCTGCAGACCCGGCCCGCCGCCGGTGGTGACGAAGATCTCGGCGAACACGGTCAGCAGGAAGATCGTCTCGATCAGGATCACGACCGTGATCGGCCGCGCCAGATGCGGCAGCGTGATGTAGATGAAAGTCGACAGCGCAGGAGCGCCGTCCATCTCGGCGGCCTCCTTCTGCTCCTCGTCGAGCGATTGCAGCGCGGTGAGCAGGATGAGGGTCGCGAACGGCAGCCATTGCCATGCTATGATGAGAATGACCGACAGCAGGGGCGCGTCATTGAACCAGTCGATCGGCGTGACGCCGAACAGAGTCGCAATCCAGGCGAACAACCCCGAGACCGGATGCATCAGGAGATTTTTCCAGACCAGCGCGCTCACGGTCGGCATCACGAAGAACGGCGCGATCACCATCAGCCGCACGATGCTGCGCCCTATCACCGGCTGGTCGAGCAGAAGCGCGAGCGGAATTCCGATCAGGATGGTCAGCGCCAGCACCGAGCCGACCAGCACCAGCGTATTCCGTAGCGAAGCAAGGAAAGCCGGATCGGTCAGGAAATATTCGTAGTTCTCCAGGCCGACGAACTGTCCGGATTCGGGATCGAGCAGATTGTAATGCAGGGTCGAGAAATAGATCGTGAGCGCCAGCGGCACGATCATCCAGATGAACAGCAACGCGACCGCGGGCGTCATCAGCGCGCGCGCCAGCACCTGCGTCTGTCGGGTAGCCATCCTCGCCTCCATCTCCTGCGAGAAAGCGCGACCACCCGCCATGGGTTTGAGGATGGTCGCCAGGCTGCACAGCCCGGGAGAATGGGCTGAGGTCGAAGTGCGTGCCTATTTGATATAGCCGGCGCGCTTCATCTCGCGTTCGGTCGAGGCCTGGGCCGCCGCGAGCGCCTGATCGACCGTGGTCGAGCCGGAGAGCGCCGCGGAGAACTGCTGACCAACCTGCGTGCCGATGCCCTGGAATTCGGGGATCGCCGCGTATTGCACGCCGACATAGGGTACCGGCTTCACCGTCGGTTTGTTCGGATCGGCGGCGTCGATCGAGGCCAGCGTCGGCTTCGCAAACGGTGCGACCTTGAGATATTCGGGGTTCTCGTACAGAGACGTGCGCGTGCCCGGCGGAACGTTGGACCATCCGTCCTTGGACGCAACGAGCTTGGTGTAGTCCTTGCTGGTCGCCCAGGCGATGAACTTCTCGGCCGCGTCGGCCTTCTTCGAGCCTGCCGGGATCGCGAGGTTCCATGCCCATAGCCAGTTGGCATTCTTGCCGAGACCGGTATTGGGCGCGAGCGCAAAGCCGACCTTGTCGGCAACTTGCGAATCCTTCGGATTGGTCACGAAGGAAGCGGCCACTGTCGCATCGATCCACATCCCGCATTTGCCGGAATTGAACAGCGCGAGATTTTCATTGAAGCCGTTCGAGCTGGCGCCGGGAGGACCCGCCTGCTTCATCAGATCGACATAGGTGGTGAGCGTCTTCTTCCATTCCGGCGAATTGAACTGCGGCTCCCATTTCTCGTCGAACCAGCGGGCGCCGTAGGAATTGGCCATCGCGGTCAGGAAGGCCATGTTCTCGCCCCACCCGGCCTTGCCACGAAGGCAAATTCCGAACACGCCGGCCGACTTGTCCGTGAGCTTCTTGGCGGCATCGATGATGAAGTCCCAGGTCGGTTTCTCCGGCATGGTGAGACCGGCCTTCTGGAACAGGTCGGTGCGATACATCACCATCGAGCTCTCACCATAGAACGGCGCGGCATAGAGCTTGCCGTCGACAGAAACGGCGTCGCGGATCTTGGGAAGCAGGTCGGCGACATCATAGTCGGCGGGAAGCTTGTCCAGCGGCACCAGCCAGTTCTTCTTGGCCCAGATCGGAACCTCGTAGGTGCCGATGGTCAGCACGTCGAACTGACCGCCCTTGGTGGCGATGTCGGTGGTCACCCGCTGGCGCAGCACGTTTTCTTCCAGTGTGACCCATTTGACCGTGATGTCGGGATTTTTCGCAGTGAAATCGCTGGTCAATCCCTGCATCCGGATCATGTCGCCGTTGTTGACGGTGGCGATCGTCAGGGTCGTTTCCGCGACGGAGGGGACTGAAACCAAAAGCGCAGCCGCGCCCATGAGGGCGCCTAGGACGTTTCTCACGGTGACCTCCCTATGTCCCGTGTTGAGCATATGCCCACACGTTGAGCTTATGTTCACACCGGAGCGAACGCTTGTCAAGGCAAGCACGCGCGATTCCGCTCGCGTGACGGCTGCATACGAATATCCTGGCTTTGCGACGAAGGACGACCGGCGCGGATCAGGTCAGAACGGCGCGCGCCGTTGTTTCGTCGGTGATGAGCCCGTTGACGAGGCGCCCGGCGAGTGCGGCCTTGATTGCCGGAACCTTGGCCTGTCCGACCGCAGCGGCGATCGTCGCCGTCTTCGCCGGCACCTGCGGGGGGATACTGGTCAGCCGCCGATTGGTGCCACCCTTGATGAGGCGGCCCTTGGAATCGTAGGCCCAACCAGTGATTTCGCCGATGGCGCCAAGCCGCATCATTTCGAACAATTCGTCGCGGGTGACGAAGCCGTCGACATGAACCTGGGCCTTCTGATCCATCTGGCCGATGCCGATCAGCCGCAGATCCGCCTTGGCTGCGACCGCCTTGACCCTGGCGATCGGATCGATCCGGACCATGCGGTTGCGCTCATCTTCCGACGACATCAGGAACGGCAAGGGCATCGGGTAATGACGCGCGCCGGTGCGGTCGGCGAGCCGCCCGACGGTGTCGAAGAAGCTGGCCGAGCCGTCCGCGGAGATGTTGCCGACCAGCGAGACGATCTGGTGGTTCGGCCGGTCGATCGGCGAGACGCGTTCGACTGCGGCCCGCACGGCGCGGCCCGTGCCCAGCGCCACGATGACCGGCGTTTCGGAACGCAAGGTCGATTCCAGGAGATTGCCGCATCGCTCCGCGATTCCTGCTGTCGAAAGCGGCGCAGCCACGTCAGCCGGCACGACTTCGGAATGCGCGAGATCAAAGCGCTCCTTCAGCCGAAACGCGAGTTCCATGCATGCGGCAATGGGATGTTCAAGCCGGAAGGTGATCAATCGCTCGGCAAGGCAGAGCGAAACCAGGCGCTGTGCCGAGGCGCGCGAGACCTGCAGCATCTTCGCGATCTCGTCCTGGGTGTGACCTGCAATGAAATAGAGCCAGCCCGCGCGGGCCGCATCATCCAGGCGGGATCTTTCTCCCTCGGTCGGAGCCATCGCCCTGTCCTTCCCTCCAGAAATCCGCCATCCGGTCGAAGACCCGGTCGGCGCCGGCTGCCTGCAGTATGCCCCGCCCATTCCGCGATTCATAATGGCTCCCGCCGGAAAATCCCCATACCTGCATCCCGGCGGCCTTCGCTGCCATGACGCCGCTGACACTGTCCTCGATCACCAGCGTTCTTGCCGGCGCCGTCTGCATCCTGTCGGCCGTGTAGAGAAAAAGGTCGGGCGCCGGCTTGCCGCGCGCCACCATCTCCGAGGTAAACACGCGATCATCGAAATAGGGCGCAAGGCCGGTTCGCGCGAGCGAGAATGACACTCTCTCGATGTCGCTGGACGATGCAACGCAATGCGGTATCGGCAGAGTTTCGAGCAGGGAAGATACTCCCTTGATTGGCCGAAGTGACGCCTCGAACCTCTCTCGCACCCGCGACTTCAGGTCTGCCAGGAAGTCGTCCGGAAGCGCCCGGCCCTGTACGGCATAATGCTGCAAGATAGCCGCTGTGCTGCGGCCGAGAAAAAGTTCAAGCGCCGCAGCCAGCTCGAGCGTGATGCCGTAGCTCGCGAGAACATCGGTAAGACATTGGCAGCTCAGCATCTCGCTGTCGACGAGAACGCCATCGCAATCGAAGATGATTAAGTCCGGTCGATCCTGGCCACGTTCCATCGAAACATGAGAGCATATGCTCAATTTGGGAGCAATAGCTCAGCGGTACCGCAGCTTTGCTCTGAATTGGAAGACCCTCGTTCGGCTGGCCGGCGATTTCCATCGCGTGGAGCAGGCTGATTTCGAGCAAGAGGCAAGCAGGACGCAGCAGCACCTCGGCCTCATCGCAGCGCTGCTCATCGGTCCTGACTGGGTGGCGCGCGTTTCTCATTTGCGCCGCCGACGACCGGGAATGTCAAGGCGGTGCGCTGCCAGCGTCCAGAGGAGCGACTTCTTCATGGTCGATGCGGGAGCGAGGGACTTGGCACCGCGCCGC
>Ga0070711_100002399_pt1 | contig 10679 bp, 10 predicted proteins | sample LARL53metaG_FD_65452 | JGI IMG/M metagenome (GOLD analysis project Ga0070711, IMG submission 65452) | Corn, switchgrass and miscanthus rhizosphere microbial communities from Kellogg Biological Station, Michigan, USA - LAR L5-3 metaG | ecosystem: Host-associated > Plants > Roots > Rhizosphere ... | reverse complement strand
CTCCTCACGCTCTCCCTCACCTGCATCGCCGTCGCTGAAGAGCAGGAAAGGAAGATTCAGCGCGCCGACCTTCCCCCCGTGGTCGAAAAGACCGTGGCCGCTCAAAGCCAAGGAGCCACCATCGAGGGATTCTCGCAGGAAAAAGAAAATGGACAGACGTTCTTCGAAGCAGAAATGACGGTCAACGGCCACAGCAAAGATGTGCTCATCGACGCAGCCGGCATGGTCGTCGAAGTGGAAGAGCAAGTCACGCTCGAATCCCTTCCGGCCGCTGTGAAAACCGCGTTGCAATCTCAGGTCGGCAAAGGCAAGATTCTCAAAGTCGAATCCCTCACCAAGCACTACAAACTTGTCGCCTACGAAGCCAAAGTTCAAACCGATGGCAAGAAGAAAGAAATTCAGGTCAGTCCGGACGGCAAACAACCCGACCACGAAGAATGAAACAGCTGTAACGCAAATTGAGCCTCACGGTTTAAGTCCCGCGAGGCTCAAAAAGGTTTTCAATCAGAAATCAAAAATCAACAATTTCTCACGGCTCCAGCATCACCGGCTTCACTCCCAGCGAAATCTGCCCGCTAATCGTATAGCTCGCCGCCGTCAGGTCCACATATTTCGTATATCCCTTAGGCGCCGTATAAGGTGCGGTTGTGCATACTCCTGCGCTGCATGATTGCGACGAATCCCACACGATCAGGTTCGTCCCCACCGCGCACGACCAAATATTCCCCGATGTCGTGCACGGCTGCGCCACCTGTCCTGTCAGCCACGTGAGCACCACGTCGTACGCGTTCCCTGCCTTGGTCGGATCGCCCGCCGTCGTCTCAATTGTTCCGGAATTAGTGTGGCCCCACGCATACCACGTCTGGAACGCCAGATTGTTGCTCGCCGCCAGCCCCGCCTGCACGATCTCATAGTGCGCAATCCACGCCATCTGCATGTCCTGGTCCGAAACGCCATGCACGCCCCATCCACCTTCGGTCGATCCGATCGGTTTGCCCAGCATCCCGTTCTGATCTGCGACGGCCCGGAAGTCCGCAATCATGGTCTGTACCGGCGCGTTCGTCGACGCCGCACTTTCCGGCATCGGCACTGGCACCTGCGACTTTGATCCCGTCGCACTGGGATACCCGTGGTACGTCAGCACGTCCGCGTAGTCCGATCCTCCGGCCTTCAAATACGAGGTCAGAAACGAGATCCCCTGGCTCCAGATGACTGATGGCGTAGTTACGCTCGAATATGGATCCGATTTCAGAATCGGATATGCCACCTGCGCCATGTTAACCAGCGCCGGAATTCCGCCCGTCCAGAACAGCGGATCGTTGGCCTCATTCCATATTTCGTAAAACTTCACGTGAGCGGCCGTTTTTCCGTTGTAGTGCCCCACCAGCGCGGTGATGAAATCTACCCAATCCTGCAAATTGTCGGGAGGCACCGTGCACGCCACTCCGTTGCGTTGGGTATTAAAGCAATGCTGATGATTCGCCACCGCCCATCCCGGCGTCCATCCCAGCGACAGCACAATCTGCGCCACGCCGTTCGCGTCCTTAGGCGCGATCTTCACAAACGGATCCATGTTCTTCCAGTTGTAGACGCCACGCCCACCGCTCTCCACGGTCGTCCATACCAGCGAAGGATGGCTCAAGGTGCCATAATTTACCTTCGGCGGATCGATCGTCGAACTCACGCCCAAGCCAAAGAATGTCGGCTGGACCTGCCCTTCAGCTGCTACAGCTAACAGAATCATCACAACGCACCACGCACCCATCATCCGCTTCATCGCCTTTCACTCCTGGTTGAATACCATGCTGTATGTTGGAAACCTTCGGAAGACCTTCGAGGAACTAACTCTTCAGGTCGGGGGAGTGACTGTAACCTGACGAGCTGAAATATTATCTGACTTTCCAGCACCAGACCACTGAAAACTTGTGCGCTGACATGTGCAATATCTTGCAACCTGAATGCATTCAGTTACCAAAACATCCAGATCGCCAGCCGATTTTCTTGGCGTCCTTAGCGGCTTTTCTTAGCGCACTTTGCGGTAAAAGCTTCGGCCTTCCCGTCCATGACATCGGTCACCCGAGTGTGATCCTGCTCACATCCGAAAACGTGCCCCCTTCTTACAATGTGATGTTGCTTGATTTTCCCCTTTGAAAAGGAGGTTCCCGTGCCCCGATTCACACTGGTCCTTCCGGCACTGCTTCTCTTCGCGCTCATGCTATCCGCGCAGCAACCTTCAACCTCAGCGTCTCCGAAGACACCGAGTTACAGTGCCATCCCGGTCGAAGCCGCCAAACAACCTAACCCGATCAAATCCACTCCCGAATCTCTCGCTCGCGCCAAGAGATGGTGGACCATGGATTGCGCCATGTGTCACGGCAAGGACGGCGACGGCAAAGGCGAAACTGCCAGAGACATGAAACTCGCCATCTCCGACTTTACCGATCCCTCAACTCTCAAAGATCGCACCGACGGCGAGATCTTCTACATCATCAAGACTGGCCATCAGGACATGCCGCCCGAAGGTCAGCGTATTAAGGTCGAAGAGAATTGGGACTTGGTCAACTATGTCCGCGCCTTCCCCAAAAAGAACGCCGACGCCGACCAAAAACACTAACCGCAGAACCGATTCAAACGTAAGAAAACGTAGCCTGGCTTCTCGAGAATAAAAAAGGCCGCCTCGTCCTTGAGGCGGCTTTCTTTGCGCGTTCATTCGAGGTTGGCCGTTGGAATTGCCCGCAGGCCCTTACGGCTGCATCAAAATCGGCTTCACTCCCAAAGCAATCGTCCCCGTAATCGAGTGCACTGCTCCGGTCAAATCCACATACCTCGCGTATCCTTGCGGCGCATTGTAGGGCCCGGTCGTGCACACTCCGTTACTGCAATTCTGAGACTCATCCCACACGATCATATTTGCGCCCACCGCGCACGACCAGATCGTGCCCTTGCTTGTGCAAGGAGAAGCTGTGCTTCCCGCGATCCAAGCCATCACTTCCTGATATGCGAGTCCCGCCGCGGTCGGTTTCCCTTGCGCATTCTCGATGGTTCCTGAAGAAGCCTGCCCCCAGGTAAACCATGTCTGAAATGCCAAGTTATTCTTCGCCGCCAGCCCAGCCTGCAGAATCTCGTACTGCGTGATCCACGCCGCCTGCATGTCCGGATCAGTGACTCCCCCCACTCCCCATCCACCTTCGGTCGTCACCAGCGGCTTTCCCTTCATCCCGTTCGCGTCCGCCACCGCGCGGTAATCCGCGACCATCATTTGGATCGGCGCGTTGGTAGACAGCGGACTCTCCGGCAGCGGTACTGGCAGTTTGATCCCTTTTCCAGTTTTGCTCGGATATCCGTGAAAACTCACTCCGTCCGCATACGCCGACCCACCGCCGCTCAAATATTTCGCCATGAACGTCGTTCCTCCCGGAGTCCACGTTACCGACGTCGTCAGCACCTGGCTGTGGAGATTCTTCTTGAGGATCGGATATGCAATCTTCGCCATGGAAACCAACTCAGCGACGGTGCCGGCCCAAAAAGACGGAGTATTCGCCTCGTTCCATATCTCGTAATACTTAACCTGCGGCGCCACTTTCCCGTTGTAGTGAGCCGCCAACGCTGTTATGAAGTCCGTCCAATCCTGCATGTTGTCGGGAGGCACCATGCAAATCTCCATTCCGTTGTGCAGCGCACAGTGCGTCTTGACCGCCACCGCCCATCCCGGCGTCCATCCCATCACCAAGTCAATCTGCGCCACTCCATACACATCCTTCGGCGCACCTTTCACGAATTTGTCCATCGTCGTGAAATCGTAGACTCCCCGTCCCCCACTCTCTATCTCCGTCCACGCTAAAGGCGGATGGCTCAGCGTTCCGTAACTTACCTTCGGCAAGTCACTGTCCTGTATCGCTCCCATGCCAAAAAACCCTGGTTGAATTTGTCCTTCCGACGCCCCGACGATCAGAAAAATGGAGATCGCCATAATGACTGCACACTTCGTCATCAGCTTCATCTGTTTGTTTCCTCAAATTTCTTTTGTCTGTTTGGAAAGTGACAGGCACCGAAGACTCACTTAATCTGTCACTTTAAATAGGGCCCGGAAATTTCAAGGGGGAGGGCCGATTCAGGCGGGAGAGGGAGAAACAACGTCGCCGGAGATGGATTCTAGCCCAGTTTGCTCGATCCACCAAACAAAACTTTACATTCTCACAGGCAATTAATAAGTTGCAAAATCTTGCAACCCATTCCATTCTGCGCGCCGTCAAGCCGGTTCCTGATATAGCCCAATTACATTTCCGCCGGGATCTCTAAATCTCGCTGTGATCTCCGGAGCGTCCGCACCGATCGGTTGCACGATTTCGCCCCCATTCGCGATCACCGCTTCCACAGCAGCAGCCACGCTATCTACCATGATGTAAACCATTAAGCCTGGCGTAGACGATGGCGAGCGGCCTACGACCCACGCACCGCTCACTTCCCCGACCCCATCGTCAAAAGCAGTGGCCCCGTCGCCGCGCTTTCGGATGTTCCAACCGAACACGCGCCGGTAAAACTCAGCCGAGCGCACAATATCGGTCGCCGGCATTTCGATGTAGCAGATCTTGCCGTTGCCGATCTTAGGAGGCATCAGAGCACCATCACTTTTTCTAGCACAGAATTCATCCCGCCCGGCGAAATCTTACCCACGCATCCGAACTCGGAGCATCGTCCTTCCCCGAACCGAGCAATCCGACCACGCCGCGCAGACTCTCCCACGCCGCCTCATTCAGCGACGGCTCCGCGCTCACCAGGTCGCGGATCATATCCCACGCCGCCATGTTGAGCGCGCCCTCCGGCGGCATCCCCATCGCCAGCGACACCGCACATTGCGGGCAAAAACAAATCCTCTGCGCCGTCGATTTTTGGCGCGGCTTCACCCCGACCGTCTGCGCAAACATATAAACCGCCACCGATTTATGCCCCGTCTCAATTTCCCGCTTGCACCGCAGACAAAAAATAGGTTGCACGCTTGCCTTCCTTGCACTGGGATTTGGGCCGATGAAATACGTCTTACTTTCAGCCAGCCATCCAGCCCCACACAAGTGCGAAGAAAGATTCCTGAGCACGAGAGGAACTCAGGCAGGCTCGTGAAGAGCGAGCCGCGCATCCGCGTGAAAGAGCGGTCCTTCGGGGCCGCGTAAATGCTCTCTTAAAATGACAAGAGCTTTAGCTCCCCTGGCTCAGCTCACCTTCAACCCATCCGGCACCAACGGCAGCCCCCTTAACCTCACCCCCACCGCATCAAAAATCGCATTCGCAATCGCCGGAGCCAGCCCCACCATCGGACACTCCCCCGCCCCCACCGACGGAGTATCCTTCCGATCCATCAAAACCGTTTCCAATGCTGGAACATCGCTGAAGCGCGGCACTCGGTACTCCGACAACCTCGCGTTCACAATCTTCCCATTCTCAAACTGGATCGCCTCAAACAGCGCCCCACCCAGCCCCTGCACATTCGATCCCTCAATCTGATTCTTCAAGTTATCGGGATTCACCACCGCCCCGCAGTCGAATGCCGACAGCACACGAGCCACCTTCACTTCGCCCGACTTGCGATCGACATGAACCTCGGCGAACGTCGCTATATATCCGAGCTTCTCGTACCCTCCGCCCATGCCAAATCCCCAACCCGGCAAAGTCTTGTCGCGCTTCCCCCACCCAAACTTTTTCCCGGCGGTTTCAAACACCGCCCGCAGCCGTTCATCCTTCAAATTCTTCAACCGGAATTCCAGCGGATCCATCTTCACCGCATGCGCCAGTTCATCCATGTGCGACTCGCGCGCAAAATGGTTCGCCGTCGCCGCCAGCGCCCTGTACGATCCCTGCCGCAACGGCGACTTCACCGCGTGAAACACAATCCGCTGATTGGGAATTTCGTAATAATTCCGAATCCCCGCCGACCCCGAGTTGTAGTTGTGAAACTCCCACGCCGTAATCGTCCCGTCCGCACGCACTCCGCTCATCACATCCATCACGCCCGCCGGACGAAAGTACGCCCACGTAAATTCCTCTTCGCGCGTCCACACCACTTTCACAGGACGCTTCGCCGCCCGCGCCAACCGCGCCGCTTCGATCGCCGTCTCTCCCGTGTGCTTGCCACCGTACGCCGATCCCGTGTCCGGCATCAGCACCCGCACCTGCTCTTCCGGAATCCGAAACGCTTCCGCCAACTGCCCGCGCACCCCAAACGGACGCTGCGTTCCCGTCCACACCGTCAGGTGATCGCCGTCCCACTTCGCGACCGCAGCCCGCGGTTCGAGCGGAACATGCGCAATGTACGACACCGTATAAGTCTGCTGCAGCTTATGATCCGCAGCCGCTATCGCGGGATCCACGGCGCCGAGATCGTACCGATCCCCATCTCCCGTCGGATCCTTTCCTTCCTCCGTATTCTTCCGCAGATAATCGAACAACTCTTTATTCGAAGGCTGTGGCTCCGCCTTCCACTCTGCGTGGATAGCCTCCACAGCGGCACGAGCCTGCTCCGTGCTCGGCGCGGCAACACCTACAAAGTTTCCGTCGCGCACGACCGTCGCGCCCATCGACTCCGCTTTCTGCGTATCCACTGACTGCAACGTCGCGTCAAACGCCGTCGGACGCAACACCTGCCCGTACCACATCTCCGGCAACTTCTGATCCGACGGATACCGGTGCGCTCCCGTTACAAACTCTCGCCCGTCCACCTTGAGCGGAGACTGCCCCGCCACCTTCCAATTCGCCGCCGGAATCAATGCCTCATCTGCCGCGACACTCTGCGTTAATTGCTGCCCTTTCAGGAGAGTCACATAGTCGACGAATCGTTTGCTCTCGAGATCTCGCACCTTCCGGGCGTCCGCGACCAGATTCTTACGATCGGTTCCCAACTGCGTCGCGGCCAGGCTTATCAATGTCTCCCGCGCAGCAGCCGCGACTTTCCGCAGTTGCAGATTCATCGTCGGCGTGGTCCTGCTCCCGAACGTCCCCATATCGAAGGGCGTGAGCTGCGTGTCGCCCATCACCATCTCAATCTTCCCCATCGGCACACGCAGTTCCTCCGAGACCGCCTGCGTCAAAGACGTCCGGATGTTCTGCCCCATCTCGACTTTTCCCGTGTAAACCGTAACTTTCCCATCCTCGCCGATGTGCAGCCACGCATTGATTTCTTTGGGCAGAGAGTCACCACGCCGCCGCGCCGCACCCGACTCCTGCGCTCCCGGCACCGGAGCCAGCACCGAAACCACCAGCACTCCTGCGCCGAGAAATTTAAAGAACTCGCGCCGGTCCAGATCAAACCGGTACGGAGCCTCCGCGGACAACTCATACCGCTCCGGTTCCCACGCCACTTGCACATTCTTCTTCGCGCTCATCGGCCCGCTCCTTTCGCGGCGCTCGCACTCGAGCCCGTCAAAACATCATTGTCATCCTGAGCAAGCCTTTTTTGCGCGGCGAAGGATCTGAGCGAGCCGCGCGAAGCGTCGCGTTCTTGGCGACGCAATAATTGCGCGTTTGGCTCGCTTCCATCTAACGCTCCTCTTGCCCCCATCGCCTTCGCCGCCTTCTGAATCGCGCTCACAATTCGCGGGTATGTCCCGCATCGGCAAACGTTCCCATCCATAAAATCAATAATCTCGTTCTCCTGCGGCGTTGGATTCTTCTTCAGCAGTGCTACCGCCGAAATAATCATCCCCGACGTGCAGTACGCGCATTGCATCGCCCCGACCTCCAGAAACGCCTCCTGCACCGGATGTAACTGTTCTCCGTGCGCGATCCCCTCAATCGTAGTGATCTGCTTCGTGCCCACCACGCCCACCTTCGTCATGCAAGACCGCTGCGCCTTGCCATCTATCAGCACAGTACAGGCGCCGCATTGCCCCTCGCCGCACCCATACTTTGTACCGGTCAAATCGAGATGCTCCCGCAACACCGTCAGCAAGGTGGTCTGCGGGTCCGCATCAACTCCATACCTGTGTCCATTAATAGCGAGATGAATCGTAGACATAACGAAGCTCCGGAAGTGGATTTCGTTCGAAGATCTTTGGCAGATGTTTCTTCCGAAATAATAAACCCGCACAGAGCGTTCCGGACGTCCGTTCCCGGATTTTCCTAAAGGCGCGGCTTGGGATCTTTACAAATTGTCATTCCGCAGCGCGACTCTATCGCGCGAGAGCTTGCCCTGAGCGAAGTCGAAGGGAACCTGCTTTTTCCATCCATGAGCAAATCCCCAGGCGGGCAACGAGCCGGGAACATTTTGCCCCGATCTCTCCAACCGCCTATAATCCGCTCCGCATGCCGACGCCATCGATCGCACAGACTCCACAATTCCTCTCCGAAGCCGACGTGCGCGCCCGCCTCCGCATGCCCGATCTCATCGAAGCCATGCAGCAGGCTCTCGTCGAATTTTCCTCCGGACGCGTGCAGCACCCCTTGCGCACTGTAGTCATCTTCGGCGCCGCGCAATCCCTTTTCGGCGTGATGCCCTCTTTCGCGCCCTCACTTCCTGCGCTCGGCGCAAAACTGGTAACTGTCTGCCACGGAAACGCAAGTCGCGGACTCGGCACCCACCAGGCAACCATCGTGATGCTCGATCCCGAAACCGGTGTGCTTCACGCCGTCCTCGACGGCCGCTATATCACTGAAGTTCGCACCGCCGCCGTCTCCGCGGTGTCAACACGTCTCTTAGCCCGCAGGGATGCACACATCCTCGGCATTCTTGGCTCAGGCGTTCAGGCCCGCAGTCACCTCGAAGCCCTCCGCCTGGTGCGTGAATTCCACGAAGTCCGCGCCTGGAGCCCCAACCCCGACCACCTCCGGCAATTCGCCACCGACACTGGCACGCGCGCGATGCCCAGCGCCGAAGATGCAGTTCGCGGCGCCGATGTCGTAGTCACGGTCACGCCATCACCAACGCCTGTGGTTAATAGCGACTGGATCAGCGACGGCACTCACGTCATCGCCGTAGGCTCGTGCCAGCCAACGCGGCGCGAACTCGATCCCGCTCTTGTCGCCCGCTCCCGCCTCATCGTCGATTCCCGCGACGCCGCACTGAAAGAAGCCGGCGACGTCGTCATGGGAATCTCCGAAGGCCACTGGACCGCAGCCCACATCGCCGCCGAACTCGGCGAACTTCCCACGCGCCAGAACGATCGCGAGGTCACCGTCTTCAAATCCCTCGGCCTCGCCGTCGAAGACCTCTTCGCCGCCCACCTGGTTTTGAATTCGCGATGATCGCCGCTTAACCGGCTTTGTCCTCTTTCGATCCTCGCGAACGCAATTCTAGCCAAACACGCCGCGCACCTTCGGCCGCGCCAGATACAGCAACAGCGCGCCCGCGATAACAACCCCAACTCCACCACGCAGCCAGTCGCCTCTAACGCAGTTAACGATATCCCCTAGAACCTGAATCGCAATAATCACGACTGCAAGGCTCCATCCCCAAACGCGGCGCCGAAACCACCCGATTCCCGCCATCGCGAGGGCCGCAGCAAGCAAAAGAAAAAGAACTCCCACCTTGCCGCCCATCGGCGCGAGCTGCCCGTACGCTGTTGGATTAAGATCCCACGCGCGGTCAAGAACCGTCCCTCGCCAAAGCAATGTAGTTGCCGCAAGGCTCGCCATCGTGGCGCCGAAGAAAAGAAATATGCCGATCGCGGCAAACCCCGGCGGCTTTGTCCCGTGATTTTGATCCTGCATCCGCTGAATATAAGCCAATCGGCAATCTATGCCCTACGGCTATAATTGCCCGCAACATGCCGCTCTCCTCCGGCACCAAGCTCGGCCCCTACGAAATTCAATCCGCTCTCGGCGCGGGCGGCATGGGAGAGGTCTACCGCGCTCGCGACACTCGCCTCGATCGCACTGTCGCCATCAAGATTCTCTCCGCGCATCTTTCCGCGAACTCCGAACTCGCCGCCCGCTTCGAACGCGAAGCCCGGGCCATCTCTTCGCTCAACCACCCGCACATCTGTCACCTCTACGACATCGGTACGCAGGACGGCACTGCCTACCTCGTCATGGAGTATCTCGAAGGCGAAACCCTCGCCGACCGCCTTCGCAAAGGCCCGCTTCCTCTCAAGCAAGCCCTCGACTTTGCGATCCAAATCACTGAAGCCCTCGCCTTTGCCCATCGTGCCGGAATCCTCCACCGCGACCTCAAGCCGGGCAACGTGATGCTCTGTCCATCCGGCGCCAAGCTTCTCGACTTTGGCCTCGCAAAATCTTCCGCCCCGCTCGCTGGCTCCGGAGCCGCCGCTATCAGCAACATGACTCCCTCCACGCCGACGATGACGATTGCCGAACTCAGCAGCCCGGCAAAAGCATTGACTGAAAAAGGCACCGTCGTCGGAACCTTCCAGTACATGGCCCCCGAAATTCTGCACGGCGCCGAAGCCGACGCCCGCAGCGACATCTTCAGCCTCGGCTGCGTCCTCTACGAAATGTTCACCGGACACCGGGCCTTCGAAGGAAAAAGCCAGCTCAGCGTCATGACCGGTATCCTCGAAAAAGATCCCGACCCGGTTAGCCAGATCACACCCACGTCCCCGCCCGCGCTCGACCACACCGTCAAAACGTGTCTCGAAAAAAATCCCGACGACCGCTTCCAAACCGTCCACGACGTCAAACTCCAACTCAAATGGATCGCCGACGGCGGCTCCCAATCGCAATCAGCCCTCCCT
>Ga0070711_100002398_pt1 | contig 10680 bp, 13 predicted proteins | sample LARL53metaG_FD_65452 | JGI IMG/M metagenome (GOLD analysis project Ga0070711, IMG submission 65452) | Corn, switchgrass and miscanthus rhizosphere microbial communities from Kellogg Biological Station, Michigan, USA - LAR L5-3 metaG | ecosystem: Host-associated > Plants > Roots > Rhizosphere ... | reverse complement strand
CTATCAGATCAAAAATTTCGTTATCGTAGTCTGATTCTATATCATATGATTTTCCAAATCTTTCTGGTGCAGATATTGTCGCTTTGAGCATTAGCTCCAATTCAATCTCGTAAATCCCTCTCCCATCAAGTACAAATTTTAGTCCATTCCACTCCGGCGGGTTATGTGAAGCTGTCACGACGACTCCTGCTCCATATTTCCTTGTCTCCCTAAATACAATAGGAGTAGGGGCCACATCGAGATCGTAAACATTAATTCCTTGTTCCATTAAACTCGCCGACACAACTTGGTGTATTATTTTTCCAGAATGCCTCGTGTCTCTTGCTAGCACGCATTTCCCTCTTGGTTTAATTAAGCAAGATGCGAATAATCTGCTGAATTTGATAACTTCATGCAAATTTAGGTCATTCCCATAAATGCCTCTAATGCCGGAGATTGAGATCTTCATAGTGGATACGACTAAAGACCCTGTGATATTTAATTTAACTTGATTTTGTCCTAATTTTGGTTTGAGAAATTTTCGCATTTATTCTTATACAGGGACATGAAGGATTAAATAATGAATGATCAACTGCCTCTAATTAATTGCCCTAGTAGCTCAGCCCGGCAGAGCGAAGGTTTCGTAAACCTTAGGTCGTGGGTCCAAATCCCACCTAGGGCTCATATAGCTAATGAAGTAAAAACAACTAACTTTGATCAAAACGTTGATGGATATCGGGGGGGCAGAGAGCAAAAAACTACCGCGTGCTCCTTCTTATCAGAACTCTGAAACGCTCATCAAACCGTAGTTCAGACAGAATACATTATTCCTCCGGATACAATCGGAACAAATTCCACACTGGCCAATTCTTTAATTCGAGCAATGATTGCATTAAACCAAAGGCTATCTATTCCTTGACTCCAAATAGTTATTTTTTTGTATTGTCTCTTTATGCCGCCGTGGAAGAATCCATTGCAATCCTCTACTGTTATATTGCAATACTTCTGACTCACTTCCTCTATAATGTTGTCTGCCTCAGCAGGCAAATATAAAATAGTCAAGGTAGGAAACGGAATAGTATTCGAAGCGGTCGATGATGTATCTTCGGCCATTATTGTATATCTACTTCTAAATTACAGCCCAATATCTGGATTTCGTGTGATTTGACTTTAACCAGTAAAAATAAGAGTCACTACTGTACCGTGATCAAAAATGACAATGACTGTCTTGTGCGTCAACAGCATAGATACAAATACTTGCTTGCGCGCACCTATACAACTCTCTAGCCATACAATCCTAGGTTGGTTTTTGGGTGTTCAATTTTGATCCTTCTTAGTTTTCTTTCCACCAGTTCTGCTTCCCTTAGCAAGGACACGATGTCGCATGAGGCGCCCGGCACTAGTTTACTGACAGACTGCGAAACTACGGCTGCCGCTCGAAAATCTGGGGCATCTTTCAACACTTTGACTAACAAAACAATCACATCTTTTTTCAACCATGTCCCTTCGTTGAGTAATAAGGCAGGAATCCCCGTTACAGAACCGCTAATCAGCTGTTCAATTCCAGCCCTTGTAAACTTTTGTAGGGCTTTCTTGGTGCTTGCAGTAGCATATACTACCAATTCAGTCGGTTTAACATCATCTTCCTCTTGGGTTTGATCATCCGGCAAACCAGCAGCGCTTATGACAAGATCACACTCCTTCTCAATTGCCCATCGCAAAATCGTCTTCGCTATAGGGCGATATATAGTTTGATCAAAACTTAGTTCGGACACAAAAATAGCAAGTTTCAATTCTTCATTGGCATAGATTCTTGCGGGGAAATTTGGAGTACCGTTTTGTATTATTGATAACGAAGGAAAACCCGGTGAATCAAGAACTGCAACAAGCTCAGTCGGTAGAGAATGAACAAAACATTCAGATGCAATGGCATTGGCCAACCCAACACTGGGAAAACCGTCAATAACAGTACCTCCCTTAAGATTAACCCTTTTTGCCTCGCGAATTTCGATAGGCAAGTCTGTTGGCGTCCCGTACATCATATTGATATGAATCTATACCCCATTAAAAGATACTTAGACCAACAGATTAGCAGTAAATGAGTTTAGCAAACGGCCTAACCAAATGCTTCGATTATTTTATCGAAACTAGCTCTCGTGTGATTTGATTTATACATCCTTAGTAACCGAATGATCTTTTCTTGTTCAGCAAAGTGTATATTCTTATTAACATGTTTCGAAACCGGCCCTTTTAGTAGCAGAGAATTAGCAGCTGCAGTCACATTGCACGTCCTTCTATCGATACTAGAACTCTCAAAGTCTACGATATGAGCATAAATACTCTTTGAAACTAGCACATGATGGTCTAAGCAGCTTAGTTCTCCATGGTCAAGATTCGCCATATCTAAGTTATAACATTGCTCTAGAGTACTTATTGCAACTTTGCGAACTTGTTCATTGTTAATATTTTGCTGGTTCAACCAACGAATTATATTCCAACCATCTATAAAGTCCATTAAAATAAAATTTTCGGAGTTCGCGTAAATGTTGGGCCCAACACCGACTGAATTTGCAATTTTATGTAGCCTGACCTCTCTTTCCATGGACTTGCGGTTAGCATCAATTCTTCGAATTTTTAGAGCATAGGTTTTTTTATCCTTTGCTTCGACCCTCACCACAACACCAACGCCGCCCTTTCCTAGAATACTAAATTTGCCAATTTTTGTGCTTCCAGTAGGCAAAAATGAGCTAACTCCCATAATTTCTAATTCTTTTAAACGGCTGAAATATTCTCGGTCCTCGATTTGCCTCGGATAAGAAATGACCTGAACAAGTTCAGGACAATTTACATCGATTTTATCATAAAATGTGTCGATCAGATGTGACAAGTTCGTTGACAGCCTCCTTCGCTATTCCGTTTATTTTTGGATCATCACCGGAATACAGCCGAACTAGCCTTTGGATGTCTCCCACTAGTCCCTTCGTAATTCCTGTACTCTCGATTTTCTTGGTCAATAACAATTTCAAGAAATGCTTTGCGTTTGTAGCTTTTCTTCGAATCATAGTTGAAACTCTCATTTCACTATCAACCCAGGTGAATAACGATTCCTTCTGATTTTTTAAGATAAAATTGGCAGTTTCATCCCTCATAAATATATGCGGGCCGATTTTTTGTGCGTATGCGGACAATGTGACGGATTCTAATAAGAATCCAAAGGCAGCAGTTTCTTCTTCATCCGTGACGCAAGCACTACGAATAACCCTAAAATTCGCAAGCTCGAGTTGCTTAGCAATTGCATTTAGGCTTCTTTTAAGCTGTCCCCTAATAACATCAGGGCTACGTCTTTTATAATTGAATTCGACTATAACTAAATTAGGATAAAGTTCCATGTTATTTCCAACGAATTCTTTTTGTCTTTTAATGAAAAAATCAGTAGATGGTTTTGCCAGGAATGATCTGGCTGCAAGCACAAACTTCCCAATACTCTCAGCCGAAATAGCCGTCCCTAAATTTCTTTTCTGATCAATAGGATCAATTATTATAAGCTGACTTTTAAAATTCTTTAAACTATATTCATCAGGCTTATCGATCGAAATCACGTTGTTTTCTTCCGATATATTTGATATTGCATGCAAGACGGACTCAAACGAACCATATTTCAATATCATAATTTCAGCAACATAGCCACTAAACCCTCCTGTAGCAATGTCGGCTCCATATACGCCAATGGATTTCAAAAACTTTTTTAGCAGCCTCACCTGGTTCCGCTTTTCGTCATCTAAATTGTTTTTCATATAGTCAGTATGGAAAGGTGATCTATCAGCAGCGCTTTTCCATTCACCCTGAGGTACGTCGTAACAAGGAACCACGTTGACTCGAATTCCATTGATCACTGCTTCAACATATGGATGATCAGAATACCGAATATATGGATTAAATCCCTTGAGCGACTGCCAACCTATTTGCTCGCCAAGCAGTCCAAATTCTTTATCATTCACGGAGTTATCAATTTTAATGAATATGTCAATGTCTACTTCCTCCTTTAACCATGTTCCTTTAGCAAATGAGCCTCCAAAAATGACATCCACCACGTTGGGAGAAATGTAACGGCTAACAAGGCTCTTAGTTTCAATTGCGATCTTTGTTAGTTTTTCCACATCGTCAGGCAAAGGCTGGCATTGCTTCAGCCCTAGTGAAATAATATTGGTAATACTCTTCATTTCGCATGCACCGTAAAGATATTTGTATATCTCGGCCCTGTAGAAGTAAGATCGCTTCGTTTCATATGGACTTTATCAATAATATCCGAATTGAAATCCTTCTTTCTGTACTTCTCTATTAAGTCTGTTCGCATATTCAAACCTCCTCCTTTTGCGCGAATCACCGTAAGGTGAGGCATAAATGGCTTGTCTGGCTTGATGCCTATTTCTGACATATGTAGGACTACCTCTTCTGCAAGCCTAACAAGTCTTTGCTTGGTATTTTCGTCTACTCCCACCCAGACGACCCGAGCGAAGCTAGGGTGCGGGAATCCGCCGATTCCAGAGAAAGTCAATTTTATTGGCTCAAATTGTATTTCTGACAGTTTGATCTTGATTTCATCTACGATCTCTAGGTGAATATTTCCTAGAAAGATAAGGGTAAAGTGAAGATTCTGGTTATTAATTGGTCTCGTTTGCTCGTGAGTCCATCCACATTCAGCTATCAATTCTTGCTGTATCTTTTCAATAGCTATGGTGTTTGATACGTCAGCTGCAATAAAAGCCCTTATGGTGTCCAATTTATTCGAAGTATCTTCCATATTGCTTTTTATTATTTTGGAATAACCAGGGGGCAGCCAGAATAATTAAATAAACATTCTAATTCTGACAATTGCGCGGCGAAAATTTATTAGCTTCGTAGAATAGACGGCAGAAGTGTCGTAAATATGGCAGAAAAAGATAGCAAGGAAGATAAAAAAAAGGATACAGGAACCAAACACGCCGAATTTCCGGATAAAAATATTAAAAATGCAAAGTTAATCGTATGTCTTACGGGAATGCCTGGTTCTGGTAAGTCTACTGTTTCCGAGTCACTCGGGAAGAAAGGATTCGCTGTTATAGCTATGGGCGATGTCGTAAGAGATGAGGCGAAACGAAAGAACATAGAGCCTACTGATAATAACTTGGGTAATTTAATGTTAAAATTGAGGAGGGAGATGGGTCCGGGAGCAATAGCCCATTTGATACTAGATGAAATCAATAGGAGAGAAATTAGAAATGATGCCGCTCAGAATATCGTAGTTGATGGTATCAGAAGCGTGCCTGAGGTAGAGATATTGCGAACTGTTGGCGAGGTTAAATTGCTCGCTATACATGCTTCGGCAAATACCAGGTTTGATCATCTTAAAAAGAGAGCAAGAGGTGATGCCCCGCTAAGCGAAAATGATTTTGGGACGCGCGATAAACGTGAACTGAATGTAGGTATAAGCGAAGCAATTGCAATGTCCGATGAAATGTTGTCAAACAATAATTTAACAATTGAAGAATTAAAGCGAAATGCCTTTGAAATAGTTCAAAAGTGGATTAGAGAATTTTATAATGACAATGGCATATGGAACAATATAGGTGTCCGGTAATGAAAAAATCACTAGTCACAACCCCCGTTGAATTAAAAGTTGAGGCTTCAGTTAACCCGTCAGAGTCCTGCGAGAAAGTAATTGCTGCAGTAGCGAATATAATCGAATGTTCACCGGAGTTCAGATACGGAAGCAGGGTTATTGGTAGGTCACTTGGAATAGAATCACTTCGCACAATTTATGAACAAATTAGGTCTAGGTCCGCAATGGGTGTCTTAAGACGTATGTTACTTAATAATCGAGTTGCAGATAGCACCTACTTCCTTTTGAACAAACAGGCGGCTGCTACTGGCATTGTAGTAGTAATTGATGACGAACGGGAATCCCCCCTTGGTCCCATAAGGGTAACGTTAGATTGCGAAGAGATCGATGTGCTTATTGACTGGCTAGTACCCGTCGATTGAGTGCGTTTATCTGAGCTCATCAGTCGGTTTCGATGGAAGTCAATTATCTTCATATGTTACAAGTTACAAGCAGTGATTATGATTCTCAATCTTGTCCAACGAAGTAAATTTATAAAATCCGACACGCCATTCTATATTGAATTGAAATAATGAGCGATATCATTAAAGAAGATGAAGAAGCTATTGAAGGAATTAATGATGTTTTTGAAGATAATGAAATCCCAACTTCTGGTAAATCGGATACGAAATCACCGAAAAAGTCTGATGCTGAGGTCGCATCATCCGCAGCTAATATTGATGGGGATATTGCGACTTCTACAACAACAGTAAACCCTCAAAATGCTACTGAGGAACCGGAAACAAGACCAGTTTTGGATTCAAAGTTTTTCGCCATCAGAACAACAGGTGGACAAGAAAACATAGTTGCAAACACTATTCAAAATAGAATTAACGCGAAAAAGATAGGAATTCATTCAATTCTCATATTGGAGAATTTCAAAGGATATATTATCGTAGAGGCTCCTGATTCAAACATAGCCTACGAAGCATTAGCAGGTATCCGTCATGTGCGAGGCCAAATACGTGGAGAACTACCCTTCAAGGATATTGAAGGCTATCTCGTGAAAAAACCTGTCGTATCTGACCTGAGTATTGATGATACAGTAGAAATCATCGGAGGGCCGTTCAAAGCTATGAAAGCGAAAATAACTAGAGTAGATTATGAAAAACAAGAAGCGACAGTAGTTTTACTTGATTCTCCATACCAGATTCCCGTAACGGTAGACGCAAATTATCTAAAAAAGGTTGCGCACTGATTTAACCTGTGTTTTTTTGTCTTCTCGTGGTCGGATTTTTTGGCGTGAAGAGTGCAAGGTCTACTAATTTGTTCAATATTTGATAAAAATAGAAAACTGGCTGTGATCGCACCGAACAAGAATATGGCGGCTGTTACTTGTTCGTGGTCCAACTATGTCCACAACTCTTCCCCATATTACCTCGTGAAAATTAGAACCCGTTAGAGAGGTGATTATTATCCTATCGTAAATGTAAAAGATATTTATACCTCAGCTCAACTGAGTTTTAAAGCATGGGCGATAAAAAGACCATTTCTGCTTTGGTAAATGGAGGAGAGGCTAGTGCTGGACCCCCCTTGGGACCGGCGCTCGGTCCAATAGGTGTAAACGTATTGCAAGTAGTAAATAACATTAATGAAAAAACTAAGGATTTCCCTGGAATGAAGGTCCCTGTCAAAGTTGAAGTCGATACAACAACAAAACAATTCACTGTTGAAGTGGGAGTTCCGCCCACGGCTGCGCTGATAATCAAAGAAGCAGGTGTAACAAAAGGCTCAGGAACGGCTGGCACCAACTTTGCTGGAAATATAACTATGGAGACTGCCGTCAAAATCGCCAAAATGAAAATTGATAGCTCCTACGCTCATGACATACATGGTGCCGTAAAGGAAGTAATAGGATCTTGTCTAAGCATCGGAATGACAATAGAAGGTATGCCTGCAAAACAAATATACTCTGAAATTTCAGCAGGAAAGTACGAAGAACTTTTCAAGTAATTCCTATTGTCAATTCGTGATTAGGCTAAGGCTAACATTTAAATAATTTTCTAGCTACGGATGTAACTTCTGAGCTGAGTACCGATTTGGGTGCGATAATAAATTTGTAGTAAGTTTAAAATATCCCAAACTCTGCCATATAATTTGTAAATTTTAAAGAGGAATATGAATATGGCTACAATTCAACAAGGATCAGCTGGCGGAATGCCAGTATTAATATTGAAAGAAGGCGCGACTCAGACAAAAGGCAGAGATGCTCAGAAAAATAATATTGCTGCCGCAAAGTTAATTGCTGAAGTTATAAGGACGAGTCTTGGGCCTAGAGGGATGGACAAGATGCTGGTTGATTCCCTAGGTGACGTAACAATCACCAATGATGGCGCAACGATTTTGAAAGAAATCGATGTTCAACACCCTTCGGCTAAAATGATGGTCGAGATCAGCAAGGCAACTGATAACGAAGTAGGGGATGGCACATCTTCTGTTGTGATATTAGCAGGTGCCCTGATAGAAAAGGCAGAGGAGCTTATCGGAAAGGATGTTCATCCTACGATTATTGTTGATGGCTACAGAAAGAGCGCTGTAAAAGCAATTGAAATTCTCAACAGTATGGGACAGAAGATTAGAGAAAATGACAAAGAAGATTTGATCAAGGTCGCAAGGACTTCTATGCAAACGAAACTAGTCTCGAGAGAATCAGAACAGATAGCAGACTTAGTAGTTAGTGCCTGCCTTCAGGTTTCTGAAAAGAGTGATTCGGGAACCAAGCTAGATATCGATGATATTAAAGTGGAGAAAAAGGCAGGTGGTTCTCTGCATGATACTAAATTGATCAAGGGAATTGTTCTTGACAAGGAAGTTGTACATGGAGGGATGCCAAAGAAAGTTGAGAAAGCAAGAATTGCTCTCCTCAACTCTGCTCTTGAGATTGAAAAAACAGAGTTCGATGCGAAGATAAACATCAGCTCTCCAGACCAGATGAATATGTTCCTAGAAGAAGAGAATAAAATGCTAAAGAATATGGTTGACAAGATAACGGCGACCGGTGCGAATGTGGTTATCTGCCAAAAGGGTATAGACGATATCGCTCAGCACTACCTCGCGAAGGCCGAAGTTTTAACGGTTCGCAGGGTCAAAGAAAGTGATATGTCGAAATTGGCAAGAGCAACTGGCGCACGAGTGGTGAGTAACCTTGATGACCTTACGGCTAAGGACCTTGGTTCTGCCGAGCTGGTGGAAGAGCGAAAGATTGAAACTGACAAATGGGTGTTCGTAGAAGGCGCCAAACATCCCAAGGCAGTAACTATACTGATTAGAGGCGGATCTCAAAGGGTTGTTGACGAAGCAGAGCGATCAGTCCATGACGCTTTGATGGTTACAAAAGATGTACTCGAAAGACCGGTCATTGTTGCTGGCGGTGGTGCTCCAGAAGCCTATACAGCAGCAAAACTAAGAGAATGGGTAAGCACACTATCTGGTCGTGAGCAGTTAGCGGCAGAAAAGTTTGCTGAATCTTTAGAAGTGATTCCATTGACCTTAGCAGAAAACGCCGGGATGGATCCAATTGATACCATCACAGATTTACGGTCAAAGCAGAGTAAGGGTTCGAAATGGACTGGGATTGACGTAAGAAATGGCAAAATTGCTGATATATCCAAATTGGAAATATTCGAGCCACTAGTCGTCAAAGAACAAATCATCAAATCCGCAACTGAGGTTGCATCAATGATCCTCAGGATCGACGATGTAATAGCCTCTGGGAAGTCTGGTGGGCCACCGGGAGGTGGGATGCCACCAGGTGGAATGGGCGGCATGGGTGATATGTAATAAACAAAGGAAGAAGATATTTCAAAAACTGATTTATCAAAGGAAGACCCTGTCTATTTTTTTCTTTTTTTGTCATCATAAAAGTATACAAGCTCATTTTTTGGTTATATTCGTTATATTTTGTGGATACTTTTAAAGAAATAAAGCTTTTCAGCAAATGATTGGATTTCAATTATTAGTCGTACTAGTCATTCGGCAATCTTTATTACTGTATATAGGACTGAGTTGTTTTATCAAAATTCTTTATGATTTCAAACTGCTGCTCAAACCTATCCTCGCTGAGCAAAGTGAGCTCTGGGAACAAAGTTGAAGGATCTCCCCTCGCCATTATTGAGGCAGGATGGTCTTTGCCAAGAAGTGAAAAACACAGATCGTATGTCATTTGTCTAACTCCTAATTCGTCTATGATACCAAAGCTGTGAAGATACTCATGTAATAGTACCATAAAAAGATAGGAATTATACTCCTCGATCGACTTTTTCTGTTGGATCATGTTAAGAATGGATCTATTTACGACGATTACATTAGACCCGAGGATATGATATGCGCCGATTCTACTAGGCAAACCCTGGAGAATGAGGCTCAATCCAGCTCTATGCATCTTGAATTTACTATTAACTGCTAACTTTACCAATTCAAAAGCTTCATTAAAATCCTTTATCTCTAATATCCTCTCTGAAACATTTAGAGGTTTGTCAGTCAACCGCATACAATATTATAGTGCGCAACAGACTATAAAACCTATAGTTACTATTATAATTATACTAGCTAAGCTATCAGCCTGGATGTTCCAATCGAGCACGACGCCTCGTTATTACCTTTACAGTGCGTAGTAATTGCAAGATTGGAACTTCCATAGTTATCATATCTTAAACTATACATTTTCTAAGCATTTTCTGACTCCCCAAAAAAACATCTCGCTCAGCAGTCAAGCTATCTAGTGCAAGTAGTGACATTGACAAGTATCTCTGATTTGTTCTACAATATATAGAACATTTCTTGTTACTCGGTATATCAGTTATGGAATCGGCCATTGACCGTTTCTTCGCGGCGCTTCCAGACGAAAGAGCACTTGCTTTGCGTCCCAGAGATATATCACAGAAGTACATCCTAAGATAGTAGAGGGAATAAAATGGGGTGACCATACCTTTGTGTACAACAAAGACAATATTTTGGATAAAAGGAGCCATCAAGGCTAGATGCTAAGAAATCATCTTATCTTGATAAAGACTCCACATTGCATGAATACGTAGGTGTGTAAATTTGAGGGCCGAATGGCTCAT
>Ga0070711_100002394_pt1 | contig 10683 bp, 10 predicted proteins | sample LARL53metaG_FD_65452 | JGI IMG/M metagenome (GOLD analysis project Ga0070711, IMG submission 65452) | Corn, switchgrass and miscanthus rhizosphere microbial communities from Kellogg Biological Station, Michigan, USA - LAR L5-3 metaG | ecosystem: Host-associated > Plants > Roots > Rhizosphere ... | reverse complement strand
CGCAGTGCAGCCCTCTCCCCAGCGGGGAGAGGGCACAAATACGGCACGTCGCCACTTCTGACGCAGTAGTACTAGCCCAACTCTCGCGGGCCGAGAGGCGTCATGATGGCGGCGCGGAGCTCGATCTCCGCGCCGCTCGAGATGACGACGCGATCGTCAGCGAAAAAGGACTTGAGCGACGCCGCAAGGGAAGCTCCATCCAGGTGCGTGATGGACAACCGATCGAGCCGGCAGCCGAGGTCGGCATGCTGAGGCCGGGGAGGACCCCGTCAGGCCACTCGATCAGGGTCGGGAATGCGCCACCCGACGGCAACGATCCGTCGGGAGCAATCGAAATCTGCCACGACAAGGTGCCGCGAGAGACCTGGACGGGCTCTCCGGCGGCGCCGGGCACGTCGGCGAGCGCGGTGCGAATGTCCGCGACACGCACAACCCAGGTCAGGAGGCGCGGCGAGCAGGCCAGACGCCGATGCATGTCCGGATCATCGAGACCGAACCATCGGGGCCGCTGCGGTGTAACGCCCGATCCGGCGCGATCACCTCGAGAAAAACGCTGTTTCCGAGCTGCATCAGGTGATTGTGCGTACCCATGATGGGATGTGCACCACCGGGCGGGATCTCCACGCCGAGCGCGCGGCGGACATGCGCAACCCCTTCGTCGAGGCTCAACGCTGCGACCGTGAGATGATCGAGATACAACACGACTGGATTCCTTGCTGGAAAGCAGCAGAGCGGCAAGCTGCCGAGCGAAAACATGGCGAATATTGCAGCAAGGACAGCGGAAACACTATAACTTGCTACACGGACGAACCATAGAGCATCGGCTTCCACACGACATCAAGCGCGGGATACGCCTCGCAAATCACATTGATGCGGTGATCCGACAACCCGGAGGTGACATGCTGATCGCGCGGCGCACGCTGTTCGAGAACAAGTCGCTCCGTCTGGGGCACGTCGTCGCACGACCCTCTTCGGCCGATTGCGGCGAGGTCGAGTGCCAAGGCGAAAACGTCATGGTGTTGCCTCTCGCTGGCGTTTTCGCGAAGCACGAAAGCCCACGCCGGCAGGTCATCGCAACGCCGAGCCATGCGGTGCTGATCAAGGCCAACGATCCCTACCGCATCAGCTATCCGGGCAGCATCGGCGACCGCTGCCTGACGTTGAGATTCTCCGACGAAGTGCTGTGGCAGATCGTGCGACAAGCCGCGGCCCGGCGAAAATCGGCGTTGCCCCCGCTGGCGTCATGCGGCCTGCTTCGGCCATCGGCGATGCTCGCGCGCGGCATGCTGTGGCACCGACTAGCCTCCGGCCAATGTGAACCCCTGGAAGTCGAGGAGACCAGTACCGCGCTGCTTGGATCGACGCTTCGTTCACTCTGCGAGGACGGACGCAATGAGCATCGGGGCTGTTCGACCCGCCGTCTGCGCGCGGTCGAGGCGGTGAACGAAGCAATCTCGCTCAGTCCCGAACGCAGGTGGACTCTCGACGGTTTGGCGCAACTCGCTAACCTCTCCATCTACCATCTCTCTCATGTCTTCCGGCAAGAGCTTGGCGTCTCCATCTACCGCTACGTGACGCAGGCGCGTCTCGCAAAAGCGCTGGACATCGTGCTCGAGTCCGACACGGAGCTGACCACGATCGCATTCGATGCGGGATTCGCGAGCCACAGCCACTTCACGGCCCGCTTTCGCGCATTTTTTGGCTTGACGCCGAGCGAACTGCGTCGAAGCAAAAGTCGTGCAAGAAAGGTCGACGTTCGCAAGATCGTGACAGCGGCCCAGAGGCGTCGCCGCTAGCTTGCGGTTCCTTTCCAACGGAGCCCGTCATGCAAAGCACGACAACCAAAATCGCGGTCGAGACCGACGGCGACCTCGACACCCTGACGCGTCTGAATCTCGAATATGTGCGGTCGGTCGAACAAAGCGATGTCGCCTGGTTCGAACGCAACCTTGCGCCGGATTTCTGGAACAGCAATCCGGACGGTTCGCTAATCGACCGGCAGGGATTTCTCGCCCAGATCGCCAAGCGCCCCGGCATCTCCGATATCGAGCCTCATGATGTCCTTGTTCGCATCATGGGTGATTTCGCGATCATTCATGCGCGGACCACGTACCAGACGCCGGCGGGCAAGTCGGCAGGCCGGTACACCGATATCTGGGCACGCCGCGAGGGGCGCTGGGTGTGCATTGCCGCGCACGTGACCCGCGGCTAGCGCGCGCCGGTCACCCCGCCTCCTCCGGCGGCTTGAGGTGCCGAAAGGAGACGAGCAACGCCAGATCGTAGGCAATCTTCAGCGTTCCGCAGAGGATCAACGGCAGTCCTGGCAGAGCCGTGGTCAACAGCACACCCGCGATCGCGGGGCTGACGGCCGATGCCAGGCTGCGCGGCACGGCGGTTACGCTGGCGGCCGCCGGCCGCTCAGGCGGCGTCACGACAGCCATCACGTACGATGTGCGGGTCGGCACATCCATCTGCGAGAGCGCGGCCCGTAACAGGAGCAGGGCCAACGCGACGTAAAGGTTGGGCGCAAAGGCCGCGAGCACCAAAAAGACGCTCGAGGGGATATGCGTGAACACCATCGTGTTGACGAGGCCGATGTGCCGGGCGAGCCAGGCGGCGACCGGATAAGAAAACGCGCTGAGCGTGCTCGTCCAGAAGAAGAACAGGCCCGCGGCCGACAGCGACAGATCGAAGCGCTGGACCAACCACAAGACGAGCAGCGACTGCGCGACGAAGCCGCCGGCAAAGGCGTCGACGGAAAACAGCGCGGCCAGTTTGTAGACCGTCCGGCGTGACGGACCGAGCGGCGCATGATGCTGCTCCTCTGCCTGCACATGCGGCAGCCGACGATAGAGCAGCGCACTTGCGATGCCGAAACCGGCATAGGCGTAGAACATCAGCCGCAGCGCACTGAGTTCTGTCAGTCCCGCAGAGACGAACAGGTCCGGCAACGACGAGGCCAGCGAACCCACCGCGGTCGAAAGCGCACCGATCAGGCTGTAGCGCGCAAATACGCGCGTGCGCTCCTTGTCGTCGGCGCCACGCGCCAGCATCGCATGCTCGAGCGGCACCAGGACGCCGAGATCACCGGCGGACGGATTGATCGTGCCGATGAAGGCGACCAGCGCGATCGCCGCAACGTGCTGGACATTCGGAAATGCGATTCCCGTCACAGCCATCAACCCTGCACCGAAAAGCATCAGTTTTCGCAGGTCATGACGCGGCGCAATCACGCCGACAGCCAGGGTCAGGAGCGCTGTACCGAGCAGGGATGCGGCGGCCACGACGCCGACGGCCGCGGCATCATGGCCGAGCGCCGTCAAATAGGCCGGAAGGATGATGACCGCAAAGCCGTCGCCAAACCCGCGCAAGGCGCGGGCGGCGTAGAGCCGGTTCGTGCCGGCCGCCGTGATCGCCGTCGCTCTCAAATCCATGCGCAATCCCTCGATCTCTCGAGCCTGCGCAGAACTTGGACGACACGCCGTCTTCAACGGGGAGTCTGCCCGTCCCCGAATGCAGAGCCTAGTTCCGCTGCGATATCCGGGCAAGCCCGCAGCCCCGGCTCGCCGGTTTTTCGCGCCCGGTTAACCCTTTGCTAACCATACACCGGGCAAAAATTGCCGGGTGAAGTTGAGTGTCGTCGGTCGCGGATAGCGGGGGGAGCTTCCCGTGGACGCCAGCGCGGTGCCTCAGTTTCGAAGCGGTGGTCCTGCGGCCGCCGTGCAGACGTTTGGCGCGCGTGAGCGGCACAGCCGGGGGGAAGCGGCAACCATGGTCGACGTCACGGCGGGTCAGGGCGCGGGCGCCCTCAGCGGCTCTTTGCCAAAGCTCAGCGACATCGGCAACCTGATCAAGCGCGGCGACATCGCGCTCGCGGTCGGCATCCTCGTCATCCTCGTGGTGCTGATCATGCCGCTGCCCTCGGTGGTGCTCGATCTGTTTCTCGCGATCTCGATCACGATGTCGATCCTGATCCTGATGACGGCCCTGTTCATCCAGGCGCCGCTGGAATTCTCCTCCTTCCCGACCACGCTGTTGATCTCGACCATGCTGCGGCTGTCGCTCAGCCTCGCCTCGACCCGGTTGATCCTGTCGCACGGTCACGAGGGCACCGACGCCGCCGGCCACGTCATCGAGGCGTTCGGCAATTTCGTGATGGGCGGCAATTTCGTCATCGGCATCATCGTCTTTGCGATCCTGGTGACGGTCAACTTCGTCGTCATCACCAAGGGTTCGGGGCGCATCGCGGAAGTCGCGGCGCGCTTCCATCTGGACGCGATGCCCGGCAAGCAGATGGCGATCGACGCCGACCTGTCCGCCGGACTGATCGATGAGAAGGTCGCCAAGGAGCGGCGCAAGGCTCTGGAGGACGAAAGCGGCTTCTTCGGCGCCATGGACGGTGCCTCAAAATTCGTCCGCGGCGACGCGGTCGCCGGCCTGCTCGTCGTCTTCATCAACATCATCGGCGGCATCATCATCGGCGTCGCCCAGCAGGGCCTGTCCTTCGGCGAGGCGGCCCGCACCTACACGCTGCTGACCGTCGGCGACGGCCTGGTGACCCAGGTGCCGGCCCTGATCGTCTCGACCGCGGCAGGCCTCCTGGTCTCCAAGGCGGGCGTCTCCGGAGCGGCCGACAAGGCGCTGATCAAGCAGTTTTCCGGCTATCCGCAGGCGCTCGGCATGGCGTCCGCGGTCATGGGCGTCCTTTCGGTGCTGCCGGGCATCCCGATGATCCCCTTCCTCGCCCTGGCCGGCGGCGCCGGGTGGCTCGCCTGGTCGGCCCGCAAGCACAAGCGCGCCACGAAGGCGGCCGAAGCAGCCGCGGCGGCCACCCCCGCTGCCGCCGCAGCAGCAGCGGCGCAGGCGGAAGAACCGATCTCCAGCGCGCTGAAGATCGACGATCTCAAGATCGAGCTCGGCTATGCGCTGCTGCCGCTGGTGAACGGGCCTGACGGCACTGACCGGTTGACCGAGCAGATCAAGGCGCTGCGCCGGTCGCTGGCGATCGAGATGGGCTTTGTGATGCCGGCAGTGCGCATCCTCGACAACGTCCAGCTCGAGGCCAATACCTACATCATCAAGATCAAGGAAGTGGATGCAGGCAGCGGAAAGATCTGGCCCGCCCAGTTCATGGTGATGGACCCCGCCGGCAACCAGGTCAGCGTGCCCGGCATTCACACCATCGAGCCGACCTTCGGCCTGCCCGCGACCTGGGTCGACGCCAGCCTGAAGGAGGAGGCGTCGCTGAAGGGTTATACGGTGGTGGATGCCGCGACCGTGCTATCGACGCATCTCACCGAACTGCTGAAGGGCAACATGTCGGACCTGTTGTCCTATGGCGAGGTCCAGAAACTGTTGAAGGAGCTGCCGAAGGAGCAGGGCGAGCTGGTCAAGGACATCGTGCCGGGCCAGATCACGATCTCGGGCATCCAGCGCGTGCTCCAGCTCCTGCTCTCCGAGCGCATCTCGATCCGCGATCTCTCGACCATTCTCGAAGGCATCGCCGATGCGCTGGCCTTTTCCCGCAATCCATCGACCGTCGTCGAGCACGTCCGCGCCCGGCTGGCGCGTCAGATCTGCGCGCAAAATACCTCTCCGATGGGCTATCTGCCGCTGATCGCGCTGTCGGCTAAGTGGGAGCAGGCTTTTGCCGAATCGCTGGTCGGCCAGGGCGACGAACGCAGCCTCGCCATGCAGCCATCCAAACTCTCCGAGTTCATGACCTCGGTTCGCGACGCGTTCGAGCGGGCGGCCCGCGAAGGCGAGGCGCCGGTCCTGGTTACCTCGGCCGCCATCCGTCCCTTCGTACGATCTCTGGTTGAACGCTTCCGCGCGCAGACCACGGTGCTGTCGCAGGCGGAGATCCATCCGCGCGCGCGGCTGAAAACGGTGGGAAGCGTCTGAGTACCGCTGATTTGCGCATTTTGCCGCAGGGCTTTTTCGCCACAGGCAATTGTTTTCTGCTCCGGAACAGCCTCCTTGGGGAGGCTGCCCTAAATCCGGGAAATTGATGTTAAGTATCTGTAATATATAATTTTTTGAAAGTATGATAATCTTAACCAATCGCGCAAGTTCACATCTCTTCACTCACTTGTGAACACCCCTTTCGGAACGGAAGCCCGAATTCCTACGTATACACGCGTAAGAGATTGAACCGCGCCCGGGACGGCACCGACGAATTTTTAAGAGCGAAGGAAGGCAGCTGGAGGCTTTCATGAACCATTCGATCTACAGCGCAGACCGATCGACCCACCTCAAGGTGGTGGCGGTTGCTTTGGTTGCTGGCATCGCAGTGGCGGCCGTTGGCCTCTCCGCGCGCTTGAACAGCGATGACGGTTATGCGCAGACCGCGCGTGTCATCAAGGCCGGCAAGCCGGTCACGGTCACGAGTTCCGAAGCGTCGATGATCCGGTAGCGAGACAGAGAGGATTTTGTGAATTCACGCGGCCCTTTACCAGCCCCCCAAAGACGCCACGTGGATATGTAGAAGACCCACCCCAAGTCGACTACAAAAGAAAACGCCCGCCCCCCACGGGCGTTTTCGCTTTTGTGGGGTATGCGTTCGCTGGACCGCCGCAATCGAAGGCTGGAGCCTGTTCCGTTCCGATTGGATCGGAACGGAGGCTCCAGATTGTTGTTTGACGCGTTTTCTTCACGCGACCGGTATCCACTTCGCTCGAAAACGCCCTATCGGTTCGGAGCGGGTGTCGCGGGCGGCACGGTCTCGATCAGCTTGCCCGTATAGATCGGGGTCGAGTGCGGGACACCGTCAGGCGAGCCTCCGGCCTGTTCGACAGTCACGGCGTAGGTGGCGCCGCTGATGACATCCTGGTCATAGCCTGAGAGCACCGGACGCGCGGTAAAATCGCTGCCGCCGATCACGCCAAGCGACCGCGGCCGCGGCAGCTTGTCGGAGATCAACCACAGCTCGAAGCTCTTGCCGGCTTCAGGCGATGCGCCCACCTTGCGCACCGTGAAATTCTTGGTGGTAGCGTCGACCGTGAGAATGAAGGCGGGCGCGCCCGCCTGCCCCTGCAGGATCGCCACATATTGTCCCGAGAGAGCTTGCCCCGCCTGCGGCGTCCTCACCTCGACGATCTGCACCCGCGGCTTTGACCTGAGCACGCCGGGCAGCAGGTCGGGCTGGAAGACCTCGACAGCCAGCACCACCATCAGGGCCGCGGCCAGTGCCGACATCGCGGAGGCGACTCTGCGCCAGCGCCTGGCCTGCGCGGCCAGGCGGATGACATTGGAATCGTCCCCGATCGGCAGCGCGAGCGGCGCGTTGGTCAGGGCTTCGACAGGCGCGGTCTGCGCGGGCGCGGCAGCCACCACCGCTTCGGGCAGCACAATCGGTGCCTGCGGCCCGGCATGCCCGATCGCCGCCCTGATGCGCTCCCACAATTCGGGCCGCGGCTCGACCGCGCCGACCATCTGGTTCAGCGCGCCGAGCCGGAATTCCCAGGCCTGCACGACGGCGAGAAAATCCTTGTCGAGGGCCATCATGGACTCGACCTGCGCGCGCTCATCGGCATCGAGCGTGCCGAGTGCATATTCCGCAGCGAGCGCGATATGGTCTTCGCTATAGGCCATCATCCGAACCAGAGAATTGCCACCTCGAGCGCGTACACACCAAAACTCATCCCAGTCCGAGACATTCCCGGATGTCCATCATGCTGCGGCGCAGCCAGGTCTTCACCGTATTCACCGGCGCCGCGAATTTCTCCGCCAGTTGCTCGCGGCTCCAGCCGTTGTAGTAGGCGAGCAGCACAAGCTTCTGACGGTCGGGCTCCAGCCGCCCAACACATTCCAAAAGCCGCTTCAGTTCTTCCGTCATTTCCCGGCGCGCCAGCGGATCGGGGCTTTCAGCCGCCACCTCCATCGCTGACGGTTCCTCTTCGATCGAAACCTCGGTCCGCTTGCGAACGAGATCGATGGCCCGGTTGCGGGCAATGGACGCCATCCAAGTGATCGGCGATGCCAGTCCGGGATTGAATTGGCCCGCACTGTTCCAGATCTTGACGTACGTCTCTTGAACGACCTCCTCTGCGAGATCCTGACGCCGCAAGATACGGAGCACGACGCCATAGAGTTTCGCGCGCGTGGCGGCGTAGAGGCGCTCAAAGGCCGCCTCATCCCCCTTTGCGACCGCGGCGATCAGCCAAACCAGCTCCGCTGGTGTCAGCATTCAGGCCCCCCGAAGTCGCATTTTGTCGCCGTCCTATGCACTGGATCGCGGTTCATCGCTTTTCGTAGCATATCTTACAGGCTGGCAATCAAGCCAACTCGCCGCGGATGGGCATTATTGACACGAAAAAACCCGGACCTCGCGGCCCGGGTTCTGTCTGCAAGATCTGTTGTTAGCGGGAGCTCAGACGACGCCGAGCCGCGCGCGCATCAAGCCGATGCTGTCGAGATCGGCCTGCTCCCTGGCGCTTTCCTCGGCGCGTTCGCGGGCCTGGTCGCGCTCGTCCAGCAGTTCGACCTTCTTCAGCTCCTCAAAGGCTTCCGACAGCAGGCTCTTGGCCTCATCGAGCTGGACGCGCAGTTCGTCGGCCGAGCGGGTCAGGTTCTCACGGCGCTGGATCGCGGCCTTGGCGTAGGTCGGATAGGCGAAGTGGCTGGGATCGTTGATCCCGGCGCGGTCCTGCTCGCTCTGGATCTCGCGCTCGAGTTCGACCGCCATGCGCTGGAAATCCGCGATCATGCCCTCGATCTGGGTGACCCTTCGGCGCTTCTCGTCGACCTGGAATTTCTTCAGACGAATCAGCGTATCGCGCGACTTCATCGACTCATACTCCCCAGAAGTCCCGGCTCCGCCGCGGGACAAGGCCGGTTCCCCTCACTGCGGGCCCGGCCGGTATAGCTAATATGCAGGGGGGATGATGGCCTGACAAAGTTAGCGTTCCGTTTCCAAACGGTTAGCGTTCCGTTTCCAAGTCACCCCAGGATTTGCTGAAGCTGCTGGTATCCCTGCTGGAGGGTCGCGACTTCGTCCTTGCGCTGGCGCAAAAAGGCCTCCAGCGGCTCATGCAGGCGGATCGCCTCGTCGACTTCCGGACTGGAACCGGCCCGATAGGCACCGAGCCGGATCAGTTCCTCCATGTCGGCATAGGTCGCCATGATCTGGCGCGCCCGCATCAGGACCGGCAGGTAGGCCGGGTCGGCCGATTTCGGCATGGTCCGGGAAACCGATTTGAGAACGTTGATCGCGGGATAGCGGCCGCGTTCGGCGATCGCCCGTTCCATCACCACATGGCCGTCCAGAATGCCGCGGACGGCATCGGCGATTGGTTCGTTATGATCGTCGCCGTCGACCAGGACCGTAAAGATGGCCGTAATCGTGCCGATCCCCACCCCCGGACCGGCGCGTTCGAGCAGTTTTGGCAGTTCCGTGAAGACGGTGGGAGTGTAGCCCTTGGCGGTGGGCGGCTCGCCGGCCGAGAGGCCGATCTCGCGCTGTGCCATGGCAAAGCGCGTCACCGAATCCATCAGGCAGAGCACATCCTTGTCCTCGTCGCGGAAATGCTCCGCAATGGCCAGCGTCAGATAGGCGGCCTGCCGGCGCATCAAGGCCGGCTCATCCGAGGTCGCGATCACCACCACGGAGCGCGCCAGACCCTCCTCGCCGAGATCGTCCTGCAAAAACTCCTGCACCTCGCGGCCGCGCTCGCCGACCAGCCCGATCACCGAGACGTCGGCATCGACGTTGCGCGCCAACATCGACAGCAGTACCGATTTACCGACGCCCGAGCCCGCAAAGATGCCGAGCCGCTGGCCCCGGCAACAGGTGAGAAAAGTGTTGAGCGCGCGGACGCCGAGATCGAGCGGGCTGCCGACCCGCTTGCGCGCATGCGCAGGCGGCGCCGTGTTCCGGTAAGGTACGGGCGAGGCGCCCTGCTCCAGCGGCCCCTTGCCGTCGATCGGCTCGCCCATCGCATTGATCACCCGTCCGAGCCAGGCCTGCGAGGGCCGGACCAGATTGGCGGCATTGGCAATGACGGCCCGGCAGCCGCGCCGCACGCCGTCGAGCCCGGCGAATGGCATCACCACGGCATTGTTGCCCGAGAAGCCGATCACCTCGGAGGGAATGACGCGGTTGCCTCCGGTCTCGATCACGATCCGCGCGCCGACCGACATCGCGTGAATGGGGCCGGCAACCTCGACCATGAGACCCTTCACCCCGACCACGCGGCCGAAAATATTGACACCGTCGATGTCGCCGATCTGCTCCGCCAACGCTTTCATTGCGAAAACCTTAAGTTCTCATGGTTTTCCGGGCTGCGTTTAACTTCGTGTTTACCCGCATCATTAATCATTGCGTCACTGTCCTTGATGACTGAGATCGCTTGGCTGCCTCTTAACGGGAACAGCAAATCGCGGGAGTCGGTTAAGGCTAACTCTTAACGTGGAGACTGAACGAAACTGGATACAAAAAACTGCTTTGACGCAACACCTTAGCGCGATTCGATAAAAATTGCATCGAGAAGGCTTGCGGATCAGAATCAGATTTTGTTAACCATGTCTCGTCAGGATCCGAATCAGTTGTTCAAAGGCGTTTTGAGTGCCGCGAGTTTGCGGCCCGACCTGACGCCCGGAGCGGCGACTATGGGGAACTGGCATGCGCGTTTTGCTGATTGAAGATGACAGCGCCGTCGCGCAGTCGATCGAATTGATGCTCAA
>Ga0070711_100002392_pt1 | contig 10686 bp, 6 predicted proteins | sample LARL53metaG_FD_65452 | JGI IMG/M metagenome (GOLD analysis project Ga0070711, IMG submission 65452) | Corn, switchgrass and miscanthus rhizosphere microbial communities from Kellogg Biological Station, Michigan, USA - LAR L5-3 metaG | ecosystem: Host-associated > Plants > Roots > Rhizosphere ... | reverse complement strand
CCAGCAAGACGATCACGGTGCGGCTGGCATGGCACGCCGGCCACACCAATCTCCGCGAAGGCACCGACCCGCCCGGGACGCCGCCGCCCGGGCCGGACGAGAAGTACTACCGGCCGTGGTACGCCGGACGGTTCAGCGATGTCGACGCGGTGACCGCGTTCTGGCACGACAACTACCGCGACCTGCGGCGGCGAAGCGAAGAGTTCAGGCAATGCTTCCATGACACCACGCTTCCTGCCGAGGTGGTCGAGGCGGTCTCGGCCAATCTCGGCATCCTCAAGTCGCCGACGGTACTGCGGCAGGCCGATGGCCGCCTCTGGGCGTACGAAGGGAACGCCGACTCCAACGGCTGCTGCGGCGGCAGCTGCACCCACGTCTGGAATTACGCCCAGGCCATTCCACATCTCTTTCCCGCCCTCGAGCGCACGCTGCGCGAGACGGAATTCGGTCCGTCGCAGGACGAGCGCGGCCACCAGCAGTTCCGGAGCGCCCTGCCGATCCGGCCGCAGGTGCACAACTTCCATGCTGCGGCGGACGGTCAGCTCGGCGGGATCATGAAGGTGTATCGCGACTGGCGCATTTGCGGCGATACGGAATGGCTGCGCGCGCTGTGGCCCAAGGTGCGCGCGTCCCTCGACTACGGCATCGCGACCTGGGATCCCGACCACAAGGGCTGGGTCGAGGAGCCGCACCACAACACGTACGATATCGAACTCTGGGGCCCCGACGGCTTCTGCACGAGTATCTATCTCGGCGCGCTCCGGGCCGCGGTCCTGATGGGGACGGCCCTCGGCGACGACGTCTCGGCGTATGCGGCATTGCAGGCGGCCGGCACCGAGCGGGCCAACCACGAACTGTTCAACGGCGAGTATTTCATCCAGAAAGTGGAGTGGAAGACACTCCGCGCCAGCCGGGCGGACGACAAGAATGACATCTACGGCCTGAACTCGTACTCGCCCGAGGCGCGGGCGCTCTTCGACAAGGAAGGACCCAAGTACCAGTACGGGAGCGGCTGCCTCTCGGACGGCGTGATCGGTTCATGGATGGCTCTCGTCACTGGCGTGGGGCAGATCCTCGACCCCAGATCCGTCACCAGCCACCTCGCCGCCGTCGTCCGCTACAATCTCAAGACGAACCTTTCGTCGCACGCCAATCCGCAACGGCCGAGCTACGCCGTTGGCAAGGAAGGCGGACTGCTGTTGTGCAGCTGGCCCAAGGGCGGCGCGCTGTCGCTGCCGTTCCCCTATTCCGACGAGGTGTGGACCGGTATCGAGTACCAGGTCGCGTCGCACCTGATGCTGATGGGACGGGTCCATGAGGGGCTCGAGATCGTGCGCACCTGCCGCGATCGATACGACGGGCGCGTGCGCAACCCATTTGACGAATATGAATGCGGGCACTGGTATGCGCGCGCACTTGCTTCGTACGCGCTCCTTCAGGGACTGACGGGTGCTCGCTACGATGCCGTCGATCGCGTGCTCTACCTGAAACCGAACATCAAGGGAGACTTTCGAGCCTTCCTCTCGACCGCGACCGGGTATGGCACGGTCGGCGTGCGTGGCGGGAAGCCGTTCCTGGAGACGAAATCAGGCCACATCGACCTGAAAGAGATCAAGTACTCCGCAGCGTAGCGCCATCGCGATGGGTGGGAACCGGCCGTCCGGGACGGAAGGCCTCGGTGTGCACCAGTTCGATCCGCCAGCTGTCCAGCGCCAATCCGGTCGCGCGAAGCGATTCCCGCAACACGGTTTCCAGCAGATCGGGGGCGGCTTCGGCGCGGAGGTTTACCACGAGGTCGGCCGCCGTCACCGGCTCCAGCAGGCGCGTGCCCAGTTCGGGCACAAAATCGTTGCGCACCAGGTTGATCGCGGCGATCCCGTCGCCCGCGTGCAGCGTCATCTTGAGGTGAGCAACTACTGCCCCGCGGTCGACCAGCCTGCCGTGAAGATCTGACGCCAGGTGCTCCAGCAGCCTGTTTCCGTCACCGACTGTGATGGCAACCGCGGTCGCGCTGGCATTGAGCCAGCCCAGGCGGGCCTCGCCTTCGGCGTAGCGATCGTAGTCGACGGCCATGACCGGGCGGGATTGCTGCTGACTGAATGCGACTCGCCGGAACCACGCGTCCAGGCCGGCCTCCGTGCGCGACGACACTGGAAGTACCTCGGCATTCGGAAACTCGCGCTGCAGCACGGCCCGCAGCGCGTCGAGCTCGGCGGCGGCGAGCAAGTCGCACTTGCTGATGGCGATGATGTCGGCTTCCTCGAGTTGCTTGCGATAGATGTACTGGATGCTGGCGGAGAACGACTCGCCCGGCTCGAGGCCGAACGCGCGACGGGCCCGAACGGGATCCACGAGCACGCTGAGCGGGGCGACCGTGCAGTCGTCGCCCAGCAGGCGCCGCAACGGGTATGTAACGGTCGCCGCGAGATCGGTGCAGCTGCCGACCGCCTCCGCCACGAATACGTCCGGTTGCAACACGGCGCGGAGCCGCTGCGTGGCGCCAACCAGCTCGTCGAATCGGCAGCAGAAGCACCCACCGGCGATCTCTTCCGTGGCGAATCCGCATGAGCGCATCAGGCGCGTATCGACGAGGTCGCTGCCCTGGTCGTTGGTGATGAATCCGGCCCGGATTCCCTGATCGTGAAGCCAGCGGGCGAGCTCGAGCATCGCTGCGGTCTTGCCGGCACCGAGAAAGCCCCCGATCAGGATCACATGCGGCTTGTAGGCGCTCACGGACGCTCGTTCGGTGTTGGTATACTGCGCGACCGAACATACAATACGTCGTCACGGCCCATCGCACACCACCCGGATTGAACCGACCGAAAACGGGAGCCGACATGCCTCGCAAACGAGCGGTCACCGAGCGCGACATCATCCTCGTTGCCAGCGGCGACTCGCGGCTCCCGGCCAATCAGGCATGCTGGCCGGCGCAACAGGCGCTCGAAGAGATGGTTACCAGGATGTTTGCCGAACAGGGCCGGCAGATCGTCAGGGGCCATCCGTTCGATCCCGCGCTGGGGCACGGTTTCATTGATGGCCAGGCTCGCGGCATCGAGGTATTTCGAGCCATCAATCCCGAGTCGCCGCTCATTGTCGCCGAGTCGTGCTGGCAGTACACCAGCAACGTGCTGCCCGGACTCACGCGACATCGCGGTCCCATCCTCACGCTGGCGAACTGGAGCGGGCAGTGGCCGGGCCTGGTGGGCCTGCTCAACCTCAACGGGTCCCTCACCAAGGCCGGCATCCGGTACAGCTCCATCTGGAGCGAGGACTTCACCGACGGATTCGCGCGCGACGCCATCGCCCAGTGGCTTGCCACCGGAAGGATCGAGCATGATCGCTCGCACGCGCGCCGGCTCACCGATGCGATGATCGCCGCCGACCTCGCGCCCGATCGCGACCGCGGAACGGCACTGGGCTCCTCGCTCGTCCGCGACCAGGCCATCCTCGGCGTGTTCGATGAAGGCTGCATGGGAATGTTCAACGCAATCATTCCAGACCACCTGCTGCACAAGACCGGGCTCTTCAAGGAACGCCTGAGCCAGAGCGCGCTCTTCGCGGCCATGCAGGCGGTGCCAGCCGCGCGGGCCCAGGCGCACTATACCTGGCTGCGCGGGCGCGGCATGCGCTTCGAACTTGGCACCAACGAGGCGACCGAACTGACTGCCCGCCAGGTTCTCGAGGGGCTCAGGATGTACGAGGCGGCGGTCCGCATGGCGCATGAGTTCGGCTGCGCGGCGGTCGGAATCCAGTACCAGCAGGGCCTCAAGGATACGTGCGTGGCCTCCGACCTTGCGGAAGGATTGCTCAACAATCCCGACCGGCCGCCAGTGCGCGGAGACGACGGGGCAATTCTCTTCGACGGTCGCGCGGTACCGCACTTCAACGAGGTGGACGAATGCGCCGGGGTCGACGCGCTGATCACCGACCGGGTCTGGCATGACCTGGGTCTCGATCCGTCCAACACATTGCACGACGTGCGTTGGGGAGCGCCGGCGAGCGAGCGGGGCGTGGACGAGTTCGTCTGGGTGTTCGAGATCTCCGGAGCGGCGCCGGCCTCGCACTTCATCGGGGGCTACGGTGGCGCGATCGGCGAACGCCAGCCACCGATGTATTTCCCCAAGGGCGGCTCCACGCTCAAGGGCGTGAGCCGCCCCGGTGAGATCGTCTGGAGCCGGATCTATGTCGCGAACAACGGACTGCACATGGACATCGGTCGCGGCGGCGTGGTGAAGCTGAGCGATGAGGAAACCACGCGGCGATGGGAGTCCACCACGCGGCAATGGCCGATCATGCATGCGGTGCTGTACGGCGTCTCGCGGAATCAGCTGATGGCCAAGCATCAGGCCAATCACGTCCAGGTCGTGTACGCACCGGACGCGGCGATGGCGCGCCGCGCCCTGGTACGCAAGGCCTGCATGGCGCGCGCGATGGGAATATCGGTCAACCTGTGCGGCGATATCGATGACTCGCTCGACCGGCATCAGGCACCAGAGCACCGGGAGTGACAGCGCGCGTCGACGCCGGCGTCTGCCTGGTCGAAGCCACTCATCTCGGAAAGCGCTACGCGACCGTGCAGGCCCTCGCCGATGTGGAGTTCACCCTGCTTGCCGGTGAGGTGCACGCCCTGATCGGGGAGAACGGTGCGGGAAAGTCCACGCTGGTCAAGATCGTATGTGGCGAGATCGGCGACTTCGCCGGAACCTTGACGGTACGCGGCACGCCGCGTCGGTTCGATTCGCCACGCCAGGCGCTGGCCGCCGGCATCGCGGTGATCCCGCAGGAATTGCAACTCGTGACGTCGCTCTCTGTGGCTGAGAACATCCTCCTCGGCCGTGAACCGCGTGGCGCGGGCGGCCTGGTGGATCGCGACGAGTTGCACCGGCTGGCGCGGCACCTGCTCGACGCCATTGAAACCTCGCACATCAGCACGACGACGTTGCTCGGTTCTCTCGACGCCGCGAACCGGCAACTGGTCGCCATCGCCCGGGCGCTCTCGTTCAATGCCCAGTGCCTGATCATGGATGAGCCGACCGCTTCACTCGGCGCTGCCGAGGCGGCGCACCTCGCCCAGGTGATTCGCCGGCTGGCAGCCCAGGGCACCGGCATCGTGTACGTGTCGCACCAGCTCGGCGAAGTGCGCAGCCTGGCCGATCGTGTCACCGTATTGCGCGACGGCAGGCAGGTGACGACCCGTCCGGCAGCGGGCCTGGGCGAGGATGAAATGGTGCGCCTGATGTGCGGCCGCCAGATCACTCGCGGGTCGCTGCTCCCAGTGGGAGACGCCGCGCCAGAGGTGTTGCGCGTCGAACATCTCGACGTGATCGACCCGGCGCGACCGGGCGGATATCGCCTGCGCGATGTGTCGTTCACCGTCCGCCGGGGTGAGATCGTCGGCCTCGCCGGACTGATCGGAGCCGGGCGCACCGACCTGCTGCTGGCACTGGTTGGGGGGCTCGACCGCGCCGCCACCGGGCGGATCGTGCTCGACGGCCAGGAGTACGCGCCAACCACGCCGGTGGTGGCGCGCGACGCGGGGATGGTGATGCTGCCGGAGGAGCGCAAGGCAAGCGGGATCTTTCCTCACCTGGGAATCGACCGCAACATCACCATCTCGGCGCTCGGACGGATTTCGCGGTGGGGATGGATGGACCGGCGCGGCGAACGCCTGGCTGCCGAGCGGATGATGGCGGATACCGGCGTCCGGGCGGCCGGTCCTGCGGTACCGATCGGTACGCTGAGTGGCGGCAACCAGCAGAAGGCATTGCTGGCCCGGTGCCTCTTTGCGTCACCAACGGTCCTCCTGCTCGATGAGCCGACGCGCGGCATCGATCTCGCCGCCAAGGCCGACATCTATGCCGAGCTTCGCGTGCTGGCGGCGCGCGGGTTCGGCGTCGTGCTCTGCTCGTCGGAAATGTCGGAGGTCCTGACCCAGTGCCACCGCATCGTGGTCTTCCGAGCGGGCCGCGTCGTGGCAGCGCTCGACCGGGACGCCGCCACCGAGGAGGGCGTGCTCGCTGCCGCATCCGGACAGGGAACCGGGTCACCCGACCTTGCGAAGCCTGACGGGCAGCCGTCCGGCGGCGGCGTGCCGCCGTCACCCCGATGGCGGGAGCGCGCGCTGCGATTTGCCGGCGCGTTTGGTCTCGCGCTGGTGCTGTTGCTCGCGATCGTCACGTCGCCGGTGCGCGGCGGCCATCTCGTGTTCCTCGATCTCGGCAACTTCGCCGACATTCTTCGCCAGGTTTCCGAGAAGGGAATCCTGGCCGTCGGGATGACGGCCGTGATCATCTCGGGTGGCATTGATCTCTCGGTCGGATCGGTACTCGCCGTCGGGGCCACGCTGAGCGCGTGGCTCTGGATGCGGCAGGGTGCGGGACTGGCGGGCTCCGTGCTGATCGTCACCGCGGTGGGAGCGCTCTGGGGATTGCTCAACGGCGTGGTGATCGCACGCTGGCGCCTTCCCGCGTTCATCGCCACGCTCGCCACCATGAGTGCTGCACGCGGTGCCGCGCGGTACCTGAGCGACGGTGCCGCCATTCCGCTCGGATTCGGCGCGGGCGGTGCGCCGGCGTCGGTCCGGGCCATTGCCGCTCCACTCGTGCCGTACGTGCCGGTTCCGGCGCTGATCTTCGGACTCACCGCGCTCGCGATGCATTTCTATCTGGCGCGAACCCGCAGTGGGCGCTATGTCTACGCCATCGGCGACAACGAGGCCGCCGCCCGCCTGGCCGGGGTGCGGGTCGCCTGGCACAAGGCCAGCGTATACGTCATCTGCGCCGCACTCGCGGCCATTGCGGGCCTGGTGCACGCGGCGCAGCTGGAACAGGGCAATCCCAATGACGGCGTGGCATATGAGCTCGACGCGATCGCCGCGGTGGTGATCGGCGGCACGACGCTGAGCGGTGGAACCGGTACGGTTGGCGGCACCATCATCGGGATCCTGATCATCGGCGTCATCAACAACTCCATGGGGCTCAACAACATCGATGCAAACCTGCAACTCATCCTCAAGGGCGTCATCATTCTCGTCGCGGTCTGGCTGCAACGGCGGCGGCCGGCGACGTAGCGGCGCCACGCTCGCGGCATTGCTGCTGGTCTGCTTCGCTGCCGCGTGCGGACGACAGCACAAGGCGAAATACCTGATCGGCTTTTCACAGGCGAACCTCGGCGAACCGTGGCGCGTGGCGATGAACGCCGAAGTCGCCGCTCGGGCCAGGGACTTCCCCGACATGGAGGTCGTCTACGCCGACGCCCAGCAGGACAACGCCAAGCAGGTCGCCGACGTGGAGAACTTCATCCGGCAGCGGATCGACCTGCTGATCATTTCGCCCAACGAGGCCAAGCCGCTCACGCCGGTCGTGCAGCGGGTGTTCGCCGCGAAGATTCCCGTGATCGTGCTCGACCGCGAGATCGAGGGCGACAGCTACACGACATTCATCGGCGCGAACAACCGCGCGATCGGACACGCCGCCGGCGTGTACGCCGATTCGATCCTGGGCGGGAAAGGCAACATCGTCGAGATCAAGGGGCTTCCGGGATCGACACCGGCGCGCGATCGCAGCGAGGGCTTCCGCGAGGCGATCGCCGGTTCACCCGGCCTGCACATCATCCACGATCCCGTGGCCAACTGGCTGCGCGAAGAGGCGATGTCGCAGATGGAGTCGGCGCTCCAGGCGCACGAGAAGATCGACCTGGTGTACGGACACAATGACCCGATGGCAATCGGAGCGTACCTTGCCGCCAAGGCCAAGGGACGCGAGAAGGAGATGAAGTTCATCGGGATCGACGGCCTGCCGGGTCTCGACGGCGGTCGCCAGGCCGTCGCCGACGGCAAGCTCGCGGCAACGTTTGTCTATCCGACCGGTGGCAGGCAGGCCGTCGAGATCGCCGACAGCATCCTGCGCGGCCGGCCAGTGCCGCACCGGATCACCTTGCCGACCGAACGGATCACCAAGTAGGCCTCGCACATCTCATCGCCGGCAAGCCGGCAGGACACGACAAATGTGGCGCAGAAATTTCGTGCAATCCGTGCTGGGGACCGCCGCATTCGCGGCGCCAGGCATGCCAGGGGCAACTGATGCCGCCGCGCCCGGTACCGAGTGGGTGCCGCCCTATGCGCGGCTGCAGCGCTATCGCTCGCGGAAGCAGGGGAGCTACGACGTCACCGGCGGCAACGACGACGCGTGGCCCATCAAGGCCGGCGCCGAGCGCGAGATTTTTGCCGCCAGCGGCGCCGGCGTCATCAGCCACATCTGGTTCACGATCGCGGCCGATTCGATGCACCTCAAGGAGCTGGTGCTCCGCGCCTACTGGGACGGCAACGCCAAGCCCAGCATCGAGACGCCGATCGGCGATTTCTTCGGGCTCAACCTCGGTGACTACGTCATCTTCGAGAGCCAGTACCTGGCCTGTTCGCCGGGCCAGTCGCTGAACTGCTATTTCGCGATGCCCTACCGGCGCGGTGCGCGCCTGACGGTGACCAACGAAGGCAAGCGGGATGTCGGTGCGTTCTACTCGAACATCGACTATCTCGAAGCCGAGTCCATTCCCGAGGACGCGCTGTACTTCCACGCTCAATACCGGCAGGCGGCGCCCAACGTCGCGCAGAATCTTCCCGGCCGGAAGAACCTCGACGGGGCGACGAATTACGTCTTCTGTGAAGCACGCGGCCGCGGACATCTCATGGGAGTGACGCTGGGCGTGATCCAGACGGCCGAGAACTGGATGGGCGAGGGTGACGAGATGATCTTCGTCGACGACCCGTCGAAGCCGGTCATCAATGGCACCGGCACCGAAGACTACTTTCTCGGCAGCTGGGACTTCGGTGGCCGGATGGGGGCCCAGCAATTCTCGCATCATCAGTACGGCGCACCGCTGATCCAGAGCGCGGAGAAAATCGGCGGCCGGTACTGTCTCTATCGCTTTCACGGCGACAATCCCGTCACCTTCAACACCTACCTCAAGCACACGATCGAGCACGGGCATGCCAACGACCGGGCCGACAATTTCTATTCGTGCGCCTTCTGGTATCAGGACCGGCCGTTCACCGACTTTCCGGCGATGCCGCCGGTGGCGCAGCGGCTGCCGCGGGTGAATGGCTAGCTGAGCGAGTTCGGAGACGGGACACTAGGTTGAGAGCGCAGGAGAACCATCGACAGTGAGCCTTCGGCATCGCCTGATCATTCCGACAGCGGCCCCGACCCAGCCACGTCAAAACGCACTGGAGGCGATTGAGTGGCAAGAAGGCCAAACTTCGGTCATGAGAAGCGACAAAAGGATATCAAGAAGAAGGAGAAACGGGATGAGAAGGCGGCGCGCAAGCTGGCGCGGCGCGAGGTTGGCGGCGAGGATCTTCGCGCCCGGCTGACGGCACTGTTCGCCGAGGGCTGGCAGATCTGGGAGCGCTTTTCAGTCGAGCCCCGGGAACACGATTTCCATCCGTTCGTCCCCGCCGACTACGAAGTCGTGCTGGAGACGCTGCTGCCGTACCGGGAAACGGGTGGCAAGTTCCTCGAATGGGGCTCGGCGACCGGGGTGATCAGCATCATGGCCGACCTGCTCGGGTTCGAATCGTTCGGCATCGAGCTGGACGCCGAGCTGGTGGTCACCGCGCGCGCCCTCGCCGAGAGATACGGGTCAAGCGCACAGTTCGCCGAGGGCAGCTTTCTTCCCGCCGGATATGAATGGCACTCAAACGGCGGCGACGGACGCCTGGCCACTATCGGCGATGGACCGTCGGGGTACCGGGAGCTTGGTCACCACCTCGACGAATTCGACGTCGTGTTCGCGTTCCCCTGGGGTGGCGAGGAACCGATGATGCTCGACCTGATGCGCACGTACGGCCGGGCTGACGCCCGGCTCTTCCTCAATACGGTCAACGAGGGAATCAAGACTTTCCAGGGCGGCCGCCAACTGTAGTTTTCTGGAACTCCGCCGACCGGGAGACCGGATGTCGACGCAACACAGTGTTGTTTCCGCCGATGAGTGGCTCGAGGCACGGCGAGCATTGCTGCAGAGAGAGAAGGATTTCACGCGCCTGCGTGACGAACTCAACCAGGCGCGACGCGATCTTCCCTGGGAGCCGGTGGACAAGGCATATCAATTCGAGGGACCGGACGGCACCGAGAGTCTCGCGGACCTGTTTGCCGGCAGAAGCCAGCTCGTGGTGTATCACTTCATGTTCGATCCTGCATGGGACGCCGGCTGCCCGATCTGCTCATTCTGGGCCGACAATTTCAACCCGATCATCACGCACCTGACGCATCGCGACGCGACGATGATCGCCGTCTCGCGCGCGCCGTACGGCAAGCTGGCGCGCTACCAGGAGCGCATGGGATGGACCTTCAAGTGGATGTCGTCCGCGGAATGTGACTTCAACGCCGACTTCCACGTTTCGTTCACGCCCGACGAGGTCAACGGCAAGTCCGCATTCTACAACTTCACGACCCAGGATCCACGCAGACCGGAACGTGAAGGCGTCAGCGTGTTCTGCAAGGATGCCGCCGGCCGCGTGTATCACACCTACTCCGCATATGCTCGCGGCATCGACCTGCTGAACACCGCCTACAACTACCTGGACCTGCTGCCGATGGGCCGCAACGAGGACGGCCGCGGCCCGAACTGGGTGCGTCGCCACGACGAATACGGCGACGATGCCTCGTTGCATCACCTCGGACGACGCAA
>Ga0070711_100002391_pt1 | contig 10687 bp, 12 predicted proteins | sample LARL53metaG_FD_65452 | JGI IMG/M metagenome (GOLD analysis project Ga0070711, IMG submission 65452) | Corn, switchgrass and miscanthus rhizosphere microbial communities from Kellogg Biological Station, Michigan, USA - LAR L5-3 metaG | ecosystem: Host-associated > Plants > Roots > Rhizosphere ... | reverse complement strand
ATGGAGCACATTTCATAAATTAGATTGGTAACTTCACAAAATACTTATACAACTCTCGCATATCTCCCACGTTTCTCGATCTCTTCAACGTTTTCTAGAACTTTGTGCGTTTTCTTTTCGCCCGTTACCGACAAATAACCTTTCGTAAAGCTAGCAAAAGCATCCTCGAAGATAGATATGTGTGCACTACTAAAAGCTTGTTTTACTAATCGAATGTCTACTGCTTTGTCTTCCATGCGGTTAGAATAATATGATAAACCAAAATCGATTAACGCTATTTTTTTACCAGCAATAAAATTAGAAGTTGTAAGATCTCCATGAATGATGTTATTAATATGAAGTAATGCAGTATAGACTCCCATTTTATAGCTTAATTGAGATGTTAAGACATCCTTCATGTTGTTCCCTTCTACAAACTCCATTATGATTTCAGCATGTAAGGGGTCCATAAAATAAATAAAAGGTGAAACAACGCCAGCCACTTTTGCAGCAGAACACATAATGGCTTCATGAATGGTCCTATATTTGCGAATTTCATTATCCAAAGACACATGACGATATGGTTTAGGGGTCCTAATCTTTGAGATGGCTTTTTTATCGTACCAATTTATGAGATAAATATCAGCTTCTGCACCTCTTTTTAATAGTATGTTATTATCTTGCAATAGCAATATATCTTCGAGGGGAAGGATAAAAAATTATGAGTTCTGCTCAACCAACTCCTGGAGAAAAGAGAATTCTACAAGAAGATTGTGCTGAGGATAATTTGAAAAATGGTATACTAACCCTCACAAACCAGCGAATCCTTTTCGAGGAGACAGAGGGAACGATGGCAACTTTGTCAAAAAAGACAGGGAATGTAGTCCTAAACGTTTCCCTTGATAAGATATCTTCAGTGAGAACCGAAGGATTCATTGTAAAGAAGGTTGTAATAGCCGTAGGCAACGAGGTATACAAATTTGGCGTTTTTAGTACTGGCAAATGGGCAAAGGCCATAGGGAATCAGATAAAACTAAATAAAACCGGCTAACGGTTTATTTTCTCCAATCGACATCTATTGTATCAATGCGCCATGACTGACGTATGAACGATTTTTCAACGCTTATCTGCTTTTTTGATATAACGTAATCAAGTATTCCTGTCCATGCGATCTGTGCTCCATTATCTCCTGCGTATTTGATCGGACAGACAAACAGATTTCCATCAAGTCTATTACATGCACTTTCAAGCATTTCGGCAAGCCTCTTGTTCGCTGCAACACCCCCTACAACCATTGTTTCTTTTTTACCTGAGAACGACATCGCCCGCTCTATCGTTTCTGTAATCATTGCAAACGCAGTCTCTTGTAATGAATAACATAAGTCTGGCAATACATTATTTTTGTCTGAAGCAAGCCTTATTGCAGAGGTAAGCAATCCCGAAAGGGACACATCATTTCCCTTTACAACGTATGGTAAATGTAAATAACTTCCAGATGATTGATTTGCAAGCTGTTCTATCGTACTGCCGCATGGCGAAGCAAAACCCAGAGATCTTCCGAACTGATCGAGCAACTGTCCGATTGTAATATCAAGTGTTTCACCAAATACTCTCCACCTGTTCCCTGAAAATGCAATTATCATAGTATGCCCTCCTGATACTAACAGGACCAATGGATCAGACGCACCTGTCAGCATTGATCCCAGTTCAACATGTCCTAGGGCGTGATTAACTGGTACAAGTGGTTTTTTGTAATAGGTGGCAAGGGTTCTTGCAACGACGGCACCTATACGAAGGCACGGTCCTAGTCCAGGACCGGCAGAATAAGCAATGACATCCACATCTTCGATCAAGATTTTTGCCTTTTCCAGCGACTGCTTCAAAGTAGACGGAGATGTTTCAGCATGATGTCTTGAGGCTTCGCGAGGATGAATTCCTGTCCCATCTGGTGCTTTATACGAATCACGTACATCTGAGAGTACTCGGCCCATGTTCCCCCTATCTGATGAAAATTCTAGGACAGAGCATCCAAATGTATGAGCGGTGCTCTCTATTCCAAGGCACAGCATACTATGGCATTAGCCCCTACTTGTTGCAGAAACCATTTTGATAACATCATTGTTCTTAAGCTTATATTCTGCTCCTAGTCTATGTTTGCTTCTAGCATCGATAGCATATAAAAACCCCTTTCCTAAATCAGCATGAATTGTGTTTGCTAAATCTTTTGCAGTTGAACCGTCGGGCAGCAAACGTGCCTCCGGTAGAACATTTCCTTTTTTATCCATTAGCTTCAATTCATCTTCGACTGGATAAACGACGATCATTTTCAACAGTCTGAAGCATGTTAGATCAATAACTTCCTGTATTCCAGTTGATCCATATTTTGTAACCGACAATCGTACAATGTCAAGAGCTTTCTTTTGTTGTTCATTCAGCAAGACTCCCGGCTTAATATCAAATGATTTATCACCTGGCAAATAGTGTAATATCCCTTTCTTTGCCGCTCTTCTCAGCAGAGCCTCTGCTTCCGCCACGCATGGAACAACATCGCGACCAAGATTTCTGATCTTTTTAATATTATCCTCTGCTGATGGTAAATCAGCTTTGTTTGCAGCAATTACAATTGGTTTAGATCTTGATCTGACTTTTTTACAAAAATTAAAAACATCTTCTTCATCCCAAAGAGTAGCCTTTTTGTTACGTAATCCCAGTTCATCCAGAGCTTTGACAATATAAATCTCTCCGATTGCAAGACCAGATAACCGTTTAGCAAGCATCTGTTCCAGTTTTTGCGCCTGACTCTCGGTCTCCCTTGCAACCTTTTTCCAATCTCTGCCGACAACAGAAGCAAGCCAGAAATCAAATTCCTCCTCTACGAATTTAACATCAAGTAATGGGTCCCCTGTACCGACAGGAATTGGCTTACCCTCACTGTCCGTGGAACCAGATGCATCTACTACATGAATAAGAGCATCTGCCTGTCTTGCATCATCTAAAAACTTATTTCCAAGACCCCTGCCCGTGTGAGCTCCTGGTACAAGACCAGCTACATCAAGCAATTTTACCGGAATGAACCGATTGCCGTCGACACAGATCGAATGAACAGGATTATCTTGAACTCCGAATTCCTTACATACACATTTCACCCTTGTATAGGCTACCCCAAAATTTGCATTAATGGTTGTAAACGGATAATTTGCAGTCTGTACAGCGAGTTCAGTAGCCGCATTAAGGAAGGTGGACTTGCCTACATTGGCTTTGCCTATCAGGCCAATAAGCATAATACATTATAGAAGATTAATGACCCGGATTAATTTCTTTCAACTTTGCACCTTTCTTATTAATATCATTTTTTATCTCGATCGAACCTGTCTTTCATATGCACTAAACTATTATAGTGTGATATTACTAGAGTGATCGGAACTGACATAAACCAACACAACAGATAAGATTTTATTTCATCAAGTAGGACGGAATCTGAAGCAGGGGTGGCTGGAATTGTTGCTATTTACGATCTAGTACCACAGACAGACAAAAACATGGTTTACTATCTCTCACATTCTATGCGAATGCTCCAACATAGAGGGAAAGCCTACTGGAAAATGATAGTCGGAAAAGGAGTAGCAGGAAGGGAAGGCTCGCTTCTGCCAGATGAAAATATTTTAAAAATGGCCGATGAAGAAAAACTGTATGGCAATAATGGAATAGGATATCTATCTAAGAGATCTCCTCAATTTCATAGTATGAACACCATAGATGTTGTCTTCGACGGCTTTTTTGTGGATACAGAGAAATTGCATTTACATCCTTACATAGGACATGCGAAGGACTCGGACTCACTCTTTAAAGTTTATCATATCTTTAAAGAATTATTAGTCGAGAAGCAAGATTCGCAACGAGGAGCTGAGTTCTTAGACAGACACTTACGAGGAAATCTGATTATGAAAGTAAATGATGACATCTATGCTTATAGAAATAGTACTGGTTTCAAGCCACTTGTAGCCGCTACTAACAAGACCAAAGAATCGTATATTATCGCCTCAGAGAATTCGTTGCGCACTTCATTTATTGACATGGAATTTGACGATGTCAGGGCGGGTCAACTGATAAGGTTAAGCAAAGATGGATTGGAGGTGCTGACAACTTTACCAAGCGCGAAGCTGATGATGGATCCATTTGAATTTATTCGAGAATCACATGTCTCCGCAGTAGTCAATGGTAAAAGTATCTATGGAATAAGAAAAAACATTGGTAAAGAGCAGGCAAACTTTTTGGCAAGAGAACTAGACATAGATTCAGCATATGCAGAACCAGATTACACCCGTCCCATGACGCTGGGTTTCAGTATCGAGTATCAAAAATATTCAAAAACCTTTGAAATTTCAGAGGGTATAATAAAAGACAGATATGATGATTCGGATCATATGATAGATTTCTCTGAACAGGTGAGCAAAAACAAATTACTTACAACAGGTAGATCTCTCAAGTTTGTTATAAAAAACTTAGTCCAAAACAGAAAAATAGCAACAGTTCAGGGAACTATTCAGACAGGCATTACAGCTAGAGAAACGATTTACTATTTGCGTACTGCAGGTGCGAAACGTATCGATGTTGTCGTAAGTTATGTTCCTACAGTAGATGGAAGACAAATTGGGCTTTATTCACAAAACAGGGATCTGATTGCAAACAAGTATGTCGGCGAAGTGTCTTCCATAGATGAACTAAATGACAATATTACAAAAGAAATCGGAGCCGATTCTTTATACTACAATTCTCCTGAAGTACTTGCACGGGGTATAGGCATTTCCGAAAACAATCTTTGGTTTCCTGAGTGGGTAAGATTTCTGCACTATAGAAAGAGATGAGCAAGATAAGCGACATTGACTGTGATCTAATCAAGAACGATCCAGATAAATCTGTGGTTCTGTTAGCAAATGGCAAGATTGAGATTCAAGGATTTATTGTCGAGCATATGGAGATCCGTCAGTATATTGGAAAGAATGATCCTTCACTAGGGAATTATTCATTGCTTACGGTACTTATAAAAACTGACAAAGGCATGATAGAAACGAAATATGACGAAGGTTTCAGAGGAGATGACGCGATTGAATCAGCAGTCACCATTCTAACACAATATGGTGGATTTGCATCTGTAATTAATCGTGCTTTAATAGAACTACAAAGTTAGTTTCTTAGGACTTGCACGGCAGGTGTCGCTTAAGCCTAACTAGGCTATGTATTTAAAGGCAGGCATGTTGTTATTCTCGCCATACACTGCAAAGATAAATACTGTACCTAGCGTTATTGATTGCTGGTCGATTTTCGAGAATTAAATCGTTGAACTCGTAGTTATTGGAAAGGGTTTCCGATTTCTTAAAATTTGTGCTTGGATGCACCCTCCCGTTGGAGTGATAGTTTACACTTGTGAACTATGCATCACTGCTTCACAGGACAGCATGGGACGGATGGATTGTTGTTCTGTGTTATGCTCGCGCCACTTAAGAGGACGGTTGAAGATACCATTTTACTAGATCTAACTAATATTAAATACCATTGTTACTAGTTATGTATTATCAATGCAAGCACACCGGAATTATGCCGATAATAAATCTAAACCTAACAGACTAATTAATGAAAGTAGCCCTTATCTTTTGCAGCATGCCTACAATCCTGTTGATTGGTATCCCTGGGGAAATGAGTCTCTACTGAGAGCGAAGAATGAGGACAAACCAATCTTCCTCAGCATAGGATACAGCGCGTGCCACTGGTGTCACGTCATGGCTCACGAGTCCTTTGAAGATGAAGAAATTGCCAAAATAATGAATGGAAATTTCATCAATATAAAAGTAGATAGAGAAGAAAGACCTGATATAGATGACATTTACCAAAGGGTTTGTCAACTTGTTGTTGGAAATGGGGGATGGCCATTATCCGTGTTTTTGACGCCTGATCAGAAGCCATTCTACGTGGGAACGTATTTTCCAAAACAAAGCAGATATGGTATGCCTGGGTTTGGAACTGTTTTAGATCAGCTAGCTGAGGCGTACAAGACTAAAAGGGAGCAAATTTATTCTGCAACTGGCGAGTTCATGCAGGCCTTATCGCAGACATCAAAAGACGTTCAAGCTGGAGCAGGAAATGTTAAGATTGATAGATCAATTCTAGACGAGGCGGCTGTAGGATTACTTCAAATGGGAGATCCCGTTTATGGTGGTTTTGGGCAGGCGCCAAAGTTTCCCAATCCTTCTAATCTCCTTTTTATGTTACGGTACTATGATATTTCAGGAATTAATCGTTTCAAAGAGTTTGTGATGCTCACGGGAGACAAAATCGCTGCCGGGGGTATTCATGACCACATTGGGGGGGGCTTTGCAAGATACTCGACTGACCAAAAATGGCTTGTCCCACATTTTGAAAAAATGCTCTATGACAACGCACTGCTGGTACAGCTCTATTCAGAACTATATCAGATTAGTGGCAGGGAAAGATACCTGCACGTGGTACAGAGCAGTCTTGATTATGTCATAAGGGAGATGACTTCTCCAGAAGGGGGCTTTTACTCTGCTCAGGATGCCGATTCTGATGGCGATGAGGGTAAATTCTATACCTGGTCAAAAAATGAAATTGAAAATGCTCTCGGAGATGAAAGTCTTTCTGACATTTTCTGTGAATACTATGGAGTAACACAAGGCGGCAATTTTGAAGGCAAAAACATCCTCAACATTGTAACATCGCTAAATCATCTATCACAAAAATATGGTAAGCAATCCGATATAATTGAAGGCATCATAAATGATGCTTCTAAAAAACTATTTAGACTAAGGGAAAATCGAGTAAAGCCACAAAGAGACGATAAAATTCTGACTGCATGGAACGGATTGATGATATCCGGCTTTGCAAAAGGATATCGTCTTACCAATAACAAAAAGTATCTTGATCATGCACTGAACGCTGTAAGATTCATTGAAACTAAAATTGCAACTGGCGACGGCAGATTACGAAGGACGTTTACGGATGGAATTTCCAAACTGAATGCCTACCTTGAGGATTACGCATTTTACGTCAACGCATTGCTGGATGTCTTTGAAGTTCATTCTAGGACTGAATATCTTGAAAAAGCAATAATTTATACTGACTTTATGCTGCAACATTTTTGGGATCGTGAAGACGGCAACCTATTCCTTACTTCCGATGATCATGAACAACTTATCGTCAGAACAAAGAATTTTTATGATCTTGCAACTCCGAGCGGTAATTCGATAGCTGCGTCCAACCTGCTCAGGCTATACCATATTGTCCAGAACAACGAATATGCAGAGAAGGCAGAGCTTATCATTAAGGCGGCAGCCAGACTTGCAGCAGAAAATCCTTTTGGATTTGGCCAACTACTTACATCAATGTATCTGTACATACAGGCTCCAACCGAGATAATGATAATAAGGGGAACCGAGGATAAAGAGGATTCTCGTCAAATGTCAAATTGGATAAATAGCCACTATATTCCAAATGGGATCATTACGATCATCGACGATAAGTTACAGTTAGAGAAGCTACAAAAATACCTGCTCTTCAAGGGAAGAAATTTTGATAGAGAAAACACATCCGAATGTGCATTTGTCTGCAGAAACTTTACCTGTTCTCTGCCGATTTATTCAATACAAGAATTGGAAAAGCAAATAAAAAGTAATGATAAGCGAAGTTAAAAAACATCACGGAAAAACATTTGTGGTACTCAACTGGGAGTCTAGCAAGGAGAAGCTTCTCGTAGGTTACAGTAGATTGCTGAATTCAGATTCAAGCATCTTATCGTCCTTTAGTCTCTATGCCATTGTTTTGTATTGTGTTTCTCTTACCTTCAAAACGCTGCCAAAAACAACAGGCTGGCTCTTTTTTGTGTTGAACCTTGTTCTGGATTCTATAGTAGAGAAAGATGTAATAGTTAGAGAATCTACCGTTTTAACTATATGGAAAAAAAAGCGATTTGTAAAAACTGTGGTGACAATATTGGTAGTGACAGTAATTCGAATGAATTCTGTTCAGAGCAATGTGGAGTAGAATATCGATTGGAACACAAATAATACGGACCAAAACCGATAAGACCATAAGTTCGTCGTATTGTATGATTGGAAGGCTTCTATTAGATTTTTAACTAATTGCATACTAACTAATTGCATATTTACTTCATTGATATGTGAAGTGGTAACAAGACTTAACTGTTGCTCTCACTAGTGCAGCTATTCTTATTCGATTAGGAGTATATCACTAGATATAATAATAATAATTAAGCTGCATTCCTAATTCCCTTGATTTGGACGGAATGATCCCCTGATGGAACAAAGAGGTCTATATGTACTGTTTTTGCATCCATCGTCTTTACTGATAATGAGTTATTATTATTATTAATATTATTGTACATCTTCCCATCCATCATGACAGATACAGCCGTTGGACTTCCTGAATTCTTTACTAGCTTCAAACTCATAGGTCCTCCATCTGGGTTATAATGCTTTACTGCAAACATAATGCTGTCATTAGCTGCATTATACTTAAAATCGCTTATTCTTACTACACCAATTATATCATACAAAATAGACTGACCTTTACCAATATCTAATGCCGTCATTGGTGCACTACCAAGCGAAACACCAGCACAGCTATAATAATAGATATCAGGAGCAGTAGTGTAATCAGGAAGCGCGATAAATTGTGCTTTTTGACCTGGCTTTATTAAATGCAATATATTACTTTTAACAGAATCAATTTGTTTTCCATTTCTATCATGTACCGAGGCATACACACTTACATCATGCAAGTCAAATGGACCTATATTCTGGACAGTCCCAACTAGAGCTTTATTGTTGCTAGTTGACGGCAGGTTAGAGTAATTCAACCTTATGACATTGTAATTTGGTACCGGAACCTGTTTTACGCTAGAGATAAATGCTGTACCTTTCACTGATTGGTTTGTTGCAATTATAAATTTAAATGGTGCACCAGTGAATGGGTATATAATATTACCAAAAGTTGGGTCTGTCATAACCTTGGTGAGACCTGATTTACCTATAGTGTCAAGACTAACTGTGACAGCAACTGGCATCTTCCCATTATTATCCACTACGCCTATAACATTTAGCTTACCATTTGAATCAACGAAAGATTGTTGTTTTGTCATCTTAATAGAGTTGTTAATGGTAGCAGCAGCGGCAGCGTGCGCTGTTACTAATGAGGGAAACTGCTGCAGCAGAATAGAAAGTGTTAGAATACTAACTAATAATGATAATGATACTGCTGCCTGATTTGAAATTACGAGTCCTGTCATAATTCTCTATCACCTATATATGATTATGGTTATTTAGTAACGACTCCATAGATTGAACCAGCCCATTTTATTTGTGAACACTCAAATAATCCGCCATTGAAGCCACCCATATCACGTATCACTCCTTCTTGGCCAAATTCAAGGACTTTGTCCAAACATGTCATTTTTTTGTAGGAGCTTACGCTATTGTAGTTATTTGCTGACGACATACCTGCTGTAGCGAAAATACTAATTCCTACCAATAATACTGCTGACAGCGATGTCACTGTTACAAGCAATGTCAGGCTCTTTGACATTATTTTCTTTCTATCCATAACTTTAATTATACAAGTTTGGTAGATATGTTAAGCTCATACCAGAATATGTCATTTAGAAGCTGCTTTTGATAAATATACAATGCATATTTTTAGATAGATAGCCATTATATTTTATTTTTAGGATAGAATCATGTTTCTTTACAATAATAACATTTATCGCGTATTTTAACAATCAGGTAGTAGTAATATTGCATGTATGAATCCTGTCAAATAGGATAGACGTACTTGGATTTATTTTAAATATGCAAATAAATATGCAGGTATACAACAGCAGCGGTAGTATTATTATTATAGATACTGTCATACTACCAGCTGATTAGTTATCACAAAACGTTTCTAGTAGACTCTAATAGTAACACAATGCTCTATCAATAATGATAATAATGACGATGATGACTTCGATATCTGTATATGCATACAAAAAAGCATTTGCAATTCTTCTCATTATAATATCTGGATCAATTTTAACAATAATTGGTTTTGCTAATGCAGTATATAATACTTCTACTATTGCAAACCCAAATCTACAAAACCAAAGGAGCTATAACCAATGTGATCATGCTCATGCATTATCCGTAAAAATGTTTGATAGTCAAACTGTTCCAAAATACATTATTGGAAAAGACTACAAGATTACTCCTGTAAGCCCAGCAACAATTGATGTCCTTATAAATAGATGCAGCTTGGCAGCAGAAGATGTTTCACAATAAGGGAAATTGAAAAAAACAATAGTAAGTGACAAAAAGCAAATACAATTTCGTTCATTCATTTCTTATCTTTTTTGTATCTGTAGCAGGCCCTGTTAACTTAACGGTTTTCTATAGCTCTTCAGTAGATATTTGTATGTATAATGAAAAAGTATTAGGTGACTCTAGAATATTGAAGGGAGGAAGTGTTACAATACCCAAGAAAGTTAGAGAAAAACTGAGCATAAAAGATGGTGATTTCTTGACTTATTTATTGACCAAGAACGGATTCGTAAAGATAAAGAAATTAGAATTTGATTTGGATAGAGCAATTAGGCAAATAGAGAAATTAAAAAGAGAGAAATTATTGTTAAGTTAACAGAGCC
>Ga0070711_100002387_pt1 | contig 10693 bp, 10 predicted proteins | sample LARL53metaG_FD_65452 | JGI IMG/M metagenome (GOLD analysis project Ga0070711, IMG submission 65452) | Corn, switchgrass and miscanthus rhizosphere microbial communities from Kellogg Biological Station, Michigan, USA - LAR L5-3 metaG | ecosystem: Host-associated > Plants > Roots > Rhizosphere ... | reverse complement strand
GGTCAGCTCCTGGTCGGTGTACCCCGTGGAGACGAACCGGCCGCCCTTTGCCAGGCAGCGGATGCCTGCGGCCATCGACTCGCGGGTGCCGACGAGCTCGAAGAACACGTCCGCTCCGCGCCCGCCGGTGAGCTCGCGCACGGCATCAGGAAGGCTCGCGTAGTCGTCGGCCTGGGCGACGACGACGGCGTCCGCCGCGCCATGGGAAAGAGCGAACCGCCGCTTGTCTTCGGAGTCAGCAACGGCGATGACCCTGGCCCCGGCGTGCCGGGCCGCCTGGACGACGAGGATCCCGACCCCGCCGATGCCGTCGACCACGGCGGTCTGGCCCAGCCGGAGCGACGACAGCCTGACGGCGTGCACCGCGGTCATTCCGGCGCAGCTGAGCACCGCGGCGGTGGCGAAATCAACAGCCGCCGGCACCGGCACCAGGTTGCGGGCAGGCACCACGACGTACTCGGCGTCCCCGCCGTCCATGTTGAAGCCGAGCTGCCCTGGCTCGTTGTCACAGATGTTGTGCCGGCCGGTCAGGCACTGCTCGCAGTATCCGCAGTAGAGCTTGTTGTAGACGGCGACCCGGTCGCCTGGCACGCTTCCGGCGCCTTCCCCCGCGACCTCAACGACGCCCGCGGCCTCGTGACCGATTGTCATCGGGTACGGATCCGGCTTGATCATGCCGTCGATGATGTGCAGGTCGGTCCCGCACACGCCGGCGGCGTGGACCCGCACCAGGACCTCACCCGGCCCGGGGGCGGGATCCGGAGCCTCGTCCACGCGAAGGCTCAGGTCCTCGAAGATTCGGGCTGCACGCATGAGGGCCGGGCTCCTTCCTAGATCACACGTCCCCGCGGGGAGGCGTCGCGTAGACCATGTCCCAGAACTGGGAGCGTGCCGTCGCCGATCTGCCGCACCACCGGGTGGCTGATCGCGGCCATCCAGGTCGCCTTGCCGCGCTCGCGCAGTACCTGGGACACCCCGGTGCTGCGCAAGTCGGACATGATGTGCAGCACATCAGATACCATTCAGCTAAGTCAAGCGCCCCGACTCGGACGCCAGCGGGCTGCGACCAGGTCAGCCGTTCACAGCCGGGGCTGCGTCCGGGCGCGGCAGGGTGCGCGCCCCACGATCACTCGTTCTCGGCGGCTTCGCCCAGTGCCCGGAGCTGGTCGTCTCGAACGCTCCGGATGTGATCTCTCAGGTGCTTCTCGGCCGCCAGCGGATCGTGGGCAGCGATCGCCTCGACGATTTTTTCGTGCTGGTCAACCGAGGCGTCAATTCGGCCGGGGATGCCCTCGGTAAGGTGCCCGATCCGGGTCAGGTGGGCCCGCAGATTTTCGATCAGTGCACGAATCCGGCTGTTATGGACCTGCTCGAACAGGACATCGTCGAACTGCGAGAGCAGCGCGGCGAGGCGGGTTGCGTTGCCCTTTTTCAGCTTCTGGCTCTCGTCGGAAATGCGCTCCAGGCGGGCGCGGCCCTCGTCGTCCATGGACTCGGCCGCTATCCGGACTGCCGCCGTCTCCAGCAGTTCCCGGAGCTCATAGATCTCGATCAGGTCCTGCCGCGAGTACTCGGTGACCACGGCGCCCTTGAAGGACGTCGTCTCGACCAGGCCCTCCTGCTCCAGCCGGGTGATCGCCTCCCGGACGGGGGTCTTACTCACGCCGAGCTGCGTCGCGAGCGTCGCTTCCCGGAGCGGATGCCCGGGAGCCAGCCTGAGATCGACGATGGCCGCCTTCAGTTCCTCGTAGACCCAGTCGGTGACCTTGCGCCGGTCGTGCTGGCCGCTGAAGACCGAACCCGGCTGTGTCTCGCCGAATCTTCCTGCCTGCGTGGTCACCTACGACCTCCACGTGAGCCGACCTGCGCGCCGCCCGGTCCGGCACCCGAAGGCTCGACCAGTTCAAGCAGCAGCCCCTGACATGACGCCGGATGGACAAAGGCGATCCGCGTCCCCATGCCTCCGGGCCTGGGCGTCTCATCCACCATACGCACCCCGCGCCGGCGCAAATCTGACACCGCTTCGTCGATGTCAGATACCTCCATGGCGACGTGATGCAGCGCCGGTCCGTGCCGGTCGACGAACCGGGCGACCGTCCCAGGCCCCGCCGCCTCAAGCAGTTGGAGATAGGACTCCCCGGCCGGAAGCATACGCTCAACAAACCCCGCGGCGTGCTCCTCGTGCGTGCACGCGAGCCCGAGGAGGTCGCCGATCACCTGTGGCGGGCCGTCCCCCGAGTGCGCAAAGGCAACATGGTGAAGACGGGTCACCTGCCAGGTTCTGTCCATTTTCCCAACCGTTCTCCCTCGTGCACAGCGCCGGGCACGATCTCATTCTACGAGATATTCTCCTCTTTATGTGAAATCCTGGCTGTGGGCCAAGGCGTTTTGGCCTACGGTTCTGCCATCACCGAACGCCAGGCGTCGGCAAAGGACCGCACTGTGTTCATGCGGTCGCTGCCTATGGGGAACACGTGCACGGAATCGGCGCCCGCATCGAGTACGGTCCGGATCTGGGCCATGGCTCGTTTGCCATTTCCCGCCAGCGCGACCTTGCGCACGAAGCTGTCCGGAAGCTGGCGGGCGGCAACAGCGGCTTCCTGGAATTCACCGCCCTGATAAGCCGCCCGCACTCGGGTCACGATCTCCGGTGACAAGCCCGCCAGGCCGCAGATGTGCGGTGCGGTCTGCGGAAACCAGGCAGCGATCGAGCGGGCGTTCTCCAGGGCCCTCTCTTCGTCCTCGTCGATGGCGCCATAGGCGAAGACCGCCACGTGGGGGCGCGGCCTGCCAGCCGCCTCGGCTCCCCTGGCGACCTGGGCGATGGCCCAGTCAAGAGCCTCGGGGAACAAGCCGACGAGGAGAATCACGCCGTCCCCGGCCCGCCCGGCGAGTTCGAGCGTCTTCGGCCCGCTGGCGGACACGAAGACCGGGATGTCCGGCCGCGCCCTGAAGCGCAGGTGCGCGGAACTCATCGAGAAGTCACCGGCGCTCCGGTCGACCTCTTCGCCACGCCAGAGCAGCCGGATGGCGTCAATCGCGGCCTCGACCGTGGCCAGCGGGCTCGGGCGCAGCCCCAGCGCCAGCAGCGGGCGGTCACCGGCGCCGATACCGAGTGTCAGCCGGCCGCCGGATATCTCGTCCACGGTCGCGGCGGCCGCCGCGGTAATCGCCGGGTGGCGGGTGGCCGGGTTGGTCACGGCGGTGCCGAGCAGCAGCCGCGAGCTCGCCACCGAGGCCAATGTCAGATAGGCGTAACAATTGCGCGCGTGGAGCGAGGAGTCGGTGAGCCACAGATGGCGGAACCCGAGGCTTTCGATCTCCTCGACCATGCCGCGAAATTCACCGGGCGGGTCAACTCCCTGCAGGACGACGCCGGACCGCGGTTCGGTCATCCTTGCTCCCTTCTGAAGTGACGGATGGTGTCGGCGAGCGCGGCGAGACCGGAGGCGACGGGAGCGGTCTCGATCCACTCCCCGGGGGTGTGCTCGCCCTCCCCGCGGGTGACACCAAGGGCCACGGCGGCGACGCCCGCCTCGTAGGCGGCGTTGGCATCGGTGCTCGCGGCGCTGAGCTCACAGTCGATGCCCGCGCGGGCGAGGGCGTCCGAGGCTGCCTTCGCGAGCGGGCTGGATGGTGCCACGCCTCCGGCCGGGCGACGGCCCAGCTCGGCCACATCGACGGTCAGGCCCGGCCCGGCGGTCGTGGTGACGATGCTCGCCGCCCGGTCCGCCAGTTGCTGCAGCGCCGCGGCGGTGCCGGCCCGAAGGTCGGCCTCGAACCAGGCGTCCCTGGCTCTGGCGTTGATGGCTTCCCCGCCGCCGAAGCTGCCGATGTTCACGCTGTACCTGGCGTCCGGAACGGTCAGATCGGCAATGCGCGCGGCGGCGCTGGCGGCGGCGTGCACCGCGCTGGGCGCGCCGGACCGCTCCCAGGCATGCCCGCCCGGCCCGTGGTAGTGCACCCGCCACCGGATCGATCCAACGCCGGTGATCACGACACGGCCGAGGTAGTTGCCCTCGATGGCGATGACGGCCGAGACGGGCTGCGGTGCGTGCGCCAGGGCATGCCTGATCCCGGCGAGGTTGCCCATGCCCTCTTCCGCCACGGTCGCGACCAGCCATAGCGGGCCGGGCCCAGGGCCGGCCAGGCGGGCCACGGCGGACAGTGCCGCGACGCCGATGCTGTCGTCTCCCACGCTGGGCCCGGTCAGCCGTCCTGGTGTGGCAACGACCTCGTGGGGCAGGTCCGCGGGGAACACGGTGTCGAGATGGGCGGCCACGAGCAGCGCGGGCCCCGGGCCTCCGGCCGCCTTGCCCCAGACGTTTCCGGCGGAGTCGATAGAGGGTGCCCACCCGTCGTCATCCCACCAGTGCCGCACCAGGCTCGCCCGGTTCCCCTCGGCGCCGGTGGGCGCGGGAATGCGGGCCAGTTCCACCGTGCGCCTGAGCACCAGGGCAGCGAGAGCGCTGTCCCGGCCGTCCGTGCCTGTCCCGGCCGTCATGGTGCCACCGCAACGCCCCCGGCGACCAGTTCGTCGATCTCGCCGGTGGTCAGGCCCGCGCTGGTCAGCAATGCCCTGGTATCCGCACCGAGCGCCGGTGCGGGCCCCGGGTAGCCGAGCGCGGCCTGGTCCATCCGCAGCGGCGGGCCGATCAGCCGGTAGCTGCCACCCCCGCGCTGGCCCAGTTCCTGTACCGATCCGAGCGCCGCCACCTGGGGGCTTTCCAGTACCTGCGACAGGTCCTGGACCTCGGCCGCGGGTACCCCGGCCTCGTGAAAGCGGGCCAGCCAGCGCCGGGTTGACTGGGTGGTGAGCACCGACTCGATTGCCTCGGTGAGTTCGTCGCGGTGCGCCACACGGCCCGCGTTGTCCGCGAACCGGCGATCGGTTACCAGATCGTCCCGCCCGAGCACCCGGCACGCGCGGCGCCACATATCCTCCGAGCCCGCGCCGGCCAGCACCAGCCAGCCATCAGCGGTACGGAATCCTCCGTACGGCGCGAACGTGGGCGAGTGTGTCCCCAGCAGGCCCGGCGGCTCACCCGAGGCCAGCACGCCCGCGGCCACCGTGCCCAGGCTGGTGAGGGCGAATTCCAGCAGCGACGACGAGACCAGCCGACCCGCACCCGTCCGCTGCCGTTCCACGCAAGCGGCGAGCAGCCCCAGCGCGCAGCTGAGCCCTGCCCCGACGTCCAGCACCGGCGCGCCGACCTTGACCGGCCCTGACGAGGGTGCGCCGGTAACGCTCATCATGCCGCTCTCGGCCTGCAGGACGAGGTCAAACCCTCCTTTGGCCGCGTCCGGTCCCACGTCCCCGTAACCGGAGATGGATCCATAGATGAGCGCGGGATAGCGGGCATGCACGGACGCCCAGTCCAGCCCATGCGAGGACAGGCTGCCCGGCCGCGAGTTCTCCACGAGAATGTCGGCCGTGGCAAGGACCCCCTCCAGGGCCTGGCGGCCGGCCGGCTTGCGGAAGTCCAGCGCCAGGCTGCGTTTGCCCGAGTTCAGCGCGAGGAACAGCGCCGACTCCCCGTTCACCCGTTCCGTCCCCTGCCAGCGGTAGGGGTCACCGGGCGGGACCTCGACCTTCACGACCTCGGCCCCCATCGCGGCCAGGAGCATGGTGGCCTGCGAGCCCGAGACGAACCTGGTCAGATCGAGGACCCGCAGTCCGGCCAGCGGCGGCTCTACCATGGCAACGGCTCCCGGAACTCGCCGAAGGCGCACCGGAACACGTCGCTCATCTCCCCTACGGTCGCCCCTGCCCGCGCGGCACCGACCAGCGCCGGCATGACGTTCCGGCCATCCGCGGTGTCCTGCTCCAGCCGTCGCAAGGCCTGCGAGCAGGCGCTGCCGTCGCGCGCCGCGAGGTGGCGCCGGGTCCGCTCGATCTGCCGTTCCTCGATGCCGGGATCGGGCTCGAACAACTCGACGTCCCGGGAGTCACCGCCGGTCACGTGCACGTTCACGCCGACCTTGGGGGCCTCCCCGGAGGCGAGCCGCTGTTCCGCCCGGTACGCGGCCTCGGTGATCCAGCGCTGTGGGACACCCTGCTGCAGCGCGCTGACCGCGCCGCCGATGTCCTCGATCTCCCGCAGCACGTCGCCGGCCCGGGCCTCGATCTCGTCGGTCAGGTGCTCGACGAAGAAGGAGCCCGCCAGCGGGTCGGCGGTCCTGGTCACGCCCGTCTCCAGCGCGATGATCTGCTGGGTGCGGAGCGACAGGGTGACGGCCTCCTCGCTGGGCAGCTCAAATGCCTCGTCATACCCCATCACGTGAATCGACTGCGCTCCGCCGAGTACGGCACCCAGGCACTGGATGGCGGACCGGATCACGTTGTTCAGCGGCTGTTGCGCGGTCATGGTGGTGCCCGAGTTCCCGGAAAAGAACCGGAGCCTGGCCGAGGCCGGGTCGGACGCGCCGAAGCGCTCGGTCGCGATGCGGTGCCAGAGGCGGCGCGCCGCCCGGAGCTTGGCGACCTCCTCGAAGAGGTCCAGCGTGGTGGCGAAATGGAAGGACAGCCGGGGGGCGAACAAGTCGAAGGCAAGGCCGCGCCCGGTGAGTTCCTCGCAATAGGCGACGGCGGAGGCCATCGTGAGCCCGAGTTCCTGGACGGCGGTGCACCCGGCTTCCCGCGCGTGGTAGCCGGTCACGGAGATCGGGTTGAACCGGGGCAGCACGTCGCTCGCGTACTCGACGACGTCCGCGGTCAGCCTCATGGATGGCCCTGGCGGGAACACATATGCCTTCCTGGCCAGGAATTCCTTGAGGACGTCGTTCTGCAATGTGCCCGTGAGCTGAGCCGGCCGCACCCCTTGCCGCTCCGCGGCCACCAGGAACGTGGCGAGGATGACGGGGGCGGTCGCGTTGATGGTGAAGTTGACGGAAAGCTTGTCCAGGGGCAGCCCGGTGAACAGTTCCGCCATGTCGTCGGCGGTGTCGATCGCGACGCCGACCCGCCCGACCTCGCCCCGGGCCATGTCGTGACCGGAGTCGTAGCCGAGCTGGGTGGGCAGGTCGAACGCGACGGAGAGCGCGGTCTGCCCCTGCCCGAGCAGGAACCTGAACCTTGCGTTCGTCTCCTCGGGGGAGCCGAAGCCGGCGAATTGCCGCATCGTCCAGAGCTGGCCACGGTACATGGACGCATACGGTCCCCTGGTGAACGGCGGCTGGCCGGGAAGGCCGAGCCGTTCCTCCAGCGCCCGCGGGCCTCCGGCCACGTCGGCGGCGGTGTAGACCGGCACGACCGGGATGCCGGAGTCGGTGGTGACGGGCGGTTGGTCCTGGCCGGGCGGCGTCGTCATCACGCCGCCTGCGGGCGGGCCAGGCGGAGCATGCCGCGCACCGCGTCAGGCAGTGCGGTGCCTACCGGGAAGACTTCCGCGACGCCGAGGCTGCGCAGCGCCTCGGCATCCCGGGGCGGGATCGTGCCGCCCACGGCCAGTGGCGTGCTGGCACCGGCGGCCCGCAGCGCGGCGAGCACCTGCTCCGCGATGGGCAGGTGCGCACCGGAGAGCACGGAGATGCCGACAGCGTCGGCGTCCTCCGCCACGGTGGCGGCGGCGATCTGCGAAGGTGTCACCCGCAGGCCCAGGTAGATCACTTCCGCCCCGGCGTCGCGTAGCGCCATCGCGATGACCTTGATCCCGCGGTCGTGGCCGTCGAGGCCCGGCTTGGCCAGCACCAGCCGGGGGCGCCTCATTGGATAGCACCCTCGATCATCACCGCACGGCCGTCGAGTTCCAGGGTGGCGTCGCGCATCACGCAGTCGAGGTGAGCCACGGCGTTGACCACGCCACCGTAGGCGATCGAGTTGCCCAGCGCGACGTGCGCGGTGCCGCGCGCCGACTCGGTCTCCATGGGCACCGAGCAGATGGTCCCGGCCGGGTTGAAGGCCACGGAGACCTCGGCGAGGTTGGTCATCCGATCGTCCTGGCACCGCTCCAACATGGTTGTGAGCCGGCCGCGTTCCGCGCCTTCGATGCCACGGACCTGCCCATCGACGATGTGCAGCACGACCGGTTCCGGCAGCGGCCCCCGGCCCATGAACAGCAGGTCGCCGTCGACCACCACGGTTCCCGAGACCGTGCCTTCGACCGGTGCGGTGCCCGACTCGATGTCGGGCGGGGCCATGTACGCGCCCGGCTGGGTCGCGATCCCGTGCAGGACGCGGCCGGGCCGGTCGGCCACCGATCCGCGCAGGTCCGTCCCGCCGCGGCTGGTCAGCCGGAACTCCTGGGCTGCTCCCCACGCCCTCCCCACGTGGTCGGCGTCGGCGCGCAACTGCTCGAAGTCCACGTCAAGCGGGCCGCCGGCCCGGAACGTGCCGAGCCGCACACCGGGCATGGCCAGGTAGCGCGCGCCGCGGTCCGTCGCGTCCCGGCGGGCCCGGCTGGAGCCGATGAACAGGCTGGTGAGCTCGATGATCGCGCCTGCCTCCGCCATCATCGCGGCCACCGCTCCCGGCGGCTCGGCGCCCGGCAGATGCGGCGCCGGCATCTGGGCCACCAGTGGGATGCCATCCCGGGCCGCGACCGCTTCCAGCAGCCGGGTTACCACCTCCGCGTCGGTCCCGCCGTCGGTGAGCAGCACGACCTGCTCGCCCGGGCGGATACCGAGGCACTGGTCCAGGACATTCGCGAATCCGCTACCCTCCACGGCCTCTCCCGGTCTGGCCGCCCTGATCGGCGAGGGCGAGCGCCGCGAAGACCGCGTACACCTTCGTGGCCTCGTGGATGTCGGAGACCGCTAGGTGCTCATCGGGACAGTAGACGGGCGGGCCACCAGGGCCGAAGATCACGGTGGGGACCTTCTCCCCGAAGCTCGCCGTATCGCCGAGCCAGTTCTCTGTCACCAGAGCCGGTTCCTCACCACGGACCAGCCGGACCGCGTCGCACATGAGCCGGACGACCTCGTCGCCGGGATCCGCAAGATAACCGTCCTTGACGTCGACCAGTTCAACGTCTGCCACCAGGCGCGGGTCGGCGGCCCTGGCCTCGGCGAGGCAGCGGTCTATCTCGGCTCGTACCTGTTCCGTGGTCACGCCCGGCTGGGGCCGGGAGTCCACCCGGATGACGCATTCGTCGGGGATCATGGACGGGCCACCGGGCGCCAGCCCGCCGTAGATCCGGCCCGGCACGACATACGTCTCGGTACCGAACAACTCAGCCACCCCGTCCCTGAGGGGTGGTTCCAGCCGGGACCGGTCCAGGGCCAGCACCGCCTGGGCCGCGAGCACGTTGGCATTCACCGCGGAATGCTTGTGGCAGGTGTGCGCGGAGCGCCCCCGGACGGTCACATCAAAGTAATACCGCCCGCGGTGGCCGACGCACACTTCATTGTCGGTGAGCTCACCGAGGACACACAGGTCGGCCTTGTGACTCTCGAAATAGGAAATAGAGCCGGCCTGATCGCCCATGTGGTCGGAGACCGCCGCCATGGCAAGGGTGCCGGCCAGCGGCAGCCCGCTCGCCCGCACCGCCTCGATCGCAACGATCTGGCACGCGAGGGCCGCCTTCATATCCATAATTCCGTGGCCGTAGACGGAACCGTCGATGAGATCACCCGAGAATGGAGCGGCCCGCTGCCAGCCGTGGGATTCCGGCTTGGTGTCCAGGTGACCGGTGAAGGCCACCCGCCGCCCGTGGCCGAAGCTCACCTCACCGATCGCGTTGGGACGGTCGGGAAGGACGGGCTGCAGGTCGACCGACTCAAATCCCGATTCGCGCATCACCGAGGCCAGGAACTCGGCCAGTGGCCCCTCGGCACCGAGCACGCTGGGGATGCGGCAAACCTCCTGGACGAGAGCAACAGCCCGGTCAAGATCGAGATTGTCCAATAGAGGTGCGGCGAATGGCCAGTCAGCGATGTCCACGGTCCTGATCTCTCCCGAACATCAGATATAAGATCTTATATGTACTGAAGTTCCCCGTGTCAAGCCAGCCTCCGGCGGGTGGGCCGGCACGGCAGCCCCCGCAGCGATCACACCACCGCGGCGGGCCGTCGCGGTCAGTCACCGAGTCATCGGCGCACGACCACCAGGTGATCCCGGATACGGCGGAACGCGGCGTTTGCCTCCCGGACGATCCGCTGCTCGTCAACGAACACCAGGCGCCGGTCCCGCATGACGATCCGCCCATCGATGATCGACGTGTCGGCCACGCTCCCGTTCGCCGCGAACACGAGATGGCTCTGAACATGCGCGGCGCTATCCGTCATCAGCGGCGTGAAGATCGCGTTGTCGGTATCGATGAGGATGAGGTCGGCCTTCGCACCGGGCTGCAGCCGCCCGGTATCGTGACCCAGCGCCCGCGCGCCGGAGTTGGTCGCCATGCGGAGCACCAGATCGGCCGGCATCAGGCTCGCATCGGACCACCTGGCACGGTGAATGAGGGCGGCGAACTTCATGACCTCGAACATGTCTGCGCTGTTGTTGCATTCACAGGCATCGTGGCCGAGCCCCACATTGATGCCGGACCTCAGCATTTCCGGGACGCGCGCGATCCCGTTGCCAAGCTTGGCATTGGAGGAGGGGTTGTGGGACACGTGTGTCCCGGTTTCCGCGAGCAAGCTGATTTCGCTGTCGTCGAGGCAGACCGAGTGCGCGGCCACGACATCCGGGCCCAGCAGCCCGGCCCGGTGGTATACGTGAGCTGGCCTCGTGCCGAACCGCTCGAGGGAGTCCTCG
>Ga0070711_100002386_pt1 | contig 10697 bp, 10 predicted proteins | sample LARL53metaG_FD_65452 | JGI IMG/M metagenome (GOLD analysis project Ga0070711, IMG submission 65452) | Corn, switchgrass and miscanthus rhizosphere microbial communities from Kellogg Biological Station, Michigan, USA - LAR L5-3 metaG | ecosystem: Host-associated > Plants > Roots > Rhizosphere ... | reverse complement strand
CATAGAACAAAGCAGCCTGCTCAACCTTCTGATGCCCCATCATGATTCAGTCCCCTCTCGACGACTGAATCAGCGAATTTCACCCAGCGCAACCGCAGACTTTTTCAACAAAATCGACCCGGAGCGGACATTGGCCTGATTAGTTCCTGAGGCCGGTTGTGCGCCGTTTCTCACTCGCGGCCCGTTGTGGCTATAATTTATATAAGACGTGATCCTTATGAAACGGCGCGAGTTCATCACGGTCTTGGCGCTGCGGCGGCGGCTTGGCCGCTTGCGGCACGGGCACAGCAAAAGGCGATGCCGCCATAAGGTTTCTTTGCGCCAGATCACCCTCTGAATCGGCAGGCGCGGTTTGACTCGTTTCGCAAGGGTTTGCGCCAGGTTGGATTTGTCGAGGGCCAAAGCATCGTCATCGCGTTTAGGTGGGCGGAGGGTTGTTATGACCGGCTGCCAGCGCTGGCGTCCGAACTCGTCGACATTTCCGTCCTGCACTGTTCGCGGTGGAAGTCTCCTCGGCCGCACTCGCAGCCAAAGCGGCGACGTCGATGATTCCAATCGTTTTTGTGTCCAGCGATCCCGTTTTTCTCGCGAGAACTGAATGAGGCCTTCGCGGTACCTTTTCTTGTTTGGAACCATCTAGGTACGAAATTCGAAGCTTACTTCGGGGTCAAAGAGAGCCTTAGTCGGGCATTCCTCACAGAAGACACAAACGGAATAGTCATCTAGAGGCCGGCTCAGTTCGCGAGTTCTTTGCTTCGAAAGTCTCCTATTTGCCGGCTCCTCGATCAACCTGGCGACTTCTGCTTCCAAGGGCAGTGCGGATCGTTCTATCCACGATAGGCGGAGCATCAAGCCGGAAATCCCGGTCGAAAAAAGGGTTTCCTCGATTGGAACCGTAAATCAAGCCTTGGCGTTTGTGTAAGGTTCACAGGGGCTGGATGGATGTTGGTACCAGAAGAAGCGATCGGCTCACCTTTCCAGCGCGGGCGAAATGGCGCCCGTGATGCGTGTGCATCATTGGGCAGCCTCACCAATATCAATAGTCACCCCGCGGAATGGCGCAGAGCCTCAAGGGCCGTTATTCAAGATCTATTCGTCTTGTTATGATTTTGCGAGGCCTTCAGGCATGCGGATGAGCACCGGGTAATAGTATGAGCGAGCCTGAAGAGGAAGCACAGAGAGTATCGACGGGAATTGCTGGGCTGGACGACATCCTCTGCGGCGGGCTCGATGCTGAGCGCTTGTATCTCGTCGAAGGCGAGCCGGGTACAGGCAAGACGACGCTCGCGCTTCAGTTTCTCCTAGAGGGCGCAAGGCGGGCCGAAAGAGGACTCTACGTCACCTTATCAGAGAGCGAGCGCGAGCTGCGGCTGGTGGCGAAGCGCCACGGCTGGAGCTTGGACGAGATTTCGATCTTTGAGCTTGTCCCACCCGAGGCTGCATTAGACCCGGAAAAAGAATTGACGCTATTCCATCCTGCGGAACTGGAACTGAGCGAGACGTCTAAAATGATCTTCGACAGGGTCGCGGACGTCGAGCCGACGCGGGTCGTATTCGATAGTCTTTCCGAGATGCGCCTCCTGGCGCAGAATTCATTACGCTATCGCCGTCAAATCCTCGCATTGAAGCATTTCTTCGCAGGCCGCCGTTGCACCGTTCTCCTCCTGGACGACCTTTCGTCGAGCGAGCAAGACCTACAGCTTCACAGTATTGCACATGGTGTCATTACTCTGCAGCAAACGGCAGTCGATTACGGCGCGGAGCGGCGTCGCATGCGCGTTAAGAAGATGCGAGGTATAAAATTTCGAGGGGGTTACCACGACTTCATCATTGCGACGGGCGGCATCACGATATTTCCGCGATTGGTAGCCGCCGAGCACCACAAAGCATTTATTGGGGACCTCGCAACGAGCGGCGTCGCTGAACTTGACATGCTCCTTGGAGGTGGCCTGGAGCGGGGGACAAGTGTCTTGCTCGTCGGCGGCGCGGGAGTGGGAAAATCATCGATCGCAGTGACGTATGCTGTGGGCGCCGCCCGGCGTGGAGAGCGAGTTGCCATGTTTGCCTTCGACGAAGGCCTCGGGACTCTATTCGCTCGCGCGGCCGGACTGGGCGTCAATATGCAGGAATATGTCGACCAGGGCGTTATCACCGTGCAACAAATCGACCCTGCTGAAATGTCACCGGGTGAATTCACGCAACTGGTGCGAGATGCAGTCGAAAAGCGAAATGTTCGTGTCCTGCTAATCGACAGTCTCAACGGCTATTTGAACGCAATGCCGGACGAGCGCTTTCTCGTGCTACAGGTACATGAGTTGCTTTCTTATCTTAACCAGCTCGGCGTGCTGACCATCATGGTCCTGGCTCAGCATGGACTTCTGGGCCAGATGCAGACACCGATCGATCTGAGCTATTTGAGCGACTCAGTCATCATGCTGCGCTATTTCGAAGCGGCAGGAAGGGTTCGGCGAGCACTTTCTGTTGTGAAAAAACGTAGCGGCACGCACGAAAATGCAATTCGTGAGTTTCAGCTCACGGCCAACGGCGTGAAGGTTGGCCCGCCGCTCACTGAATTTAGCGGCATTTTGACAGGAACCCCCACATACGTCGGAGATCCGAAGCCCCTCATGCCGGAAAGCGGCGATGTCGGGAAACACTGAGCGGCTTGAATGGCGCGTTCTTGTGCTAGCGCCAATCGGTCGCGATGCGCAGGCGGCCGCGCAGCATCTTGCCGAGAGCAAGCTTGATAGCGTCGTGTGCGACGACGTCGATGACTTGCTGGCTAAGCTCAGCGAGGGTGCTGCAATTTCGTTGGTGACTGAGGAGGCCTTCTTGCGAGGCGGAACGCAAGCTCTGGAAAAGTGGGTTGCAAACCAGCCGCCTTGGTCTGACTTTCCATTCATCGTCTTAACGAGCCGCGCAACATCTGCAGCCGCGCAGGCCTACCGCATGCGCTTGCTCGAAAGCCTCGGCAACGTTTCCCTGCTGGAACGGCCGCTAAACGCCGTCAGCTTGATGAGTGCTATTCGTTCTGCGATGCGGGCCCGGAGACGGCAATATGAGGTGCAGAACCATTTGATTGATCGAGAAACGTTTGCCGCACAGCTGGAAGATCAGGTGTGGGAACGAACGAAGCAGCTCGAAGAGGCCAACGAGCAGCTTCGTCAGCAGATTGCTGAGCGCAAGCAAATCGAGGCGGCTCTACAACAAGCTCAGAAAATGGAAGTCATCGGCCAGATGACGGGCGGGATCGCCCACGATTTCAATAATCTTCTCACGGCGGTGCTTGGGAATCTGGAACTCGCTACGCGCCGGGGCAAGGACGAGAATATTCGGCGCTACCTGGACGGCGCGATTCTAGCCGCTCAGCGCGGTGCGAAGATTACTTCCCAGCTTCTCGCATTCTCACGCATTCAGCGTCTGCAGACAGAAGCTACTGATCTGAATGCTATCGTTACCGCGATGGGCGATCTGTTGTTTCGCACCATCGGAGGAACCGTGCGAATCGAAACGATTCTAGAACGGAACTTGTGGCGGGCAACTGCGGATCCGAGCCAGATCGAGTCGGTAATCCTCAACCTAGCGGTGAACGCACGAGACGCGATGGCTGACGGTGGGCGGCTGACCATCACAACTGCCAACGTGCCGCATGGGGACAGGAAAAAGCCTGTTGAATTGCCGCCGGGCGACTACGTGTGTGTTTCTGTTAGCGACACCGGGACCGGCATGACGGACGAGGTTTTGAGGAAGGCCTTTGAGCCGTTCTTCACGACAAAACCGGTAGGTAGCGGCACCGGCCTGGGACTGAGCCAGGTTTATGGGATTACCAAGCAGACCGGTGGCACTGTTGCAATAGATACCCAAGTTGGAAGGGGCACCACGGTCAGCGTATACTTGCCACGGACTACTGCTATTCCTGTCGAGCGTCCCTCGGAAGCCCATCAGATCCCGTTTCGTACGCATGAGGCTACCATCCTTGTTGTCGACGACGACAAGGACGTCCGGCCATTGGCGGTATCCTTCCTTGAGAGCCTAGGGTATCAAGTTGTGACGGCGGATAGCGGGCATGCCGCTGTTCAAATGGCAGCCACCGACGCCAAGATCGACTTGGTCCTGATCGACGTCGCCATGCCGGAAATTACGGGTGTTGAGGCAATGGACGCTATTCTCAAGAAACGTCCTGGTGTCCCATTCTTGTATATGACCGGGTATGTGGGCCCGACAAAACTCGACCCTTCCGAACAGCCCGTGTTGAAGAAGCCCTTCACGATCGCGGAGCTTGCGGCGAAAGTCGAAGAGCTGCTGTTTCCCGGAGATGCTTCCAAAAGCGGCAAAGTAATTCCCTTAAAGCCGCCGGTCCGCCCAGCCTCCTAGCAGGTATGGGCCCTTTTTATTGCTCGCTTTGTGGGTCAGCGATTTGCCGCATCTGCTCAAATCGATCGACGCATTTGCTCAAATAGACGTTCGTCTTGCCGCGCAATGAGCACTGGCACGTTAACGAGTTACTGCGCTCGCGGCTGCCTCGAACAAGACACCGCGCGGTATCAAGTTGAGCTCCAGCTCTGCCCGGGACGTCAAACCGTGGACTTGCGCAGAGCAACACCCTGAGATCGCGAGCGAAGTGACACGCAACATTTCGCCACCGCGCTCATCGAGGGCGTGCCCGATGTCCGTTGATCGGGGTAGATCGGAAGATGTCGGTTCTGGGTCTCAGGGACGCGATTGGACCCACTTCGGACCTGGGGCGGTAAAGGGTGCGGTTAGCATCTATAGCGTCGACGGCACGCATGAAGAATGCTGTACCGCCTACGTCGTCGGCGTCCCACTGTTGAGAAGGTTTGAGACGGCAGTAAGAAGCTGGGCCGGGGCAAAAGGCTTGGACAACATTATGCTGTTCGGAACGCCTTTGGAGGCCCAATCTCCGGCGGCAGCTCCGCTCATATAAACCACGGGAAATTCCGGATCGTTCTCTCGCGCGTGCTGGGCGACCTCCCAACCGTCCATCTTGCCTCGCAGATTGATGTCGGTCACAAGCGCTCGGTATTTGTCCTTATGTCCCTTTAGCAGGGCCACGGCCTCTTCGCCCGATGTTACGATGGTGGGCTCAAAACCGCCATCAATGAGCGTTTCTTCAACGAGGCTCTGGACCAACTGGTCGTCTTCAACAACGAGGACAATAATTAAATCTGGCACGACCTCACACCCGCGCACGTATCGCCGAGGAGCTTAAGTTACAAAGTGAACATCAGTTCCAAGGCACTCTATGAGCAGGCCGGATCAAGGTAGGGTCGCGAGAATGCTGGCGATTTGGCGCTCGCGACTACATTGCACGGGTCAGACCAACCTCGCGATTGGCACGAACCTGCCGAACCGCGATGTCCCGGAGCCCAGATAAGTCGAGATTGACCCTGGGGCGGCGATTGTACTTTGCGGAACTCTGGCGATAGGTTTGGCGACGAGCGTCCGAGGTGAGGTTGCGCGCATGGGCGGGGAGGAAGTCAACAACTTCTTGGCGGCAGACGGCGAAATGGGCGCTTTGACAAGAGCATTTGACTGGTCAAAGACACCACTCGGCTCTCCGGAAACGTGGCCGCAAAGTCTTCGAGTTACGGTGCGGCTCGTTCTCACCTCGCGTCACCCAATGTTCATTTGGTGGGGACCAGAGCTCATCCAGTTCTATAACGATGCCTATCGCGAGACGATGGGGCCCGAAAGGCATCCGAGCGCTTTGGGAGCGCGGGGCCGTGATTGTTGGGCCGAGATATGGGACATCATTGGCCCCCAGATCGAATACGTCATGGCGGGTAAGGGGGCGACCTGGAATGAGGACCAACTGGTGCCGGTAACGCGTCACGGTCGTCGCGAGGACGTTTGGTGGACGTATAGCTTTGGTCCAATAGATTTCGAAGGCAAAGTGGGCGGCGTGCTTGTCGTCTGCAGAGATGTCACCTCCGAGCACATGGCAAGGGAAGCGCTGAACCTCATCAATGAGGAGCTAAAGCACCGCGTCAAGAATACTCTTACTGTCCTTGGTGCCGTGGCCACTCAGACATTTCGCGGCGCATCCAGCAAAGCCGATCTCGAAAAGTATCTTGGACGACTTGCCGCGTTCGGACGAGCGCACGACCTTCTCACGGCAGAAAAATGGGCTGAAGCGCCCCTCCAGGATGTGATCAACACTGCGCTGGCCCCTTATAGGGCAGGCGAAGGCCGGTTTACGGTCTCGGGTCCACCACTTGTTGTCAAATCTCGGCAGGCCATGGCCTTGTCCTTGGCGATCCACGAACTCGCCACCAACGCTCTGAAGTATGGTGCTCTGACTGTGGCGACCGGCCACGTGTCGATTACATGGACATCCGAAGATCAGGAGGGTCAGCCAAATTTCGTTTTCGTCTGGAGTGAATTTGGCGGACCACCTGCGCCGGAACCCGCCGGTGTGGGCTTTGGTTCGCGCCTCATTTCTCGGGTGCTAGAAGACGATTTCAAGGGCTCCGTTGAAGTGTCATATGGATCAACCGGGGTCATTTGCCGCCTGACGGCTCCCCTCAAAAATCTAGCAACATCCCCGGATAGCATTTGAAAGCTTTTTCACCAGAGCCCACGGTGTCGTCGGTTGTTAAGACAGGTAAGCGTGCCCTCAGACCCACCAAGGTCCATCACTCACCGTCCAAAATGTGCGAAGACGGCTTACGACTTCCGGTTCTGGCACAAATCGGACATGCCCTAGTGGTCGCTGCATGTCTGTTGTCGGGGGCAAAGCAGACGTCCCGGAGCTAGGCAACGACTTCCGTTTTTGGCCGATGCTGTCGAAAAAGGGGTTGAGGAGCCGAGCGAACAGTGATTCCTGCTTGGGAGGCGGCAGGAGATTCGGCGATGATGGGGCGGCAGGACCGAAATCAGGGGCAGCTCTTTTACGAGTTTAGCCTCGACGAGATGATCCCGACTGACCACCTGTTGCGACGGATCAATGTGTTCGCGACAGCCATTTTGGCCGATTTGCACAAACAGCTAAAGGCATTCTACAGCGACATCGGCCGACCCTCGGTTGATCCCGAGCTGATGATCCGGATGCTCCTGGTTGGTTATTGCTATGGCATTCGTCACGAGCGCCAGCTGTGCCAGGAAGTAGCGCTGCACCTTGCTTACCGCTGGTTCTGCAAGCTCGATCTCGACGACAAGGTTCCGCACCATTCGACGTTCTCGGTGAACCGGCTCGGCCGCTTCCGCGAGAGCGAGATCCTGCGCCATATCTTCGAGCGCGTGGTTGCAGCCTGCATGGCCGCGGGCCTTGTCAAGGGTGAGGGATTCGCGGTGGATGCGAGCGTGATGGAGGCCAATGCCAGCCGCTATCACGGCAAAGCGCCGGACGAACTGGACTGGACCGATGCGCAACGTCAAAAGCGTGCCGTGGCCGAGTATCTTGCTGGACTTGAGGCCGAGGCTCAGGAGCAGGAAGATATGAATCAACGCGGTGGCGGTTCAGACGGGACGCCGACCACAAAGCCCGATCGCAAGCCGCCGAAGGTGATCTCGCCTTCCGATCCGTCGTCAGCCTGGACAGCGAAAGCCAACAAGCGGGTGCAGTTCGGGTACGGGCTCAACTATCTTATCGACGTCGAGCACGCGGTCATTGTCGATGTCGAGCCGACGCCGGCACGCACCTTTGATGAGGTGGCATCAACCAAGACGATGCTCGAGCGTACTGAAGAGCGGCTTGATCTAAGGCCTGACTGGCTCGCAGCCGACACCGCTTATGGGACCGGCAAACTGCTTGCGTGGCTGTTGGGCAAGAACATCGCGCCGCATATCCCCGTGTGGGAAAGAGATTCGTCGGCTGACGGCATGTTCTCCCGTAGCGAGTTCACTTATGACGCCGTGCGGGACATCTATGTCTGTCCGAATGGTAGGCTCTTGCGAACCTCCGGGACAGTCCACGAGAGCCGCGTCAGGAATTACCTGTCACATCCCGGGGACTGCCGTGCTTGCACACTCAAGCAACGATGCACGCGCGCACCGTTCAAGAAGATCGCACGCGACGTCAACGAGGATGCCCGCAATCATGCCCACTCCCTCAAGGGTACGCCGGAGTTCGAGCGGGCGAGCAAAGCGCGCAAAAAAATAGAGATGCGCTTTGCACATCTTAAGGTCCAGCATGGCTTCGAGCGCATGCGCCTTCGCGGTCTCAGCGGCGCCCGCGACGAGTTCCACCTTGCCGCCATTGTGCAGAACCTCAAAACAATGGCGCTGCGTCTCGTCGGGCCGCCCCCGTCCATGTCGACTGCTTAGGCAGCGTGCCTGGCAAATCGGTTGTGGCGTTCGCCGACTAGGCTTCAACGCCCAGCCAGGCGGAAAACAGCTCCACCACCAAAGCCAGGTCAGGAAGGGTGTTTTTCAACAGCATCGACCCAAAGGGGACATTGCGCAACGTTCAATCTGATAGATAGTTGGCTGTTGAACAGCTAGGATAAACGATAGCCGCATTTGGGCTCGACGAGGCAATCGAATTGAAACGACGCACGTTTATTGGTCTTGTCGGAGGCGCGGTAGTTTGGCCTTTGACCTTGGGCGCGCAGCAGAAATCAAAATGGCGGATCGGGTTTTTGCACCCGGGCCAATCGACGGTTGTGCATAATCGAATAGCGAATCTGCGGGAGGGCCTCGGCAAGTCGGGCTCTGCGAAAGATGTCGAAATCATAGAACGATTCAGCTTCGGTCATTTGGACCGAACCAGTGGTGAACGGGCCGGCCACAGATATGAGATTGAATTGCTCGTTTCCGAAAGCGACCCGAATCGTGGTCTCGTCGTGTTACCGGACGCCTTCACAGCACTTCATCGCGCGGAGATTATTTCGCTATCGTGTCCCCGCCATCAACTGGTCCCGTACATTCGCTGAAGGCGGCGGCCTAATCTCCTATGGTCCTTCTCTTGTCGATGAGTACCGGCGCGCGGCGACCTACGCCGACCGTATGCTCAAAGGCGAGAAGCCGAGCGACCTTCCCGTCCAGGCGCCGGTAAATTTCGTGCTGACGATCAATCTTAAGACCGCAAAGGCGCTCGGCCTTGACGTGCCGGCGCTGCTTCAGCAACGCGCCGACGAGGTGATTGAATAGCAGCGCTGATGTTGCCTATTGGCCCACCGCGTCATTTCGCGTGCGCGAAACAATCAGGTCGCTTTTGGAGAGATGCGGACATCAACCGGCAGGCAGAGCCGGCTGGGTTGGTCGCCAATGACCCAACTGAGACATTTGGCCCTAGAGACACTTCAACAAGATAAGGCGTAACTGCCTGCTGGAGAGCTGCTCAAAAAAAGCGGCGACGCACCGAAGTCCCCGCTTCCCTTAATTGGCAGCCTGTTGCCATCGGTAGGCATCCTTTTCAACCCAAATCTTGGCCGTTTGCGGCGCGCTCGTTGTAAAAAGTGGTGCCGTGACTGCGAAGGGGGATGCATGAGGCGGCGTGACTTCATCACGCTACTTGGCGGCGCGGCGGCGGCAACGCCATTCGGAGCGCACGCGCAACTGCCGGCGAAACCAGTGATCGGGTTTCTCCATCTCACATCGTTGGAAGAGACGAAGGAATATCTAGCGGCCTTTCACCAAGGCTTGAGTGACACGGGCTACGTCGAGGGCAGAAACGTAGAGATAGAGTATCGGTGGGGACAGGGCCATAATGACCGACTTCCGAGCCTTGTCGCCGATTTGGTGCAGCGACAGGTATCCGTGATTGTTATACTGGAGAGCACACTTGCTGCCCTGGCCGCCAAGCAGGCGACACAAACAATCCCGGTGGTCTTTATGCAAGGCGCTGACCCGGTCGGGATCGGCCTTGTCGACAGCCTCAATCGTCCTGGGGGCAATCTCACCGGCATCAATCTTTTTTTAGCTGAAGTCGCCGCGAAGCGACTTGAATTGTTGCTGATATTGGTGCCCGGCGTGAGGTCCATTGCTTATCTCCGCAATCCGACCAATCCGGTATTTGCTGAATCCGAAACGAGGGAAGTGGAGGCTGCAGCGCGCGCGTATGGCGTGCAACTGCGATTCTTTAATGCCAGCGACTTGAGCGGGATCAAAAGCGCCTTCGGAGATATCGCTCAGAAACGGACAAACGCACTCTTTGTGAGCGCCGACGGCTTTCTTCTCACCCACAGTGATCACATTGTGGCGCTCGCGTCCCAAAATGCGATGCCAACAGCTTACGGGTGGGGCCAAGCTGTCAGGCTCGGCGGCCTGATGAGCTACGGAACAAACTTTCACTACGCGTGGCGGCAAGCCGGAACCTATGCCGGTCGAATCCTCAAGGGCGAACGGCCGGCCGTATTGCCGGTTCAGCAGGTCACAAAAGTCGAGTTGTTCATCAATCAAGCGACGGCTAAAGCACTTGCCATCACGGTGCCTGTGTTGCTGCTCGGCCGCGCCGATGAAGTCATCGAATAGGCTGCGATGTCGCCTTGTGGCCCTTCGCGCATTTCGCTTGCGCGCAACAATCAGGTCGCTTTTGGAGAGAAGCGGACATCAACTGGCAGGCAGAGCCGGCTCGTTTGGTCGCGAATGACCCAAAGCGGCATTGGCTGACCAGCACGCAACATGCGTTTCAGGCTAATCCGGCCCTTCCTGAATGATGACTTGATCCGATAAGATGCCCTTCCTGACCGTTGGGGACGGATATGGTGCGGCCATCAAGAACGGGCGGCAAGACG
>Ga0070711_100002378_pt1 | contig 10712 bp, 10 predicted proteins | sample LARL53metaG_FD_65452 | JGI IMG/M metagenome (GOLD analysis project Ga0070711, IMG submission 65452) | Corn, switchgrass and miscanthus rhizosphere microbial communities from Kellogg Biological Station, Michigan, USA - LAR L5-3 metaG | ecosystem: Host-associated > Plants > Roots > Rhizosphere ... | reverse complement strand
GATCGATGGGCTCTGGGACCTGACATTCGGACCGGGTGCGGCGGCAGGGACGCTGTACTTCAGCTCTGGCCCGTCGGACGAAAGTCACGGCCTGCTCGGGACGCTCACCCCCAAGTAGCCGGGCGGGCGCACCGCTGGGCGTGCGGTCGGGGGACTCCTTTTGGAACGAGGGGGTCCCTCGACTGCTTTCGGCACGTCCCAGCAAACCCCGGCCGCTGAAACCGCGACCGTCATGGCAATAGATTCCGGGGAACTGCTAAGTGGTCAGCTTGCAGGACGGGCGTGGCCCCCGTTCCGTCGCATGCCAATTTCCAGGAGATGCACGATGACCGGTCAACGTCCGCAACTGATCGCCGCCGGATTCACCCTTGTTTGCGCGCTCCTGCTCGCAACCGGCGCATCGGCGCAGACCATCTCCGGGACGATTCACAGCGGCGCAAGCCCGGTCGTGGGCGCCACCGTCCGGATGGCAGAGCTCGATCGCGCCGTCCACAGCGGAGCGAAGGGCGAGTTCCGCTTTGCAGACCTCCCGGTCGGAACGTATCACCTGTTCGTCAGTGCCACTGGGTATGCGACCGCGAGCAAATCGGTCGACGTCTCCACTGGCACCGTCACGGCCGTCTTCGACCTGTCCCCTTCGGCGGTAACTCTCAAGGAAATCGTGGTCACTGCGTCGCCGATCGCCCGGACTGACGACGACCAGTATCAGTCGGTGTCTTCCAAGTCATTCCTCGCGCTGCAGAACAGCCCGGGAACGAGTTTCGCAGAGAAGATCTCCGATCTGCCGGGCGTCGCCGTGCGCGGCCTCGGTTCGGCGCCCACGCGGCCGATTCTTCGCGGGCTGGGTGACAATGAAGTCCTGGTGCTCGAGAACGGCATGCGCGTCGGCGACATCGCGACGTTCGACCCGGCGCACGCCACGCCTGTCGAGGCCATCGGCGTCTCGCGCGTTGACGTAGTACGCGGCCCCGCCACGGTGTTATATGGTCCCAACACGATCGGCGGCCTCGTAAACGTGATCACCGACATCGTGCCGACGGTTTCCGATCACCAGATCTCGGGCACCGTCTCGACCGAAGGCAATTCCGTGAACGACGAGTATTCGGGCTATTTCAATTCGGTCGTCAGTGGCGCCCACCAGGCCGTGCGGTTCTCGGCGGGCGGCCTCCACGCCGCCGATATCCGGATTCCGGCGGGCCTGTACACCGACCCGGGGTCGGGCGGCAGCTTTCAGCTCGACCGGATGCCGCAGACATTCGACCGCAGTTCGGAGTTCGGCGGCGGATATGCCTATCAGGACAGATTCGGCACGATCGGGATCGGCGTGAAGCACTACGAGATGAACTATGGCATCCCCGGGACGCCGCCGAATCCCGACTGGATCAACATTCCGCCCACGACATCGCGCATCGCACAGGCCCGGAACACCGTCGAGTTCCGGAGCCAGTTCAACCTGGCCGGAGGATTCGGCCAACAGCTGACCCTTGACGCGAGCTACAACGACTACAACCATCGCGAGTTTCCGACCGCCGAGGATTCCACCGGCGTATCCGATCCCGAGGCGAACCATTTTCACAAGCGGACGTTCAACGCCGACCTGCGCCTGCGTCACAAGCAGATCGGCAAGCTGCAGGGCGTCGTCGGACTGTGGACCGACATCGAGAACCTGACGATCGAGGGTGACCAGCCGCTGGGACCCAATTCCGTCACGACCGGTGTCGCTGGTTACGCATACGAGGAGTATTCCGCGACGGCGAACACGCGTCTGCAGGCTGGTCTCCGCTACGACTACAACAAGATCCAGACCAATCCGTTCGCCGGGTCGACCGATCCGGTGTTCCAGACCCTCGATGCATCACGAACGGCCAACGCCGCGACGGCATCGCTGGGCATGGTGCAGCGACTGGCGCCCGAAGTGTCGCTCTCGTTCTCGGTGGCGCGCTCGTTCCGGGCACCCACGGTGCAGGAGCTCTTTGCCAACGGACTCGACGCGGCCAGCGGAACCTTTTCAGTCGGTACGTCTACGCTGGCCCCGGAGCACGGCCTGGGTATCGACGCATCGCTGAAAGGCAATTATGCCAAGGTCTCGTTCGAGCTGTCGCCGTTCGTGAATTACATCGGCAACTACATCTACGCGTTCCTGCGGGGCGATACGATCGAGGATTTCCCGGTCCGGCAGTTCGCCGCGGCCAATGCCCGGCTGATGGGCTTCGAGGCGGTCGTCACCTTGCGGCCGGCGCCGCATTTCGCGATTCGCGGCAGCTCCGACTACGTGAACGCCGAGGACACCAAGCTCAATGTGCCGTTGCCGTTCATTCCGCCGTTGCGCGGCCTGTTGCGGGCCACGTGGCAGGACAGTCGGTACACCGCCACGGCGGAAGGTCGCTTCGCGGCGAGCCAGACGCGACTGGGCGACGGCGATACGCCGACCGACGGCTACGCCATCATGAATCTCGGCTTCGGCGTGCGCCTCTTCCAGTCACGAGTGGTGCACAACCTCAGTCTCCATGTCGACAACGTGTTCAACACCGTCTACCGTGACAACCTGTCGGTCGTCAAGGACTTCATCCCGCAACCGGCGCGCGGATTCCGGATCAACTACCAGATCGTCTACTAGGCGGGCACGGCCGGACGCATATCGCATCCGGCACTCACGGGGAATACTCGAAGCCCAGGGTGTCCCCCGCGGGCAACGCCCGCCAGGCGGCCAGCATTTCGGCGCGGTCGGCGCGGATCTGCGCCAGTTGCTCCTCGGTGATCGGCCTCCCGCCCGCCGGGAACGAGGCCTGCAACTCAGCGGTGACCTCGATGGCGTTCCGCCGGGTCCCGGCCGCGCGCTCGCGATCGAGCAGGCCTACCAGGTGCTCGGCAAGCATCGCCTCCGCCGGCAACTGGGCGCTCATGCCGGGCTCGGCAAACCGGTCGAGGCTCCAGCCGCGCGCCACCAGGCCGAAGAACGCCTCCCGCAGGCCGAGGGCGCGTTCGACGGCGAGATGGGTCATGTCGTGCTCCGGAAAGAACGGATGCACCTGACTCCAGGTCCGGCTGCCATCGTCGCGAATGCACGTCAGCGTCGGGCGGCCGTCACGGCCCTTCTTGAATTGAATCAGCACTCCAAACTCCGTGGCGACTACGCCTGACCGTACCAGCCTGCCCCGCCGGTGTGTGTACCGGTTCGCCGGTCGTTCGTCGGGATCAGGTGGCGCCCGAACATCGCTCGGTCACTCCCCGCAGCCATTGAAATGACAGGACGGCAGGCCATTCCCGCAATCGTCACGATGCCGAAGCCCCCCGAATGAACCGGCCGGCGAACGAGCCCGTCTTCACGATCGGCCATTCCACGCGCACGCTTGCCGAGTTCGTCGCTCTGCTGCGGCAAGTCGATGTCACTCTGCTCGTGGACGTACGCTCGATCCCGAGGTCACGGACGGCGCCGCAATTCAATGCGGACACGCTGCCGGGGTCGCTGGCTGATGCCGGCATTGGCTATCAGCACCTGTCGACCCTTGGTGGTCGCCGCCATCGAACGAAGGATGCCGCGCCGTCGCACAACGAGTACTGGCGGGTCGCGGCATTCCGCAACTATGCCGACTACGCCGAGTCCGCCGCGTTCCAGTCCGGCCTCGCGGCACTCCGGGAGCTCGCGACCGGACGGCGGTCCGCCGTCATGTGCGCGGAGGCTGTCTGGTGGCGGTGTCATCGCCGGATCATTGCGGATTACCTGCTGAGCACGGGCATGCGGGTCGAACACATCATGGGTGCTGGCCAGGTCGTCGCCGCAACGCTCACGCCCGGTGCGCAGTTGCAGGCCGACGGGACGCTGCAGTATCCGGCTTCCGCCGAAACCGGGGCGAGTTCGCGGTCCCGTCAATGAGCTGATACGAAGGTGTGGTCCCCGGGCCCGGAGTGATCGTCCCCTTCTCCGTAGCACCACCCAGGAGACACTCATATGCGTATTCGAATGCTTGCCGCGTTGCCCCTGCTCGCCGCCCTGGTTCTCGCGCCGCGGCACGGTTCCGCCCAGGTCTCGGCCACCATCCATCTGGGCCGCCCGATCGTGGTCGGCAACTACGAAGCCACCCGGTACGGCGACTGGCACAGCAGCTATCGCCGCTGGCGGCCGGTCACGGTCTACTACTACAACGGGCGCTATTACCCGCGCGCAATTCGCGGAGCCCGGCCCGTGCAGATCTATCGCCGGCAGAATGAGTACTTCCTGCCGCCGCGGGATGCCGCGTGGGTAAACCGTGGGGATCGCCGGTACAACTACCACCGGAGACCCAACGATGAGGACTACAATCACGCGGAGCCACCGCGCCGGCCGTAGGACCGCTGGCGGGACGGCGGTTTCCGACGCGGATCCGACGAGGGGGGCCGATTGCCGGCCCCCCTTGTTGTGCCCGGCACCCTATTCGACCACCCGGTATACCTCCCAGCGCTGGGAGCCGGGGACGATAAACGGGGCGAGTGCGTCGGCGTGAGCCTTGAACTGGGGCTGAGACATCCCCTGCAACGCGGCCTCAAAGTCGGCCAGGCTATCGAAGAGGTACTCGTCGACCACGTGCGACGGCGATGAACCGACATGACCGACGAGCACGCGCGCCGAGCGGGCCCGGCGAAATTCCGACGACGCGAACTTCTCGGCGCCCCACGCCTTCATGACGGCAAGGGCCTGGCCCTGCTTGCCGAAGGGTGTATCGAGATGCCACTGGCAAACGAACATCGAACGCTCCTTAGCAGAGTGTGCCCTACCGGCTTATTCCCGGCAATCCACCGTCACCCGCGCGGGTTGCGAACGGATGTCGAACGGGGCCTCGATGTGCAGGACCTCCCAGAACACGCCGCCACGGCCGGGCAGCGCCACGCGCCAGACGTCGGACGGGATTGCATCCGTCAATGGCGTGCGCGCGGTGTCGGCAGCGTTTCCGATCTGGGCGTGAAGCAGTCTCGTGCTGTCGCCATTGCTGCGTTCCCAGCGATAATCAATGCGCGTGCCGGGTACGGTGACGGTGACGTGCCCGACGAATTCGATCCGGGCCGGACAGTTGCCGGCGTACCGGCCGGGCGAGGCGACGGCTCCGGGCAGGACCGCGCCCGTGCGCTGTGCCGCAAGCGGTGCGGCGCCTATGATGAGAAGGCCGAAAAGGCCCCTGGTGTGCTCTATCATGCCAGCGAAGGATAGGGTGATCGCCGGTAATGTGTGTCGCAAACGGGGCGGCCGTCGTTCTTCCCTGTGGAACACTCACCCAGGGAGATGACGGACATGCGGTTCACACCATTCGCACCCTTGTTGCTGGTTGGCGCGCTCGCGTTGACCCCGCGCCCGGCCACGGCGCAGATCTCAGTCAACCTGCATCTCGGCACCCCACTGGTGGTGACGAACTATGCGCCCGATGCGTATGGTGACTGGCACTCGAATTACCGGTCCTGGCGTCCGGTCACGGTCTACAGCTACAACGGCCAGTGGTACAACCACTCGGTTCGCGGGTCGCGGCCGGTGGTGGTGTACCGGTCGCAGAATTCGTACTTCCTGCCGCCGCAGGATCAGGACTGGAACGACAAGGACCGCCGCTACAATTACCGTCACCGCCCGACGGCGGACGACTACGGTCATGCCGCAGCGCCCCAGGGCCGGGGTCGTGGCCGGGGACGTGGACAGAACGATCATCCGCCGGCACGTCCGTAACGGCGGTCGACGAACACCAATCTCGCGACATCGAAGCGAACCGGACCCCCGCTGGCGCCATCGCCAGCGGGGGTTTTCGGTACGGCCGCTGCTCAGTGTCCGGGCCGCGGCACGCCGAACTCGATTCCGGCGGCGATTTCCCAGCCGGTAAATCGCAATGAGCGGGGGAACCGGGCCGGGATGGCCTTGCTGTTCTGTCCACCCCAGTCGAGGCTCACCACGTTGCGCAGCGTGTATCCGGGCTGAACGAACAGGCTGAACGATTCGGCACCGGCCTTGAAGTGCACCGCCCCGCCGACCGCACCACCAACTTCATACGTGGATCCCGCGACCGGGTAGAGTGCGCCGGAGGTGTCGTAGATGGCGACGCTCTGCAACTGCAGCAGTCCCATGTGCATGCCGAAGAAGGGACTGAAGCGGCGCGCGGGATGCCATTGGGCAAACCAGGCCAGTCGCGGCAGTTCCATGAACGACCCCCGCAGGTCGAAGCTCGGGTCCTGCGACCGGAATCCGGTGATGCGCGCGTACGCCAGCACCAGCTCGAACCCCCAGGCAGGGACTGAATCGCGGCGGGCCGACGCCAGCGCAACGTGGGCACCGTGATCCACGCCCGCGGTACCCAGATGGAACATGAACGCCAGGCCCGGTCCCTGAAATCCGGACTGTTGCGGCGGAGCGCCGACCTTCCCGGCGGTCATCACGCCGGAATGCGGGAGAAAGCCGGCATAGACCCAGAATCCGCCGACGTTGTCGAGATTGTGAAAGACGCTCTCCAGGATGCCAACCTGGGCGGCGGCGCCCCGCGGCGACGCCAAGAGCAGTGCACCTGCCACCAGATACCGCAGCGGTCGCATCTCTCCCCTCCAGTGTCGGGCGGCGGGCGGCCGCCATGTCGCCAGTGGTGCAGCTATAGTATGCGTGCAGACCGTGGCGGAAGGCGAATCGGAGGAACGGCGTGACGCTGGCGGAGAAGATGGCGCGACCTGGTCCGAAGCGGCTGCTGGCGCTTGACGGCGGCGGCATCCGGGGGCTGATCAGCGTAGAGGTTCTCGCGCAGATCGAGCAGCGGCTCGGGCGAGAACTTGGCGCCGGCCCCGGGTTCGTCCTCGCCGACTATTTCGACTACATCGCGGGCACCAGCACCGGAGGCATCATCGCGGTCCTCCTCTCCCTGGGCTGGTCGGCCGAGCGCATCCGGGCCTTTTACGTCGATCACGGGCGCGAAATGTTCCGCCACGCCATCGCTCCGTGGCGAATCTATCGATCGCTCTACCGCGCCACCGACCTCAGGGCCACTCTCGCCCGGCTGATCGGCCCAGACACCACCCTCGGCAGCGAGCAACTGCGCACGCTGCTGCTGCTCGTGATGCGCAACGCGAATACGGATTCACCGTGGCCGCTCTCCAACAACCCCGCCGCGAAATACAACAACCGCGGCGAGGCTGACTGCAACCTCGATCTTCCGCTCTGGCAGCTGGTGCGCGCCAGCGCCGCGGCACCGCTCTTTTTCCCGCCCGAGATACTTCGAGTCGGCCGGTCGAAGTTCGCGTTCACCGATGGCGGCATGACCAGCTACAACAACCCGGCCTTCCTCCTGTTCCTCATGGCAACGCTGGCACCGTACAACCTGGGCTGGCCGATCGGCGAAGACCGGTTACTGCTCGTTTCGATCGGGACCGGCACCAATCCGCGGCCGCGCACCGCCCAGACGCAGAATATCTTCACCGGCATCATGTCGGTGCTGATGGATCCGCGTTTCGCCGCCCTGGTGCAGCAGGACCTGCTGTGCCGGGTCTTCGGCAAGTGTCTCGCCGGCGACCCCATCGACGGCGAGATCGGCGACCTGACGGACCCGGCGGCGTCGCCGTTTCCCAAGCATTTCACCTACGTCCGGTATAACGGCGAACTCTCCCGCTCCGGGCTGGACGCCCTGCAGCTCCCCGATGTCGACCCGCTGCAAGTCAGCAAGCTCGATTCGGTGGCGCACATCGGTGACCTGTGCCGCGTCGGGCGCGCCATTGCCGAGCGCGAGGTTCGCATCGAGCACTTCCGCGGCTTTCTCGGCGCGGCAACCTAGGAGTTCGCTCGTGATGCCTTTCTCCGAGTTCGCCATCGCCCTTGCGGTGCTGCAAGTTCCCGCGCCGCAACCTTCAGCGCCGGCCCACGCCGTCGCACTACGCGTGGAACATCTCGTCAATCCGCTCGGGATCGATGTCGCACGGCCGCGGTTTTCGTGGCAGATGGCTGATTCGCGGCACGGTGCACGGCAGACCGGCTACAGCATCCTGGTGGCCAGCACGCCGGAACGCCTCACGGCCGCGAGGGCGGACGTGTGGAACAGCGATGTTGCCACCAGCAACCAGTCGCTGGACATCGAGTACGCAGGCTCGACTCTCGCGGCACGCCACCGGTATTACTGGACCGTATGCATTCGCGACCAGAATCATCGGATGGCGCCCTGCGCCGCAGCCGCGTGGTTCGAGACCGGCAAGCTTGGCGAACCGTGGCAGGCAAGCTGGATCGCCCGCTCCACCGCCCCGCTCGACACCATCCCGCACGATCCCGCGGACGGTGATACCACCGCCACGGATGGCCGGCCGCCGCTGCTGCGCCGGGGTTTCGTGCTGCGGGCTGCACCGGTGCGCGCCCGCGTCTACATCGCCACGCTGGGCGGATATCGCCTGACCGTCAACGGCGCGCCGGCGGGCCCCGGGGTATTCACTCCCGACTGGACGGACTATCGGTACCGGATCACCTACCAGACGTACGACGCAACCCGCCTGCTGCATGCCGGTCCGAACGCCATTGGCGTCCTCCTCGGTGCCGGCTGGTATGCCAGCCGGTTCGGATTCTCGTCCAAGCGATACGCCTACGGTCCGCCACCGGTGCGAATGCTCTGCGAACTCCATGTGACCTACGCCGACGGCCGCGAGGAAGTGATCTCTTCCGACAGCACCTGGCGCACGGCACCGAGCGCGGTACTGATCTCCGAGATCTATGACGGCGAAACGTACGATGCGCGGCTCGAGCGATCGTACTGGGACCGGCCTGCTTTCAACGACCGCCGCTGGCAACATGCGCTCGTTCTCGCGCCGATCACGGCAGCACTCCAGGCGCAAGCAATTGCGCCGATCGAAGAGACCGGTGAAATCCGTCCCGTGCGGCGCTGGTCCCCGGCACCGGGGACCTACGTCTTCGATCTCGGCCAGAACATCGCCGGCTGGGCGCGGCTGCGTGTCAGAGGCCGCGCGGGAACCCGCGTCCGGCTTCGATTTGCCGAGATCCTTGCTGCCGACAGCAACATCACCCAGGTGAACCTGCGGACGGCCAAGGCAACCGACACCTACATCGCGCGAGGACGCGGCCTGGAATCGTTCGAGCCGCATTTCACCTACCATGGCTTCCGGTACATCGAGGTGACCGGATTTCCCGGCGAGCCGACGGCGGACGATCTCATCGGCGTCGTGGTGGGCACCGCCCTTCCGCGCACCGGCGAGTTGAGCACCTCCGACCCGGCGCTCAACCGGTTGTGGCAGAATGTCATGTGGACCCAACGCGCCAACCTCTTCAGCGTACCGACGGACTGCCCGCAGCGCGACGAACGGATGGGATGGATGGGCGACGCCCAGGTATTCTGGCGCACCGCGAGCTACAACATGGACATGACGGCCTTCGGCGAAAAATGGCTTGCCGATGTCCGGGACGGACAGCTGGAGAACGGGTGCTTCCCCAATTTCGCGCCGAATTTTCTCGGCGTCCTCACGTGCGGGGCGCCGGGGTGGGCCGACGCAGGAGTGATCATTCCGTGGACGGCCTGGCGGCAATACGGTGACACGCGGGTGCTGGCGCAGCAATGGAGCGCCATGCAGCGCTACATGACCTTCATCCGCGATTCCAATCCCGACTATCTCTGGCGGCGGCGCAAGACCACGGAGTTCGGAGACTGGCTGCCGGCGGGAAGCACGAAATCATTCGGCGAAACCCATACGGACCTGATCAGCACTGCATTCTGGGCCTACGACGCACAGTTGATGTCGCAGATGGCCAGGGCCCTCGGCCAGGACCGCGAAGCCGCGGAATACCACGACCTTTCCGAACACATCCGCACCGCCTTCGACAGCGCATTCGTGCACGCCGACGGCAAGGTGGGGGCGCCATTCGTGAATCCGGACGGGGTGCATTCCGAATACACCCAGACGGGCGCGGTGCTGGCGCTGCATTTCGGGCTGGTTCCGGATAGCCTGCGCGAGGCGGTGGTGCGCGAGCTCGGTGACGACATCACCGCGCACCATGGGCATCTCACCACCGGGTTTCTCGGGAGCGCCTACATCCTGCCGGTCCTTTCCGATGGTGGCCGCGACGACCTGGCCTTCCGGCTGCTGCTGGCGAGGTCGTTCCCCTCGTGGCTGTACGAGGTGGATCAGGGTGCGACGACGACGTGGGAGCGATGGAACGGCGATCATGGCAACCCGGAAATGAATTCCTACAGCCACTATGCATTCGGGGCCGTGGGAGAATGGCTGTACCGGTACCTCGGCGGGATCGACCAGAGCGCGGACGCGACAGGTTTCGACAAGATCGTCATCCGGCCGCGATGGGATGCATCGCTGGACTCGGTTCGCGCCGTCTACCGGTCGGTACGAGGCGCCATCACGAGCGCCTGGCAGCGGCGGAACGATGGTTCGATTCTGGTCACCGTGACGATCCCCGCCAATACCACTGGTGAAATCCGCCTGCCTGCGACCAGCCAGCCAGTCGCCAACGGGGGCCCGGCCTTCCGGGGCATGCAGGACGGTCACGCGGTGTTCGACCTCGAGGCGGGTACGTACTCGTTCGTCGTGGCCCGGTGACGAACATGTTCCGCGCGGGCCGACAAGTACATACCGCGAGAGCAACCGACTGCGTCATCGCGGCACTTTTCTTTCACCTGTGAGCACCGACATGCGCCGACCGTACGCGTTCCTTGGCCCCATCGCGTTGTCCGTTTCCCTCGTGGCTGCCTCGCCGGCCGTCGTGCCGTTCGCAT
>Ga0070711_100002370_pt1 | contig 10721 bp, 6 predicted proteins | sample LARL53metaG_FD_65452 | JGI IMG/M metagenome (GOLD analysis project Ga0070711, IMG submission 65452) | Corn, switchgrass and miscanthus rhizosphere microbial communities from Kellogg Biological Station, Michigan, USA - LAR L5-3 metaG | ecosystem: Host-associated > Plants > Roots > Rhizosphere ... | reverse complement strand
ACCCAGGTGGGGAACGAGGCTTTCGGCGCCTCGACCAGGCTCTCCGAGCTCGTGGACGCCAGCACCCTCGCCGACTGGAACCGTGACCCGGGTCAGCAGCTCACCACGGCCGAACGGGCCTGGGCCGATCCCGACTGGGCCTACGGTCACGTGATCGTGGACGAGGCGCAGGAGTTGTCCGCGATGGCCTGGCGGATGGTGATGCGCCGGATCCCGACCCGGTCGCTGACCGTGGTCGGCGACGTGGCGCAGCGGGGCAGTGCGGCGGGCGCCAGGTCCTGGGCGCAGATGCTCGACCAGTACGTGAAGGGGCGCTGGCGGGAGGAGATGCTCACCGTCAACTACCGCACCCCGGCCGAGATCATGGCGGTCGCCGCCGACGTGCTGACCGCCGTCGCCCCCGGTGAGCAGCCGCCGGAGTCCGTGCGCGAGGAGGGCGTCCCGCCGCGGGCCGTCCGCGGTCTTGAGCACATCGCCGCGGTCGTGGCGGCCGAACTCGAGGGCCTGGAGGACGGCGGCCGCCTCGCGGTGATCGCGCCCGGAGCGCGGATCGCCGGGCTGGCGCAGGCCCTGCCCGAGGCAGTGCCCGGCGACCAGGCCGAGGTGCTGGACTCGCCGGTCGCGCTGCTGACCGTGGGCCAGTCCAAGGGCCTGGAGTTCGACCGGGTGGTCCTGGCCGACCCGGTCGGCATCCTGGACCAGAACCCGGCCGGCGGCCACGATCTGTACGTGGCGATCACCCGCGCCACCCACCGCCTCACCGTCGTGCACGACGGCGACCTCCCCGCCTCGCTGAGCCGCCTGGCGGACTGATGCACGATGTCCTCCACATCCCGGGGGAGCCCGCCGGTGGACCTGGGCGGCAGGCGTTTCTACGACGCCGGCCTGCCGCCTTCACCTCGTTAGCCGCACCGGCCCGTCAGCCGCATCCGCCCGCGTGCTCGCGGACCGGTCAGGTGGGCCGTTCCGGAGGCTCCCAAATCACTCGCCTGCGACCAGGTTTGATGTGCTGGGTTAGATCGATCACCGTTTCCTCGCCGGTGTCGCCCCGAGCCGGTGCGGGAGCAGCTGGTTCTGCCGCGGCGGCGTCCAGGGCCGCGGGCTCCTGGGCATCGGGGTCTAGTGCGGCTGGATCGCGCGGGACGGCCGGCTTAGCTGGCCCGGTCGGCGCTAGTGACCGGCGCGGACCGGATTGTGCAAGCTCGACCACCTGAAGCCCGGTCTTAGGCCCGAACCTCGTCTCCTGGGTCGCCTCGGCCAGCCGGGCCAGCGGTGCGACAGTCTCTTCCAACCAGTCGAGGTGCTCGGCCGCTGGCCCGTTCGGGATGTCCACCCGGTCGGGGTCCCGCCAGGTGACCACGTGGTCCGGCCGGCTGCCCAGGCGCGGCGCGCTGCTGAAGAACAACTGGAACTTGTGGCTAGCGTGAGCGGCCCTCGTCCAGGTCGCGGCGGTCATCCGCGCGCGCAGGCCGTAGGGGAGGAACCCCATGACCGTGTCGATAAAGCGCAGCCGCTCGACGGTGCTCGCCTCCTCCGCGCCGAGCACGCAGATCGGCTGGTCGGTCAGCAGCAGGGCAGCGACCCGCATGGCCAGCGGATCGAGGATGAGAATGGGCGAGGCGGGCGAGGTGAAGGTGAGCCGCAGCGGCCGGCCATCGGTCTCCGGCAAGTTGACCGCGTTCAAGGTCTTGTACATGCTCAGGTAGCCGATGCCTTGTTCGGCCAGCGGCCGGTACGGCAGGCAGAAATAGCTGGTATACGTGATCGGCCTGCCCTGGCCGTCGCGCGCGGCCCGCCGTCCGTCCGCCGCCAGCTCGTCGATGGCCAGCGCCAGGTAGCTCACCCGGGGCTGGTCCCTGCGCCGGGCCCAGCTCACCGCTACTTGCGGCAGCTTGTCTACCGTGCCGAGATGGAACCGGCTGATCGCGTCCGTGAAGTTCGCGCTGCTCAGCTCGCCCATGCTGCACGCCAGGATGCGGTAATCGTCGCCGCTGGCATCCTTGCCGTGCAGCGCCCACTGCACGTCCGTCTCGACGCTGCCAGGCACCGGGCCGCCGATCACGGGGCCGACTTAGTTGGTAGCCACTCAGTGATATCGCCGTCCGATGGAGCCGGGCCCATGACCGGCAGCGGTTCGGTGGCGCTCATCGCCGCTGCGTCCGCCGGGGGCGGGAGGCGGTCTCGCATCATTGCCTGAGTTGCGTCATCGAGGTGAAGCGCGACAACCGAGCCGCGGACGTACGAGTACCAGGCCAGCTGGCGCGCTTCCGGCTTGTGCAGCAGCATCAGGACGGCACCGAGCAGCGCCGGCGTGGGCCGGGCGTCGGTCCCGCTCAGGACCTGTACGATGGCCTGCTTGCTGAGGTCCTGCCCCGGTGTGCTCGCCGCCTGCGGGTACGCCGCTCTCAGGAAATGATGCAGGGCATAGACCTGGAACTGCTCCTTGTCGGGGTAACGCAGCTGCAGCGCGTGAGCCAGGAAGCCGTGTCGGCGCAGCGCGTCCCTGACCAGCTGCGGCTGATAGTACCTGTGCGCCTTCTTCAGGTACTCGATGGTGACCTCGCAGACCATCCGGGCGTGCTTCGGTTGTCTCCGCGGATCGGCCAGGTAGTCGATCAGCGTGACGACATCGACCTTTCCTGAGACGAGCCACTTGTTCAGGCTCTTCTGCGCGTCGGTTTTGCCCAGGTACCAGTACGCGATCGCGCTCGCCGGCTCGCTGGCCCCGGCCTTGACGATCGCCATGAGCAGTTCCGGGTGCGGGGCATCGTCGTCGGTGATGCCTGTGGCGTGCTCCACCCAGCAGTAGGCCCCGTAGTCGAGCGGAGGGTCGAAGGCCATCCGGATGAGCGCGTCGTAGAGCTTTTCCGCGTATTTGGATGTGTCTCCCTCGAAGAAGCCGTGCTGGAGAAGGCCCAGCTCTTTGATCAGGCTTCGGTAGTGCTGGTGCCGTTCCTCATCGAACCCGGCGTCGGCGAGCTTCCGCAGGAAGCTGGCTTCAGAGCGCAGGCGGCTGATGTTCGGCGGATGCATATACCGCGCGCAGTCACGCAACGTCGTGTCGAGCATGCTGTGCGTGGTCGACTGGTGGGCCCTAGGCTTGCCGGTCGTCAAGGGACGCGTCGGCGGGAACGGGAACCGGTGCTTGGTTCCGGTAACGACCTCGATTCCCTTCGTGAGGTCCTTCGGGCCGAACCCCCGCTCGTCGGTCAGGCAGGCCAGCCGGGCCAGCGGGCCGACATTGCCTTGCAGCCAGTCGAGGTATTCGCTGGTCGGCCCGTGCAGCACGTCGGATACTTCAGGATCGGCCCCCCACGTCACCACCCAGTCTTTAACCGCCGCTCGGCCTGGCGTGCCGACCCGCGGCGCGTTGCTGAAGAACAGCCGGAACCCGTGCTGGCGGTTCGTCGCCCGCGTCCAGGTCGCCGCGGTCATCCGGGACCGGAAGCCGTACGGCAGGTACTGCATGACGGTGTCGATGAACTCCAGCCGCTCCCGCAGGCTGGTGCCATCCGCGCCGAGCACGCAGACCGGCCGGCCCGTCAGCAGCAACGGGGCCACGCGGATCGCTAGGTTGCTGGCGGTGGAGATCCGCGGTGCCGACACGGCGATCTTTACGTCTTGAGGCGGCCCGTCCGCGACGGCCAGCCTCACGACATGCAGCGCCTCGTACATGGCCACGTAGCCGACGCCAGATTCCGCCAGCTGGGCGTAAGGCAGGCAGAAGTAGCTGGTGTAGGTGGTCGGCCGGGCCTGGTCGTCCCGCTCCTCGACCCCGTCGGCATGGCGCTGACCTTCGATCGCATACCAGTGAATCGCCATGGCGAGATAGTTGAGGGCTGGCTGCATTCTGAGTCGCGCGTAGCTCACGGACACTTGAGGCAGGTCGGTGAGCTCGCCGAGCTGGAATCGGCTCAGCGCGTCGGCGAAGTGCCCTCGGTTCAGCGCACCGGTGCTGCAGGACAGGATGTGATAGTCCTCACCGTCCGGTTTCTTGCCCTCCAGCGCCCACTGCGCGCTGGCCGTGATCATCGTGCTCGTCATCGGAGAGCTCACGTCATCAGCTGCCGGGTGATCCACAGGATCGGCTCCACCACGTTGATCGGATGCACCGGACCGCGGATCAGGGCCTGGCCGGCCGCGGTCTGGTAGACGTTCTCGGTGTCGCGCGGATCGAATTGCCGGGTTCGCTTGTTCACCATGAACCCGATCGCCGAGGTGACGTAGTAGCTGATCCGGTCGGGATAGAAGGTCCGCTCGAGCAGCCGCGGCACCGCTTCCCCGTTCCCGGACTTGCTGATCCCGCCGAGCGCGTGGAACAGGGCCTGGGCGTCGGTCTCGTCCACCCGCGGGAAGCCCCACTTGCTGTGGTCATCGGGTATCAGCATGCCAAGATCATGCGCGGTCTTGAAGACCCGGGGATCGTCGAGCTTGGTCACGCAGACGGCCAGGCGGTGCGGCAGCCTGCCCTGGAAGCCCGGCCGCTGCGAGACCACGCCCATGAGCTCGCTGAGCAGGCTGTCGGTTCGCTGGAACGCGTCACCGTGAGTGAACTCCCTGATCGGGTCGAACATGTACAGGATGCCGCGGCTGTCGGCGAGCTGATTGATCAGCTCGTTTCTCTCGGTGAGGCCGATACGGTCGGCGTTGCCGAGCCCGCCCGGCGCGTCGGTCAGCCGAAGCGTGATCTCGACCTGGTTCTTGAACTTGGTCTCGCCGCCGAAGCGCCCTTTCCGCTCGGTGCGCTCGACCGTCCCCCCCAGGACCCACCGGACCGTGTCGACGGTCCGGGTCGGCAGCGGGAAGCCGCCCTCGCTGATCAGCGCGCCGGACATCTCGTCCAGCTGCTGCTGGGAGGCCTGATCCCGGGTGAAGAGGATCCAGTCTTCGTCCTGGTCGATGAGGGCCTTCCTCAGCGCGCACAGAAACGTTGACTTGCCGGTTCCCCTGGGCCCCAGCATCGCGACGCCCGACTCGGTTCCGTTCACCTGATACGCCACGTCGGTTCCTCGCTACTCCATCACCGGGAACGGCACGGTCTGCGCCGCCGCGCGCAGGCCGAGATCGGCTGCGAAGTTCTCTATGTCCACCGCGTCGTCCACCGTGGCCACGGCGTGCTGGCCGAGCCGATCCCAGATCCCGCCATGGCACCCCGGATCACGGAACGCGCCCAGCCTGATCTCCGGCAGGCTGAGCAGTCGGCCGAGCTCCAGCCGCCCGTTCACCCAGTCCGGGCAGGGAATGAGCTGTGTTCTAGTGTCGAGCTCGTGCGGATGCGGTGGCCGGCCACCCGCGGTCACTATCACCGGACGCCCATCGGCGGGGGCCAGGTGGTCGCGCACGAGCTTGAGGGCGCATTCGAGCTGCGCCGCGCGCTGGTATTCCCGGTCGTCCGCCCGGCGGCCGGTCAGCCCGCGCAGCGCCCTGATAGCCTGGTCGGCCGGCGCTGCCCAGGCGCGGATCTCGGGTGGCCTATCATCGACCTTCCATGCGACTCCGTGCGCGCCGTAGGCCACCACCGTTACGCGCAGCGGCCCGGCGCCGGCCTGCGCCTGGGTGATGAGCTCTTCGAGCCAGTAGATGCGCTGCCGCAGCCGGTCGCGCCGACCGCACGTCTCAGTCAGGCAGACCAGGTGCACCGGTACCTGCGCGGCCAGCCGGTCGGGTACCAGCCGCGTCAGGTCGTCCCAGGAACGCTCGGAGCTGGCGAGCGGGACCGGCAGGCCGTCAAACCTGACCTGCCCGGGCCGGATCAGCTCCGCGCTCAGGACATAGCGGCCGGGGGGGATGACGGCCGCCTGGACTTGCAGCGGCCGCAGCCGCCGGGCCGGCGGCGGAAGCTCGGGGCGCGGCTCGCGGGTGACGACGGCGAACGCGGTGCCCTCCTCATCCGTCGGCTCGCAGTTCACCGGGATCCGGGCCGTGTCGCCCTGGGTGTCTCCGGTGGAGAACAGCTGGCGCCCGGTCAGGACGAGCCGCCCCGCACCCGGACGGTCGGCCGGCACGCGCGTCAGCACGGCGAGCTCGTAATCCATGACGAGCGGGCTCTTCTTCATGACGTCGCGGAGCATGGTCCGTAGCGACGTCTGGCAAAGGTAGACCGGCACCTCAGCCGGGTCTGGCCGTAGCAGGTCGGCGAGTTCCGGCGGCAGTTCATCCGCCGCCTGCACGATGAGGCTCGGCGCCACCGACCGGTAGAACGTCTCCGGGTCGGCCATCGCCTCCGACCACTGATCCCGCTTCCCGTCCCGCCGCTCGCCGTCGGTATACACATACTTCCACGTGACGGCGGCCGGAGTACCATGCTCGTCCCGGTAGGCCTCGAAAATTGTCGCCGCGTCCGCAGTGAATTCCGCGACCCTGAACGTAGCATTCCCGGTGAGCAGCTCGAGCTTCTCGGAGAGGGCGTTATGAACCTTATCCTCGGCCCCGCCCATGGCCCCGCCCTTCTGTTAAACCGGTTGTCCCCGTGTGACGAGACATCCGATTGGTGCTAGTCCCTGAGGTCGATGTTTCCTCGTTCAGCTCGGTGTCAGCTCATCCTAAGACGGAGCCCCCCGGCCGGGAGGAGGTCCGGGCACGGCTACCCCGCAGCACTGCGGGGGTGTTTTTTCGCTGGCCCCCTAAGCTGGGAGCCCCGGTGCCGTGAACCTCGTTTCGGAGCGGATGATGAGCAAGTTTGAACACAGGTTCGATCAGCTGCGAAGGCTCGTCCTGACCCTTTCTGGCGCGCAGGAAGAAATCCTGGAGCTCGTTCCGAGCGAGCAGACCAGGTTCGAGAGCCTCGGCTGGGCCATCCTGATCACCAGCGGGCTGGCGACCATCTCCATGTGGTTCGCGCTAGCCAGCGCGGTGGGGATCAACGGAATTCTGGCATTCCCCATCGCGCTCGCCTGGGGCGTGGTGATCATGGGTATCGATCGCTGGCTGATCGTCTCGATGCCGATCGGCGACAGGCGCAAATTCGCCATGGCGGTGCCGAGGCTCGGCCTTGCCCTGCTGCTTGGCACGCTTATTTCCACCCCGCTCGTGTTGCGTATCTTCCAGTCGGAGGTTAACGCGCAGATCGCCAAAATGCAGCAGCAAGGTTACAGCACGTTCCTGCGGCAGCAGCAGGCCAGCGACGTGGCCAAGCAGGTCGGCAGCTATGCGAGCGAGCTGCAATATCTCAATAACGTCATCGCGACCCACGGCGCGTCGACGGCCAATACCTCGTCCGACCCGACGCTGAAGGCTTACAACACGCAGCTGACCAATCTCGACGGTGAGCTGACGCACTGGACTTCTCTTAAGAGCCAGTATTACCACGACTACATATGCCAGCTTTACGGCGGCCCGACCTGCCCGAAAAAGGGACGGGGGCCGGCTGCGATAACCAGCCAGAAAAACTACCAGGATGCCTCGCAGGAGGTCGGCACCCTGAAGGGGCAGATCAACCAGGTCCAGGGGAAGATCCAGCAGCGCGACGCCGAGCTCACCTCTAACAGCAAGGCCAACCAGCAGGCCAGGTACCAGCAGGCGCTGACCCAGCAGCCGATAGTGAAGAACGAATACAACACGGCGTTGCAGCGGCAGAACGAGCTTCAGGCCAGTTTCTTCGCCAGCAACCAGGCCGCGCACGGCATCTTGGTCCGGCTGGAGGCGCTCAGCCAGCTGAGCGAGGGGAACTTCACCGTCACCGCGGCCAGGTTCCTGCTCTTCCTGCTTTTCCTGGTAATCGAGTGCCTGCCGGTCACGGTAAAGCTGCTGCAGCAGCCCGGCCTCTACGAGGAGGCGATGGATCATAAGCGAGCAGCGGAGCGCAGGGACGTTCGCAAGTTCTATCGTTTCCGGTCGCGGCTCAGCGGCCAACACGGAACCCTCGCGCTACGGCCCGTGCTGCGGCTGGAGCCGGAACAGCGTATTACCGCCGCGATCTGGAACCAGACCCAGACCCAGGCCCTGCCGGGCTCGATGGCCGACGAGGACTACCAGTTGGCCGACGGCATGGACGAGGAGCCAGCGGCGTCCTGGACATCCGGCCTGCTCGATGAGTACGGGCCTTCGCGTGGTCAGGCCGGCAGCGATCATCTCGAGCAGCACTGGCACGGGGCCGACCACTGGCGCAACCACTGGCACAACCAGCCTTCCGAGGACACCGAGCCGCCGGTCAGCGCGTTCCGCTCGGACGGGTACGGCCGGGCCGCCCGCGAACCCGGACCCGGTGACCTGGCCACCAGGGTGGACTACGGCCAGGCTGCCGCGGCGCCACGGGCTGGCGGCGACAGGCTTGACGACCAGGCCCGGGACGGTTCCTACGCCGCCCGGGCGCACTGGGACCATGACCACCGGGAGGACGATCGCGCCGCGGCGTACGGCGGCGACGGATTCCGGAGTCACGAAGACGAGGCCCCCCGCGACCGGGCATCCCAGGACATCAGCTGGGGCGACGGCGGGGACGACCGAGCCGCCGGAGGCTATTCCCCCGACGTGCGTCCGAGTAGCGGCGGGACCCCGCTGAGCTGGGACGATGAAGAATGACGCTGCCCGGAGAGCTACTCAACGGCCGGTACCGGCTGATGCGCCGGCTCGGTCACGGCACGATGGGTACCGTCTGGGAGGCGGCCGACACCTTCCTTGAGCGGACCGTGGCCGTCAAGGAACTGGTCCCGGGTCCGTTCGCCGAGGAGAAGACCGCGACCAGGCGGGAACGGGTCAAGCGGGAGGCGATCGCGCTCGCCCAGGTCGAGCACCCGGTGATCGTCACCGTCCACGACCTGATCAGCGTCGGCCGCGACAAGACTCCGTGGATCGTCATGGCCTATGTGCCCGGGCGGCCGCTTAGCGAGATCATCCAGGCTCACAAGGACACGCCGCTGCCCGAGCGGAGGATCGCAGCGATCGCCTATGCCGTCCTCGAAGGGCTGCGGGCCTGCCACACGAGCCAGCCGCGCGTCTACCACCGTGATGTCAAGCCGGGAAACATCGTCGTCGGGCCGGACGGGTCAGTGCACCTGGTGGATTTCGGCATCGCCCGGATCGTCGGCAAGGTGCCGCTGACCGACGATCAGAACATCGTCGGCACCCCCGAGTTCCTCGCCCCCGAACTGCTCGACGACGAGCCCGCCGGACCGGGGACGGACCTGTGGGCGCTCGGCGTGACGCTCTATTACGCTCTCACGGGCCAGGTGCCGTTCCGGGCGGAGACCACGTGGGCGATGTTCGCGGCGATCAAGTTCAGGAACCCCCCTGAGCCACGCGAGGGCGGCCCGCTGGCCAGCCTGGTTCTCCAGATGCTCAGGAAACGGCCGGAGGACCGGCCGGATGCCGCCACGGTCTCCGCCATCCTGCGCGGTGTCGCCAGCCAGCAGGACCGGTCCGTCAGCGAGTTCTACTGGACCGGGCCCCAGCCCGGCCCGCAGCCGGGCGCTGCCTGGGCCGCGCCGGGGCAGCCAACCCGGCAGCCGACGTTCACCGGGCCGGTCCGCCCGGAGCCACGGCTGACCGCGCTGTCCGGCCTGTCCGTACTCAACCAGGTGCAAGTCGTCGCGGGCATGCCCACCGACAAGGCCGCCCGCGAACTGCTCGCGGTCTCCCGGCAAGATGCCGCCAGGATCATCAGGCGCTGCGATGACGCGCTCGGCGGGAACCTGCTCAGCGCCATCGCCATGCCCGGCGAGCCGTCGGCTGGAGACCGCGACGCCCTGGAACGGGCAACCGCGGTGCGGAAAATCCTGCAGATGCTTCCGCCAGACCGGCACGGTCCGCTGCTGGACCACATGAGCTCCGTCGCCCTGGCCGCCGTGCTGGCCCGGCCGCCAGCCGAGGAGACCGCGCGCCTCGCCGGCCGGGCGGATATCGCGACCGTGGTCGGCGCACTGTCCGAGATGGCTCCGGTCAGCGCCGCGCCGCTCGTGCTGGCGATGGAAGCCGGACGTGTCGGCGAGGTGCTCAGGCGGGTCGCTCCGGTGCGGGTAGCCGACATCCTGCGGTGCGTCACCCCGGCCAGCCAGCGGCAGGAACTGCTCAGCCGGATGCCAGAGAGATCCCGCGTCTCGGTGCGCAGGTACCTCGGCGGGTAATCCGGCCGGGGCGGTCCTGGCGCGCGGGCCAACGCCTGGCCGCGAGGTCGAAAGACGGTCACAATCGGCCAGATGCCGCTGCCCTCATCCCCGGAAGACGCTAGCCTGACCGCGCTATCCTGGGGAGGGACTTCGATGCCAGCAGACTCCGCCGTGCTTTGTGCCTGGCTCTACGACGTCGACCAGTACGGAAAGAGCCGCCCCACGTGGCCTAGTACCCCGCAGCCGATGAAGACCGTGTATCCCGGCACGGTTCTGCACGTCTCCGCCTCCGTCGAGGGTAGCCAGGACTCTGCGGCACGGCAGTACCTGAAGGCACCGCCAGCCGAGGGGATGGCATCAGAACCGGTCGCGGTCGGCCTCGACGGGAAGACCGGGTACTGGATGATCCGCAACAGCGGCCGGACGAACACGCTCAGGGTGCAGCAGTACGGCCTGCCCGCCGTACCACTGCGCCCCCGGGCGACCATGCCGATGGCCGGGCAGGATGTCGCGGTGTGGATCCCGGTCGTGCCTCGCTTCCGGCAGGCCAGGCAGAGCGAAGCCTTCCGGCTGCTCATCCTGGCCGCGCTCGAGCCGTCCTGGGAAGAGCCCGAGCGGGCCCCGGGGATGGAGACCAGGCTCATCACCGCCCCGCGGCGCTACCTGTCGCCCCTCACG
>Ga0070711_100002369_pt1 | contig 10722 bp, 8 predicted proteins | sample LARL53metaG_FD_65452 | JGI IMG/M metagenome (GOLD analysis project Ga0070711, IMG submission 65452) | Corn, switchgrass and miscanthus rhizosphere microbial communities from Kellogg Biological Station, Michigan, USA - LAR L5-3 metaG | ecosystem: Host-associated > Plants > Roots > Rhizosphere ... | reverse complement strand
TCGGCCCGGCGAGCGTGTGGTCCAGGCTGCGGTACCCGCTCGTCCCCGACGAGGAGCTCAGCCCACTGCAGCGGGTGCTCACCGTGGCGGACAGCGGCAACGGCCTGTCCAGTCAGCTGGACATCACCGAGTGGCAGTTCATCAATCCCGAGTTCACCGTCCACCTGCATCGGGAGGCGGACGGCGAGTGGATCTTGCTGGATGCCTCGACCATGATCTCGGCCGGCGGCGCGGGGCTGGCCACGGCGGCACTGTCTGATCGCCAGGGCCCGGTCGGCGTCGCCGCGCAGTCCCTGCTCATCACCCGCCGCCCCGCCGCCAGCTAACGCTCCCGGCTCCCGCCCCGCGGCTTGCCTGGCTGCCCCCCGGAACCAACCCCTCGATGCGCATTGTTATAACCACGGCAATAGGCCATCGATCAAGGTCAGCGGGAGCCGGGGCCGATGCCGAGGTGGTCGATGGCACATCGCCGCCCCAGGAAGGTCGGCAACGGCACATTGACTACCTTCACGGGAGGCAGGTGCGGGGGGAGAGCGCTGGTCGGGTTGACCGAACCGACGCCGGGGCGCCGGGCGTTAAGCCGGAGGTCAGGGGACGACCATGACGGGGCAGTGGGCGTGCCGTGCCAGCCAGCCGGGGACCGAACCCGCCACCTGATGCCACAGCCGGGTCGGTGCGCCGATCACGAGCGCGTCGGCGCCCTGCTCGTCGGCCGTGGCCGCGAGTTCCCTGGCCGGGTTGCCGCGCCGGGTGAGCACGCTTACCTTCAGTTCGGTCCGGTCGGCGATCTGGTCGAACTCGGCGACCAGCCAGCGCTCCAGTTCCTCGCGGTCCCGCTGCACCCCGACCACCTGACCGGTCAGCGGTTCGCAGTACACCCCCGCCGGGCATACGTGCACGATGAGCAGTGGGCGGTTCAGCCGCCGGGCCATGCCCGCCCCGTAGGCGAGCGCGTGCCTGCTGGATTCCGACCCGTCGTAGCCGACCACCACGGGGTGCTCGAGGCGGACGTGCGCGCGTTCGCCATCATCCGGCGGCCACGGCCGCTCCTGCGGCGCGTGCCGCTCCTGCCGGCCGTGCCATAGCGGCCGGCGGCGCCCCTCCGGCTGACCCGGAGCGGGCTGTGACTCTGCCTGGGCCATCGCCTTCGTCCTTGCGGGAACCAGTGCTCCCGGTGCGAGTTGCTGTCCCGCTCACCCGCACCGTAGCCCGGATCGGCCAAACTGTCAGCAAGCTACCCGCATCATGCCCTTTCAGTACTGAGAATAGTTTGTATTAAGCAACCAATCCAGTGGCTACAGGGACCCATGTGCGCGCAGTGGCCCGTGGGTTCGGCGGCGGGCCCGAGGCTCTGTTCGCCCTGGCCCCGGGTGCAGGGCAGAATCGAGATTATGCCCGAACTTCCCGAGGTCGAGGCGCTCGCCGCGTTCCTGCGCGAGCGGGCGGTCGGCCATGCCATAGAGCGGGCCGACGTCGCCGCGATCTCCGTGCTCAAGACTTACCAGCCCGACGTCACCGAGCTTCGCGGCCGCACCATCACCGGGGTCAGCCGGCACGGCAAGTTCCTGGACCTTGACGTCAGCACCGACGGTGCCCCGCTGCACATGGTGATGCACCTGGCCCGGGGCGGATGGCTGCGCTGGCGCGACAGCCTGCCCGACGAGCCGACCCGGCCTGGAAAGGGCCCGCTCGCCTTCCGGGTCCGGCTGGACGACGGATCGGGCTTCGACCTCACCGAAGCTGGCACCAAGAAGCGACTCGCGGTCTACCTGGTCACCGACCCGGCCGAGGTCCCCGGGGTGGCCCGGCTGGGACCCGACCCGCTGGCCGCCGACTTCACCACCGAGACGCTGGCGGGCCTGCTGGCCGGCCGCCGGACCCAGATCAAGGGCCTGCTCCGCGACCAATCGGTGATCGCCGGGATAGGCAACGCGTACTCCGACGAGGTGCTGCACGCGGCGCGGATGTCGCCCTTCCGGCTGGCCGCCAGCCTGGACAGTGACGAGGTGGCCGCGCTGCACGACGTGATCGTGACCACGTTGCGCGAGGCCGTGGCCAGGTCGGCCGGCCTGGCGGCCGGGGACCTCAAGGCGGAGAAGAAGGCCGGGCTCAGGGTGCATGGCCGGGCCGGGCAGCCGTGCCCGGTGTGCGGCGACACGGTGCGCGAGGTCTCGTTCGCCGACTCCGCGCTGCAGTACTGCCCGACCTGCCAGACGGGAGGCAAGCCGCTGGCCGACCGCCGGCTCTCCCGGCTGCTCAAGTGACCGCGGCCGATGCCGGGCTGAGCGGCACAAACGGCCTGCTGCGCGATCTCGCGCGCGAGGTCGGGGATGAGCACGTGCTCGCCGACCCGGACCTGCTGGCCGGGTACACCACCGACTGGACCCGCCGGTATACCGGCGGCGCGCTGTGCGCGGTCCGGCCCGGGTCGCCGAGCCAGGTCGCAGCGGTGCTGCGGGCCTGCGCCGGGCATGGTGCCGCTGTGGTGCCGCAGGGCGGCAACACCGGCCTGGTGGGCGGGTCGGTGCCCCCCGGCGGCGGCCGCCACGGCCACGGCGTGGTCGTACTGTCCACCAGGCGGCTGCGCGACCTCGGCCCGGTGGACCCGCTGGCCGCGCAGGTCACCGCGGGCGCCGGCGCCACCATCGCCGACCTGCGGGCGCACGCCGCCGCGGCCGGCCTGGCCTACGGGGTGAACCTCGCGTCCCGCGAGTCGGCCACGGTCGGCGGCACGATCGCCACTAACGCCGGCGGGATCAACACGATTCGCTACGGCGCTACCCGGTCTCAGTTGCTGGGCATCGAGGCCGTGCTCGCCGACGGCAGCATCGTGTCCCGGCTGTCCGGGTTGGCCGCCGACAACGCGGGCTACGACCTGGCCCAGCTGCTGGCCGGGAGCGAGGGCACGCTCGCGGTGATCACCGCGGCCCGGCTGCGGCTGTGGCCTGCCGAGACCGCCGCGGTGACGATGCTGGCCGGGGTGGACGGCATCGCGGCCGCGGCCGCCCTGCATGCGGAGATCCGCGCGCTGGCCCCCGGTCTGCGCGCCGCCGAGTACATCGAGGCGTCCGGCGTCGAGCTGGTCCGCGAGCTGGCAGGGCTGCCCGCCCCGCTGAGCCGCGCGGCTCCGGCCTACCTGCTCGCAGAGCTATCGGGTTCGGCCGACGAGGCCGAACGGCTGGCGGCGATACCGTCGCTGGCCGAGGCGGCCGTCGCGATAGACGCGGCGGGCCGCGCCGCGCTGTGGGCCTACCGAGAGCGCCTCACCGAGGCGATCAGCGCTATCGGCATCCCGCACAAGATGGACGTGGCCGTGCCGCTCGCCCGGATCGCCCCGTTCCGCGCAGAGCTCGACCCGGCGGTCAGGGCGGCGGCGGTGAACGCGACGGGCGGTGTGGCGCCGGCTCCGCAGGTGTTCGTGTTCGGCCACATCGGTGCGGGGAACCTGCACGTGAACGTGCTCGGCCCGGATCCCGATGACGGCACCGTGGACGAGACCGTGATGCGGCTGGCCGCCGCGCACGGCGGTACGATCTCGGCCGAGCACGGCATCGGCCGCGCCAAGGCGGGGCTGCTGCACCTGAGCCGCTCACCGTCCGAAATCGCGGCGATGCGCGCGGTCAAGACGGCGCTGGACCCCGGTGACCTGCTCAATCCCGGTGTCCTGCTGCCGGGATGACGATGTCACGATCCGGGCATCCTGCTGCTGGATGAGCGTGTCGCGAGCATGATCGCATGCCACGATAAATCCCGTGGGTCCAGAAACGTCGCCAGCAGACAGGCAGCTGCGGGTGGGCGCCATGGCCCGGGCGGTGATCGACTCCGCGCCCGATGCCATCGTCGCGTTCGATACCGAACGCACCGTTCTGCTGTGGAATCCGGCGGCCGAGCGCCTGTTCGGCTGGAGCGCCGCCGAGGTCGTCGGGCGGAAGCCGCCGTTCATCACCGACGAGTTGAAGGCCGAGCACAATGCCGTGCTCGAGCGGGCCCGGGCCGGCGGCTCGGTCACGTACGCGACCCGTCGCGTACGCAAGGACGGCGACCTGATCGACGTCCTCATCGATACCAGCGTGCTCAGTTCCCCGGCCGGCCAGGTCATCGGGTGGGTGAAGCTGATGCGCCGGACCCAGGAGGACGAGGCGGCCAGGCACCGCATGGCCGAGCGGGCGCGGGTGGTGCGCCGGCTGGGCGACGTGGTCGCGGACATGAACGCGCAGCGTGATCTGCATGCGGTGCTCGACCGGATCGCGGCCAGCCTGCGCGAGCTGACCGGCGCCGACGCCGGCGGGTTCGTGATCATCGAGGACAGCGTGCTCCGGCTGGTCAGCATGGACGGCCTGCCGGGCAGCCTGCGCGGCCGCACCGCCGCGCTACGCAACAGCTTGGTCGGTGAGCTGATGCGCTCGGGCAAGACCGTGATGATGACCACCGACAAGGCGGGCGGGTTCGACGACCTGGTCTGGTCCGCGCTGCCCGGCTTGCACACGATCGCCCTCGGCCTGTCGCACGTCGGGGGGCGGCCGTACGGCGCGCTCTACGCGCTGTACAACGAGCGGAAGGTCGGGCATCTCGAGCTGGAGCTGCTGGAGCTGCTGGCCGGGCACGCCGGTGTCGCGCTTGGCAACGCCATGGCGTTCGAGGAAGTGGAGAAGCAGCGGGCGCACGAGCGCGCGGTGATCGACGGCAGCGCGGACGGCATCGCGGTGCTCGACGGCGACGGCTACGTGCTGCAGTGGAATCCGGCCGCGGACCGGCTGACCGGAGTCTCGGCGAGCCAGGTGGCCGGCCGGCCGCCGCCGTTCCCGCTGCCCGAGCCCGGCGAGAAGCTTGCCCACCGGCTGCGCAGCGGGCGCTGGCTCGACATCTTGTGCAACCGGCTGGACGGCAGCCAGGAGCGGGTGCTGGACTTCCGCGACGTCACGGCGGCCAAGGAGCTCGAGGAGGCCAAGGACCTGTTCCTGGCCACGACCAGCCATGAACTGCGCACGCCGATCACGGTCGTGCAGGGCTTTGCCAGCACCCTGGCCAGTCGCTGGGAGAAGCTGCCCGATCCCGATCGCCGGACCGCGGTGCAGACGATCGCCGAGCGGGCGGGCTCGCTCGGTCGCCTGGTGGAGCAGTTGCTGCTCGGCTCGCGGGCCGGCGCCGAGCAGCTCACCGTGAGTAACGGGCCGTTCGACCTGGCCGCGGTGCTGTCCGCGTCGGCCTCCGCATTCAAGTCCCTGTCGGACCGGCACGTCCTTACCGCCGTGATCCCGGAACGGCTGCCGACCGCGTTCGGCGACGAGCTAGCCACCGACATCATCGTCGGCCAGCTGCTGGAGAACGCATTCAAGTACTCGCCCGAAGGCGGCACGGTCACGGTACGGGTCCGCGTCCTGGAGAGCCAGATCGAGGTGGCCGTGGCCGACGACGGCATCGGCATCGCGGCAGGCGATCACGAGCGGATCTTCGAGCGCTTCGTGCAGGGTGAAACCGGTGACCGGCGCCGGTTCGGCGGCATCGGCCTCGGACTCTACATCGCCCGTCGGCTGGCCCGGGCCCAGGGCGGGGAGCTGACAGCCACGTCCCGGCCGCAGGGCGGGACGGTCATGCGGCTGCGGCTGCCGCTCGCCGATCCCGGACAGTAGCCGGGCATCCGGGGCTGGGGCGCCCGGGGCTCGCGGAGCAGGACAGCTAGACGGAACTTGTACCATGGTGCCCACTGCGCACGGTCGGGCAGGGGCTCATGCCCGGCTAAATTTGCCGTAATCTCAGGCATCCTTGTGGATAACCAACAGCAACTGATATGGCTTGCTCCGGGCGGGGGCGCTGCGGAGGGCACGCTGCCGCCGCGGGTTCATCTGGTCGCTCCTGCTGGTCGCGGGGGCGCGCCATGGGTCAGGGGAGGGATCGATCCATGCACCGGCAGCACCGCGATCGTCACACCATCGGCTCCGGGCAGGTCGGCGGTCGGCCCGGGAATCGCATCCGCCCCCGGGTGGCGGCACTCATCGCCGCGGTCGGCCTGGCCGCGACCGCACTGGCGGCCGTTCCGGCCAGCGCGATGGCATCCGCCGCTGCCTCGTGGGCGGTGGGCCGGGACACGGCCGCCGTCCGCGCGGCCGGGCATCGCGCCACACCGCCCGCTCCGCTGTCGGCGCAGCGGCCGCTGGCCGCGCCGCAAGCGCCGAAACTGCCCGGCGTCAGCCGCGTCTGCCCGGTCCCGACCCGGGCCGGCCAGATGGAGTGCCTGTCCCTGATCCGCACGAGCACCGGTCACCGCCTGGGAGTCGCCCGGGCCCAGGCCGTGTCCGGGTACGGGCCCGCCGACCTGCGCAGCGCGTACAGCCTGGCCAGCGCGTCGTCCAGTCGGGGCGTCGGCGAGACCATCGCCGTGGTGGACGCCTTTAACGACTCGAAGGCGGTCTCGGATCTGGCGACGTATCGCGCCCACTATGGCCTGCCGCCATGCCAGCCCAGCACCGGTGCGGGGTGCGTGACCAAGCTGAACCAGCAAGGCAAGCCGTCTCCGCTGCCGCCAGGGAACGTGCAGTGGGCGGCCCAGGAGTCCATGGACCTGGACATGGTCTCGGCCATCTGCCCGAACTGCCACATCCTGCTGGTCGAGGCCAACACGAATGGTCTGGGCGACCTCGGCACCGCGGACAACACGGCGGTCGGCGCCGGCGCGAAGTTCCTGTCCAACAGCTGGGACGGAAGCGAATTCCCCTCCGAGAGCTTCTACGACAACGTCTACTTCAACCATCCGGGCGTGGCCATCGCCGTAGCCTCGGGCGGCGGAGGCTATGGGACCGGCTGGCCATCGTCATCCCAGTACGTGACCTCGGTCGGCGGTGCCAGCCTGACCCGGGATTCCGGGGTCTCCCGGGGCTGGACCGAGACGGTGTGGAGCGGCTCAGGCTCGGGCTGCTCGGGTGCCGATCCGAAGCCGGCCTGGCAGACCGCGGACGACTCCGCTTCTGGCGGCTGCCTCAACCGGACGGAGAACGACGTGGCCGCGGTAGCCAACCCGAAGCCCGGCGTGGCCTTCTACGACACCTACCACAAGTCCGGCTGGTCGGTGATGGGCGGCACGAGCGTGGCGACGCCGATCATCGCCGCGGTGTACGCGCTCGCGGGGGACCCGGCGCCCCGCACGTACCCGGCTTCCTACCCGTATCAGGCCGCTCGCGGGGCGCTGAACGACGTGACCTCCGGCTCCAACGGCACCTGTGAGGCCAGTCGGCAGTACCTGTGCCATGCCGGGGCGGGCTACGACGGGCCGACCGGCAACGGTACCCCGGACGGCACGGGGGCGTTCGCCAGCACGGCGACCGGCAACGTCGTGACGATCACCGACCCCGGCGTGCAGGACGAGCAAGCCGGCACCCCGGTGTTCCTGGCCATGCAGGCCCTGGACTCGGCGGCGGGCCAGACGCTCACCTACTCTGCGACCGGGCTCCCGTCCGGGCTGTCGATAGACCGGGCCAGCGGTCATATCACCGGCACGCTGGGCAGCGCCGCGAGCGCGAGCACCGTCACGGTCACGGCGACCGACGGCACCGGCGCCACGAGCTCCGTGACGTTCTCCATGGTGGTCGTGAAGTCGCTGACCACCGGTTACCACGGGGTGTCTGGGCCGGTGCACGTGGACCTGGCGGGCATGTGCATGGACGACACCGGCAACGCGGCCCAGAACGGCACCAAGGTCCAGATCTGGTCGTGCAACGGCAAAGCCTCGCAGGACTGGACGTTCGAGCCGGACGGCAACCCCGGGGGGGCGGGGACGCTGACCATCCACGGCAAGTGCCTCGACATCTTCAACCGGGGTACGGCGAACGAGACCAAGGTCCAGCTGTTCACCTGTAACGGTGGAGCCAACCAGCAGTGGCTGATCGACGGGTCGGCCGGCGAGCTGTTCAACCCGGTGTCCGGCCGGTGCCTGGCCGATCCGGGCGGCACGAAGAACGGCGTCCAGCTCTGGATCAGCAACTGCAGCGGAAAGCCCGACCAGGCGTGGATTCTCCCGGCCAGCCCGGTGCAATCCGGAATCGCCGGCATGTGCCTGAAAGATCCGAACAACGCGGCCGTGAACGGCACCCAGATCCAGATCTCGCCCTGCAGTGGCCGGGCGAGCGAGCAGTGGACCATGGAGCCGGACGGCACGCTGAGGATCAACGGCAAGTGCCTCGACGTGGCCGGGGCAAGCAAGCTGGACGGGGCCAGGATTGACATCTTTACCTGCAAGTCCGCCAGCGCCAACCAGCACTGGGCCATCGGATCCAACGGCGAGCTGTTCAGCTTGAACTCTGGCCGGTGCGTGGCCGACCCGGGTGACAGCACCACGAACGGCACCGGGCTGGTCCAGGAGGACTGCTACGGCCGGGCCGGGGAGATCTGGGCGGTCACCTGACCGACCCGGCCAGGACCGCCTCGGCTCTTCGGCGGCCTACCTCTTCACGGGCTCGCGGACCCGCGGCTCACCGCCGGAGGCCGCCACGTAGGCGTCCACGATGCCGAGGACATCCTCGCCTGCCTGGACGATCTTGCCCTTCTCCAGCCAGATAACCCGGTTGCAGGTCTCCTCGATCTCGGCCAGGTTGTGCGCGACCACGAACACCGTGCCCGCGGCCTCGCGCAGCTCGTCGATGCGCCGGTGGCTCTTGACCCGGAATTCGGCGTCCCCGGTGGCCAGGGCCTCGTCGATGAGCAGGATGTCGTGGCTCTTGGCCGAGGCGATCGCGAACCTGAGCCGCGAGCCCATGCCGGTCGAGTAGGTCTTCATGGGCAGGTTGACGAAGTCGCCCACCCCGGAGAACTCCACGATCCTGGGGTACAGCTCCCGGACCTCCTGGCGGCTCATGCCCATGGCCAGGCAGCCGAGGATCACGTTCTTGTCCCCGGTGAGATCCTCCAGCAGCGCCGCGTTGACGCCGAGCAGCGCGCCGTGGCCGTCGGTATACACGCACCCGCGCTCGGCCGGGAGCAGGCCGGCGATCGCCCGCAGCAGCGTCGACTTGCCCGAGCCGTTGCGCCCGATGACGCCCACTGCGTCGCCCCGGTACGCCACGAAGGACAAGCCGCGGAGCGCGTGCACCTCGCGGATCGAGGGGCGCCGCTGCCGGCGCATCATCCGCATCAGGGCGGTAGCGGCAGTACCCCTGTCTCCGCCGGCGCCGTAGACCCGGTACACGACGTGCAGGTCGTCCACGACCACCATCGGCTCAGCCACGGCCGTACTGTACCTCCGCCCGCCAGAAGAAGATGAAGCCGACGACCAGGACGATCACCGCCCAGAGCGCACCGAACAGCCACAGGCTGGACTGCGAGACCACGGCCGGGCAGTGAGCGCTGTTGAATATGTTCGCGCTGAGGAACTTGTGATACAGCTGCACGGAGTGGAACCTCTGCTGGCTGTACGGCGGCGGATGGTAGTACAGGTTGCACAAGAACTGGTTGTGAGGCTTGGAGCCCGGCATACTCTGCCGCTGCGATTCGAGCAGCGCGTTCCTGGTCAGCGTGATGTAGATCGCCGCCGGGTTGTACTGCAGGATCCTGGTCAGCGTCGGGTGGTTTCTGAGGGTGCTGAAGGTCTGGATGCTGAACATGACGCCGGACGCGTAGAACCAGGTCCGCACGATAAACGGCAGCAGCTGGCTGACGTCGTCGAACCCGGCGCCGAACCGGGCCAGGATGAAGGCCGCGCCGATGTTGAACAGCGTCTGCATGATCAGGACCGGAATGATCAGCAGCCAGTACCAGGTGACCGGCTGGCCGACGGCCAGCACGGTCGCGAAGATCACGATCAGGGAGATTCCCAGCTGCTGCAGCTCGATGAGCACGTAGCCCAACGGAAGGCAGGCCCGGGGAAAGTACAGGGCCCTGATCAGCGGCAAGCTGTCCCACATCACCCGCGAGGAGATGATGAACGACCGCTGCGTGAAGTTGAAGATGAAGACCCCGATGACCAGGAACGCGATGAAGTCAGGCACCCCGCGCTTGGTGTTGAGGATCAGGCCGAAGATCAGGTAGTACACGGCCACGTTGAGCAGCGGCGTCAGTATCTGCCAGACCTGGCCCAGCCTGGCCTCGGTGTACATGGCGACGTTCTGCGCGGTGGCGAACCCGGTGACGAAATAGCGCCGCCGCCAGATCCGGCGGAGGTACTCGATGAGCGGCGGGCGGGCCGCGCTGGGCTGGAGCCCGTACCTCGCGGCGAGCTGCACGAGCGGCTCGCCGGGCAGCTGGGCCGCCTCACTGCTCTCGGTTTCCGCGCCCGCCACCGGGGCGTCGGCCAGCGCGCCGGGCGCGCTCAGGCTGCCCCGCCTGCTCGCGTCGTCCGGCCCGCTCACCTGGCGGTCGCCCTCACGGGAACCAGTCATGCCGCAGAGCCTAGAGCGTCCGGCTGCACGCTGACGGGAACCTCAGACGGCGGCAGGGCCTGGCCTCCGCGCCCGCCCGGTGAGTTGTATCGGGCAACTGTCACGAGCAGAATGTACCATCCTCGTAGTTGTGCGGTACAACTAATGCTGTGGGTGCTGTGGACGGCGATGCGGAACTCGGCAGGCTCCTCGTCCAGCTGCTGCGAGTAGTGACTCCGGCCGTGTCCGATGATGCCGAGGCTTCGACTGGTGCCGTGGCTTCGACGCTGCAGCCCAGCGTATCGGCGTCGGAGCGTCGCGCGCTCGTCGAGTTGCTCGCGGCTCACGGAATCGCCCAGGGTGAACTCGCCCGCCTGCT
>Ga0070711_100002368_pt1 | contig 10722 bp, 9 predicted proteins | sample LARL53metaG_FD_65452 | JGI IMG/M metagenome (GOLD analysis project Ga0070711, IMG submission 65452) | Corn, switchgrass and miscanthus rhizosphere microbial communities from Kellogg Biological Station, Michigan, USA - LAR L5-3 metaG | ecosystem: Host-associated > Plants > Roots > Rhizosphere ... | reverse complement strand
GGTCTTCGCTGCGCGGATTGACCAACTGACAGGTGATCCGAACGCGGTCCCCGGAACGCAGGACGGAACCCTCCAGGATGGCGTCGACGTTGAGTTCCTGAGCGATCATTGAAACGCTTTTGCCGGTGTTCTTGTAGCGCATCGAGGATGTCCGGCAGATGACGCGAACCCCGCCGAGGCGGGCAACCGCGGTGATGAGACCTTCGGTCAGACCGTCCACAAAATAATCCTGGCTGGAATCGGGAGAGAGGTTCACGAGCGGCAATACGGCGAGCGATTGCAGGCGTTCAGGGGAGACCGGCGGCTGACTCGAAGAAGGTGAAAGAAGAGTTCCCTGGTTAGGAGTGGGAAGGTCAGATAAAACCTGCAATGCAGAAATGATTTCCCCCGCGGTGGAGTAGCGCGCTTCGGCCGATTTTTCCATGAGACGTGCGAGAATGCGGTCAAATTCACGAGGAATCGCCGGATTCAGGCGGCTGGGAGGAATCGGTGCCGCGTGCAGGATTGCGGCAAAGATCTCGGCGGTGGAATCGCCGGGAAACGCGCGGAAGGACGTGGCCATTTCATAAAGAAGCGCGCCGAGGGAAAAAAGATCGCTTTGCACGCCGGCGGGCAGGCCTTGCGCTTGCTCGGGAGACATGTAAGCGACTGTACCGACTGGAACACCGTGCATGGTTAGTTCAGTCGTGGTCACAGTCTGGTCTCCAAATGTGTCTGCTGTTGCGCCCGACCTCTGAAACCTAGCCAGACCGAAGTCGAGTAGTTTGGCGATGCCGTGACGCGTAATGAAGATGTTCGCTGGTTTGATGTCGCGATGGATGATGCCACTGGTGTGAGCGGCTTCAAGCGCCGAAGAAATCTGCATTCCCCACCTAAGTACGGAAGAGAATGCCAGAGGGCAGGAGCTGAGGGCCTCCCTCAGGGTCTGACCGACAAGAAATTCCATGACGATGAAGTGGGTGTCGCCCTGGGAGCCGACGTCAAAAAGTGTACATAGATTGGGGTGACTTAGGACCGAGATGGCGCGTGCTTCGCGCTCGAAACGCTGAAGTCGACCTGGGTCCGCAGCAAAACTCGAGGGCAGGGTTTTGATGGCGACTTCGCGCCCCAGTCGAACATCCCGCGCACGATACACCTCTCCCATTCCGCCTAATCCTATGAGATCGAGGACTTCATAGGGCCCGAGTCTTGTTCCAGAGGCAAGTGGCATGAATGCGCGCGATTTTACCAGTTTGTGCGAGAGCGGGCACCCGAAGTCGCAGTGGGCATATTGGAGCGGGAAGGGTTGCGATTGTCTTCCTCGCCGACAATGGAATCCCAATGGCCGCGTCTCTCGCGTACTTCACGATTTTCTCTCTCGCTCCGTGCTGGTCTATCCGACCAGCTATCAGCCAGGACACGGGCACATGACGTCTCCCTAAGGTATGCCCGGCGTTTGGTCGATACAGCTAGTATGGTGACGAAGACGCAGGACCGCCGCCGTAGTCAGCGCGTCTTGTTGAAGATGAGCGTGGAAGTGAGCGGAAGCCGGGAAGGTCGGTCGTTCTCCGAGAACGCCTTCACTGCAATCGTCAGCGCCCATGGAGCCCTGCTACTCCTGCAACAAACTGTGGCGCCGAAGCAACACTTGGTCGTCACGAACACGCTCAGCCGTGAAGGCGCAGCGTGTCGAGTCGTCGAGGTGCACGGACGGAACGCCGAAACCGGTGCGACAGAAATCAGCGTCGAGTTCGAGTCGCCATCGCCTCGGTTCTGGCATATCGCCTTTCCACCTGAAGATTGGACTCCGAAGAGTCCTGAAGCAAAGAGGTTCGAAGCGCAGGGGCTCAGAACGCACTCTGTTTGAGTCCGTATCGCTTTCGCAATGTGCCGTACCGTTCCCTCGCATGCGCAACACTCCAGACGCGGCAACTTGGGCGTACCGAGGCCGTGTAGGACCATCCCGAAGCTGTCCCGAACACAAGCCCCGATGACCACCGTCAGTGATTGGAGCGAAGAAGACCTCAGGAACGCGATGGATGCGCACTTCCGATGTCAGGAGGAATCAACCCGCCGCAGTCTTCCTACAGGACCGCGCCAAAAGAGAACAGGTCGCTGCGACAATCCAAATCCCTGGCCGTGCTTACGCCCGGTCCGGCGACAACGCCAAAGCCCGGACCGCCTACCAGGACTTCTTCACCCTGGAAATACGCCGACCCCGACGTCGCCATCCGGAAGCAAGCCACGGCCGAATACGCGAAGTTGCAGTCGTGAGGTCAGCGAAACGACCGAATTTGGTCGCGAAATCCTAGGCCGAAGCCGCTGCTGCGCCTTTGAAGAACGCGAGCAAGTCAGCGTTGATACGATCCGCGTGTGTAGTCGGCATGCCATGGGGGAAGCCGGGATACGTTTTGAGCGTCCCGTGTTTCAAAAGCTTCACGGACTTTGCTCCGCTGGCTTCGAACGGGCAGATCTGGTCGTCCTCGCCGTGCATCACGAGCACCGGGATGTCGATGCTCTTGAGATCGTCGAAGAATTCCGATTCCGACAGCGCCTTCACGCAATCGTACTGCGCCTTGATGCCGCCCATCATCCCCTGCCGCCACCAGTTGTCGCGGATGCCCTGTGAGATTTTCGCGCCGGGACGGTTATAGCCGTAAAACGGCATGGTGATGTCTTGATAGAACTGGGAGCGATGGAAGCCGGTGCCTTCGCGAAGCTGGTCGAACACCTCCATCGGGAGGCCATCGGGGTTCTTGTCGGACTTCAGCAGCATCGGAGGAATCGCGCTGATGATCACGGCCTTGGATACGATTCCTTTGCCGTACTTCGCGACGTAGCGAATCACTTCGCCGCCTCCCGTAGAGTGGCCGATGTGAATGGCGTCCTTGAGATCCAGCGCTTTCACGACTTCTGCAACGTCGGCGGCGTAGGTGTCCATATCATTGCCGGTCGCCGTCGGCGTGGACCGTCCGTGCCCGCGGCGGTCGTGCGCAATGACGCGGTACCCCTGCGCTAGAAAGAACATCATCTGCGTGTCCCAGTCGTCTGCCGAAAGCGGCCAGCCGTGGTGGAAGAAGAGCGCCTGTCCCGTACCCCAATCCTTTTAATAAATCTCGGTGCCGTCTTTAGTGGTGACCATCGCCATGGAATGTCCTCCGTTTTTCTGGTTCAAGCAAGTCGGGCGAAGCGTGACGCAATCCGCCCGACGGCGGATTCGCGAGTTGGATGTTGGGGCGTGGAGAGATGATGCTGGGAAACTTCGATTTCAGGATGAGGCAGCCCGAACCGGGGATCAGACCGATCGTGTGTCGCATCGCCCCGGATGTGCATGGAACAGTGACGACGTGCCGTCGGGCATTCCAATGCTCCGCGTGGGGATTCTAGAGGACGCGCGGGTGGGGCGTCGCTGGGTTTAAGAAGGGCCAGCTTCAAGCGTCAAGACGCTTCGCCGCCGCTCCCCGCAGCACCTGAACCGACAATGCAGACATCGTAGACCTTCGGTGCGCGAATCACTTGGGACGTCGAGAATCTCCTGGCGACAAAGCCTTTGAGTTAGTGCGCAACTGCACCATGGTCTATCGATTGCGAAAATGATCTACTCAATCGTTTAGGTCTGACGGAGGCGATAACCGGACCAAGCCTATGCACCTCGTAAACTGCTATCGTTCGCATGAGTACTGCGTCGGTATAGCCAAGGACTCTCGATGAGACTCTCCGCCTTACTAGCTGTGCTGTCAGTCGTCGCCTTTCACTTCGCACAACAATCTCCGCCTTCCGAGCCCCGCGTACTTCTGGCCGTGTTCGCGCATCCCGACGATGAAGTCTTCGCCGGACCCACTCTCACTCGCTACAGACGCGAAGGCGTCCGCGTCTACCTCGCGATCGCCACCAAAGGGGAAAAAGGAGCAACCGACTTCGCCAAGATTCCTGCCGGCGAACCGCTCGCCGCCGCCCGTCGCGCCGAAGCCACCTGCGCTTGCCAGCAACTCGGTATCGAGGCCCCGATCTTTTTCAACCTCAACGACGGCGAACTTGGCGCCATCACCGATCCGCTCGCGAAGAATATCCACGCCGTCGCCGACAACACGCGGAATCTCATTGACCGTCTTCGTCCTCAGGTGATCATCACTTGGGGCCCCGACGGCGGCTACGGCCATCCCGATCATCGCCTTGTCTCTGATGCCGTTACTCAAGTTGTGCAGTCGGGAAATACCGGCATCAAACTCTATTATCCCGGCCTGACTCCGGCGCAAGCCAAGCCGCTCAATGCCGTCTGGCCTGCCTCCCTCCCGTTCCACACCATCGATCCGGCGTATCTGACCGTGACCATTTCCTACACGTCGAAGGATTTCGAGAACTTCAAACGCGCCTTTGAATGCCACAAATCCCAATACACTCCCGAAAACTTCCAGGCTCTTGAGAAGGGCATGGACGAAGGCTGGCACGGCTCGGTCTCATTCCGCGAATGGAATTCCGGCCGATCCGCCTCCGATCTCTTCCGCTGAGGCCGTCACCGTGTAAGTTTTGACCAACCGGACCATTATCGGCGAATCCCAACGCTTTCTCGTTCTGGAGCCCGTCCCGAGCGCGCATGAAAACCCACGAAGGGCGTTGATTCAAGCGCAGTCCGACTGAGTTTTGTGCGTTGGATTTGCTGCTGGCTGGAAAAACGACGACAGAACCATTCGAATCCGAACTTCAAGCGACAATAGTTCCACGCGAAACAAGCCCCATCGATCAATACCAAAAACCAGGCTCGACCCAATTCTACGCGTCGCTACCCGGCTGCTCATCGGCAAACTCCAGCCCCCAAAACCGCGGCGCCGGCGTCAGGAACTCAACTCCGACGCGCTGCCCGTTGTCGCCGGGTTCGCCCAGAAACACCACGCGGCACTCCTGTTCGTCGTCGGTGTCGGGATTCGTCAGCACGATCATCTCGCCCTGATCGATTTCGTGCTTCAGCAACAGCAGTCCGCCGTGCGAATTGACCACCAGCGTGAGGCACACTTCACGAAACTTTCGTCCGTCGTGGCCGCGGCCGGCCGCTTGGACGCGCATCTTATGAAACACGCGCCCGCTGCGTCGTGGCGCGGCAAAAGTAGCATTCGTCATGCTTCAATCTTCAAATGCATGCACAACACCGGTCAATTGCCCGACAGTACAGGTGTTCCGCCGCAACACCTTCACTCATCCTCGAGCTTAAAGCTCTTTGTCGCGTCTAAGCCGCCCGCGCAATCCTTGCGATCAAATCCTGCTGCTCTGCCTTGTCTTCCGCTCCGATTGTGAACGCGTCCAGCAACCCGATCGACAGCGCGTATTTCAGCGCGTCATCCTGCCGATTGCGCATATCGCCCTGCCCCAGGATCTTCATCCCCACGATCCCCTTGCCCGCCACGCGCATCTCCTTGATCACCGCTCCCACGGTCTCAGGGTCCGCATCCATATGCGATTGAATCGGGTTCATCCTCACCAGGTCAACTTCCACCCACGGCGATTTTGCCGCGGCCCGCAGAGCCTCGATGCTGTGGCATGAGCAGCCGTGCGCTCGAATCACGCCTTTCTCCTTCGCCTCCGAAAGCACATCCATCACGCCTTTGTATTGCTGAGTCCAGTCCGCCTCCGTCAGGCAGTGCATCAGCAGGATATCCAGGTACTCCGTCCCCAATTCCTTCCGGAAGCGATCAATATCTGCCTTCATCCCGGCCGGGTCCCGCGACCACGATTTCGTCATCACCGTAACCTTGTCCCGCGGCACGTGCTTTAGCGCGTCCGCCGCATGCGGGTGGCTGCCGTACGAATCGGCAACGTCAAAAAATCGCAACCCGTTGTCGTATCCGTTCTGCAGCAGCGCCGAGAGCCCGGCAATTCCAAGATCGGTCTGGTGGGAATGATGACCCACACCAACGGTACCAGTCCCCATCGCCAGCCGGCTGGTTCGAATCCCGGTCCGTCCGAGCGTGACGGTATCCGTCGCCTCCATCTTCCTGTCCAGTTTGGGCAATGCCGCCATTCGCGCCTCGAACGCACCGGCGCTTGGCATCGCGCTTCCCCGCGCCACTGCTCGCGTCGCCAACCCCGTTGCACCCATCCAGGTTGCCGCCGCTCCCCCGCTTCCCAGCCGCAAAAAGTCTCGCCGTTTCATGTCAGCCTCCCGGCGACTGCTAGGTCGCCGCAAACGATCCACCATAGAAAGATAGACGCAACAGTCCCAAATAGTGAGTCCAAAGCGGTGAAACCGCCTTTCCGACCACGGTGATCATTGATATCAAATGGTTGCCTTTTCTATCTAAAAGCGCGCCCCTTTGCTTGTGCCGATACCCCAACCCACCCTAATATAGGTATTGAGCATTCACCATTTTCATTCGCAGTCCTTTCTCGCTCTCGCCGGGACTGCAACATTCGATTCATCCGAGCGTATTTACAACGAAAGGATTTGCGCCTCCACGGCACGACTATGAACTTTGCTGAATTTATCGAGGGTCGCCGCGATGAGCACCTCAACGAACTCTGTGAATTCCTGCGCATCCCCAGCGTGAGCGCCAAGACTGAGCACAAGCCCGACATCGAGCGCGCTGCAAAATGGGTTGCCGGAAAGCTCACAGAAGCCGGATTTAAAACCGTTCAAATCGTTCCGACGGCTCTCCACCCTCTGGTCTATGCTGAGTCCCTGGAAGCTCCCGGCAAGCCCACGATCCTCTTTTACGGCCACTACGACGTTCAGCCCGCGGAACCTCTGGACCTCTGGACCTCGCCCGCCTTCGAACCCACCGTCCGCAACGGAAACATTTTTGGCCGCGGTACCGCCGACGACAAAGGCCAGGTTCACATCCACATCAAAGCTCTTGAGTCGCTCCACAAAGTGAACGGAAAGTTTCCCATCAATGTAAAAGTTTTGATCGAGGGCGAAGAAGAAGTCGGAAGCGTCAGCCTCTGGGACTACGTTCAGAAAAATAAAACAAAATTGAAAGCAGATGCGCTCATCGTCTCCGACACGTCGATGCTCGCCAAGGGCGTTCCATCAATCACGTACGGTCTGCGCGGCCTCAACTACTACCAGATCGAACTCACCGGCCCCGAGCGCGATCTCCATTCGGGCGTGTACGGCGGCGCCGTTCCAAATCCGCTCACGATCCTCTCCGAACTCTTCGGGAAACTGCACGACAAGGATTTCCGTGTGCTCGTCCCCGGGTTCTACGAGGATGTCGCCAAAGTCTCTGCCGCCGAACGCAAAGCACTCAATGCACTCCCCTGGAAAATGAAAGATTTCGACAAAGCCGTCGGCGCGCCTGGATACGTCGGCGAAAAAGGGTTCACAACCGTCGAGCAATTGTGGATTCGCCCGACGTTCGAACTCAACGGGATCTGGGGCGGCTATCAAGGCGAAGGTGCAAAAACCGTAATCCCGTCAAAAGCTTACGCAAAATTCTCGACGCGCCTCGTCCCCAATCAGGACCCACAAAAAATCGCTAAGCTTGTCGAAAAACAAATCCGCAAGCTCTTACCGAAAACTGTGAAATGTAAGTTTGACGTCCTTAGCACCGGCAAGCCGTGGGCGGCCCCGTTTACGGCCAAAATTTTCCTGACAGCGCAAGGTGCGCTCGAAAAAGGCTTTGGCAAAAGGGCCGTCTTCATCCGCGAAGGCGGTTCTATCCCCTTCGTCACTCAGATGCACGACACCTTCAAAGTTCCATGCGTCCTGATCGGCTTCGGCCTGCCCGACGAAAACGCCCACGCCCCCGACGAGCACCTCGCCCTGGAAAATTATTTCGGCGGCATAAAATCAATCGCCCACTTCTACGCCGACCTGGCCAATCTCTAACGAGCGACCGATCGTCACCTCTTGTACGGGCAGCACTGCCTTTGCCTTTACCATGAACCTTCGAAGGGTGCGCCCCCCTTGCCCGACCTTCAAAATGTCGCGCTCGTCCGAAATCAGCAAAAAAGCAACGACCCAGAAGACAACCTCGTTCCCTCTCTGTTTTCTCTGTGCCTCGATGCCTCTGTGACAAATCTGTCTTTTGTTGCTTCCTTCAAATCGTCGCCAGATCCGCCCGCCGTCCCTTCGCATATTCATTCAGCGCCGCATTCGCGCTGGTAATCACTCCGAGCGCATCGGCCACCGCCGCCAAATCCTTCCCGCGCAACACGAGATACATCTCATCCTCACCCAGCCCCGTGTAGACACGGTTCCCCATGCATCCCAAACTCAAAATTGATCCATGCGCCATCGTCGCCGGCAGCGCCATGCACGTCGGCCGACCCAACGCCGGGATTCCGCTTCCCACTCCCGCTCGCCCCGCCGCCTCATTCAACAACATCGCCGCTGACGGCTTGCACGCAAACAAAACCACATCCGGCTCGACCGGGGTCTCTCCCAGCGGTGCGTACAAGATCGCCACTGGCGTCTTCGCCAATCGCGGAATCTGCGGCACCTCTTCCGGCTTCACATACCCGAGATCGAACATCATCTTCAACGTCTGCTCGGTTTCTTTCTCCCGCTCCGGTGACAACGTTATGTTGTGCGTGTATGCGCCCACCGCGCAGTTGAAATGATTCTCCGGCACCGTGTAAAACGTCCGCCCGCCCGCGGCCAATCGCCAGAAGCTGCAGCCCGACGGCTCAGTCCCCGAAAATTTCTCGACGTTCGCTGGCGCCGAATCCAAAAACGTCACGGCCACCGGCCGCCGCATCACCTTCACTGCCGCTCCAATTCGCTGCTCCAATGCACTCCAATTCGACCCGGAACTCATTCCACATCCTCCGATATTCAACAGTTCGCGAGCATAGCACAAGCCATCCGCCGCGCCGAAAACTCCCCGCTCGCCCGGCATTCTGTGGAAAAAGCCGCTGATAATCAGCGTTTTCACGCTTCAACGGAGAAATTCTCAGTGTTTTCGCGCTTTTTTGAGGTTTGTTGCTTGCGTTCCTCGCAAATCTTGGCTTATAGTCCAAAGCGGCCCGAGTTTTTCGTGAACTACAGGGGGAGAATCTCGCGGCTGGTTTCGAAAATCTCTTTCGAAGCGGATTGAAAAAATCAGGAGGATAAGAATACTAGATGGCAGCCAAGCCTTTGAGCAAGACCAAGGTCGTTTCGCACCTCGCCGAAAAAGCCGGCACACCCAAGAAAACCGCAGCTCTCTTCTTCGAAGAGCTTTTCAAGCTCGCCGTGAAAGAAGCCAAGGGTGGCGCTGGTAAATTCGTCATTCCGGGACTCGGCCGCGTCGTGAAGGCGCACCGCAAGGCTCGCATGGGCCGCAATCCGCAAACCGGTGAAGCGATCAAGATCAAGGCGAAGACCGTCGTCCGCCTGCGCCCGTCGAAAGCGCTCAAGGATGCCGTTCTCAAGTAGCTTCATTCCTCGCTCAGCGAGGATGGGCCCTGCAACAGCGCGCGCACTCGGCGGTCCATCACCATCCGCAGTTGCCGTTTCGCCGCGCCAGTAAACTCGGGCACCAGTTGGAATAGCTGCAACGATCAAGTTTGCCCTCCGGCAAAGTGAACCTCACGCGCCGGAGGGCTTTTGATTTTCGGTTTCGGTTCGGAAGCGCCATACAAGAAAAGAAGGGCGCAGCAACCTGCGCCCCTTAAAAAAACACCTCGCCCCGCGAGCCCGCCCGAACTAAAGCGTCTTCACGTACGCCACAACATCCTTAATCTGTGCCGGTTCCAACACTTCCTTAAACGGCGGCATCAATGTATCGCCATTCTCGATCCAAGTCTTCAACGACTCGTCCGTCACCTTGCTATTGTTGACCGTGAACGTCCCGCGCTTGCCGATCCCCTTCAGCCCCGGCCCAATTTTTTTCGCGTCGCTATCCGCGTAGTGGCACACGCCGCATTTCTTGTCGAATACATCCTTTCCCCGCGCCGCAGCTGCCGCCGACGCGCCCGCGCCGCCCGCCTTCTTCGCCGGCGCCTGCACCGGCTTGGCATCCGGATCCTGCGCGAACACCGCCCCCGCCACCGCCAACACCGCGATCCCAGCCACCATAAAATTGCGATTCACAATTCCCCCTGAAGTTAGCTTGAGCATCCCCATCTGAATGGGCACGTACAATAGCCTCTATTTTCCACGTTCCCGCTGCAAATTTCCACTCCACCGCTCACCGCGCGCCGCTCCGCCCCAAACTCCCGGTACAAAGTACAGGTTCCTCTCCCGCACCCTTTGCACTATCGTACTGATGACGCACCCAAATCTCCATGCTTACAATGCTTTATCATGAGCCAGGAAACCCTCTCACGCGCTTGGGAAGTGCTTCAGGACGCGTATCAAGCGCAAATGGAAGGCGATTACGACCGCGCCGTCGAACTCTATCAATCCTCTCTCGACCTTTACCCCACCGCCGAAGCCCACACATTCCTTGGCTGGACCTACCATTTCCAGGGCCGTCTCGACGACGCCATCGCCGAGTGCAAGCGCGCCATCGAAATCGACCCCGAATTCGGCAATCCCTACAACGACATTGGCGCCTACCTCATCGAGAAAAACCGTTTCGACGACGCCATCCCCTGGCTCGAACGCGCCGTAGAAGCCGCTCGCTACGAGCCGCGCCATTTCCCCCATTACAATCTCGGCCGCGCCTACCTCGGCAAAGAGATGTACGCCAAAGCCATCGACTGCTTCCAGCAAGCCCTGGCCATCGAACCCCGCTACGCCCTGGCCCGCGAAGCCCTGGACTCTCTCCGCCGCCTGGTCAACTAACCCAGTCTTTTTTTTGAGTGCGCCGGACCCGTGGCTCC
>Ga0070711_100002367_pt1 | contig 10722 bp, 7 predicted proteins | sample LARL53metaG_FD_65452 | JGI IMG/M metagenome (GOLD analysis project Ga0070711, IMG submission 65452) | Corn, switchgrass and miscanthus rhizosphere microbial communities from Kellogg Biological Station, Michigan, USA - LAR L5-3 metaG | ecosystem: Host-associated > Plants > Roots > Rhizosphere ... | reverse complement strand
CGGACCGTCCGCGCAGTGCGCTGTCCCGGCAAGCGTCGGTCTCGCTCTGGGAAGGGCCAACGGATCGAGGTCAACCTCCTGTCCAGCCTGCTCAGTTCCCTCCCGAACCAAGCATCGGCGTATCTCGCCACCGCCCGCTCACCGGAGCGAATGGGCAACCAGCATCCCTCCGTCGCGCCATATGAGACGTTGCGCTGCAAGGACGGTTATCTCGCAGTATGTTGCGGCAACGACACGCAGTTTCGTCGGCTTGCCGCCGTCCTGGAGATTCCCTTCCTGGCCGAGGACTCACGCTTCGTGACGAACGCCGCGCGCGTCGCGCACCGGGCCGAACTCGTTGCTGCGATGGAGGAGATGCTGCGTCGCGACACGACCGACGTGTGGGCCGCGCGGCTGACTGATGTGGAGGTGTCGGCGGGGAAAATCGGCACGGTTGGCTCGGCAATCGACTTGGCGACCTCACTCGACCTGGACCCGATCGTCTCATTCGGTGACGAGTCGTGCTCGCAGGTTCGGCATCCGATCACCTACTCGGCAACGCCCGTGACGCGCTACCAGCCACCACCGCGACTCGGCGCCGATGGCGACGAGGTCCGTCGCTGGCTATCGGGAGAATCCGATTTCTTGAGAAATCTCGGGCCACACGTGAAACTTGACCGGCCCCGCCCCTTCCCGAATGACTCGGGCCAAGTAGTGCGCGCCGTGGCGTCAGGTGATCACGACGAGGGCGTCGCATAGGTGGCTCGCGAGTGGCTTTGGCCGGGTACGCCACGGAGGTCAAACCCAGCGACATCAGGACGCGGCCGGTGAGGGGGTGGCCGGAGGCGGTGAGGGAGATTGCGGCATTGTGGAGCGCAGAGCCTGCTTCCATCCCACAAGGATTTGGCTGAGTTGGGCGGGAGTCTTGCCGAGGCTATGCGCTAGTGCGGCGAATGCCGGGCTGGCCGGGTCGACGCCGTGACCCGGGTCGGCCATCCGGTTGAGGGCGTCGAGCACTTCGGCCGCCCGAGCGGTGGACACCTGGAGCGTGGCCGCCAGCGCGGGCAGTCCCTTGTCGGGAGGCATGGGGGTGTCGGACTTTCCGCTGGAGCGAGGCGCCGCTGTACCCACGAGTTGTCGCAGGGCGCGCTGGGCCTGGGCCGGGCTGACGCCGAGGTCTGCGGCAAGGGCCCTCGCGGCCGCATCACCGGTCAGGGATCCGTCTGCTGCCGACGCCATCTTGGCCTTGGGCAGCGCCTGCAACAGACGATCGGCGGAAACGCCGAGCTGTGCGGCGACCCGAGCGACGTTCGGATCAGCCGCGATGCCCGGGCCGGCGGTTGTCTTCGCGGTCGCCGCGCTCGACGGGGTCGGCGCGTTCGACGGGCCCGCCACTGCCACAGCACCGGTCGTCCCCGCGATCACTGCTGCGGCAACGATGCCGCCGATCACCACTCGACTGGCCATTGTGTGTTGCTCCCTCGGTGCTCGGGCCTCGTTGCCGGGCCTACTGGTCCGTGGCGGCGGTGCTGGCCCGCGCGCCACGGCGAATACCGGTCTACTCGCTCGGACGTGACATCAGCCGAACAGCGACTGTTAAGCCGATGTCATTCCAGGCCTGAGCGGTGAGCCTGTGCCACCGGCGAGAGTCATCGCCATGGCGCCCGAAGTCGGTTGCCGCTCATGAATTCGGAAAGCGGACCTCCCCTCCCCAGCGGATAGGTTGAGCAAGGTCAAGGGCGAGAATCCGTGTCAGCGGGCAAGGTGTGAGGATGATCGATGAGCGGGACAACGAGCTTCGAGCCGCGTACCGGGTCGGTCGCCGGAACGATCGCAGAGACGACCAAGGAAGAGCTCACGCGAATCCTCGAGCAGGCGCGGACCGCCGCACCGCGGCTGGCCGCCTCTCCACCGACGGAACGCAGCGCGTGGCTGTACGCCATCGCCGAAGCCCTGGAGCAGCAGGCCGACGAACTCGTCGAGATCGCGGACCGGGAAACGGCGCTTGGCGAGCAACGCCTCGCGGGAGAGGTCGCTCGGGCCGCGGGCCAACTTCGGTTCTACGCCGACGTCGCCGCTGAGGGCAGTTACCTCGACGTGACCATCGACGATGCGACCGTCACGTCGCCGCGGCTCGTCCGGGTCAATCGGCCTATCGGCCCCGTCGCTGTGTTCGGGGCTAGCAACTTTCCCTTCGCATTTGGCCTGCTCGGCAACGACACCGCTTCCGCCATCGCTGCCGGATGCCCAGTGATCGCCAAGGCGCATCCGGCCCACGTCTTGCTCTGTGAACGCCTCGCCGAACTCGCAACAACCGCCCTCGCCTCCACTCGCGCGCCGGAAGGCACGTTCGCGATGGTCGCTGGGTATGAGGCCGGGGCGAGCCTGGTGCAGGCCGACGTTATTGCCGCAGTTGCCTTTACCGGCTCACAGAGCGGTGGGCTGGCGTTGTGGCGAATGGCCAACGACCGTTCGACGGTGATTCCTGTCTATGCCGAGATGGCGACGGTCAACCCCGTCATCGTCACCCGCGGCGCAGCGAGCGAGATGGCGAAGGTCGCCGCAGGATTCGTGAAGTCCTTCACTCTTGGTGCCGGGCAGTTCTGCACCAAGCCAGGCCTACTCTTCGCCCCGCGCGGATCTCGTGCTGCCGAGCTCGTCGGAGACGCTCTCGTCGCGGCGCAGCCACGCCCAGTGATGCTCACCCAAGGGATAGCAAGCGCCTTCAACGGTGGACTTGGCGAGCTGATCGACGCTGGAGCCGAAGTCGTCCGGTCGGTACCCGGCGCTGACGCGGGCTGGTCGGTAAGCGCCACGGTCCTTCGGGTACCCATCAATTCGCTACGGGTCGGCAGCCGCTTCCTCGAGGAATGTTTCGGCCCGGTGGCCCTGATCGCGGAATACGACGATGTCGCCGAGCTGCGGGCCGCGCTGCTCGAGCTGCCGGGTTCCCTTGCGGCGAGTGTGATCGTGGACGACGACGACGACGACGACCCAGACTCCGGCGAGATCATCGATCAGGTATCCGGTTCGGTCGGCCGCGTGATCGTCAACGACTGGCCAACCGGCGTGGCGTTCACCTGGGCCCAGCAGCATGGCGGTCCGTGGCCGGCAACGTCGAACCCAACGGCCACCTCGGTCGGAGCCGCGGCATTACGCCGCTTCGTGCGGCCGATCGCTTTCCAGTCCGTGCCGGACAATCGCCTTCCAGCGGAGGCGCAAGCCAGCAATCCATGGCGTCTACCACGACGAATCAACGGCACTCTCACGCCGGGCGACGAGACTAGCGGCGTCACCGACCGCCGCGAGTGACGGCGCCGCCGCCCCCAGCACCGCCGAACCCAGCGCCACCACCACCAAGGCCTGCACCGCCACCGAGGCCGCCGGCGCCGCCAAGACCTCCGGTCCCGCCCACGCCAAGCCGGCGTGCATTGACGTTCGTCGAATTCGACGGCATTGGCTCGTCGAGATTGGCGAGCACGACCCGCTGCCCCTCGACGAGACCCGACGTGATCTCCGTACGGTCCGGACCAACAGCGCCGACATTGACGCGCACCGTCGATTCCGTTCCGCCCTTCAATACGGATACGACGTTCAGTTGTCCCACAGTGTGCACAGCCGAGCTAGGCACCGTCAGGACGTTGGACACCGAGCTCGTCGTGATCGCTACCGATCCACCCAACCCGTCGTAGAGCTTGGCCGACGTCGGGTCGAGTAGCACGGTGACCGGATAGCTGGTCGACGATCCCGTCGTCGTGTTGAGGATCCCGATGGCGGATACCTTGCCCGACAGGGGCGTTGATACCCCGTCGACGATTACGGCCGCAGGATCGCCGATCTTCACCCGGTCGACGTCGTTCAGCGTCACGGTGGTTGATACCTCGCGGTTGCCGGAACCAATCACCGTGATTCCCGAACTGCCCGTGGACGAACCAACCGTCAATCCGACCTGGGCGACCGTGCCGGAGATCGGGCTGGTGAGGGTTGCCTGCGCGGAATTCTGCTGGGCCACGGCGACATTCGCGTTGGCGGCATCAATCTGCGCCTGATCGGCAGCTAGTTGAGCGGCGGTGATGACGCGGCCAGATCCGGAGCCAGCGCCGGATCCGCTGAATCCCGACCCGCCGGTCGAGCCGGATGAGCTCGCCCCGCTACGGGAACTGGACCCGCTCTTGGAGCCGGACGATCCTGAACCGTTTCCTGAACCCGCAGAGCCGAAACCGTTCTTTGAGCTAGCCGAGCCGGAGCCATTCTTGGCGCCGGACGAGCCGAAGCTGTTCTTGGCGCCGGACGTGGCGGATCCGGCGCGACTGGCCGAGCCGGTTCCGCCCGAACCGCCCGAGCCGGTGTGGCTGGCGGATCCACCTGACCTAGTCGAGCCGGAGCCGCCGCTTCCACTGCTGGATCCGCTGGCACCCCCGCTGGGCGACGCGAGGATGGCGTGCTGCAGTGCGGTCAGGGCGGTGTCGAGCGCTTTCTCATTGCTGAGCTGAGTGTTTTCTTGTGCCGCCACCTGTTGTTGGTCGGCCAGCACGGTCGAGATGAGGTTCTGGCAAGCCGCCAGGCCGGTCACGGTCGTGCCGCCTGATGGCGCGGCTGGCGCGCTGGTCGGAGTGCTCGACGGCGAGGTCGACCCGGCAGCCGACCCGGCACCTGACGGGGCCGTCGACCCTGACTTGGCGGTCGGGGTTGCGGATTGACCGGACGTGGGCGATGAGACGCTGACGGCTGCACAGGCCTTCGTCTCGGCGCGCATGTCAGCGGACGCCGTCGCCAGCTGCGAATCGATGGCCTGCTGTTGGTTGAGCACGACGGCCTGGGCTTGGGCGACCTTGGCCTGCGCGGCGGCGACCGCCGAATTCGACCCGGAACCCGCTCCCGCACCTGATCCGCCACTTGCGGGTGCGGGCGCACTCGCACCCGATCCAGTTCCAGCAGGAGGGCCCACCGTCGAGACAGTGTGCGGGGCTGTCGATCCCGACGAGGCCGACGTCGTCGCGCTCAGCAGGACCGCAGGCGTCACTGTCAGCGCCGTTGTTGCTGCGCTCTGCGTGACATGCGATGTCGAACCCGCGCTGCTGGATGATGTCGACGACGTTGATGCTGCCGAGGACGAGCTGGTCGTGCCGGCCAGCTGCGCGGCGGTATCCGCCGCTAGCGTCTGCTGCGCTTTGGCGACGTCGGCTTGCGCGGCTTGGAGTTGTTGGTTCAGCGTGGTCATGTCGAGCTGCGCCAGCGTCTGTCCGGCAGCGACGTGCTGGCCGAGCTGGGCGAGAACCGAGGCCACTTTCCCCGATTCCGCGAAACTGACGGTGGCGCGGTTCACGGAGGAGACGGTGCCGACCGAGGTCACGGTCTGGGTAACCGACCCGCGGGTAACGCTAGCCAGCCGATACGACGGTCCGGACGAGCTTGTCATTGCCATGGCGACGCCACCACCGATGGCAACGGCGGCAACCGCCGCAACGCCGACGATGATGATCCGCTTGCGGCGACCGCGACGTCCGGTCACAGCCTCACCCACCCGTACTGCTGGATGCGCCGCCGAATCGCCCGCGGCCGAAGCCGGCTGTCGTGCAGCCCGAAGACGATGCCGGGCTGACGGCGATGCGGGTGGCGGCGACGGCTCCGGCCGAATTGGTCGAGCCGAACGCGATGACGCACTTGCCGACCGCAAGCGATGTTGCTGTCCCACGCCCCGTCGTCGTGTACATAGTGCTGGGGTCGACGGTCACGGTGTAGGTGATCGAACCGGTTCGAGTGTTCCCGACTACGGTCATCGTCGAAGCGGCAATCGCGGACACCTTGCCGGTCGCCCGCGCGAAATCGCCGAAGCCGCCGCGGCCGAATCCGCCCGACGGCGTCCCGCTCGGGAAGGCTCCGGATGGCGGGCCGCCCGGGCCGGGTGCTCCGGAACCATTCGGTCCGCCGAAGCCGGCGTTACACGTGCCGTTGACCGGCTGGGTGATCGTGACGGTCGCGGCGGTGAAGCTCGTGACCCGGGGTGGCGGGCTCGCTGACGGGGCCGGGCTGCTCGGTACCGCTGATCCGGACGATGGGCTGCGCGCAGCCATGGCCGCGACGCATGTTCCTACGACCACGGCGGACTTCGTCGTCGCCGAGGTCGCTGTGAAGGCCGTTTTCGGCCCGAAGGTCACGGTGACCTGACCGGACTGGGGGCTCTGCACTTCCATGCTGGCCGCCGCCAAAGCGGCGATCGTGCCCTGGGCTGCGGGCCGAAGACCGCGCGCGGCGCGCGATCCCGAGGGCGACGGGGAGCTCGACCCGCTGCTGGCCGGTGCTGGCGTGTTCGCCGCCGCTGCGCCAGATCCGGTCGTCTTACTGCAGGCCACCAACGTCCCGGCAACAGCCAGAGCGGCTGTCGCTCCAGCCAAGAGCCGGATGGCGCCGATGGGAATTCGAGTCGTCATGAGCTTCCTTTGATCGATGTCATTCGCTGCGAAGCGCGTCGATGGGAGCCAGCCGGGCGGCCCGGCTCGCCGGGTAGACGCCGAAGATCACGCCGATCGCGACGGCCACGACGATCGCGAGCGCAATCGCCGTCGGCGATATGGCGATCGGATTGTTGATCACATGCGGCAACACGATCGCGCCGACGATGCCGACGACCGCACCGAGGATTCCGCCTGCGAATCCCAGTACTGATGCTTCGACGAGGAACTGCCGCCGGATCACCGCCGGCGGTGCACCTAGCGCCTTTCGTAGCCCGATCTCTCGGGTTCGCTCGGTGACGGATACCAGCATGATGTTCATGACGCCGATTCCGCCGACGAGCAAGGACAACCCGGCCACACTGGCGAGCAAGATCGTCAGCGTCTTGCTCACTGAGGTGGCTGTGGTGATGAGCGACTGCTGACTGGTGATCGTGAAGTCGGCCGCCGTGGGCAATGCCGCGTGGTGGAGGCTCAACAGCTGGCTGTCGGCCTCCTGGTACGCGGCCGACAGCACGGAGCTCGATCGGGCAGCGAGGTAGATCGACGACACCGAATTGCGGGTGCTCCCACCGATGAGGCGTGAGGCAGCGGTCGATATCGGGACCAGGGCCTGGTCGTCGAGGTTGCTTGTCGAGTCAGAACCGGCCGAGTTCAGTATCCCGATGACGGAGAAGGGAATGCCATTGATCGTGACCGACTGTCCAACTGGATCGGTTAGGCCGAACAATTCCTGAGCGGTCGTCGGGCCGAGCACGGTAACCGCCGCCGATTCGGCTTGATCGGCCGTCGACAAGAAGCGGCCTTCCGTAACGGTTCGCGCTCGCACCGCGAGCCAATCAGGGGTCGTGCCCACGACCGACGTCGTCCAGTTCGTCGATCCGTAGACCAGGCTCTCCGAGGTGTTCTTTACCGGCGCGACACCAGCAATATCAGGCGTCGCCACAGGCGAGCTCAGTGCGGCCGCGTCGGCGATCGTTAAGGTCGACGCCGAGCCGAAGCCACCACGCACACCCGCCGTGCTCGTGGCACTGCCCGGCGACACGATCAGCAGATTGCTGCCGAGCGCGCTGATCTGCGAGCTCACCTTCTGCTGCGCGCCCTCGCCGAGGCCGACCGTCATGACCACGCCAGCAATGCCGATCAGAATGCCCAGCATGGTGAGGGCGGACCGAAGACGGTGCGTTCGCACCGCATCCCAACCGGTTCGCAGGATCTCGAGCCAACCCATCACAGACCACCGCTGTCCGAGCTGATCAGCCCGTCCCGGAGCTGAATGACGCGTTGCGCCCGCGCGGCAACGTCATGCTCATGCGTGATCAGTACAACGGTGCGGCCCTGACCGTGAAGTGCGTCGAGCAGGTTGAGGATGTCCTCCGTTGAAGCGGAATCGAGGTTGCCCGTCGGTTCGTCCGCCAGTATGAGAGCGGGATCGGTCACCAAGGCCCGGGCGACGGCAACCCGCTGCTGCTGGCCTCCAGACAGCTCACCGGGGCGATGGTCAATCCGGTCGTCCAGGCCCACGCGTCCCAGCTGATCGACCGCGCGAGTTCGCCGCTCGGCGCGCCGCACTCCGGCGTAAGACAATGGCAGCTCGACGTTGCGCCACGCCGACATCCCGGCGAGCAGATTGAACTGCTGGAAGACGAAACCGACCCTCCGATTGCGGATCTCAGCGAGCTCGAACTCGGAAAGCCGGCTAACGTCATCTCCGGCGAGCAGGTAACGACCCGTCGTCGGCACGTCAAGACAGCCGAGAATATGCATGAGTGTCGACTTGCCGGAGCCGGACGGCCCCATGATTGCGACGTATTCGCCCGATGCAATGGAGAGCGTCACGTCCCGAAGTGCTTCGACGAATACCGAACCGGTGCGATAGGTCTTCCCCACACCCTCCAGCTGGATGACGGGGTCGACGCTGACCGGGGGAATTGGCTCGGTTGCGTCGGTCTGGAGCTCACCCGACCACGCCACGGAGTCAGCCAGTGATTCCGTGGTGGCCCCGGATGGAAACCATTCCACAAAATCGCTGCCCGATTCCGCAGGGAGCCCGGACCACCCCCCAGAATCGCTGCGCGATTCCGCGGGGACCCCGGATTCCGCTGTGGTTTCGTACGGACCTTCTACGTCGGGCGGCATGCTGGTCAGCCCCCGCCGGTGCCGGGTGCCCCGCCGCCGAAGCCGCCGCCGCCGCCACCGAAGCCGCCTCCGCCGCCGCCACCGAAGTTGCCGCCGCCCGGGAATTGGCGGGTTCCACCGCTCGGACGGGCGCTCCGGCTCGCGCTAGACCCGGCACCGCCGTTCGATGTCGATGGGATCGCAACCTCGACCTGATCGCCTTCGTTCAGTCCGGATGTGATCTGGGTACTCCCGCCGGAGGACAAACCAACCTGGACCGGGCGGCTGACCTGCTTGCCGCCGGAGACCAGGTAGACGACCCGCTGCCCGTTGACGGTGTGCACCGCCGCGGTCGGAACGGTGAGCACGTCGGTCAGCTGCTTGTAGATCAACGACACCGTCGCCGTGTCGCCGGCGTGCAACCCGGGCGGATTGCCGGTGACCGAGATGACGACCGGGAATGTCGCAACGCCTGACGAGGTGGTGGCCATGACACCGACCGACGAGATCGTTCCGTACACCACGCTCGGCGAGCTGCCCGGGACGATCTGCGCCTGGTCGCCGTTACCGATAAGCCCGACCCCCGTGGAGTCGACTGTCGCGTTGACGACCCAGGACGTGGTGCCAATGACGAGGAACTGATCGGTTGACGACGAGCTGGAGGAGTTCGACCCGCCGGACCCGGAGCCCCCGGCCCCGCTGCCTGAGCCGCCGGTACCGCTACCTGAGCCGCCGGTACCGCTACCTGCGCTGCCGGTACCGCTACCTGAGCCGCTGGACGAGCCACCGACCTGCTGGCCAACCGTGAGATTCACTTCGGCGACTACTCCGGCGATTGGCGACGTCAGCGTCGCCGCGGACATCGCCTGCTGGGCGGAGGTGACCTGGCCCTGCGCCGATGTCGCCGCCGCCGTGTCGGCCGCCAGTTGTGTGGAAGTGGTCGAACTATCTGCGTTGTCGGCGGCCACCTTGGCCTGCGCGGTGGCCAGGGTGGCCTGGGCCTGGGCAAGGTTCGCGGTGAGCGTGGCGGTGTCTATCGTCGCGAGTACTGTTCCCGCGCTCACTCGCTGTCCGGCGGTAACCGCGACCCGCGTCACCTTGCCCGAAACGGTGAAGTTGACCGCGTCTTGCTGCGCCGGCGCGATAGTTCCCGTCGAGCTGATGCTTTGGCGGATCGTTCCCGTCGATGCGGCCACGAGACGATAGGTCGGATCGTTGGCACTCGAGCTGCCGGCGCTGCGCGCCCACCACACGGCACCCCCAGCGGCGAGCAGCACGACGATCGCGCTCACCACGACCCATCGACGTCTGGGGTAGCGCAAGTGCAGCGCTCTCATCCCTGCTGTCCGTCCATCTCGGCCGAGCCTGGTCGGCGGTTGGTCAGGACAGCCTCACGACAGGCTCAAGCCTGGATCAAGCGCAGCTGAGCGTTGCATAAGGCGGACTGCCCGCCGCCAAACGCGGAATCGACGTCGGCGACGGCATGGCACTAGTGGAAGTGAGCATCCGTCACCTGGGCTCGGAAGAACTCGCCGGCGTCCTGGCGCTCCGTCCCCCACCACCATCCGGCTCGGAACTCGGACGGTATCGCGACGCCTTGGACGATCTGCTCGGCCTCGATTGACGCTCCGAACGGGTACCGACCGTAGGCCGCTCCGTCCGGGTTGCCCCAACGGTCCAGCCACACCTCGGCCATCTCGCCCTGGGGGCCGAGCCGGTAGCGCACGGTCTCAGCATCCGTGCCGATCCGCCAGGTTCCAACGGCCGTGTCGGGTTCCTCAGCTGCCGTCCACGTCGCGCGCCGGAACATCGTGGGCACAAATACGGTCTCGGTGGCAAGCCGCCCAGCCGCGCTTCGGGTGACGTCGTCGCCGCCAGCAATAACCACCGGAATCAGGTTGAGCAGGCGCCACCTCATCTCGCCTGTGTCCCCAGTTAGTCGATCGAAGCCCGTGACCGGGAGCGTGAAAATGCGAGCCGTCGCCGCCCAGACATACCCCGCCGAGGGCGCGATGACCTGCGTCGCGGTGAACGACCGCCACGCGCCGATGCGTATCTTGCCTCGCATAGTCAATGTCACCGACCGCCACAACGGCGTGCCGGGCGTAATCGCGTGGACAAGCCAGCGCCGTGCGGGCTCGGGCAGGTCCGCCACGGTCGATGGGTCAAACCC
>Ga0070711_100002366_pt1 | contig 10724 bp, 9 predicted proteins | sample LARL53metaG_FD_65452 | JGI IMG/M metagenome (GOLD analysis project Ga0070711, IMG submission 65452) | Corn, switchgrass and miscanthus rhizosphere microbial communities from Kellogg Biological Station, Michigan, USA - LAR L5-3 metaG | ecosystem: Host-associated > Plants > Roots > Rhizosphere ... | reverse complement strand
CCGCTTAAGCACTTTTGAAACCATCCGGACAATTGCTGACGAGCGCAAAAGCCCCGTCTTGACCGCCTGTACAGAAAACTCTTCGAACGCAATCTCAATTTGGCTAGCTACTAACTGAGCCGACAACGTCTTAACTTCCACCACTCTCCTTGGAGACTCTGCTACGACGCACGTCAACGCTGTTAGGCCATAGCATCCCTGTGCACCAATAGCCTTCAGATCTGCCTGAACTCCCGCACCACCTGAACTATCTGAGCCGGCGATGGTTAAAACGCACGGCTTAGCGAAAGTATGGGACACCTTCCTAGTCCTTAGACGAAGGTCGACTAAGAAACAAGTAGATGAGGTTTCCTAGAGAGGCAACAAACGCTGCTACATAGGTGAGCGCTGCTGAGTCTAATACATCATCCACTCCTCTTGCTTCTTCATTGCCACCTACAATCCCCATTTGCCGTAGAATTGTTTTAGCTCGCGCAGAGGCATCAAACTCTACAGGCAGAGTAACCAACTGGAATAGAGTGAGAACCAGGTAGCAGATAATGCCAACTGTGATGAGACCAGTAAAATGGAAGAAAAAACCACCTAGAATTACAAATGGCAGCAGCTGCGATGCTACTTGAGTAGCAGGAACAATAGCCATACGGAGATGGAGAGGGGCATACGCACACGCATGCTGGATAGCATGACCGGACTCGTGTGCAGCGATCCCAGCAGCGGCTACCGATGCTCCCCTGTACACATCCGGGGAAAGACAAAGACGTTTAGAGGACGGATCATAATGATCGCCTAGCATATCCTCAATTGGTAAAACCTCCACGTCGTGAATCCCAGCAGCAGTAAGGATTTCTCTGGCTATCTCCGCGCCAGTCAAGCCTATTCCAACGGGAACCCCCTTCCAACGGGAAAATGTACCAGAAACCCTCACTTGAGCATACACTCCGAGCAAGAAGGGTATCCCAATTAACACAGCATATAGAGAAAAAGAATCCACTTTCATGAAGCAATTATCCAACCCAAGGGGAGGATAACCTTTCTACCACTTTTTCCAATAGGAATCTTGCTCTATGGCACAAAATTCGGGCGATGCATCTCACATAGCATTAAACAGTGTTAGAGTATCACTGTGTTACATATGTCACCATGGTTCAGAGCTCAAAGCTCAAGGGGTTTGGGTAATTGAGTGAGCAGTTTATTTCCCTGGTTAGTAACCTGAACCACGTCTTCATGGCGCACCCCCCCTAACCCAGGGATATAAATACCTGGCTCCACGGTAATAACCTGATTGGGAAGAAACTTGGCACTCGCAAATCGAGGATACTCGTGTACTTCCAGCCCTAATCCGTGTCCGGCACTATGGAAAAATCCACTCCATCTTCCTCCCTGCATCTCTGTAGGATACCCACTCCTAGCAAAGAAGGCCCTAACGCCGTGATGTATGTTTAGGCCAAGCACTCCAGGCCGTATTTGGGAGAATATCTGCTTCTGTCCATGCAGGCAGACTTTCCATAGACGTCGCTGCGCGTCCGAGGCATGTCCTCTTACTACCGTTCTTGTTAAATCCCCAAAATATCCTGATGTCGCATGACGCGGGAAAATATCAATTATGGTGAGCTGGTCGGCAAAAAGAGGACCACTCCCAGCTTCGTGGGGATTGATGGCTTGGTGTCCTCCAGCAACGATGGAACTGTGGGGAACTACTCCCCCCTCTCTAACGACACAAATTTCTATTTCCGCCCTTAGCCGCTCTGAGGTCAAAGGTGATCTACCCCAATACAAAACCTTGTGTTTACCGATCCGAGTACTGCGGAGCACTTCAAAGGCTCTTTCCATGGCTGCTTGAGCAATACCTAAGGAACGCCGGAGATACCGAACCTCCACAAGGGATTTTTTCTCTCGTTGCGGCCAGAACGGATCTGGGATCCATTGTACAGTGATGGAGGCCTGCCTCAAGCTCTCGGCCATAAACAGAGGAAAGGCTGCCGGTACCTCTATCCGAGAAATTCCGTGCCTCTTTAGAAAAAGAGTCAGTACTTCCGCTGCCTCCGAGGAGGAGCAAAAAGACTGTTTTTTTCCTAACTTCAATGCTAATTTGCTGGAAGAAACTATACAGTCAACTTGTGCTTCTTTTCTGGCGCGATCTATGTCCAAGTCACCGACAATAAGGTATTTCTTCCCGAGATGGAGAATATAAATAAAAGGATCTGGGGCTAAAAATTTCGAAGCGTAGAGAATATCAGCGTTCCGCTCACTAGACGCAAAAAGCACGCGTGGTGCAGCAGTGTCAGAGGTTTTTCTCTTACTGGGAGCAATGATCATTGAAGTAACTCATACCACGTATTACGCCGCTTGGGCATATAGCCAGCACTTTGGATGAGCTCTTCGATGTCGCTACTGGTCAGGCGAAAAGTAGTCCCGGCGCTGCTTACTACATTTTCCTCCATCATCACACCACCAAAGTCATTAGCTCCATACTTAAGAGAAATTTGACCGATTTGCGGTCCTTGGGTTACCCAAGAACTTTGTAAATTCCTAAAGTTGTCTAGGAAAATCCTAGCAATGGCCTGCGTTCGGAGGTATTCTGCCGCACCCACTGGGTTGACGCGCAATCCGGTATGTGGTGCTGCTTGAAATGTCCAACAAATGAAAGCAGTAAATCCGCGCGTCTCATCCTGAAGAGCTCGCAATCGCGCCAAGTGCTCAATTCTCTCATCTAAGGTTTCTACATGCCCAAACATCATGGTGGCGCTTGATCGGATACCTAGCTCGTGGGCAGTGCGCATAACTTCTAACCATTGATGAGCATTGCACTTTAGCGGAGAGATACGCCTGCGCACACGGTCGACTAAAATTTCTCCGCCGCCGCCAGGGATGGATCCTAGTCCTGCCTCATGAAAACGCGCAATCACTTCCCTGATGGGCATTTTGAACACTTCTGCAAAATGACAGAATTCCGGTGGGCTGAACCCATGAATATTTATTCGCGGATACCTTCTGCGAATATATCTTAGCAGAGTGAGATAGTAGTCGATTCCTAGCCTTGGATGATGTCCCCCTTGCAAAAGCACCTGAACCCCCCCGGCAGCGTCCAACTCAGCCAGCTTTTTGTCAATTTCCTCCAACGAGAGGACATAGCAGTCCCTCCTCTTTTCTGTACGATAGAATGCACAAAACTTGCAGTAAACGTTGCAAACGTTAGTGTAATTGATATTGCGATCAACGATATAAGTCACGATTTTTTCCTCGGCCCCTTTGCCCCTGCAGTGTCCTGCCTGTGCGAGGCTCTTTCTGGTATCAGCAAGGCCACCTAATATGCTGAGTGGAAGCCCATAAAGCAACCGTATCTCTCTTGAGGAAACACGCTTTCCATCCAAAACTTTACCAATGATGTAGTTTACAGTAAGGCTCATCTGGCAATTCGTTCTCCGATAGCAGATCATCCAACACAGTCACTTCACGTTTTGATATGAGTAATAAGACCAAAGACGATGCAATTCCATAATTGCGTTCCGGCGGTGGCTTACTTTGTTTTTGATCGCAGTTGGAAGTTCTGCAAAAGTTTTTGAAAATCCATCCGGGAGAAAGAGCGAGTCATAGCCGAAGCCGCCGTTTCCCCTCTCCTCCCATGCGATCTTTCCCTCCACAGTCCCGCTACTCGTCAGGAAGGTCCTTCCGGACCTAGCCAGGACGAGCACGCAACGAAGGCGTGCCGTGCGCTGCTTTTCTAGCATATACGGATTCTCCAAACGCTTTAGAAGAAGGGCACGGTTTTGGGCATCTGTTGCTCTCGGCCCGGCAAATCTAGCCGAGTGTACTCCCGGCTCCCCATAGAGGGCGTCCACCTCTATTCCGGAATCCTCGGCCAGTACCCAGCCAGTAAAAAACCTTGAAACTCCTTCTGCTTTCAGCCGTGCATTAGCTTCAAAAGTATCCCCTCTTTCTTCTATTTCTAGAGCCGCCGGCATAACCTCCATGCTCAGGAGTTCAAAGTCTTGCCACATAAGCTCCAGCATCTCCTGGAACTTACCAGGATTTCGTGTGGCTACCAAGACCTGATGTTTAGTGAGGGATGATAGCTTCATAGAAGTCCTTCCAGGAGTCATGTGAATATTTCTGTGAATATTTCTGCTGAGGCAACAACATCGACTTTTTCTCCTTGGCTATCTTGCTGTCTAGACACTACCGGCAGGATAATGTAATGGGACCGCGATGTAGTACCTCCCTCTTCTTGGCCTCCTCTGCCCCGCATGGACTTGAACCATGAATAACGCCTCCAAAGGGCGCTGTGTTACCATTACACTACGGGGCAAGAACAAGTTGAGGAAACGCTGTAGACCCCTCGGATTTTTTCATAGACAACAAGCCACCGCATGCTCGTCTACCATGTAGCTATTTTACCAGATTATTTTCTTTTTCATAAGTTCTGTAGACTGGACCCCATGAGCAGTTCTTGTACAGCAGTCAGCTGAGCAAGCCGTAAGCCTTTCTAAATTCCGGGACTTTTACGCAAATAACTTGGCAGAATGGAGAGTTGTGCACGGTATTTTGCGACAGCACGACGCGTGGATAGAAGCCCCCTCTCTCTTAGGAGAGTGACTATCTCTTGATCGCGAAAGGGATTGCATCTGTCTTCTCCGGTAATTATCCTCAGGACCTCTCTACGCATGCCTTCACTGCTAATGAGACTGCCGCTCTCAGTCTGGTATCCAGAAGTGAAAAAGCGCCTCATTTCAAGGACCCCGTGTGGGGTGCCTATGTATTTTCCGGAAATTGCCCGGCTAATGGTAGTTTCATGCACTCCCACTGCTTTAGCTATTTCCGCCATGGTCATAGGATATAAGCCAGTAAAGCCTTCCTCAAAAAATTTTTGTTGACGGCTAACGATTTGTTCGGCAGTGGCCAGGACAGTTTGTTGCCTTTTTTGGATACAGTGAATAAGGAAGAGGCCAGCTCGGATTTTTTTCCGGATGTATTCGCGCACTTCTCTGCTACTCTTTTGTCGTGAAAGTAGCTCCTTGTAAAGAGAGCTGATTTGCAGACACGGCAAGCCTGCATTATGGAGAATGGGACGATATTTTCCATCTCTCTCCTTGTATACAGTGATTTCCGCAGTTACGGAGGGTTCAGTAGCATCTTCCAATATCCTTCCTGGCTTAGGGTCTAACTGGGCAATGTGATTAGCTGCTCGACATACTTGTGCAAGAGGAACTTGGAGTATCCTAGCGATTTCGTCGAATCTGCGATGTGCCAGTTGATTTAGGCACAGCTCGACGATCCTACTTTCCAAATGAGTTGTTTTCCCCTGGCGTTCAAGTTGTAGGAGAAGACATTCCTGTAAATTGCGCGCCGCTATTCCAGCTGGATCCAGATTCTGAACTTGGCGTAACACAGCCTCCACATCTTCTGGATGTGCCTTTGCTAAACAGGCGATTTCCTCAATAGAAGCCTCCAAATATCCTGCCTCGTTTAGGCAGCCTACAATTAGTAATGCAATGCCAATATCTCCTGCCTTTGCCTCCATCAGTATAACTTGCTTCCTCAGAGAACTCTGTAGCGTACTGGTTTCTGCTAAGGAGTTGATCAAATGAGGGCGCTCTGTTGTTCGAGAAGAGGAGTCAGATTGTACGAAATAGGCGTCCCACTCCTCCTGAAGTGAAAAAGGTTCCCCTCCTGGTAGGGAGAGGTCTATTGAGGAGGTCGTCTCTTCCAAAAGAGGGTTCATCATCATTTCGTTTCCTATCAGCTGTTTGAGTTCACTAAGCGATGCCTGTAGAATCCGGAGGCTCTGTTGCATAAGTGGAGAAGGAGCCTGTTGTAAAGAGAGGGTATGTGTTTGTTCTACTCCAGGCATATAGGCAGGCTAACGATGCGAATACTTCACTAGTCTCTTAAGTTCCGCATAATCTCCTCCAAAGAGAAGAAAAAGTCCCTTCCCAAGAATGGAAAAAGAATCCACAATGGAGGGCCCGTGTCTTTTTTATATGTCTGACGTTGCTCCACTTCACCCGGTTCAACAGGCTGGCCTCTCCTCCTTAATCCATCAAAAAGGCGGTGCTTTTCAGGGGATGACTGTTGAGATGGGGACCATACAGGATGTCACTGAAGATATCAGTTTCAGCTTGCAGGACATCCTCCTAGAACTTGAGGCAACACGGCCTCGCCAGGAAGGGCAAAAGGCCATTCTCCGAGACCAGATCAATCAGCTCATTGAGAGCGCCAAGGAATCAATTGCATCACAAATGCTAGGTGATTTTTCTGGTGTGTACAGCGCTTCATTTCGCAATTTTCTCATCGGGTTAAAGTCTCTTCAGAAAAAGGGAGATTACGACTTCTCTAATATTCGAGAGCTGAGTGAACGGATGTTTGATGACCCCTCTGTGCAACATGCAGCTGTTCTCACTGCTGCGCAAATGGAAAATGGCATGGCTGAGGGAAATAATATGGAGCAGATGCTCCGGCAATTTGCTCAGATTCTTGTGGAAGAAAACGGACCCGCTGTCCGTGCTGGGTATAACATCAACCCCACCGTCGTGCTCCTTGCTGGAGAGCAAGTCCAGCATTTCCGCACGTTGCGCGAAATGTACCGGTCTGTGTTGCTTGCTAACATGAGTGACGAGGAACTCTATAATTTTGTTGTGCACACACTGCCCAAACGCTTCCGCTCCATCTTTGGCCCCAAAGAAAATCCAGATAGCAAGAGAGAAGGGAAAAAATAACCGGATTGTCGCGCCCTGGGGGTTCATATCCAGGATGGAGTTCAGTTCCTATGTAACTGGAGCCATCCTTGCTTTCTTGGAGAACTTATATGGTGGAACGAAAAAAAATAGGATCTCAGAAACTCCTTGAAGAGGACGCTGTCTTAGGATCCATTTACGCGTCCATGGACTTTCTTCTTGACGCTTTGGCGGAGGATTTAAATGCGCCGATTCCTAGCAAAGAAACCGCCTTTCTCCATCTACTCAATGATCGCATATGTCTCGTTCGTTCCTTAGTGAAGGAACTGGAACTCACCAAGCATCTCATGGCTATCATTGATCGGCATTTCTGGAATGGAGATCCTCCTCTAGCTTCCAGAGGGACGGAGCTAGATCGTGCGGATACCTTGTTACAGACACTCTTCAAAATGCTAAACCGAGACATACCAACGGCAGAAGCATTCCAAGGATTAGCAGAACGGGTGCAGATCCCCCCCTCCCCACAAGCCCATATCTATTTTTTTACCCAGCTCTATCAGCAGATTCATAATTTTCCCGTAAGACTGTTCCAGAGACCGGAGCATCGGGAAGAGGTTCTTTACGCTATTCAGGATGCACTGGATAACGCCGTCGTTCTAGAAGGATAGAAGGCGAGGTGTAGAGAGCCACACATCCTCCTCCATTTTCTCATGGAACAGGTACTGAAGGACTTTGGAACTCTCCTAGAGTTGCCTAATTTGCTTCTCCCTTCCGGAAAGTCTGTGCGTCTACGTATAGAGCCCTTAGGAGAGCTTGACCTTATCCGTAAGGATAGTTACCTTCTCATGCGGCTGAGTAAGGTTTTTCCCTCCCTCAGCAAGGAGCTCCTTCTGGAGCTCTTGAAGGCAACCCACTTTTTTTCCCTCTCTACAAGGCCTATGCGGGTCTGGATGCAAAAACCAGACCGTTTGGGGGTCGGGTTCCTCTTTTCTCAGCGAGAAGCCACTGCTCATTGCCTTTATCAAGGACTAGAGCTCTTAGGTATGGGGTTCAGAAGAATTTTATCGGATGATTGCTCGGATAGATGAGGTTAGATTGTATGCGGATTACCGGGAGGAATTTTAGGAGAATAGCTCTCGAAGATTAGTAGATATGCCTAGGATTACTTGCTCTACACATCCCCTGGTGGGAGGATATTTGGGCTTCGTGGAGACTCTACCAAAAGATTCCCCCAAGGCCGCAGGCGTTCTTTCCAAGTGATGGGAAGAAAAAATAGGGGGAAAATTATTGTAGTCTTCCGCCCCCAACCGCTTTTTTCCAAAAAGCCTCTGGTGGAACTACCCAGGGAAGAGCGATTGAAAAGACTTTGCTGGTACGCTCTTTCTGGCAAGAGCGTCCTCTATGTGACGCCATTGCATCTAGAGCATAAACCTCACCACACCAATCATAAAACTCCTTAAGCGAGAGGCTCTAGCGTTTATTAACCAAGCGCTAAAGAGTATCGAGGTCCCATTTTCCCCCATGAAAGAGCTTTTGACAAAGATACACTCCCTCACACTCGGAAATAATCAAAGGAGCTACAGTGACATCTACATCGCTGCCATCATTATCTGCATCGTTCTACTGCTAGTGGTGCCAGTACCAGCATGGTTATTGGATACACTGATCACGCTTAACCTCATGCTCTCTGTGATACTCTTAATGATGGCTATTTATATCCCTGGGGTCCTTTCCTTCTCTACATTCCCCAGCGTTCTGCTTATCACGACACTGTTTCGGCTAGCAATTAATATCACTTCGACTCGCATGATCCTCATGGAGGCCTCTGCTGGAGAGATTATTTTTACCTTCGGTAACTTCGTAGTTGGGGGGAATTTCATAGTAGGTACAGTCTTGTTTCTGATCCTGCTTATTATCCAGTTTATTGTCATTACCAAGGGAGCAGAACGAGTAGCAGAGGTAGCAGCACGGTTTACTTTAGATGCCATGCCAGGCAAACAGATGAGCATTGATGCCGATATGCGTGCGGGTGTTATTGACATTCGGGAGGCACAGAACAGACGTGGGATTCTAGAGAAAGAAAGTCAACTGTTTGGAGCCATGGATGGTGCCATGAAGTTTGTTAAGGGAGATGCCATCGCCTCACTCATTATTGTCGCTATCAATATTACCGCTGGTATCTGTATTGGAGTATTCCAAAATGGCCTGGCAGTCAGCCAGGCAGTTACCACTTACTCCGTATTGACCATTGGAGATGGTCTTATTTCTCAAATTCCAGCACTACTCATTTCCATCACGGCTGGCATGATCACTACACGTGTTAGTTCAGACGAATGCAGCGGTCTGGGAACTGATATCTTTAAACAAATATCTGCGGTGCCCAAAGCTATAATTATTGGTGGAGTCATACTGGGAGGTTTCTCAATAATTCCCGGATTTCCTAAGTTACAATTTGTCTTGATCTCAGTTGCCGTTACCACTCTGGGCGTTGCTTTGCAGCGCAGTCTTACCAAGAGTAAGCCAATGGCGCTTGCTACGCAGAAGAGGTTTTCACTTGCTTCCTCCTTGCAAGTAGAAGAGGGCCAAGAAGATAATGGACTTGTATTCTCCACTGGGATACTCGTGGACATTGACCAGGACGTTCAACGGCAGGTTTCTCCACTTGAATTTAGAGCCGAGTTTGTTAAGGCGCGGAGGGCGCTCCGTGCTGATTTGGGGGTACCCTTTCCCGAGATCCACCTCCGTTTTGGGAAGTTCCAAAAGGGCGGCTTTTCGTACCAGATCCTTCTGCAGGAGATACCAGTAAGTAGGGGTGCTCTCCAGCCGGAGAGTCTCTATGTCCATGCAGATTCAACTAGACTGCATGGTCTAGGTATTGATTTTACCCCCGTTCTAGAACTGGTTGACCAACGCCAGGCCAGTTGTTGGGTTCCAAAGACTTTCCTCCATAGCTTGCAACAGCTAGACATTGCATTTATGAAGCCATCAGAGCTACTTGCCTATCATGTCTCTCTTGTGCTACATGGGCATGCGTGGGAGTTTCTTGGTCTGCAGGAGACACGTGGCCTTCTCAACAGGATGGAAAAAGAATATGGAGAAGTGACACGTGAAGTCCAACGGGTGGTACCAATACAAAGGATTACCGAGGTACTCCAGCGCCTAGTGCAGGAAGGAGTCTCTATCCGAAATTTAAATACAATCTTCCATGCCTTGGTGGAGTGGGGTGGTAGAGAAAAAGACCCTGCATTGTTAGCCGAGTACGTCCGAATTGCTTTACGCCGCTACATGAGCCACCATTTCAGCAAAGGAAAAGGCGTCCTCGCTGCCTACTTAATTGAACCCAAAATAGAAGAGGAAATTCGCAAGGCAATTCGACAGACTTCGAGCGGGAGTTTTCTAGCCCTAGAGCCGACCATGGCGCTTAATATTGTAAACGCAGCGAAAAGCCTAATAGGCGAGGCAACCCATTCAGACGATATCCTACCTGTCATTCTAACTTCTATGGACATCCGGCGTTATACAAGGAAGCTGTTGGAAATTGACCTTCCAACCGTTCCAGTTCTCTCGCATCAGGAACTTACCGAGGAGGTCCAAATTCGCCCATTAGGGAAGATTGGAATAGAGTAAGGGGGGCTTTTGCAAAACCCGGCTTCTACAATCCCAATCTGGAGAGCAGATCGTTGGAGGGCAACTGCAGTCCGATTAAAAACTCACCAAATTCCGCATATTCTGCACTAACTGAATCGAATCGCATCTCATAAACAATCGTCTTAATGTCCGATGTAGTGTGCGCAAAAAGAGTAACCCCCCACTCCATGTCATCCAAACCAGTTGAACCGGTGATTAATTGCCGTACTCTTCCTGCATACGTCTTGCCTAGACGCGCATGTCCAGCCATTAATCTTTTCCTTGCTGCAAAGTCTAGTGTGTACCAGTTTTTTGAGGGATGGCGGCGTTTAGACATTGGATAGAAACAGACCACTGGCCAATCAGGTAAACAAGGATAGAGCCGATCTTGCGAATATTTTTCCATCCGGCTGCGGAAGTCAGCCA